>Ga0310345_10003316_pt1 | contig 15409 bp, 12 predicted proteins | sample HC15DNA20500_MG_FD_204667 | JGI IMG/M metagenome (GOLD analysis project Ga0310345, IMG submission 204667) | Marine microbial communities from station ALOHA, North Pacific Subtropical Gyre - HC15-DNA-20-500_MG | ecosystem: Environmental > Aquatic > Marine > Oceanic | place: Pacific Ocean: North... | reverse complement strand
CCGTTTCAAATCCCATTTCTTTTAAGGTTTTCCCTGAAAGTGCAGCTTGTCCGCCTAAACCACAAGTCACTACAACGTGCTTGTTGGGGGCTAGTTCCGGTTTATGAAATGCTTCAAACTCAGGATCTGCATGAAACTCTAACATCCCACGGGGAACATTGATGGCTCCGGGAATAATACCTGTTTCCTTGACTGAATCGGGGTCTCTAACATCAACAAAAATAACATTTTCGTCGCTCATCAGAGACCTTGCTTCTTCTACTGAAATCACGTTTAGTGATGAATTCGCTTCTTCCAAAAGTTGCTTGGCGCTTTTTCCCATTTATAGCTCCTACCACATAAAGAAAATTACATTAAATCGCTTCGTTTTTAGTCGGGCACTTACACTTCATGCACATAATTGTGTTTAACAACAGCCTGATTCTATCACTTGGACCCGAATAGTGTCAACGTTATAGGACAACCACCCCAGCACTGAATGGAGCTACCTCTGCTGACGATATTGCTGAATCTCTTCTTCTAATCCGTCAAGATTGGTGCTGCCGGCAGGTTGGGTAACAATCTGCACCGCCTTTTGTTTTTTTAAAACTACTACCGAAATGCCTCCGAAAATAGCCAGTAATACAAAGGGCACAATATAGGCCACCAAATTAAACCCCTCCGCCTTCATAATGGCGTCAAATTGAGAACCATACTGGGCCAGATATTCGGACTTGATTTGGTCTACTGTTTTTTCGAGGGTCAGTTTCTTCTTGAAGTTTTTTTCGATCTCCTGAGCAACCCCACAGATACAAACCTCAATCGTTTCCCGTGAACATCCACAGTAACAATAAACACTTTTAAGCAATTTTTTTAAGTCAGCGTTGTTGGCTTGGCTGTTTAATTGGAGTAGAATAACAAGCATAACCACGACTAGGTTCCACCAAACGTATCGTTGCTTAGACACTGGATAAGCCCTGCGGCGTCAAGTTGGTGGCAGGAATCGTATTTTCTAGAATGGCTATGACGCCACCGATAAGCATTACAGCTACACCAATCCAGACCAAATTGATCAACGGATTGTGATAAACCTCAACCGTGATTGGTTCTTGAGTGTAGTTGGGAAATTTGCTCGGTAGCGGACCAAGTGCGATATAAAGATTATTGAGTCCTATGTGCCCCACATGGCGAATGGCCGATTCGATAGTATCTTGATCACCTTGTCCAGCCGTAAAGTAGAAGGCACGAGCAGGTTTCATGGTATCAAATACTTTGCCATTTTTCTTGACGGTGAAATTGACGCCGCTAAGATCGAAATTGGCATGTTTCTGTTGAAAGCCTTCACCTGCGATTAATTCATAACCTCGAATTTTAATAGCTTGGCCGGGAGTTAGACTTTCGGTTGTCAATCGATCATACCCTTTAGACCCCATAATACCAATATATAAGATGACAATCCCGATATGCACCAAGTAACCGCCATAGCGGCGCTTATTGTGCCTGAGAAGGTGAATTATGCCTAAAAATAAGCCGATTTGGTTTCGTTTAGCCCTCAGTTTGCCACCCCGGTAAAATTCTTCCAAGATAGCAGTTAAAACGAAAACAGCACCTAAGACACAGATAGCAGATAAGATGATGGTTGATACCGAGGTTTCCGGTTCACGATACAGGTAAAAGATCACTAGCGAGATTAGAGCTGCAATAACAGACATCGCGGTCGGCTTGGCAAAGACACGGTTAAAATTACTAAGCGTCAGCGTTTTCCAAGAGATAAGAGGACCGATACCTGTTAGCAATAACAAAATCAAGCCGGGAATGATAACGATTTGGTTGAAGTAGGCTTCAGGCACCGCCATTTTTTGCTGAGTAACAGCTTCAGAAATGATCGGCCAAAGGGTACCAAACAAGATCATGGCAGTTAAGGCTACCAAAATCCAGTTATTAAGTACAAAGGCACTCTCTCTGGAGAGAAGAGATTCTAGCCGATTTGGACTCCGTAGTTGATGCCAGCGTAATAGAATCAAGATCGCTGTTCCTGTCAGCAAAGCCAACAAAAAGATAACGAAAAATCCGCCTACCTGCGACTGGGCAAAAGCATGAACAGACGAAATTACGCCGCTACGTGTAATAAAAGTGCCTAGAATAGTAAAACCAAAAGCCAGTGAAACCAGAACCATATTCCATGTTTTCAACATGTTCCGTTTTTCCTGAATCATGGCTGAATGGAGGTAGGCACTGCAAAGTAACCACGGCATCAAGGAGGCATTCTCGACGGGATCCCAAGCCCAGTATCCACCCCAACCCAGTTCGTGATAGGCCCAATTGCCACCGAGGGTGACGCCGACTGTTAGCGCAATCCACGAAAACATGGCCCAACGACGGGATAAGTGGAGCCACAGGTTGCTTAGATTACCGGAAATGAGTGCTCCCATAGCGAAAGCAAAGGGCACAGTGAGACTAACAAACCCGACATATAACAGAGGTGGATGAAAGGCCATACTTGGCGTTTGCAGTAGTGGATTCATCCCCAATCCATCAACCTTAACAATTCCCCACGGGAAGCGAGCTAACGGGTTTCTAACGCCTTCGATTAAACCTGTTACCAGTAGTATGAAAAAGAAAGAGACAAAAGCCAGCGTAATTAGGGCAGAATCGGCCAGTGACGTGTTGTCAGTAGAAACCAACGGTTTTTGGTTCTGCCAAACGACAATAGCAGAAAAGAATGTCAATAACCAGAGCCAAAACAGAAGTGACCCTGACATCTTGCCCCATAGAGCTGTCACTTTGTAGAGTAACGGTTGCTTGAGACTCGATCCTTCATAGACGTAAAGCAGTGTAAAATCGTCCGTTATGAAGCTATAGACCAAAGCCAGTGTAGCTGTACTGATTAACCCAAAAGTTGCCGTGGTGGCATTGCGTCCACTCTGAATGGCCCCCAAGTGACGGTGCCTCATACCCATTGCAATGGCAATGATGGTCCAGAGACAACTGAAAAGAGCTAACCAGATGGTGGCTTGTCCAATTTCGGCAATCATTTTAGGCAGTCGGAGGACTTAGATTTCCTTACCCGTTTGGGCTGTTTTAGCGGAATTATCTGGCTCTGCATTTTCGTACTTAGAGGCACATTTGGTTTGGACTTTAGTAGCACGAATTAGGTTTTTATCCGCCTCGTAAATTCCTTCGACAAAGACATTGCCACCGTCGTGAAAATTATCGGGCCGCACCATCCCTGTCGAGATCACTTTAACTTGAGCAGTATCTTGCAGGTCTCGAACAGCAAAGGTCAATTCCAGTTCCGAGGCTTTCCAACGGGAAGAACCTGCACAAATTATCCCATCGACTTGAATACCTTTTTGATCGACACTGGTGGCACTTAAGATCAGTTGATCTGGCGAGAAATGCCGAACACTGGTATTTTTCACGCCTGTCGCTATCCAGTAGACCATAGTACAGATCAGGATTAAGCTAACACCAATTACCTTTTTTCGATGCGTATTTTGACCCATAATTCAACCTTTCGTTTTATGAAAAAAATCGACCACCGATTCCGCCAAATTTTCCATCGATGGATTATCGGGCACAAGGTCGATGTGGATATCGTTTTCAGAAGCGTAGGCTTTGGTTGTATGACCGATCGCTGTAGCTGCCAATTTTGTCAGTGAATCTACAGGATCAAAGTCATCTGTATAACGCTTTTGGGTTAGAAAGTTAGCTAAGGTTGAGGGACTAGTAAAAATGGCCATATCAACCTCACCGTTAGCTAACTGTTTTTGAATGACCCGGATTTGGTCAATGCGACCTGTATCGTCTGGACGAACAGTTTCGTAAATTGGAAGATCCTCGACAATTGCGCCACGTTGTTGCAACTGATCGAAGATTTCTCGTCTCCCAATTTTAGAACGAGGCAATAAAATCCGTTGATTTTTAACCCTCGGCAGTTCACGGCCAATAACTTCACCCGTTGATTTAGTGGGAATAAAGTCGGCGACAATGCCATAGGATTCTAGTATTTGAGCGGTTTTTTCCCCTACTGCACAAACTTTGGTAAAAGCCAACGCTCGACAGTCGAAACCCTGGTGCCTCAGGGCCTGAGTGAAGATTTCGACGGTATTAGAACTGGTAAAGATGATCCAATTGTAACAAGAGAGTTGTTGGATTACCAGTTCAAGACCCGCATTGGGATGAATTGGCACAATCTCAACAGTAGGATAGGAGATTACTTTGGCGCCGTTGTCTTCCAGCAGAGAGGTGATCTGATCGGTTTGAGAGACAGGGCGAGTAATCAATATGGTTCGTCCAAAGAGCGGTTTTTGGTCAAACCATCGACAGTATTGGCGAAGTTCTACTACTTCGCCAAAAACCGTAATCGCAGGTGGTTGACAATCTTTGGCTTTCTGGTCAATATCGCTTAGCTTTCCCACAATTGTTTGTTGTTGCGACGCTGTTCCGGACTGAATTACGGCTGCGGGTGTCGATGGCGATCGACCGTGCATCAACAGTTTTTCCACCACTGTAGGGAGAGAACGCCCCCCCATAAAAACGACGATTGTATCAACACTTTTAGCAACCTTTCCCCAATCGATATTCGATTGATTAGCAGAGTGGCCTGTAACAAATAAAACCGAGGAGGCAAAGTCACGATGGGTAACTGGAATACCGGCATAAGCAGGTACAGCCAGACCCGCTGTGATTCCGGGGACAACCTCGAAAGTAACACCAGCCTCAGCGATTGCCATGATCTCCTCACCACCTCGACCAAAGATCAGTGGATCACCACCTTTCAACCGAACAACGATTTGCCCTTTTTGTGCTCGTTGGATTAAAATCTGGTTAATCTCAGCTTGCTGATTCTCTGATGATCCCGCCTGCTTGCCAACGTATATCTGTTCCGCTCTAGCTGGACAGTGTGACAACAACTGTGTATTCACCAAACGGTCATAAACAACAACATCCGCTGTTTGCAGACATTCTTTCCCTTTAACCGTTATCAGTTTTTGATCCCCAGGTCCCGCTCCCACCAGATAGACTTTACCTGAAGGAGGAGAAGGCGACCCGCTTCGGTCGTCAAGGTCTATATTTTTTTCTACAGTTCTCATGGCCAGGTCTGAAATTAGTGGACTGAGACTAGTGATTAGTGGTTAATTTGTTATTCTATTAGCTGACTACTGAAATTCCTCAGTTAAAGGTTAACAGCTGCTGTCCCATCTGTTGGCCAATGGAAATAGGGTCATCAATTGATCCCTCAACCGAGACTCGTTTTAATCCTCTTTCTGAGCAAATTACACCGACCATCTGAAGTCTGGTCGGTGTATATTTAGCGTAAATACCGATCGGGATTTGGCATCCTGCGCCTAGTTCTGTCTCACTAGCCATCGTAGACAGAGCAGTTCGCTCAGCCACAACCTCGGCACGGCTGATTGGATGATCAATCCGCTTGAGAAGATCCAGGGTTTGTACATCGTCGGTTCGTGTGACCACTGCTAAGGCACCTTGTCCAACAGCTGGTACCATCTGATCGGTCGGAATCGGCGTCAGTTCTAAATCGGGTAAGGTTGGTGGTGAACCGAACAATCGATTTAAGCCCGCAGTGGCAAGAATAATGGCACTCAAATCGGTTTCGTGCAACTTACGAATTCTGGTGTCTACGTTTCCCCGCAAGCCAACCACCTCTAGATCAGGCCGATGATAGTGGAGTTGGGTCTGGCGCCGCAAACTGCGAGTACCGACTTTTTCACCGCTTCGAAGGTCTGCCAGTTCGGAGCTATTTTTGCTAATTAGCATGTCTCTGGCATCTTCACGAATGGGGATAGCACCTAACGTTAAGCCAACAGGAAGATCCGTCGATAGGTCTTTTAGGCTATGTACAGCCACATCAATTTTCGCTTCTAGCTGTGCCTGGTCAATCTCCTTGCTAAAGGCCCCCTTTGCTGATATACCAGCAGATGCGTAAGAGGATACATCTGCTGTAGCTACAGCTTGTAGCCGGTCCCCAGTTGTCTTGATAATTTCAATATGAACTTCTAGGTCAGGGAAATGGGTCTGCAGTTGGCCTCGAATGTGGTTGGCTTGCCAGAGAGCCAGTTTACTCCCTCGAGTACCTATGACAATCATTCAGATATGTCGAAATTGTCGGCCGATTCAGATGAATCAATGTCGTCGAGACAAAACAGCTCTCGCAATAGACAAATCTGCTGCATCGGATCAGCATTGACAGCCACCTGCCGCAAGTGGCGAGTAGGTGAATCTAATAGTTTTTTAATTAGCGATCGAATCATGGTCGAGACCGCCGTCTGTTGTTCGCGGTTCAAATTTCCTTTTTTTAGACAGTACTCAAGTTCTCTAGCGGCGATTTGCTGAAACTTTTGGTTCAGCGATTTAATGGCTGGGGTTACCCCTAGAGAATTCAAATAATCGTGAAATTTCATTGCTTCAGTCGAAGCAATTTTCTCTGCTAATTCCGCTTCCTGTTGCCGATCTTGCAAGTTGTTATCAACAACGGCTTGTAAGTCGTCAATGTTATAGAGATGTACATTTTCCAGTTGAGCTGTTTCGGGCGAAATATCACGCGGAACAGCGATATCAATCAAGAACATGGGGTGATTGGATCGCTTTTGCATCACCCGTTTTAATGGGTCAGACTGGATAACATGGTGCGGTGCGGTAGTCGAACTGATGACAATATCAGCGTGTGCCAAAAAGTTGAGATTTGGTTGGTAGACCACAGGCATTCCGTTGAACATCTCTGCTACCCGTTCAGCGCGTTCACAACTCCGATTAACCACGATCACACGGGAAACCCCATTTTCGACCAGATGCTTGACTGTCAACTCACTCATTTTTCCCGCGCCGATAATGACCACGGTTTTATCTTTCAGGTGGTTGAAAAGTTGTTTGGCTAATACAACAGCAGCGTAACTGACGGAGACCGCACCGGAAGCAATGCTGGTCTGAGTACGAATCTGCTTGCCAACACTAATGGCCTTGGCGAAAAACCGATTCAACAGTGAGTCCGCAGTATTATCTTTGAGTGCGGTACTATAGGCCTCCTTGATCTGACCCAGAATTTGTGGTTCGCCTAAGATCATGGAATCTAAACTAGAGCTAACGCGGAACAGGTGTAAAATTGCCACTAGCCCTTCATAAACGTAAGTATATTTGTCAACCAATTCCTCCTCAAGCTGAAAATATTCAGTCACAAAGCGACGAAGTTGATAAGGGTCTTGATTGGATGGGAGTGTAGCGTAGATCTCAACCCGGTTACAAGTTGAGAGGATCACTGATCCCTGAATCTGATATTTTCCTTGTAACCATGCTCCCAACTTGATTGAGGATTGGCCCGAGGTGTTACCCTGGTATAAAGCATCTGAGTCATCACTCTGATTTTGAGTTTGTATTAATGCCAATCGCTCCCGAAACTCAAGTGGAGCGACGGTGTGATTGGTTCCTATAACAATAACTTTATTCATACTTTTGAATTAAAAACAATCAATCACATCCCTAACTTGATTGGGAATTGGATGCCTGAACTTTGGTGTGAAGCATCTATATTTGCTATCAAGGCCATCGCTGATCACCATAGTAGTAGTGACCAGCGATTTAATGGCCAGGTTTTAATTCCAAACATCATTAACTAACTGACTACTGGCCAGTATTTCTGATTTAAGATGCGCTACGCTGGACCTCTGATACCGAACTGAATTGAATAGGCAACTTCTCTGACAGTCGAGGTGGCCAAAGCCGAGGCAACATACATCTTCTGCTGCGGAGCTATGTGCAGACGGGTCCGCTTGTTCCGAACCAGTCTGTCTGGCGCGCGAGATTAAGTTGTTGTAAAATTGCTGTCGATGTCCTGCTAGTGGAACGGTATTACTGACAGTAGGACGTAGAGAACCCAGTAGGTCGAGAAATCTACCGTAGCCATTAGATACGAACTGTCTGGTTAGCTGAGCGTGCGTTTTCTCCATTTCCACAGTACCTTCTCCTCTAGCCGAAATCCCAATCATCAGATCCTGGTCCGAAATTAATTTAGGGGTAATAAAACGACTCCGATTTGGCTGATTGATTACCTCAACCAGTTTAGGTTGAGTAGCTAGCGTCGCCATTTTTTCGATGGCCGATTGCTCAACCAGCGTAAGGAAAACGTCATCAATCACCGTTGATGACGACGACTCTGAAATCAGCTCGGCCCCACATCTCTCAAGCAGGTTGAGGCGTTGTTGCATTTCGCTGTTTTCCTTCCCTGGCTTTTGACTGATCGCAGCACATCTCTGGCCTGCGGCTATCAATCCAACTGGATAGTACGGAGGCTGAGTAGAGGGAGGGCAGGAAAACTCAGATGCGCTGGCAAAGACCCACTCTTCTGCCAAATGGTTTACAGGATCAATGCCTACCAATTGTTCTACGTATTGTCGAATGCGACGCGATAGCGCCGGGCTTTGCCCACCTGTTGAGATACTAATGGTCATAAGTTCAGTGTTGACTAGCGAGGTCGAAGTGAAAGTCGATTCCGAAATCACATCGTGAACGTTGACCAAAGAAATCCCGTGTATAATATGCGCTTGATGAAAGATGTGCGAATTGAGGTCGTTATCTTCAGTTTCGATAAAAACCAACAATAGATCACATTGATCCAGATCCTCCGCTTCAAAGCTGCGTTTTTGCCACCTTATACCATTTTCTTGGCTTAGTCGTGTTAGCAACGGGGTTCCAACTTGACCGACTAAGGTAATGTTAGCCCCGCACCGATAAAGCGATATGACGCGTCTTTCCGCGTAGGCACCAGATCCAATTACGAGACAAGATTGCTTGTAGAGATTGAGATGGGCGGGGTAAAACATTGAACCTACATCTATCTGTCTCTAGAAACCAGGTAATCGGCAAGATGCTCCAAGGCAGTACGAGCCGGTGTTTCAGGTAGAGACCGGAGTGCTAACTTAGCCCGGTTGGCGTAATCTTGAGCCACTTGTAAGCAGTGATCTTCAACCTGATACCGGCCGATCAATTGACGAATCCAGCGGATAGTTTGCTCTTCCTCAAACTCCGTATTGAAGATGATTTCTAGCTTTTCTCGCTCTTTAGCCGTACACTGTTGTCGAGCATAAATCATAGGAAAAGTCAATTTCCCCTCACGCAAATCGTTGAAAGATCGCTTACCGAATTTTTCCTGTTCCGCTGTGAAGTCGAGGAGATCATCTATGATTTGGAAAGCGGTTCCGATGGCACCACCATAACTGGCCATCGCCTGGATCCTGTCGGCTTGGTCGGTGGCAATGACTGCTCCTATCCGGCATGAGGCTAAAAGCAATCGCCCTGTCTTGAGGCTAACAATATCAAGATAGTCCGGGAGTGAGATCTCAAAATCACCATTTTTGTAGGCGTGTATTACTTCACCTTCGCACATCGCTTGAGCCGCCTCTGACAAAATAGCCAAGGCAGGATCATCGGCTTTGCGAGAGACAAGCATGTTCAAGACCCGTGCATGCAGGTAATCGCCAACCAACACCGCAACCTTATTTCCCCATTTGGAATGCAGAGTTGTACGACCTCTACGAATTGGGGCTTCGTCTAATACATCATCATGTACCAAAGAGGCTACGTGGATCAGTTCCACACAAGCGGCCGGAATATAGCTGTCATCGCTGCTATAGCCACAGGCTTGACCAGATAAGATCACCAAAATCGGCCTTAACCGCTTGCCTCCACCCTCAACAACATGACGAACAGCTTGATCTACGAAGTCATACTGGATCGCTGTCTCCTCAATTAGGATTCGCTCGATATCATCCAAGTCTGCAGAAATAGGTTGAGTGATTTGATCAAATGTTAAATTGGACATGGTGACGATAAATCCCAGTGGGCAGTTATAAGTTCATTCAGTAGCCATCATTCACCAATTCAATTTCCAATTTGCATTAGGAATCGGTTACTACGTGTGATTCAGTTCAGACCACAAGGCACGGTAGAAGCTCATTACCCGAACCGAATCGGAGAGGCTATCACAACCGGGGATTTCAGCCAAAGTGAACCCTTCGTATCCAGAGGACTTGAGCAAAGTGAACAACTCTAGCCAAGGATATTCTACTCGATGTAGTTCTGTGATGTGAACTAAGCCAATTTTGTGCTTGACTAATTCAAACGGTTTTTGAATTGAACCATCCTCCACTTCACCGAAGTTGGAGTTCCAACAAACGAAAACATTGTCGTGGTCAGCGATGTCGATAATAGTTTGGATATGACGAAGTTCTGACGTGCCACGCCCATGAACCTCCAAGCGGATCTGAACATCGTAATCGCTGGCGAATTGCCCACACTCCCGCAAGGACAAGCCAATCTGCTCCAGCGTTTTCTCTTTTGGCACCTCATCTGGAAAACCGTTAGGTCGCACTTTTACCCCTGAAGCTCCTACATCAGCGGCTAACTTGGAGTATTCCTTGGTTCCTTCAATGTTTTGACGAACCACGTCGGAATCAGCAGAATGATAGTCAAATGCAGAGCCTAAGCCAGCCAGTTCAATTGGCGAATCGGCAAACATTTTCGCGACATCAGTTCGTTCCGTCGCTGATAAATCGACTTCGACCTGATGAGCATGCGTAGTGCGAAGCTCTACGCCTTGAAAACCTGTTTCGGTGCAGTTTTTGATGATGGTAGGAACATCCCAATCCTTAGCCATATTATAAGTAACCAATCCCAGTTTCATCGACTTCTCCGTCTATTTAGCTGATTAGTGCCTGCTTGCTCGAGCAAGTACCGGTAAGTTACGTGAAAAACTATTATATCACGCCTACTAAGGGGGTGCAAGATACACCCAAGTGGTAGTACTCATCACCGATGGTGGCACACTAAATGAGATTTGTTGACAAATGAGCAGGGCAGTTGGCCTTAGCTTTCGCGGCCAGGGACAGTCGGCTATTGAACCATTCAAACGGGTAATTGAGTCCCAATATTACTGTATTGATTTACCATTTGGTCTTCCGGCCAAGTACTAGGAGAGCTGTGATTGATCGGGAAGTTGATGGAGCCGTGAAGAGAATATGTTTGGAGATAGAAAAAAGGTGCCAAATGATTCATGTACATTTTGGGGTGCAATCAATTTCGACATCCGGTGTGACTAAGATTGTGGCGCGATGGTAAAAGTATCACCACGAGAAAGGTGTTCAAAAGTTCTCTACAGGTAAAGAAATGGTAATAGGGTAGTGCGTTTTGGACGGATGAGTACTTTCGCTAATCTTGGTTACGGACACTTTTTTCGTCACATAATAATGATGTTAAGTGATTTAGTGAGATTTTTCAAAAAAGGCAGGTATGGTGTGGAGAATACCAAAGAAAAATAATTACGGCCTATCAAGTGAAGAATTACCAATAGTTGCACCAGCGATCAAGAGGAACCGTGATTTATAGCTCAGGTGGCGAGCCCAAATCGTCCGCTTACCGCGTAAAGGGTACATACCAACCGCTCTTAGCTTTGGCTCTGTCTAGGCCTCTGGTTCCTATCTTCAAGTTGCCTGCCCCCATCTGCTGGATTCCGAGGATAGGCTCCACTCGGCTGTGAGTTTTCCAAGGCTGATGATTAGCTTCTATCTGAGGCTGAGTCAGCTTCTTATCGCGGCCGCCTGTTGGCTGAATGTGGCCACGGTAACCATCTTCCTTCAGCGGATCTCGTGTGTCTGTCGACCCATCAGTCGAGTCGGCCCACACATCTTGGCGGCTGTTGTTTTCAGCCCGCAGTTCTGGCCAGACATGGCGGTCATGAACCCAAGCCGGCCTTACTTCATCGCGGCGCATCAGTTTGTGCTTAACATCAATCTCAATCTGATTTTGATCGCCGAAATGATTGAGGCCATTCTTGATGGATTTATTCTCTCCTCTGCTGTTAGACTGCCTTGGAACTACTACCATGCTGGCAGCAACCATTTGTCCTTTCGGGGCCGAAAAACCGTTTTGAGGCCGAAAGTGGTCCAACGGCTGAAAAAGTTTTTTGCTCCGTCCTGCCGGAGTGAGTTGAAGTCTGAAAAGGCAGATGGTTTTGGCATCAGGCACAGCATCGTCAAGACTCAAAGCCAGAACAGGCAGAAAAGAAATACGACCCTGGATCTGAAACTCCAGCTGATGGTCAGGCCGGTTGTAGCAGGAATCCAGAATCATGATCTGGAACCAGAGTCTAACACCAAAAGGTTTTCGGCCGGCATTGGACTTCCGCTCTTGGTCTCGAACGGTCGCCAGAGTTTGGCCAAACTGCTGCTAGTTGACTATTTGGTTAAGTTTAACTATCGGGTGGCGGCTGTGGTCGAGTTGTTCAAAACCAGTCGGCCAGTCACAAAGTCCTGCTGGCCTCAGGATCAATTCGTTGATGATGAGTTGAATCATCCTAATTTAATTGTCAATGGGCTAATTCTAACAAATGGGCAGAAAATTGCACAAATCTAACTAATTTTTAGAGGAACCCTTATAACCAGAACCGTGCCACCTCTGATCCGGCGATTTACCGGTGTAGGGTTCTCCAACCCACTTTCAAAAGTAGGCAGATAAAAAATATCAATATCGATACTCGAACTCAAATCGACATCGCTACCAGTTCAGGTAATCGTGAGAGCGACAAAGCACGTTTCCTAAAACATATCGAAGCAACCCAGTTTCCTGTTTCAATCTTTGTCCGAGGGGTATAATAATCCGGTTGGTCTCATTTACGATAGTTTGCCTGCCCACCGGTAAGATGGCAAAGATAGCTTATAAAGCCAGATAAGAAACGTTTGGACCAGCCATCCCCCACATCCACTGTCAGTGTTTCCAGAACGCTAATCAGAATGATGTTGACGCTCAAGCAATTTCTGCATCGCTGCTTTTGAAGGCCGGGGATCAAAAATGAAACTTTTCACCAATATGCTACCAATAATCAAATCAAAAACAGTCGTTATGCAGATCCGCTTTTCTTTGGTCTTACCAGTTTTGTGGCTGATTCAAATTTGCTTAATTTTTGTGGGCTCGTCTGGATGTCATGATACAGAGACGGCAAATTCTACTCCGCCAACTTCGGCTAAACAGATCCGAAAGTTAATCAAGCGACTTAGTTCTAGCCAATCGAAAGAGATTCAGAATACGATCCAGGATCTACGTAAAATCGGGGATCCGGTTATCCCTGCGCTAATTCAGGCTCTGAGTAGCAATAACGTTCAGTTGCGTGCTCATGCCGCCAAAGCATTACCTGTGATAGGTATTGGGGCTCATGAGGCTATACCTGCACTGATTCAGGCTCTAGGTGATCCTCATGCAGAAGTGCGCCAACAGGCAGCATTTTCACTTGGTTTAATCGGCGCCCTGACTACCGTGCAACCGTCAGGGGCTATTTATCCATCTGCAGAAGAAACTGTAATAGCACTAATTGCTACCCTTCAAGATGAAGATCTAAATGTGCGATCAAATGCAGCGAGTGCGTTGGGTATGTTAGGAGAGGTGGCGGAAAGTGCTGTACCTGCGCTAATTCGAGTATTGAATGCTCCCGAAGCTAGATTCCGGGCTGATGCTGTTGCCGCACTGGGACTAATTGGCACACCAGTAAAATTGGTTATTTCTACTCTAACTCAAGCCTTAGACGATCAGAACCAGGATGTGCGGCAATGTGCCCGCTTTCACTTAGAAAGAATTGGTACATTCGAGGCCCTGCAGCCGTCAACGAGAATCAATAATTCTAAACGGATATTCCCTCCTAAAAGATAAACGAGCTCTAACAATAGCTGATTTCAGCTGATAACTACAGAACATCGACTTTCAGCATATTGTTAGTATTGGCTTTACCAGAACTGGTCAGATCACGACAAACTTCGGTTGGTGCGATGATCACTACATAATCCTCTTTTTCGGCTAATCCCAAACGTAGGACCTCGGCTTTTGAAACAGAAATCAACTCATCCAATGTTTCACAGTCTCCGATGGTAATATCAATTGTCCCCCAGTAGAGCAAACACTTTCTTAGCGTTTCTTGACGGGGACTGACAACTGCAATTGGGGCTCGAGGGCGGCGCTTAGAAACATTCCACGCGGTTTTACCAGATCTGGTACAGCAAATAATGAGAGAGGCGTCTAGCTCAAGTGCAATTTGGCAAGCAGCATGCCCAATAGCGTCAGGTAGTGTTTCGTTCATGATCAGGGGTTGAGAGCGGAAAAAGGTGATATAATCGAGTTCTGCCTCTGTCGATTGTGCTACCTTGGCCATCATTTTGACAGCCTCCACTGGGTATTTGCCGATGGCTGTCTCGGCTGAAAGCATCACCGAAGAGGTTCCATCATAAATAGCATTGGCAATATCAGTTACTTCTGCCCGAGTTGGCCTTGGATTACGGACCATCGACTCTAGCATCTGTGTAGCTGTTATTACAGGCTTTCCATAATGGTTGGCTAATTGCATAATCTGTTTCTGCAAAGCGGGTACATCTTGAAGCGGCACTTCTAGCCCAAGGTCACCACGCGCAATCATCACGCCATCAACCGCCTGAATGATATCCTCAATTTCTTGGCAAGCTTCCCGTTTCTCTATTTTGGCAATGATGGGTTTGTCTTGCCCGATAGAGTGAAGTCGTGATCGAAGATTTTGCACATCAGAGACATTTCGTATAAACGACTGCGCTACCCAATCAATCTCCAACTGAACACCAAATTGTAGGTCCACAATATCCTTTTCTGTTGGAATCGCTAGATCTAGTCGGAGCCCTGGTATAGTAATCCCTTTGCGTGAACGGAGTTCTCCTCCAGCCGTCACCTGGCACGAAACTACATCTTCTTCCACCGATTCTACTTGCAGTTGAATCTCACCATCCGCTAAAAAAACGGTCTGACCAACAGAGATCACCGAAAGAATTTCTGGTGTATTAAACGAGACTTCCTGTTCATTTCCAGTGATATTTTTCGTGGTCAGTCTAAAAGTCTTGCCTTCTTCTAGATATACAACTTCGTCTCCGAACTCACCAATGCGAATCTTAGGCCCGGATAGATCTTGCAAAATTGGGATTCGCTTGTTCAGCTTTTGTTCGGCAATTTTAGTATTGCGGATTCCTCTTGCTTTCTCCTCATGTGTTCCGTGTGAAAAAGAGACTCGCGCAATGTCCATTCCGTTTTGGACCATACTGATGATCTTTTCTACCGAATCGCTAGCTGGACCAATAGTACAAACAATTTTAGTTCGTTTCACATTCATGGATCGATAAACGCTTCTGTCATTAATCATTATGCGGATCTTATTATACCTTGCTACCAGTCGAGGTAGAACTGATGAGATTTTACAATTTTTGCGTTGATGTTGCCACTAATCTTTGATAAACTGTTTACCATGTGCTCCGTCGACAAGTACACTACTAGAAAGTCAGACTAGTAAGGGAGTTATAATCGTTTAAGATGGATTTAGAAGCCCTTAAACGTCTAGCAGCGGAAAAAGCCGTCGAGG
>Ga0310345_10003315_pt1 | contig 15410 bp, 15 predicted proteins | sample HC15DNA20500_MG_FD_204667 | JGI IMG/M metagenome (GOLD analysis project Ga0310345, IMG submission 204667) | Marine microbial communities from station ALOHA, North Pacific Subtropical Gyre - HC15-DNA-20-500_MG | ecosystem: Environmental > Aquatic > Marine > Oceanic | place: Pacific Ocean: North... | reverse complement strand
GACGGCACGCCCGACGAGGTGCGGTCGAACCAGGAGGTGATCGACGCCTATCTCGGGGTGGCCCATGACTGACCGCATGACGCCCCGGCATGAATTCGCCGCGTCCCGGACCCGGGAGCGGGGGTCGTCCGTTTCCCTTCCATCGCAATGGAAGGAGAACCGACATGGCCGATCTGAGCTGGACCAAGAAGACGCTGGCCGAGATCCTCGGAGAGGATCGCGGGCTGCCGGACGAGGCAGCGATGCAGGCCGCGCCCTTCACCAAGGCGGATCTGGACGAACTGCTGCAGGACGAACGGCAGACGGCGCTGAGCGCCTTCAAGCTGGCCGCCCGCACTGCACGGGATTCGCGCGGGGAGGAACTGGGCACCGGGGACACCCGGCCGGAATACACCGAAGCGGACATCACGGCGGGGCTGCGCGCGGCGCGGTCGGCGCTGGAATCGGTGCCCGCCGGCAAACGGTCCGAGAAGGCCAATGCGCTGCTTGCGGATTGCGCCTGCCCGCCGGGGGCCGAACCGGAGATCTGAACGGGGTCCGCGCCGCGCGTCCCCTGAACATGGGGGAGGCGCGGCATGCCTGACCAGCTTCTTTTCGCGATGGAGGTCACGCTGAACGGCCTCATGGCCGGCGTGCTCTACGCGCTCGTGGCGCTCGGTTTCGTGCTGATCTTCAAGGCGTCGGGCGTGTTCAACTTCGCCCAGGGCGTCATGGCGTTGTTCGCCGCGCTGACGCTCGTGGGCTTCATGGACGGGCAGATCCCGTTCTCCCACCTGATCAACGCCATGTTCGGCACCGACATCCACCACTTCGGATGGCACCTGAACGCCTTCGTCGCGATCCTGATGACCATGGTGGTGATGGTCGCGCTGGCGTGGTGCGTAAACCACTTCGTGATGCGCCACCTCGTCAACCAGGAGCCGATCATCCTGTTCATGGCGACCATTGGCCTCGCCTACTTCCTCGAAGGTCTGGGCGACCTGATGTGGGGGTCGGACATCAAGAACCTCGACGTGGGGCTCCCGCAGGGGATCAACGTCTGGATCGACGAGGTGACGTTTAACATCTTCGGCTACGGCTTCTTCATCGACAACCTCGACATCGTGGCGACCATCGTGGCGGTCGCGCTGGTGGCCGTGCTGATCGCCTTCTCGCAATACACCAAGCAGGGCCGGGCGATGCGCGCCGTGGCGGACGACCATCAGGCGGCGCTGTCGGTGGGCATCTCGCTCAACTTCATCTGGGTCATGGTCTGGTCGGTCGCGGGCTTCGTCGCGCTGGTCGCGGGGATCATGTGGGGATCGAAGTCCGGCGTGCAGTTCTCGCTGAGCCTGATCGCGCTGAAGGCGCTGCCGGTGCTGATGCTGGGCGGCTTCACCTCGATCCCGGGCGCCATCGTCGGCGGGCTGATCATCGGGGTGGGCGAGAAGCTGTTCGAATTCGCCATCGGGCCGATGATCGGCGGCGCGACCGAGAACTGGTTCGCCTATGTGCTGGCGCTGGTCGTGCTCGTCTTCAGGCCGCAGGGCCTGTTCGGCGAGAAGATCATCGAGAGGGTGTAGCCATGCGCAAGCTGATCGCGGTGCTGAACGTGGTGGCATGGGCCGGGTTCTGGGCCTTCGGATACCTCGCGGTCTCGTCCGGGGCGGGCACCGCGCCGGGGCAGATGGTGATCGCCGCGCTTCTGGCGGCGGGGGGCGGGGCGCTCGGGCTATGGGCGTGGCTCACGCTGATCCGGCTGGGCGGGGAATGGGGACAGGCGCGCCCGGTGCGGGCGACGCGGACTGAAGGGGAGACGGCCTGATGCTTTATCGTGAGGCAGGAGATTTCAAGACCTCCTACGCGAAGGACAACCAGACCTTCCCGATCCGGTTCGACCGCTGGGGCTACTACGTGATCCTCGCGTTCGCCTTCCTGGTCGTGCCGATGGTGATCAACGACTACTGGGCCAGCGCGGTGCTGCTGCCCTTCCTGATCTACGCCGTCGCGGCGCTCGGGCTAAACATCCTGGTCGGCTATTGCGGGCAGGTCAGCCTTGGGACCGGTGGGTTCATGGCCGTGGGGGCCTATTCCTGCTACAAGCTGATGACGGCCTTCCCCGACGTGAACATCGTGATCCACGTGATCCTGTCGGGCTTCATCACCGCCGCCGTCGGGGTGCTGTTCGGCCTGCCGTCGCTCAGGATCAAGGGTTTCTACCTCGCCGTGGCGACGCTGGCGGCACAGTTCTTCCTCGTCTGGCTCTTCAACAAGGTGCCGTGGTTCTACAACTACTCGGCCTCGGGCCAGATCAGCGCGCCGACGCGGACGGTGTTCGGGGTCGACGTGACCGGGCCGATGGCCAGCGCGCCGGCGAAGTACCTCACCTGCCTGACCTTCGTTGTCGTGATGGCCTGGATCGCGCGCAACCTGACGCGCGGTTCGGTCGGGCGGAAGTGGATGGCGATCCGGGACATGGACATCGCGGCCGAGATTATCGGTGTGAACCCGCTGGCGGCCAAGCTGTCGGCCTTTGCCGTGTCGTCCTTCTTCGTGGGCGTGGCAGGGGCGCTGTTCTTCGCGGTTTATCTGGGGGCGGTCGAGGTGGGCGAGGTGTTCGGCATCCAGAAGTCTTTCCTCGTGCTCTTCATGATCATCATCGGTGGGCTGGGCTCGATCCTCGGCAGCTTCATGGGTGCGGCCTTCATCGTGCTGCTGCCGGTGTTCCTGAAGAACGTGCTGGTCGGCAGCTTCGGCTGGGCGACCGACCTTGCCGCTCATCTCGAGATCATGATCCTCGGCGGACTGATCATGATGTTCCTCGTGCTCGAACCGCACGGGCTGACCGCCTACTGGCGGACGATCAAGGAAAAACTGAGGCTCTGGCCCTTCCCGCACTAAGTCGGGCCGGGGAGCGACCGCGGAGAGGAGGAATCCGCGGCGATTGAGGACGCAGACGAGAGACCTGGAAGAGAACCAATTGGGAGGACACAACAGATGAAATTCAAGCTACTTGCGGCGGCGGCCGCGGCGGTGATGGCGGCGGCGCCTGCGATGGCCGACCTGACCATCCCCGCGCTGAACTACCGGACCGGGCCCTACGCGCCCTCGGGCATTCCCTATGCCGACGGCTTCTCGGACTACATGACGCTGCTCAACGAGCGTGACGGCGGCATTGGCGGCGAGATGATCAACGTCGTGGAATGCGAGACCGGCTACAACACCGAGAAGGGTGTGGAATGCTACGAGCAAACCAAGGGACAGGGCGCGCTGCTCTACATCCCGCAGTCCACGGGCATCACCTACCAGCTGATCCCCAAGGCCAGCGCGGACCAGATCCCGATCTGGTCGGTGGCCTACGGCCGGACCTCGGCGGTGAACGGCAAGGTCTTCGAATGGGTCTTCAACATGCCCGTCACCTACTGGGACGGTGCTTCGGTCGCGGTGAAGTACGCGATGGAGCAGGAGGGCGGTTCGCTCGAAGGCAAGAAGATCGCGCTGGTCTATCACAACTCCGCCTACGGCAAGGAGCCGATCCGTACGCTCGAGGCGCTGGCCGAAAAGCATGGCTTCGAGCTGCTGCAGCTGGCGGTCGACCATCCGGGGCAGGAGCAGAAGTCGCAATGGCTTCAGATCCGGCGTGAACGGCCCGACTATGTCTTCATGTGGGGCTGGGGCGTGATGAACCAGGTGGCGATCCAGGAAGCTGCGAACATCCGCTATCCGATGGACAAGTTCATCGGTGTCTGGTGGTCCGGGTCGGAAGCCGACGTGGTGCCGGTCGGCGACGGCGCCGACGGTTACAAGTCGCTGACCTTCCACGGCGTGGGGACGGATTTCCCGGCGCTGCAGGAGATCAAGTCGACCGTGATCGATGCGGGCAAGAACGCGGGCGACGGCTCCAAGTGGGGCGAGGTGGGCTACAACCGCGGCGTCTATGCCGCCGCCGTGGTGGCCGAGGCGATCCGCACCGCGCAGGAGATGACGGGCAAGTCCGACATCACCGCGACCGACATGCGCGACGCGATGGAGAACCTCGACATCACCGACGCCCGGTTCGAGGAAATCGGCCTTGGTGGCTTCGCCCCGGCGGTCGAGACCTCCTGCGCCGTCCATTCCTCGCCGCGCCTCGCCGCGGTCCAGCAGTGGAGCGCCGGCGACAAGGCGTGGACCGTGCTGACCGACTACATGGAGCCGGACTTCGAAGTGGTCGACCCGCTGATCGAGGAAGACTCGATGGCCTACGCGGCCGAAGCCGGCATCGAGCCGCGCGCCTGCGAGTGACGTGACAGCGCCGGGGCCCCGCACAGGGGCCCCGGCATCCACCCCCGGGCCGCGCGCCCGGCCAGATTTTCGAGGACGCGATGACCGAGGCACAGACGCTGGAACCGACCGCTCCCGTGGATGCCCCCGAAGCCGGCACCCCGCTGCTGCAGGTGAGCAACGTGGAGGTGATCTACAATTCGGTGATCCTCGTCCTCAAAGGCGTCTCGCTCGCTGTGCCGAAGGGGGGCATCACCGCCCTTCTGGGCGGCAACGGCGCGGGCAAGTCGACCACGCTGAAATCCATCTCGAACCTGCTGAAAAGCGAACGGGGTGAGGTGACGAAGGGCCGCATCACCTACCGGGGCGAGCAGATCTACGGGCTCAATCCCTCCGACCTTGTCCAGAAGGGCGTGATCCAGGTGATGGAGGGGCGGCACTGCTTCGAACACCTGACGGTGGAAGAGAACCTGATGACCGGCTCCTACACCCGTAGCGCCTCGCGCGGGGACATCGAGGCGGATCTGGAGATGGTCTACACCTATTTCCCCCGGCTCAAGGAACGGCGGCGGAGCCAGGCCGGCTACACCTCGGGCGGGGAACAGCAGATGCTGGCGATCGGCCGGGCGCTGATGAGCCGCCCCGAGACGATCCTGCTGGACGAGCCGTCGATGGGCCTCGCCCCGCAGCTGGTGGAAGAAATCTTCAACATCGTCAAAAGCCTGAACGAGGAGCAGGGCGCGACCTTCCTGCTGGCCGAGCAGAACACGAACGTGGCGCTGCGGTTCGCGCATTACGGCTACATCCTCGAATCCGGACGGGTGGTGATGGACGGCCCCGCAGCCGACCTGCGCGAGAACCCGGACGTGAAGGAATTCTACCTCGGCGTGAGCGACGAGGGCCGCAAGTCGTTCCGCGACGTGCGCTCTTACCGCCGCCGCAAGCGCTGGCTGTCGTGAGCTTTCCGGTCTTCGGGGGAACGCGGCCCGTCGCGGGCGGTTTTCCCCGGACGACGAAGGATACGGACATGTCACAGGACGATATCGCAAAGGCCCTGATCGCGGATCAGGGGGAATTGTTCAGCAAGCAGGTCGGCGCGAACATCGCCCGCGACGTGCCGCAGCAATGGTTTCACTGGCTGCTGACCGCGCAGCTCTGCTCTGCCCGGATCGGCGCGGGACAGGCGCTGCAGGCCGCGGCGGCGCTGAAGGACGAAGGGCTGCACAAGGTGGAGACGATCCTCGACAGCGACCGGCAGACGCGGATCCGGGTGCTGAACCGCAACGGCTATGCCCGGTTCGACAACGTGGGCGCCGACCAGATGAAGGCGGCGGCGGAGTTGGTGGACCGGGAATACGACGGCGACCTGCGCAACCTGCGCGAGGCGGCCGGGCGGGAACCGGACGAGATCGCGAAGCGCCTGCAGGAGGTGAAGGGCATCGGCCCCGCCGGCGCCGGCATCTTCTGCCGCGAGGCGCAGATCGCCTGGGACGAACTGGCGCCCATGGCTGATGACCTCTGCCTGCGTCAGGCAGAGAACCTGGGGCTGCCCCGCGATGCGGCGCGGCTGGCCGATCTGGCCGGCTCGCGCGAGAGATACGTGCGCCTGCTGGCGGGGCTGGCCCGCGCGGCGCTGGACGGGCCGTCCGACCGGGTGAAGGCGGCGGCGAACTGAGCATGAGGACGGAGCCACGGCGATGAGCACCTATTTCGACACGGCCGAAACCCGCAGCGCGGACGAACGCGCGGCGGCCATCGCCAGCGACCTGCCGATGCAGGTGGAGGCGGCGAAGGCCCTGCCGGGCTTGGCCGCGCTGGCCGGGGTCGACGCCGGGGCCATTACCACGCGAGAGGCGCTGGCGGCCCTGCCGGTGCTGCGCAAGTCGGACCTCGTCGCCGCGCAGAAGGCCGCGCCGCCCTTCGGCGGGCTGACGACGCTGCCGGTGTCGGGCTTCGCGCATGTCTTCCAGTCGCCCGGGCCGATCTATGAGCCGGGCGGCAACGGCCACGACTGGTGGCGGATGGGCCGTTTCCTGCACGCCTGCGGCATCGGCAAGGGCGACATCGTGCAGAACTGCTTCGGCTACCACCTGACCCCCGCCGGCATGATTTTCGAGAACGGCGCGCGGGCGGTCGGGGCGACGGTGCTGCCCGCCGGGACGGGCCAGACCGAGCTGCAGGCGCAGGCGGCGCACGATCTCGGCACCACCGCCTATGCGGGCACGCCGGATTACCTGAAGGTGATCCTCGACAAGGCCGAGGAGATGGGCCTGCCGCTCAGGATCACCCGCGCGGCGGTCGGGGGCGGGGCGCTCTTCCCTTCGCTGCGGAAGGAATACGCCGACCGCGGCATCGCCTGCCTGCAAAGCTACGCCACCGCCGACCTCGGCAACATCGCCTACGAGAGCCCGGCGATGGAGGGGATGATCGTGGACGAGGGCGTCATCGTGGAAATCGTCACCCCCGGCACCGGTGACCCGGTCCAGCCGGGGGAAGTGGGCGAGGTGGTGGTCACCACGCTGAACCCCGACTACCCGCTGATCCGCTTCGCCACGGGCGACCTGAGCGCGGTGATGGAGGGCACCTCGCCCTGCGGGCGCACCAACATGCGGATCAGGGGCTGGATGGGCCGCGCCGACCAGACCACCAAGATCAAGGGCATGTTCGTCCGCCCCGAGCAGGTCGCGGCGCTGGTGGCGAAACATGACGAGATCTCAAAGGCCCGTGTGATCGCAGACCGCGACGGCGAAATGGATGTCATGATCGTGCGTATCGAATCGGCGAACGGCGGAGACGGGGAACACTACCTTTCGTCGGTCGTTGACGCGTTGAAGTTGAAGGGTCGGATCGAGGTGGTGCCGCCGGGAACGCTTCCCAATGACGGCAAGGTCATCGAGGATCTGCGCAGTTACGACTAGCCCCGGCGCTTCCGCCATCGGGGCGGAAGGAGGAGCGATGAAACTCACCCGCATTCTCGCGGTGGCACTGGCCGCCGCAGCGGCGGCGCCCTTGGCGGCCGCCGACCTCGCGCTGGTGATCGTGAACTCGGATTACGACCGGGTGGATGATCTGGACGGCGACGGGCTGGACCGGGATTTCCAGGACGTGCTGGAGGATGCGGGCTTCCGCGTCTTCCGCGGCGCCGACATGACCGGGCCGCAGATGCAGCGGCTGGCGACGGAATTCGCCGCCGCCGTGGACGGCTCGGACGGGTCCGACCGGCTGGTCGTGGTGCTGTCGGGACACCTCGCCGGCGGCGCCGCCGACGGCTGGCTTCTGGGGCGCGAGGTGGTGGAGCCGAACGTCTTCGGTGTCGGGGCCGCGGGCCTGCCGCTCGCGCCGCTCGCCGGACTCGCCGCGGGTGCCCCGGGGCAGGCGGTGCTGATGGTCGCGGAACCGGACGAGGAGATCGAGACCGGCATCGGGCTGCAGGGCGGCATGGCGCCGATCCCCGCGCCGCAGGGCGTGACGGTGGCGCAGGGAGGCGTCTCCGGCCTGCTGTCGCTGCTGCGCGACGGGCTGCTGCGCCCCGGCGTAAGCTACGCGGGCGCCATCGACCGGGCGGGCGACGATGTGACCGTCTCGGGCTATGTCTCCGGCGCGTCGGGCCTGATGCCCGCGGACGGCCAGGCGCCGCAGGACAGCCCCGACACGGGCGAGATCGCCTATTGGAGCGCGGTCCGTGACATCGGCTCGATCGAGGCGCTCCGCGCCTATCTCCAGCGGTATCCCGACGGCGATTTCGCCGTCGACGCCCGACGCCTGATCCGCGCGGCCGAAACCGAACCGCAGCGTCGGGCCGAGGCGGAGGAGGCGGCGCTGCAGCTCAACCGTGACCAGCGGCGGCAGATCCAGCGCAACCTCTCGCTGATCGGCTTCGATCCGCGCGGGATCGACGGCATCTTCGGCCCCGCCACCCGTCGTGCGATCGGCGCATGGCAGAGTGCCAGCGGCTTCGAGGCGACGACCTTCCTGACCGCTGCCCAGATCCGCGACATCCAGGCCACCGCCGACAGGCGTGCGGCAGAATTGGAGCGCGAGGCGGCCGAGCGGCGCGAGGCCGAAGAGCGCGCCGACCGCGCCTACTGGCGCGATCTGGGCGAGGGCCGCGACGAGGCGGCGCTCCGGGCCTATCTGCGGCGCTACCCGGACGGGCTCTTCTCCGACGTGGCGCGGGACCGGCTTGCGCAGATCGAGGACGCGCGCGAGGGCGAAGTCCGGCGCGAGATCCGGCAGGCGTGGCGGGAGGCGCAGCGCATCGACAATATCGCGGCTTACGAGTCTTTCCTCCAGCGCTACCCGCAGACGCCGTTCGAGGACGCTGCCCGGGCGCGCATCGCCGAGCTGGAGGACCAGAACCGAAACTCGGCGGAGCTGGAGGCCGCGCGGCAGGAGGAGACAGGCGTGGCCGGCAACCAGGTCACCCGGCTGCTGGTCGAGCGGCGGCTGCAACAGCTGGGCTTCGATCCGGGCGGGGTCGACGGCGCCTTCGACGAAACCGCTCGCCGCGCGATCCGCCGCTTCCAGCGCGATCAGGGCGTGCCGGTCACCGGCTACGTCACCCGCGAGACCATGGTGCGTCTGCTGGCGATGCGGTGAGGTCAGGCTGCCCCCTCACACCGACGCTCTGCCCGAGGGGAGAGGGGGCGGCGACCTGTCTTTGGTGATGCGCCACCCGACCATCCCGCGCACCAGGACCCCTTTCGCCCGCCGGGGGCGAAAGGGGAGGGGTCTGGCCCACAAACGAAAAGGCCGCCCACTGGGCGGCCCTTCGGTCACGCGGAAAGCGCGGCCGTCCTCAGCCCTGGCGGGCCTTGAAGCGGCGCTGCGTCTTGTTGATCACGTAGACGCGGCCCTTGCGGCGCACGACGCGGCAATCGCGGTGACGGCTCTTGAGCGAGCGGAGCGAGTTGCGGACCTTCATGGTGCTTCCCCTCATGTCGCGGCGCGGCGAGCGCCCGGGTTTCCGATTGGCCCCCGAAAGGACCGGTGAATAATGGTGGGCGATACTGGGATCGAACCAGTGACCCCTTCGATGTCAACGAAGTGCTCTACCGCTGAGCTAATCACCCCAATGGCCTTCGCGTCGTCCTCCCCCAGGGTCATCCTGGCAAGCGCCCCAACAAAAGGGGCGCGGGAATGTTCCGCGCCGGTTCGCAGGTCTATAAAAGGAGTCGAAACCGGGATCAAGGGCTTTTGGCGGGCCAATTTCGCCCCTATCATGCCGGCGAGAGGACCGCATGCCCAACCGTTCGTATCGCCTTGAGTCGCCTGACCAGCAGACCACCAGCGTGGTCTTTTCCTCGCCCCACAGCGGGCGGGACTATCCGCGCGATTTCCTGCGGGCCAGCGTGCTGGACGATTCGTCGATCCGGTCGTCCGAAGACGCCTTCGTCGACGATCTCTTCGCCGCGGCGGTGGAGTTCGGCGCGCCCCTCTTGGCCGCCCGTGTGCCGCGCGCCTTCGTCGATCTGAACCGCTCGGCGGACGAACTCGACCCGGCGCTGGTCGAGGGGGTGCGCCGGTCGTCGCACAATCCGCGCATCACCAGCGGCCTCGGCGTGATCCCGCGCGTCGTGTCGAACGGGCGGGCAATCTATCGCGGCAAGATGCCGCTGGCCGAGGCGCGGGCGCGGATCGATGCCTGCTGGCGGCCCTATCACGCGGCGCTGCAGGCGCAGCTCGACATCACCAACCGGACCTTCGGCGAGGTGATCCTGATCGACTGCCACTCGATGCCGCACGAGGCGGTCGACTGCATCGCGCGCGCCGGGGCCAAGCGGCCCGACGTGGTCATCGGCGACCGCTTCGGCGCCTCCGCCGACGGCGCGATCGTCGACCGGGTGGAGGAGGCGTTCTCCGCCGCCGGGCTGCACGTGATCCGCAATGCACCCTTCGCGGGCGCCTATGTCACGCAGCATTACGGCCGCCCGTCGCGGCGGCAGCACGCGATCCAGATCGAGATCGACCGCTCGATCTACATGAACGAGCAGATGATCCGCCCGAACGCTAATTTCGAACCCTTCCGGCGCCTGATCCGCTCGGTCATCTGCGACCTGACCGAGATCGGGCGGCGCAAGGGCGTGCCGCTGGCGGCGGAGTAACGGGGGCAGGGGCGTGGCCCGCTTTCGCAACTCGATACCGTCGATAGAGCCAAACCAACCGCCCGGGACAAGGCCGAAGGCCGCCGGGCGAGCGCCGGCCCGTCCCCGCGGGCTGGCGCTGCGGTGCCGTTGGCGCAGAGTGTCGACATACGCGTTACCACGGCTGCCATAAATCGAGAGGCTCAACCGTTGCGGGCGCCATCCCACGGGCCGGCGCTCGCCCGGCTTGCGCGGTAGGGGCAGGGGCCCTCTTCAAGGGATATCGGGGGGCGCCAAATCGCCCTTCCGGATCATCGCCGATGCAGGGCCGCCCCCTACCGCAGCGCCCGTCCCTTGATGATAGCCTCGCTGCCGAATCGCGCCCGGATCGCGTCGGCGGCGCGCTCGGCCTTTCCCCGCCGGGCGGCTTCGGGGTCGAGCAGGTCGCCGGAGCGGTCCGCGTCCGCCTCGGGCAGCAGCTCGGAGATCCCCACCCCGATCAGCCGGAATGGCGCCTCGCCCGCCACCGGGTCATAGAGCCCGCGCGCCTTGCGGTAGATCGTGTCGGCCAACTGCGTCGGCTCGCGCAGCGAGATCCGGCGCGTGATGGTCCGGAAATCCGCCCGCTTCAGCTTGAGCGTCACCACCCGCCCGGCCAGCGCCTTGGCCTTGGCCCGGTCCGACACCTTCTCGGACAGCCGCCAGAGGTGCCCGTCCAGCAGATCGGCGTCGCCCGTGTCCTCGTGGAACGTCGTCTCGTTGGAAATCGACTTCACCGGCGCATGGGCCGAGACGCGCCGCCGGTCCTGCCCCCGGGCCAGATGCCACAGCCGGTCCCCCATCGAGCCGAAGCGCGCGTGCAGGTCGGTCCGGTCCCAGCGGAGCAGGTCCGCGAAGGTGCGGATCCCGGCCTTCTCCAGCGCCTCCTGCGTGGCGCCGCCGACGCCCCAGATCAGGCGGACCGGCCTGTCGCGCAGGAAATCCGCCGTCTCGGCCGCGCCGATCACGGAGAATCCGTGTGGCTTGTCGAGGTCCGAGGCGACCTTGGCGAGGAACTTGTTGTGGCTCAGCCCGATGGAGCCGGTCAGCCCCAGCTCGTCCCGCATCCGCTTGACCAGCCGCGCCAGCATCCAGGCGGGCGAATGGCCGTGCAGCCGGGCGGTGCCGGTGAGGTCGATGAAGGCCTCGTCCAGCGACAGCGGCTCGATCGCCGGCGTCATCTCCTCCATCATCGCGCGGATCGCGCGCGAGGCCTCCACGTAGGCCGCCATCCGTGGCTTGATGACCACCGCCTCGGGGCAGAGCTTGAGCGCCTGGAACATCGGCATGGCCGACCGGACGCCCCGGATCCGAGCGACGTAGCAGGCGGTGGAGACGACGCCGCGCCGCCCGCCGCCGATGATGACCGGCTTGTCGGCGAGCGAGGGATCGTCGCGTTTCTCGACGCTGGCGTAGAAGGCGTCGCAATCCATGTGCGCGATCGAGAGGGTGTGAAGTTCCGCATGTGCCACGATTCTGCGCGACCGGCAGGCAGGGCAGCGCGGGCCGTGGTCGAATTCGGTCAGGCAGTCGCGGCAGAGGGCGGGCATCGGCGGCATCGCTGGCGGGTGGATCGGCGGTATTCTACAGTGCGGCCATGGATTATGACAGGCCGTTCGACGGGGCGAAACTGGCGCTTTTTCTCGGCGCCGACCTGCTGGTGATCCGGCGGGACGTGGACAAGCCGATCCCATGGCCGGGGTTCCTCGACTTTCCCGGCGGCGGGCGCGAGCGGGGCGAAAGCCCCGCCGCTTGCGTGCTGCGCGAAACACGCGAGGAAACCGGGCTGGTCGTCGCCCCGGCGGACATATCCTGGCGGGGGTATTTCGTGCGGCCGAACCGGGTCTGGTTCTTCGCCGCGCACCTGTCGCCCCGCCGGATCGACGAGGTGCGTTTCGGCGGCGAGGGGCAGGGGTGGCAGATGATGCCGCCCGGGCGCTACATCGCCGACGATATGGCGATCCCGCATTTCCGCGAGCGGCTGAAAATGGTGATCGGCGCAGCGGGTGGCTGATGGTGCTCCTCACCGCCGTCACCTTTTTGCCCGCCCTCAGGGAGATCGGGCGGCATCGTGAGGGCGGGGCGAAGGGCGGACAGTGGCTTTCCAGACCACCTTCGCGGGGGTGCGCGAACGGCTGAGCGCGGTCAGGCGAAGCTGGTGTTCGACTGCCAGGCGGTGGCGATTTCCTGCTGGATCGCTTGCGCGGAAGCGCGCGGGTCCGCTGCGCGCCAGACCGGGCGACCGACGACGATGTGGTCGGCCCCGTCGCGGATCGCCGAACGCGGGGTCGCCACCCGCTTCTGGTCGTCATCGGCGGCGGCCAGCGGGCGGATGCCCGGAGTGACGATCAGCCGGCCCTCGGCCTCGGGCAGGGCACGGATCGCCGCCGCCTCCCGGGCCGAGCAGATCACGCCGTCGGCGCCCGCCTCGAAGGCGCGGGCCGCGCGGGTGCAGACGACATCGCGCAATTCGCCTTTGGCGATCATGGCGGCGTCGAGGTCGTCGCGCTCCAGCGAAGTGAGGATCGTCACGGCCAGGATCTTCGTGGGCGAGCCCGCCGCCCCCTCCTTGGCGGCGCGGACCACGTAGGGGTCGCCGTGCACCGTCAGGAAATCCAGCCCGTAGCCCGCGATCCCGCGCACGGCGTTTTCCACCGTGGCGGGGATATCGAAAAGCTTCATGTCGAGGAAGACGCGCTTGCCGTGCTCCTGCTTGAGCTCGTTGGCCAGCGCCATGCCCCCGCCGGTGAGCATTCCCAACCCGATCTTGTAGAAATCCGCCGCGTCCCCGATGCGCTCGGCCAGGTGCAGGCCCTCCAGCGCGTTCGGCACGTCGAGCGCCACGATCAGCCGTTCATCCGCCATGTCCGCCTCCTGTGGGATACCGGGGTCTATTGGGCGTTCGCGGCGGATGGGTCAAGGGGCGAGGGGGGTGGGCTCCAACCCCGCCCTACGCGCGCCTGGCGTGTCTCAGGCCGCCTTGCCGCCGTTCAGCAGACGGTCCCACAGCCCCACCGTCGCCTCCCGCACCGAAGGCGGGATCACGATGGGCATCGCCAGCGCGTCCTCGGCCGGCTTCTGGCTGCGGAGCCGGGGATTGGCGCTCTCGTGCATCCGCTTCGCGCGGGCGAGGACCGCCTTGGTCACGTCCTCGTAGGCGCTGTCGAGCGGCGCGGGCATCGACACCGGGTAGGTGTAGGCCTCGTCGCCCGCGATCAACGTGACGGCGGCGTCGAAGCATTGCGTCGCCGGGTTGTAGGTGATCTGCGAGATCCTGTGTTTCTGACGGGTCATGGGGTGCCTCCGATAGATCCATGCCTCTGCCCCTGGTTTTCATTCTCCGGATTCTGCGATCCGTTGCTTTCGCGGTGAACCCCCGGGCCCCTCGACTGGTTCCATTTTCGCCGCCGGGTCAACTTGAACCCCCCGCCGCGATACCCATCTAATCCCTTGAGGTTCCGGTGCGGCACATGCCTTCGAAAGGGTGGTCGCCAGGGAACGCTTTACAAAGGAGAGAACGATGGACTTGTCGAAGTTCACGGAACGGTCGCGCGGCTTCATCCAGGCGGCGCAGACCATCGCGATCCGGGAAGGGCACCAGCAACTGGCCCCGGAGCACGTGCTCAAGGCCCTGATGGATGACAGCGAAGGACTGGCGAGCAACCTGATCCGCAAGGCGGGCGGCGATCCCGCGCGGGTGGTGCAGGCCACGGACATCGCGCTGAAGAAGCTGCCGAAGGTCTCCGGCGACGCCGGGCAGACCTACCTTGGCCAACAGACCGTGAAGGTCCTGACCGAGGCGGAGAAGGTCGCGCAGAAGGCCAAGGACAGCTTTGTCCCGGTCGAACGGCTGCTGACCGCGCTTGCGCTGGTCAAGAGCCCCGCGCGCGACGCGCTGGAGGCCGGGGGCGTGCATGCCCAGACCCTGAACGAGGCGATCAACGACATCCGCAAGGGGCGGACGGCGGACACCGCCTCGGCCGAGGATACGTTCGAGGCGCTGGAGAAATACGCCCGCGACCTGACCAAGGCCGCCGAGGAAGGCAAGATCGACCCGATCATCGGGCGCGACGACGAGATCCGGCGCTCGATGCAGGTGCTGTCCCGGCGGACCAAGAACAACCCGGTCCTGATCGGGGAACCCGGCGTCGGTAAAACGGCCATCGCCGAGGGGCTTGCGCTGCGCATCATCAACGGCGACGTGCCGGAGAGCCTGCGCAACAAGCGGCTGCTCGCGCTCGACATGGGCGCGCTGATCGCGGGTGCGAAGTACCGTGGCGAGTTCGAGGAACGCCTGAAGGCCATCCTGAAGGAGATCGAGGGCGCGGCGGGCGAAATCATCCTCTTCATCGACGAGATGCACACGCTCGTCGGCGCCGGCAAGACCGACGGCGCGATGGATGCCGCCAACCTCATCAAGCCGGCGCTCGCCCGGGGCGAGCTGCACTGCATCGGCGCGACCACGCTCGACGAATACCGCAAGTACGTCGAGAAGGACGCGGCCCTCGCGCGGCGCTTCCAGCCCGTGATGGTCGAGGAGCCGACGGTCGAGGACACGATCTCGATCCTGCGGGGCATCAAGGAGAAGTACGAACTGCACCACGGCGTGCGGATCAGCGACTCCGCCCTCGTGGCCGCCGCGACCCTGTCGAACCGCTACATCACCGACCGGTTCCTGCCGGACAAGGCGATCGATCTCGTGGACGAGGCCGCCTCCCGCCTGCGGATGGAGGTGGATTCGAAACCCGAGGAGCTTGACCAGCTCGACCGCCAGATCCTGCAGCTTCAGATCGAGGCCGAGGCCCTGAAGAAGGAGGACGACGCCGCGTCGAAGGACCGGCTTGAGCGCCTCGAGAAGGAGCTGGCCGACCTGCAGGACCGGTCGTCCGAGATGACGGCGAAATGGCAGGCGGAGCGCGACAAGCTCGCCTCGGCGCGGGAGCTGAAGGAACAGCTCGACCGGGCGCGGGCCGATCTGGAGATCGCCAAGCGGCAGGGCGACCTGGCCAAGGCCGGGGAGCTGTCCTACGGCGTGATCCCGCAGCT
>Ga0310345_10003313_pt1 | contig 15416 bp, 11 predicted proteins | sample HC15DNA20500_MG_FD_204667 | JGI IMG/M metagenome (GOLD analysis project Ga0310345, IMG submission 204667) | Marine microbial communities from station ALOHA, North Pacific Subtropical Gyre - HC15-DNA-20-500_MG | ecosystem: Environmental > Aquatic > Marine > Oceanic | place: Pacific Ocean: North... | reverse complement strand
GCTGGCATGACCCCAGGTTCCAGACCATCACAATCAATGGTGATATAAACATGTTGTCCTAATGATTTCACAACATCGTTTATCCAGTCCGTTCGCTGGCGCATATTTGCATCAAGAAAAATAGTCGTATTAAGCGACGGAAGAATCTCCGCTTCTTCTTGCGACATACTCCGAATTCCTACTTGGGTGCATTTTGCATATTCCAGCGAGCGGCGCATTGCGCATGCATGACTCAATCGCGATCCCATATAGGAGTCTCTTAAGTCAGCATGGGCATCGATTTGGAGAATGGACACATTTGGATAATGAGCAGTCGTGGCGGCTACAAGCGCCGGTGTAATGGAGTGTTCACCACCAAGACCGACGAGAAATTTGTCCTTCTCTAATATTTCTGACGCAACGTTAGTGATTTCGTCCAGCGCGGCCTGCATATCATCGTGAGGAAGGTCCATGCCTGGTAGGCTACAGAGTCCAACCGAAGAAACATCGACCTTGAGTTCTTCATCCCAAAGTTCGAGTTGGGATGATGCGAGAAGAATCTCTCGCGGGCCATCTTTCGTTCCTTTCACGTACGAAGTCGTGCGTTCTAAGGGAATGGGTAGAATTGCAGCCCTTGCTGTCTCAAACTCTGAGGGCTCGGCTTCTTCGCCGCCGAAGACCAAGAGTTCTTGATGATCGTAATGAAAAGGCAGTGTCATCGCGGATCGCTATATTGACCATCTGCAACGGGCACACCATTAATCCTGATCGTTCGCCCCGATACGTCAAAGGTCGGGAAGGATCTGACATTCAAAACATTCTGTGTTGAGGTTGCTAGGGCCGAGACTAGAAGGGGTAAGGCTACGGTGGCATCGGTATTAACAGTTACATGAGCAGCATCGGCTGCCACTTTCCCCCAACTCTGTGCTTCGTTGAGAGTTGATCCGGATGCGCCACCAAAATGTGGAACATCGGTGACGATTTGCACGGCGTACGCGTGACCTTCAAGCCCAGCACTATAGAATTCTGCTTGAACGGAAGCCTGGTTAATAAAATTCTTTGGGGTACCTCCTCCGAGCACGACCGAGGCGGTCCGTCGTAGGTGGATTACGAGATTCGACGATTCAATAATATCGCCAATGACATCAAGTTGTCCGGCGGATCTATTTTTGTGTCGGGCTTGTGATACTCCCATTCCGATAGATGAGTCCGAAATGGCGGGGCAGAAAATCGGAACATTTGCCTGGTAGGCTGCTGTGAGTATTCCGTCTTCGCCAGTTTCGCGCCAGAGATGTTCTCCAAGCAGATAGAGAAACTCTCGGCTGGTATAAGGTCTAAGGTCCAGGGTGCGAGTAAAGTCTGCAATCCATTCGTCATTTTCGATAAATTCGTCTTCGTCGACCAGTGTGTCGTACACCCGATCAATATGAGCAGCCTGAAGTGCCACATCATCACCTTGAGGAGAACCAATAAAATGGCGCCGGCCTCTGCATTCGTGAAGGTCATGATAAAGATTAGCGCCTGTAGAGACCACGCAATCCACATATCTATTACGAATAAGATGCGCCAGGATTAATCGCAGGCCTCCCGCACTAAGCGCACCAGCGATACCAAGAAAAATCAGACATTTATCCGAAAGCATCTTCTGCCACACTTGATGAGCAGTGCCGAGATTGCGTCCCTGGAATGAGATGCGCTCCATTCGCTTAAGGACTTCCTCGGTGGTGAGATTCGTATCAACGGTAAAGGGTGTGATTGGCGTATGAAGAAAGCGAGTTTTGTCGCGCATTTCGATTTAGTTTAGCAGGCTATCACGCTCATTTGTGGTGGAAACATTTCGGCCACGACTCAGCCATTCGTGTCCTTCTTTAGTTTAGTCAGAATCGTAAGGGCATCCAGTGGAGTGAGCTGATCCAAATCGATTTCGCGAAGCTTTTGTTCGAATTTATCGATTGGCTTCACGTCTCGAAACAGGCCGAGTTGCGCTTGGGGTGCATTTTGGGTGTCGCTTAAAGCTGGTCGTCCAGAACGTTTGAGCTCGTCGGCTTCAAGACTAGTGAGAACCTCTCGGGCTCGCTTAACCACCGAATCTGGCAACCCTGCTAATTTCGCAACTTGAATACCGTAACTGCGGTCAGACCGTCCTTTAATCACTTTCCTGAGAAAAGTGAGCTCATCCTTATATTCTCTCGCTTCAACGTGATAGTTCACGACGCCAGGGAGCGCATCGGCTAAATCTGTTAGTTCGTGATAGTGAGTTGCGAACAACGTGCTCGGGCGAATAGATGCATGGGTGGCCAGATATTCCACGACCGCCCATGCGATGCTGAGTCCGTCAAACGTCGACGTGCCACGACCGACTTCATCAAGTAAAACCAGACTGCGTGACGTTGCCGTATGTAAAATATTCGCAGTTTCCTCCATTTCTACCATGAAGGTGGATTGCCCTTGTGAGATGTTATCTGAGGCGCCAACTCGCGCAAATATGCGGTCGACTACTGACAGTTTTGCCTGCCGGGCAGGCACAAATGACCCTGCTTGTGCGAGTATTGGTAGGAGTGCCGTCTGTCGCAAGAAAGTTGATTTCCCGCCCATATTTGGGCCGGTTAAGATGATGAGCTGGTGTGTGCTGTCGTTTAGTAATACGTCATTTGGCACAAATTCGTTTGAGCGAAGCCGTTCGACCATGGGATGGCGAACCTCCAAGGCCTCAAAATCACCGACCTCTTGAATCTGAGGTTTCGTGTAGTCGAATACCGTTGCTGTTTCTGCGAAGGCGGCAAGGGTGTCTAATTTTGCGAGCGCATTAGCAGTATCTTGAATGCGCGGTGCTTCGGAAGCGACAGCCTTCAATAAATCTTCATACAATGCCGCTTCTCGATCCGTGATTTGTTCGTCGGCACTGAGAACCTTGTTCTCGTATTCCTTTAAAGCGGGCGTGATATAACGTTCGCCATTCGCAATGGTTTGTTTGCGGTGGTAGTCAGCCGGCACCGCGTTAAGATTGGCTTTGGAAACCTCGATGTAATAACCGAATACTCGATTGTACTTAATCTTGAGCGTAGAAATACCGGTGCGGGTACGCTCAGCTTGCTCCATGGCCGCGATGTTTTGGTGGCCACTTTGACTTATTGTCCGCAGTTCATCGAGTTCCTTGTCGACACCATTACGAATTACATTTCCATCGCGGACTTGGATCGGAGGGTCATTAGCGATCGTTGATTCGATCACTGTGCGAATGTCTGTGAGATCGTCAAGCTCTGCGAGAAGGCTTTGTATCAAGGGAGCTTTTAACTGGTCCACTTGTTGTCGGATTTTCGGAATGGTTGTTGCGGATTGTTGAAGTGCAAGCAGTTCGCGAGGGCCTGCGCTCCCAAGGGCCACACGCCCAACTAATCGTTCCAAGTCTGCGATATCTCGTAACTGTTCACGCAGTTTCAGTCTCACGACGGTTTGATACGCGAAATCCTCAACAGCATCTAACCGCTCTTGGATACGTTCGAGCGTAATTAAGGGCTTCAGGAGCCAACGTCGTAATTGGCGACCACCCATCGCCGTTATGCTGGAATCGACCGTGTCTAATAGCGAGCCATCCCGCTGATTCTGTAAGGAGTTAACGATCTCAAGATGCTTCAAGGTGGTTGAATCAACGACGAGGTGATCGCTAGTTGGGCGAAACGTAATTCTCCGGACATGAGTGAGATCGCGTTTTTGGGTGTCACGAAGATATCGAATGAGTGCACCGGCTGCAGAAATGGCAGCATGACGGCCGTCAAAGCCAAAACCGTTCAGACTCGCGACATGTAATTGCTCTAAGAGCGTCTGTTGTGCTCGTTCGGTTTCGAAGGTCCAGGCTTGAACCGTCGTGATGGGAGTAGCGATGTTAACCTCCGGGAGCAATCGCCCCAAATCAAGATTGTCCGGAACTAGAATTTCACGAGGTTGTAGCACGGCTATCTCTTCTGCAATAGCGCCGGACCCAACAGTCCCATCGTATTCCGTCGAACTAAACTCACCGGTCGATAGATCTAATAGTGCGACTCCGAAGCAGGTTGAGTCATGCCTGGTAGCAACAGATTGTCGGGTTGCAGTTGTGGAGCGGGTTGACTGGCTTGTTTGGGAAACAAATAGCGCCATTAAGAACGCGGGTGTTCGAGCATCCAGGTAGTCGGTCGAGGTTAATGTGCCAGATGAAACGACTCGCACAACCTCTCGTCGTATAAGCCCTTTGGCGCTTTTTGCATCTTCGACCTGATCGCATATCGCTACTCGGAACCCTTTTTTTACCAGCCGTGTGACATAGGTATCTGCGGCATGGTGAGGAATACCACACATGGGGATTGAGGAGCCGTCGTTGTCTTTTGCTCGAGAGGTTAGGGTTAAATCGAGAGCTCGGGAGGCCGTCAAAGCGTCTTCGTAAAACATTTCGTAAAAATCGCCCATCCGGAAAAACAGGATGGAATCCGGATTCTGTTGTTTGGTGTCCAAGTATTGGCGCATGGCAGGTGTTGCGCCGCCTATCTGGCTGGTCGTCTTTTTAGCCTTTGGACTCACTGGAAACAGCCAATCTTTTGATGGAAGAGTTCTAGCAGTAACACGTAGTATATAGAACTTCGTAAAATGCCGAGGGTCAAGAAGGGTAAAAGCGTGATTCTCGTTACTTGATTTGAGAGTATAGGAATCGCCCTAAGTCCAGTCAAGATGTTGACCAGTTTCGGCAGTTGCTGGTGAGACGCATTCTGGGAGGCATAACTTAAACTTTCTATGGTTATTTTGGCACTTGATACCACGGTGCGTGAAGGTAGTGTTGCAATTCTTTGCGATGGCAAGCTGGCGTGTCTGCATGTGGGAGACTCATCTCAGACTCATGGAGAACGATTGCCGGGAGATGTTTCTAGCGCGTTAGATGTTGCCGGTTTGTCGCTCGAAGATATCGAGCTCTACGCAGTGGCAGTCGGTCCAGGGTCGTTCACTGGGCTGCGCGTGGGCCTTGCGACAATCCAAGCGTTGGCGTTAGTGCATCAACGTTCAATTGTGCAGGTATCAACATTGGCTGCATATGCGTATGGTGTCAACGACGTGCTTGAGCCAGCAGCAAAGAATGAACAGATGATTGGTGTGTGGATGGACGGACAGCGTGGGGAAGTATTCTCCGTTCTTTATAGGATTTCAAAGAATGCGAGGTCGACTGGCCCGGGATGTTCAGAAAAAACGATTATAACGCCTCCTAACTGGGAATTATTGGAAGAGCACGCGGTAGGACAGCCAGAAAATATTGCGACACGTTGGGCGACTACGTTTGGACTCACCAAGATACGACTAACAGGTAATGGCGCTCAGCGATATCTGAATACTTGGGAGAGCACTGGAATTACCCCAGAGATCACCCAAGAAGCGGCTTCCTTGGCTCCAGCGATTGGGCAACTGGCGAGGCAGGCTGGGAATGAGGCGGTCATTTCGCCTCATGCGATTCACCCTCTTTATATTCGAAAGCCGGACGCAGAATTAGCTCGGGAAAGGCGAAAAAGGAAGACAGAACTGTAAGGTGCGACAAATATTGAGGATTTGGCGGGTGTTCTTGAATCGGTATATTCCTTGTGATAGCGTGCGTTTGGAGAGACGGTTAGACTGGATACAGAGTGACTACAGTGAAGGAGGCTGTCAGTGGACACCGAGTCAATAGAAGCTCTTTTGCCGAAAAATGGGGAATTGCGGGAATTGTCAGTCGAGCATCATAAGTTGGACGAGCGGCTCAACGAACTTACGAAAAGACACTTCCTCTCGAAGCCGGAACAAGTCGAACAAACCAATCTAAAAAAACTTAAGTTAAAGATAAAAGACCGCATCGAGGATATTGTGCGGCAACACCGATCTGATACAGTTGCCTCTGGAGAGTAGTTAGTTCAGAATTTACGGCACTGTGATGGGGATTGATCGATCGGTTGTTCCATTTATTACCTTGGCATGGCTACCATGCCTGGTTCTCTTCTGGTTCGGGGAATTTGTAGTTGCGATTCCTTTGTTTCTTTTGGGTCTCTTCTTCTTATTCTTTTTTAGAGATCCCAGTCGTCACCCACCAGAAGATGAGGACGCGATTCTGGCACCGGCCGATGGCAGAGTGTTGGTAGCTGGCGCGATTCAGACCGAAACTCCACCTCCTGGAGACTGGCGACAGGTTAGCATTTTCCTTTCTCCACTTAACGTGCATATCAATAGGTCGCCAATTCATGGATTAGTTACGAATGTAGAATATAAGCCGGGTAAATTTTTTCCAGCTTACCGCTCTGAAGCGGCATCGCAGAATGAATGTAACGAAATATGGCTGAAGCATGATCGCCAATTTGTGGTGTGTCGCCAAATTGTTGGTGTGATGGCTCGCCGGATTGTTTGTCGTGTGGAGGCAGGCATGCGTCTTCTGTCAGGACAACGATTGGGTATTATGAAGTTTGGATCTCGGATCGACTTATTTGTTCCGGTAACTGCCACGATTTGTGTGTCAGAAGGGCAGTTGGTTCGAGCTGGTGAAACTGTAGTCGCAAAATTTTCCAAGGTAGACGATTCCGATGACGTTACGACCGTGAGGTGAGGTTATATTGTCGACAATGGGTGAGCAACGGCAAACTGGTCAATCGATGCGTCGAGGCATTTTTGTGCTGCCAAGCATGCTTACAATCGCGAATCTGTTTTGCGGTTACGGATGTCTTGTGTATACCTTTCGAGGTGAGTATGTAGTTGCCGCACCATTCATTGGGATTGCCATTGTTCTTGATACTTTGGATGGACGTATCGCGAGGATGACAGGGGCCACAACTGCATTTGGGGTTGAGCTCGATTCACTTGCGGATATCGTGTCTTTTGGTGTTGCCCCAGCGATACTTGTATGCGCCTGGGGGCTTTCACCTTTTGGGCAACTTGGGTGGGCCGTAGGATTCTTGTATCTAACTTCCGCAACGACACGACTGGCTCGTTTTAATATCCAAAGCGCGACGCTGGATAAACGCTTTTTCGTGGGTCTGCCGAGTCCTGCGTCGGCCGGGCTGCTGGCCTCAACTGTCTTTATGTATCCGCGAGAGTTGGTCACCGCTGCCGAGGCGCTTCCAGTCTTGGCCCTTGTCCTCGTCCCAGCGTTGATGATGATTACAATGATGCGTTTTTACAGCTTTAAGACGATCAATCTGGGATTCCAACGGTCGGTTGGTCCATTGATCGTCGTCGCCGTGGTGATTGCGGCCATTGCAGCGAACCCACAGGTGACTTTGGTGGTTATGGCTTACTCCTACCTTCTGTCTGGTCCCATCGGTGCGGTTGTCACACGCATTAGGCGACGAGGTGGTCCATCCAACCAGGAAATGACAGGTGTGCAAGCGAGTGAGACCAGTGGAATCTCAATGTCGGATAAACCGGGAAGATAAGACAACCGTTGAATGAGTGGGGGCGTGTACCGCTGGCCCAAGAGCTCGAACGCTTGCAACTGGAGATTCTCCACATTCAATCCGGGTAGATAATCGAATGCCGCGAGTTGGTCAATTGTTGAAAAACGAAGGACCCCCGGAAAGAAATCAAACATGGCTAGGTCAAGAATCTCTGCCGGTTTTGGTTGGCCGGGTAGATATTCGAATGGTTCGAGGCGGGGAGTGACCGCAGTCTTCCAGGCGCTCAATTTACCCTGATCATTTAAAAAGACCACAGTGGCTTCACGGAGTCCCGGTGTTCCATGGAATAACGGTTCCATGATCATTTCAGAGTCAAGGTTGATCGTGCCTGCGGGAGCGCCGTCTTCAGAAAAATAGAATTGCAGCACGGGAGATCGTCCGCTCAAGGCGAGGAGCGCTCCTGTTTGATGCATCCCCCTCGTAGGCCGAAACGACAGGCCTTGCTTCCAACGCTGGACACCATTATTGCGGTTAAGGGCGCGAACCTGATTATCCAATGAAACAAAGTAAACGCTTCGGTCATCGATAAGTGGAAGGCTGACAATATCTCCACCCGTTCTCCAGCGCCATCTGAATGACCCGTCTTTCGAGTTCAGACTATAAAGAAAATTATCCGTTGACCCAACAAACAGGGTGCCTTCACTTGCTAAAATTGGTGATGGCGTTCCGTTGACGCCTCGCTCCCAGAGTAGCGCACCGGTCATGAGATTTAACGCCACCACGCGTCCATCGCTCATGGGTAGAAAAACAAGTTCGCCGTTGATCGTAGCCGCGCTGTTGATGGGAGACGGTAACGTGTGCTGCCAGAGGAGCTCGCCGTTCTCGATCCGGTAGGAGAGAATGTCGCCATTTGCCAGGCCGACGATGACGCCATCGGAAAACCAGGAAATCGGAGCTGAAATATCCGAGTCGAATTTAAGCGTCCACAGTTCCGTGCCGGTATTGACATTGCGGCCTCGTAGTTCGCGGCTGTCGGCAAGCAAGAGCAGATTCCCAGCAACCACGGCCGGCCAAGTCATGCGTTGGTCCACACTCCACTGCATCATGCCATCACCTATGGTGAGGGCAATCAAATGCTCGTCTGGTAGTGGCACATACAGATGGGTTCCGTCCGAGGTCGGAGCGACTTGCGGTGGCGCATCGAGCGATAACTGCCAGAGCGGTTCAAGCGGGAACAGGGTGACGGGGTCAGCGGCTTCCTGGGCTGTGAAAGAAGTGCTGCAAATAATGAGTGTAATCAGGCCAATGGCCAAAATGCGTGCTCGCCTTTTTAGATCGGTACCTAGGGGCATTCGACATCTAATGATGCAAGTTGTGGCCACACGCTATAATACCTCTGAAGGGACCTAATCGTAGCGTCCCGTGACACGAGGAAGGCTACGAAAAGGCTAAGGTTCAAGTCGCGTGAGCCATCAAACCATTGTTGTCCTCGATTTCGGTTCACAATACACGCAACTGATTGCGAGACGCTTGCGGGAACTCTCAGTGCTTACTGAGGTTCTACCTTATGACATAACCACGAAGGCACTTCGAGATCGTGAGCCAGCAGGCATTATTCTGTCCGGTGGCCCGCGGTCAATGTCTCACCCAGATGCGCCGCATTGCGATGCTCAAATTTTTTCGTTGGAGATACCAATTCTAGGTATTTGTTATGGCATGCAGGAAATGACCTCTGCCCTAGGCGGTACAGTCCAAGCTGCGCCCAATCGTGAATATGGTCAAGCCACGGTCACGCGGAGCGATGACTCAGCGCTACTCTCGGCCGTTCCAAAAAAAACGACAGTCTGGGCGAGTCATGGGGACTTGATCGCAGCCGCACCTCCCGGATTTACCGTAACAGCAGTGAGTGCGAATGCTCCGATTGCGGCGATGGAAGATAGCGAGCGACGCCTTCACGGGCTCCTGTTTCATCCGGAGGTGGCTCATACGGAACACGGTCTTGAGATCCTTCGAGCCTTTGCATTCGGCGTGTGCGGTTGTGTTGGTGATTGGACCATGACGTCTTTCGTCGATGAAACTGTGGCTAACATCAAACAGCAGGTGAAGCAGGGGAGAGTGCTCTGTGGACTCAGCGGTGGAGTTGATTCGACCGTTGCGGCCTTGTTGATTCATCGCGCAATTGGAGACCGTCTCACCTGTGTGTTTGTAGATAATGGGCTCTTACGATTAAACGAAGCAACTCAGGTGGAAGATCGGTTTACGAATCGTTTACAGTTGCCACTGGTTTGTGTCGATGCGGGAGCCTTGTTCTTAAAACGGCTTGACGGTATCACTGATCCTGAGCAGAAGCGCAAGATTATTGGGGCGACCTTTATCGAAGTCTTTGAGGCGCGAGCCCGAGAAATCGGCGACTTCGATTTTCTTGCGCAAGGAACCCTCTACCCGGATGTCATAGAAAGTGTGTCAGTGATTGGGCCATCAGTCCCGATCAAGAGTCATCATAACGTCGGCGGCTTACCAGACAGCATGCGCTTTGAACTGGTCGAACCGCTCCGTCAACTGTTTAAGGATGAAGTGCGACAGGTCGGGATCGAAATGGGAGTCGACGAGGAGTTTATTTGGCGACAACCGTTCCCTGGTCCCGGGTTAGCTGTCCGAGTGTTAGGAGCGATCACTGCTGAACGACTAGAGTTAGCCCGCAAGGCTGACGCCATCGTAGTTGAGGAAATTCGGCGACATGGATGGTACAAGCGTGTGTGGCAAGCCTTCGCAGTGCTTCTTCCCGTTCAAAGCGTTGGGGTGATGGGAGACGAACGAACCTACGAGTCGACGGTGGCGGTACGTGCCGTGCATAGTCGAGACGGAATGACGGCCGATTGGGTGCCTCTACCTCACGAACTTTTAGGCACTATTTCGTCCAGAATCGTGAATGAGGTGAAGGGTGTGAATCGAGTTGTGTATGACATCAGTTCGAAGCCGCCGTCTACGATTGAGTGGGAATAAAGGACACCTCTTGAAACCCTTATAAAAAAAGGATTCAGTTGTGAAAACTCCTAAAACTTCAATTTTTAAAACGCTTGAGTTGCTTCAATTAACATCAACTCAATCGCGAAGTGTTTTCAATAAGAAAACTTGGGATGTAGAGGACTTGGTTGTTTGGAGGGATGACGAGAGTGGAGTTATTTACATAGATGATTTTTATACTGGTGAAGAAACCTATGTTGAAGGAACTTACAGAAAAGAGGAACAGCTTGATCGGAGTATAGGGAAACCAGATTCTGTGAGATTAGCCGATGGAGAACGGAGGGTTCAGTCTAACCTTCAATTTGTAATTGGAAAGAGGGTTTTAGATTTTGGCTGCGGGGAAGGTGATTTTCTTCGTAAAGTTCAAAAGCATTGTATAGATGTGTGTGGTGTTGAGTTGCAACAAGACCAAGCCGACGTTTTAAACAGCGATGGAATTAGCTGCGTAAATAATTTAGACGAAATTGACGATAACTCGATAGATATCTGTGTCTCTTTCCACGTTATTGAGCATCTTCCAAATCCTTTAGACACTTTATCTCTTTTGAAGAAAAAAATAGTCAGCGGTGGGATGATTGTGATTGAGGTTCCTCACTCAAACGATTTTCTGTTGTCGAATTTGTCTAATGATTCCTTTAAACAATTTACGCTATGGAGCAAACATCTTGTTCTGCATACGCGAGAGTCTTTGCACCGCATGTTGGACTATGTAGGCTTCAAAGATGTTTTGATTGAGGGTATACAACGGTATCCGCTCTCTAACCATTTAAATTGGTTGGCTAACAATAAGCCTGGAGGGCACAAATCTTATTTATCTACAATAGATGCCCCTTCCTTGCACGAAGCTTATTCAAATGCATTGTCAAGAATTGACGCAACAGATACTTTGACTGCTGTAGCAAAAGTAACTTAGTGATTGAAAATAAGTGCTGTACCTGTTAACAACAAAAATTAGACCCGTCTGATAGATCGCGAGAATTCAAGCAATACAGTGTCAAGCTGAAATTAGATCTGTATTAATTGATCTGTTATTAAGAATTACATATTGAGTGTGAATAATAAGGAAATAACATCATGGGGGAAGTTTCGTTAAGAGCAGATCACGTAGGAAGTCTATTGCGGTCTGATGAGGTTAAGAACGCACGCAAGTCCTTTTATGAAGAACATACTATCGATAAATCTGAATTAACAGAAACAGAAAACCAATCCATTAAAGCGCTTATAACTCATCAGGAAAATATAGGTTTAAGAGCCGTAACAGACGGTGAGCAACGTCGATCATTTTGGCATTATGACTTTATGGATGGATTAGATGGAATGGAAATGGTCGAGAGAGATCCAGATGCAGGTGTGCAATTTGCAGGTGTAAAGTTACGCCCAATATTTCCAACAATTAATAGTAAAGTCGATTTTCCAGCTGACCATCCACACTTGCAACACTTTGAATTTGTGGCACAACATACAAATGTCACACCAAAGATTTCAATTCCTGGTCCATCCTGCTGTCATTTTAGGACCTCTTTGGAGGACATTAGTCCTCAAGAATATGATGATATAGAAGTATTCACTGGCGATATATCTAACGCATATAAAAAAGCTGTAACGGCTTTTTACGATGTGGGATGTCGCTACCTACAAATGGACGATATTTTCTTTGCTTATTTATGTGATCCTAAGCACCGCGAGGCTGCGAAAGCTAAAGGGCACGATCCTGACTATTTGATTCAAAGATATGCTTGGATGATGCATGAGGCAATCAAAGACAGACCATCTGATATGACAATTGCGATGCACATGTGCCGGGGTAACTTCAGATCAACTCACGCTGCCGAGGGAGCCTATGACGCTGTAGCAGATGCTGTATTTAATCAGACGGGCGTAGACGTATTTTTCATGGAGTACGATACCGATCGGGCAGGTGGTCTCGAACCTCTGTCACTTATGGCAAAAGGTAACCAAAGAGTGATGCTTGGTTTTATAACAACCAAGGACGGTAATTTAGAAGAATTAGACTGGATCAAAAGGAAGTTTGATGACGCATCCACATATATTGATCTTAAACAATTAGGAGTAGCACCTCAGTGTGGCTTTGCTTCTACTGAAGAGGGAAATTCTTTAACACGTGATGATCAAACCAGGAAACTTGAATTAATTGTAAAAGCAGCAGAAGCCATCTGGGGCGGAGTAGAAAATTAATCATCAGTTTTGTGTCCAAACACGAAGATAGGATTCGATTATGAAACATGAGCATTGGGTATGCCCAAGATGTCAACATTTAGAATTTGAAGTTGGTGAAATAAGAGTTGCAGGCAGTTTCTGGACACGAATCTTTAATGTGCAAAATAAGAAGTTTGCTTCTATGTCGTGTTTAAATTGTTCGTATACAGAATTTTACAAGGATAAATCGTCTTCACGTCTTGCAAATGTTTTTGATTTCTTTACGAACTAATGCATGGGAATAAAGGAATTCGAGTTGTGAGATTAAAAGGCACTAACTTTCAAATCAAGGTATGGCAGGCACTCAAGAAGATCCCCAAGGGACAGGTGGTTACCTATAAAGAACTTGCAAAAATAATAGGTCGGCCGACGGCTGTGAGGGCAGTTGCGAATGCCTGTGGTCAGAATCCATACCCGATTACCATTCCCTGTCACCGCGTGATACGGTCTGACGGTGGTTTGGGTGGTTACAGTGGTAGGGGAGGCGTGAAAACCAAGAAGCGCCTCCTTGAGAAGGAAGGGTATTTCAGAACCCTTAAGTCGTAGCCTCGCAAAAAGAGCTTAATAACTGTTCATGTCTGAGTTCGTTCACCTTCATCTTCACACTGAGTTTTCTCTCCTTGATGGGGCTTGTCGCATAGAGGAATTGCTCGACGAAGCAGCCAAGAGCAAGGTGCCGGCGTTAGCTGTCACCGAACACGGGAACCTGTTTTCTTCGATTCAGTTCCATGATCAAGCCCGAAAACGCGGCATTAAACCGATCCTGGGTTGTGAGGTGTATGTGGCACCAGGGAGTCGTACAACCAAAAGTGGAACCCCGGGTGAAACGGCGAATCATCTAGTCCTGCTGGCCGAGAATAAGACCGGCTACCACAATCTCATTAAGCTCGTTTCGTCTGGATATACAGAGGGGTTTTATTACAAACCTCGGATTGATAAAGATTTGCTTAGTCAGCATGCGGCCGGCTTGATTGGCTTGAGTAGTTGCTTAAAAGGGGAAGTGGCGACTCGATTGAGAACAGAGCAGTATGAGAAGGCCGTTGAGGCCGCTGCGACTTACCGAGAGATTCTCGGTTCCAAGAATTTTTTTCTTGAGATGCAATATCAAGGCATCGACGAGCAGAAAACCGTGAATATGGGTGTACCTAGAATTGCTCGAGAATTGGACTTGCCGATCGTGGGCACGAACGATGTCCACTATTTGCGACAGGGCGATTCTCGCCCACATGATGTGCTGCTCTGTATTGGCACGGGAAAGGTGGTTGGGGACGAGAAACGTCTTCGGTACCACGGCGACCAATTTTATTTAAAAACTCCTCAGGAAATGGCGACCGTTTTCGGCGAGACGCCAGAAGCTCTACTTAATACGGTAAAAATCGCAGAGCGTTGTAATGTAGATTTGTCCGAATCAAGTAATCACCTGCCGAATTTTAGCGTTCCAGATTCCTCCAGCCTTGACGAGTATTTTGAACGTGTCGTACGGGAAGGCTTCAATCAACGTCGAGAGCGACTACTGGAGCTTGCAGAGGAAGGATCGCTGCAAAATTCGTTAGATGCCTACGAAGCTCGTTTGGCTTACGAAATCGATGTGATTCAGCGGATGCGCTATCCAGGATACTTCCTGATTGTCTGGGACTTCATTCGATATGCTCGAGAACGTGGCATTCCGGTCGGACCAGGTCGGGGATCGGCAGCAGGAAGCCTCGTCGCGTACTGCCTCAAGATAACCGACGTGGATCCGCTTGAATTTGGCCTAATTTTTGAGCGATTCTTAAATCCAGAACGTGTTTCGCTGCCTGATATTGACATTGATTTTTGCGAACGACGTCGTGGGGAAGTGATTGATTACGTTACGCAGAAGTACGGTCGAGAGAATGTAGCGCAGATTATTACGTTTGGCACAATGAAGGCCCGTGCTGCCGTTCGTGACGTTGGTCGAGCCCTTGATATTTCCTATGCTGACGTGGATCGCGTGGCGAAACAAATTCCTCCCACGCTTGATATGACGCTTGAACGTGCGCAAAACGAAAGTGCCCCACTTAAAGAGTTGATGCAACGTGATCCGCGAGTGACGGAGTTATTGAGCGTTGCAAAACGGTTAGAAGGCATGACGAGACATGCTTCAGTGCATGCGGCTGGTGTTGTGATTGCACCGAAACCGTTAACGGAGTTTGTGCCGCTCTATAAGAACCAAAAAGATGAAATCACAACGCAGTGGGCCATGAAAGAGATTGAGCGAATTGGTCTCTTAAAGATGGATTTCTTAGGCTTGCGTACCCTCACATTGTTGAACGATGCAGTGGAAACCATCCGTCAGCAGGAGAGTATTGATTTAGCACTGGAGGATATTCCACTCGATGATTACAAGACCTATCAGTTATTTGCCGATGGAAGAACTTTGGGAATCTTTCAGTTTGAAAGTTCTGGAATGAGAGAGGTTTTGCGAAAAGCGAAACCGCAGCGAATAGACGATCTTATTGCGCTGAACGCTTTATATCGTCCTGGACCCCTGCGGGGTGGCGTGATCGATGATTTTATAGCCCGGAAGCATGGCAAGGTAGCCATTGAATACGAAGTGCCTGAGCTGGAGCCGATCTTAAGCGACACCTATGGTGTCATCGCGTACCAGGAACAGGTCATGAGAATTGCGTCAGATCTGGCTGGTTTTAGCATGGGTGAGGCTGATCTCTTAAGAAAGGCGATGGGCAAAAAGGATGCTCGTGTCATGAAGGCACAGCGTGATCGGTTTATTGAAGGAGCGACTGAACGAAAACTTCCAAAAAATAAAGCCAAGAAGATTTTTGAGCTGATGGAGTATTTTGC
>Ga0310345_10003310_pt1 | contig 15424 bp, 21 predicted proteins | sample HC15DNA20500_MG_FD_204667 | JGI IMG/M metagenome (GOLD analysis project Ga0310345, IMG submission 204667) | Marine microbial communities from station ALOHA, North Pacific Subtropical Gyre - HC15-DNA-20-500_MG | ecosystem: Environmental > Aquatic > Marine > Oceanic | place: Pacific Ocean: North... | reverse complement strand
AGGTTGTTGCTCTTGCGGATGGGCTTGCCTTTAATCCAGCCCGAGTATGTTACCCGCGACACACTCAGCAGCTTAGACATCTGCGTGGTGTTGAGTAACATATGCTTCCGTAGAGCCTCTACCCCCACGAAGTCGATGGGTTTAGGTCCTTCGCGGAAGTTATCAAGGGTGTTAGGCATCGTCTGCCACCTCCGCCATCAGGTTGGTAATTTCAGATGCTAGACCCGCAGTGCCAGCAGTAGAGGGAGCCTTAGCAGGTTCCTCTACAACACGTTCTGGAGCAGGTGTCGCCGGAACCGCGGGCTCTGCCGGGACTGCTGCTGCAGGTGTACCAAATGCCGGAGCGGCGGCAGGTGCAGACTCTGCAGCAGGTTCTGGAGCAGGTGTAGCTGCGAGTCCGGGGGTAGGAGTACCAAACGATGCGGCGGGTGCCGTCTCTGGCTCCGGTGCTACAGGTGGAGAAACTGCGGGTACAGCAGTCTGGGCAGGGATTGCCACCAAACCAACAGCCCCCTCGCCTGTAATCTCTATGACTTTAATTGAGCCGAACAAACCATCCACCACAGTCTGTGTCGTAGCCCCAAGGAAGCCACCGAAGCCGAACTGTAGTTTGGGGAATGACGCACTGGTATCAAAGGATACAATGGTCTTGACAATCTCCGGTGCTATACCACGCATGGAGAGTTCTTTCTGGTACTGGTTCAAGTTCTTGAGCGCAGCAGCAGTAACTTCCAGCAAGTAGATCGGACCGTTGGGGTCATCAGCGGCGACAACAGCCAACCGCTTCTTATCCGAACAGGCTTTAATCTTAGTGCCGGCGTCAGTGATCTTACTACCCCATGCGTTCTGAGGACAGCTTGCGCACAAGTCATTCTGTGGCTGCGTACTATCGGGGTCAGGCCGTATCCCCTCCAAGGAGAAACAGTCAGGGGCCGTAGCCTCTGCGTCAGGGTTCCACGCTGCGGCGTAGAAAGCCTTGGATAGATTTGGGTTGGCACCAACCACAACGATAGCCAGTGTGGTGTCAGGAAGCACAGTTTCTGTGCCATCCTGCACAATACGGAACCGTGAAGCCTTGATGGAGATACGCGGGAAGTCCGCACCGCCGCCGATACCGCCGCCCATGCTGTTACTCAGCGTAGAAGGTTGTCCGACACGACCAACCAAATGGGCAGGTACTGCGGAGTCGAAGGGAATTATATTACTCATACTGATTTTCCTCGCTAGTCTTTGGATTGTGGCCCCATTTGGGCCGGGGTAAATAGTTCTCCCTGCTTGGTAGGGGGTACAGCTTGTGTAATGCCGAGTCGTTCCTTCGCTGCGATTGTAATAACGGCCTCGGCAATTTCTTTCGCATCGCGGCAGTAGATAACGTCTGCCACTTCACCCTCACCACACTTGGCTTCAAGTAGGAAGCCGTTATTGATCTTGCAGACAGTGAGTATCGGGTTCATCGTCACGCTATATTTTCTTAGTCGGGCGACGGACAGCGACAGTGATTCTAGTGCCGAAGTTGACACCACTTGGCACACTCCCATTTGCGTCAATATACTCACGCACCGACTTCTTGTTGACTGCCTTGTTCAGCATGTCCCACGCCTCATTATCTGTAATGAACTTGAGGACAGCATCCCAATCGGCAACGCTGGCATAATCACTGGTGGACATAAAAGCTGTGCCGTGGTCAGTCTTGAAAGACTTAACACCCGTCTCATCAGACTTAGCCTGTATCCAAGCTTCGAGCTTGGACATCTTCTCTTTAATCTCCGCAAGTTGTTCCTTAACACCTGCTTCAATCTCCTCCTTCTGACTACGGAGGGTGATGTAGGTGGCTATAACGCCATCCACTGTTGGTTCGTCGGACATTTTCTACTCCTCTTGCTCTTGTTGTATAAGGTCTAATAGCAGACCTTGTAGCCGTTGCTTAGTCTCCAGACGCTTATACATTTTGCGCTCTAAGTTCGTGGCTTCTATGTGAACCACGTTTGATGTGTACTGCTTACCAATGCGCTCAATCCTTCCGTTGGCTTGAACATACTGCTCGTTGCTGGTAATTGGCCCGTACCATATGATCGTAGACGCTGCCGTTAGCGTTAGTCCGTGCGCCATCGTTGCGGGGTGGGCGATGATAACTCTGGGATCGGCGCTGCTTTGGAAGTTGTGGAATATAAGGTCACGCTTCCTCCTGCTGACTGCCCCGTTAACTACACCCACCGTGTAATGTTTTGACAGTTCCTTTTCTAGCATATGTAAGGTTCCTGTCAAGGGTACAAATATAATAACCTTACCACCAACCTCATCGACTAACTCTTTGGTGGCCTGTACTCTAGGCCTACAGTCGAGTTTCACGTTTTCGCCGGCATCATTATATGCTACACCGCAAGCGATTTGTACTAGCTTCTGCAACTTTACAGCTTCGTTAACTGCGGTGATCTGTTCGCCACCAGCTACGTCTGTGATGAACGACTTGAACATCTTATTATAGTGCATCTGTTGTTCTTTGGTGAGTTCCACCTGCCGTGTCTGGAACATGGTATCAGGGAGGTCAAAGCATTCCTCCCGGGTGAACCTGACCGCAGGTTGTAGAATGTGTTTCACAGAGTCCAGCGCACCGGGGCGAGGCACGTAAGTGTACTGTCCGAACTTCTCCATGACCTGATCACGGAACCCGCCGAAAGTGCGGGGGGCGAATGGGCTACCGACTAACTTAGCCAATGCCCACGCATCAGTAGGCTGGTTAGGCGTAGGGGTACCCGTCATCATCCACAGACGCGTATCGGGGTTGTTGTTCATGAACTTACGCATCAGTCTGAAACGTGCTGTGGAGGCGTTGCGATACACCGCCGCCTCGTCGATGATGATAAGGTCAAACATACCTTGGGCTTCGTCCATGATGATTGGAAAACCATCATGATTCACAATATAAAAATCAGCCTCTGTCTTGAGTAGTTTGTGCCGCCGCGCTCTCGTACCGTACAGGGTGACATGCCTACGGTGGCGCATCTCCTTGAATACTGCGTCTCCCCAAACACGTTCCAGAGTAGACAGCGGAGAGACAATAAGCACCTTGTTGATGTCACCTACCATCATCAGGTAGTCCGCTGCCCACAATGCAGAGTTAGTCTTACCTGTGCCAATCTCACTGAGGACCAGTGCCTTCTTATTCATTGTGAGGAATGCAGAGGTACGGCGTTGGTGATTGAAAGGGGTAAAGTCGCCAACCCAATCGTAGTAGTGGAGGATGGGGGCGGGGGCATTGATGCCTAAGTTACGTAAGACGCGGACCTCATCGGACTTGTGCGGCACTACTACGATGTCGTTGCCCTCATAATTGATTCGGTGAGCGGTGGGTATGCACTCTGTAACACGTTGTGGATTGTTAAGTTTTAAGGCAATGGCTTTAGCTTCTTCAACGACCAACATGATCTAACCTCCATAGGCCAAGGTGGTTCTCCACCCAATCAGCAACTTGTTGTATAGTTTTATCGTCATATACAACGAAGCATGTACCACCTGCGGCTACAATCTTATTCATGCATTGCTGCTGTAGCGCAGTAGGTTTTTTGGTCGGACCAGACTTGGCTTCGATACCCATTATAAGACCGCGCACACAGCATATGTAGTCGGGGATACCGGACGGACCATATGGGCCGGACTGTGGCTTGAAGTACCACACACCCAACTCCTTGAGCATCTTGTCGGTTTTCTTTTTGATCTTACCTTCGGGTGTAGTCGCCATCACTTAAACTCACAGTGACTGGGGGTTGCAGGACACCAAGGACATAGACCACTAGGTTTGGGGGGCCACTGGTCTTTTTCCTTAGCTTGTTCAATACGGCTAACTTTACTCATGAACTTGTTCCACAACGCTGGTGCATCTGTCCGCGCGTACTTCTGAGTATCCATCTTCATATCCTTAAGCCACACCAAGCTGCACTTCACCCGCTGCACATCGGGGTAGTGCTTGAACACTTGTAGAGCGAACAACTCCATCTGGAAGAAGTCGGGGCGGTGCTTGCCTGTCTTCCAATCGGCCACCACTGCGTCGGGGCCATTTAGCACCAGCACGTCTAGCTTGGACCGAAGCCACGCATCGGTAGCCCACCATGTTGTAGGCTCTAGGTTGGCTGTAAGGACTAACTCCTGCTCTACAACAAGTTCTCCGGGGAGTGTAGCGAAAGCTACGACGAGCGCCTCGTATCCTGCTGACTCAGCAGGTAGGGGCGTACCATCCTTGACCCGTGCCTCAAGCTGTTCATGTATGCGGTTGCCATAGATGCTGGCCTCACCGGAGGATGGTTTTATGGCTTTGGTAATCCTCTGCAACATGTACTGCCGGGGGCAGTTGTCGAACAGCTTGAGAGCAGAGTAAGAATGATGAAGTGGCTGAGTCACTTACAATCCCCATAATTATCACCAACCGCAGACTCGCAAGCAATAGGTAGGTTGCGCGCCCAGCTCGGGGGTACGGTCATCTCACGTTCCATAACTTGTTGTGTAGCGACAACTCTTTCGTCGGGCACGCAGCAGATGTTCTCATCATGCACCTGCCAAATGACACGCTCCCATCGTGAGATGGCGACCATCTGATCTGCAACGACAATACGGGCGAGGGCCTGGATGATATTCTCCGTCACTTTCCCACCATATATATTTGTCCACGGCACACTGTCTTTGTCTGTGCCTTGGACGACTTGGGCCGCTAACTTACGGAATGCTCGGGCGTCACCGATATAGCTGAACCCGTCATTCGTAGAGCGAAGGGCATTATACTTGAGAAGCATTGTGTTGGGAAGCACAATACCATTGATATCGTAAGATAGTATGTCAGCAATGACCCCGCCTGTACCACTGGTCATGTCGTTCAGCAACGTATCGCAGCGCGTCCACAATGCTTTGATCTTTGGGTAGGTGTCACGGTACAGGTACACGATACGCTTGGCCTCGGCCTCGCTGATCTCAATACCCGCTAGATTGAGTGTGTTACGGAATTTTACATGGCCCATACCATAACCCAAGCCAAGTATGCAGGTCTTACCCATGAACCGCTCTTGCTTCTTACTCTTATCAACGTGGTAGCCGTACACCTTGGTAGCGAACTCACTATACACATCACGGCCTTCACGGAACGCCTGTACCAGATCATCTTGTCGAGCGATATACGCTAGTAGCCTGGCTTCTATCTGGCTACTGTCACACGCTATGATCTTCCACCCTTCGGGCGCACATATGGTGGAACGCAAGGTAGTATTCTGGCGGGAGGGCAGGTTCTGGAGATTAGTCTTATCGCCGCCGCCAAAGCGTCCGGTGTGAGCGGCATAATATATCAGCATGACGGGCAACTCACCGCGCATAGATATATCTATCAGGCGTTGTGTCCTTGTCTCCTCGATGGTTGACTTGACGCCAAGCCGTACCTTTGCTACTGCGGCGACAGCGGGGTTAACGTGGTCAAGCAGACTTAACAACCCCTGGTCTGTCTTGGCAAAGGCGTAAGTTTCCTTACCTGTAGTCGGACTGACCTTCATAGGCGGTGTGACACCAAGAGCAGTGAGTAGGTCTGCAAACTTCTTGTTGCTCATTAGAATTTTCTTCGCTGCTTCGGGGTCACCGTTCCCCAACATGTTGAGGAGTGCTTGCTTACGGTCTTTCTCGCTCGAGAGATGGTCCTGCAACGCGTACCTATCTAGGTCCAGCACAGGCTCGGTGAACATACGAATGGTCTGGTCGATAATCATTAGCTCGCTGGTCGGGAAACCTTTGCTGAGTATTTTGAACAGCTTCCATGTCAGGTCGCCATCGTTGATACAGTAGTCACCGTATTTCTTAATCTCTGCGGGGGTGAAGTCTTTACGGCGCTTGCCGAAGGCGTCCACTACCTCGGTGCCTTTCTCTCCGATGCTGTGCTTTGCTGCAAGCATCTTAAGGCTACCTCCTACCGTCACTGCATGAGTAGGTCTCGCCATCGACAACGTATCAAGCCAGAATTTAGGCTTGATACCGAAGTGCCAATTGAGTATGGCACCATCGAAAGCAGCATGGTGGCAGAGGACTGCCTTGTTAGGGCAGTCCAACGAGTTGAGGAAGTCACGAAGCCCATTACCTGTGTGCCAGCGCCCAGGATCACTGTTCAATTTAGCCGATACACCTATGACTTCAAACTTATCATGCCTAATGTATTCCTCAGTAGTCATCTTGCTGAGGCTGTAATCCTGGGCGTAGTACGTCTCAAAATCTATTGTCACGATGTCCACTAGATTCTCCTGTTCAAGAGGGGTATCAGCTTACTCATCCTATCTCCTCCTTGATTTGGTCGCGTACTTTCTCTAGCGTAGGACGCTTGGTAGGTATCATGGCGTAGCACTGGGCCATAGTTGCGCCGTTTTTAAGTAGCCGCCATAACCTACGATACACGCTGCGAGGTACATTCTCCCTGCGAGGCACCCTCTGTATTGCCCGCTCAACGTGGTCAGGCAGTGGAGTAAAGGCGTTGATGTTATTGAGTGTGAGTTTACCCACTACGACCGACGCTTCCGTTCCATATGCAGCATCTCAATAGTGCCGGCATAGCCAGCAATATCACGAATACTATCGAGGTGGTCAGGGGATTTAATCAGGCGGCACACCTTAACCCATACTAAATTCAAGGCCACCCGCACTTCTTGGTCAGGACATTGGGCTATGATCTTACTACCCTCGGCAATGTTGCGGAAGTTATCAAGTGGGTGTCCGTATATAGCACCGCGCTGTTGTAACACGTCGCCGATATAGGTATCCTCTGTAGGCGGCAACTCTGCAACGTGTTCTGCAGCGTGTTCTGCAGCGTGTTCTGTAACGTGTGAAGGTGCGGGTTCCGGATTGGTCACCGGCATGACCATTGGTGATGCAAATCGCGGTAGGAGCCTGTCTTTCGCCTCCTTGATTGACGAGTAGTAGTCGGCATCAAGCAACTGCTTAGCAAGGAACTGCTTGGCCTTACCAATGGTGTTGTCGGAGATGCAAATCCTACGCTCCAAAGCCTTGTTAGTCAGGCCGGGATACATAGTCAAAGCTCGGACAGCTTGGTCCTGCCGTATGAGTCCTATCGGACGCTCAAACGGATACAGCTTAAGCGCTATGTAGCTGGAGCATTTAATTCCTTGGCGACGGGCTAGCCGTGCTATCTCCTTGGGCCACTCAAATGCGTGGTCATGCCATAACCGTGTGATAAGGTCTTGTTCTTCCCGTGATTTGTATATCATTTTAGTCTCCTGGTTTGTAGGCTGTGACACCAAGGCCACAGTGGATTGAGTGTTCATTACAAATCTCCACCGCTCGTACTGCATCAGCACCCATTGACATTGCACCAAGGGCGTAGTCTCTACCCTCTCCGAAGGCGCATGCACTGTACCCATGGTCTATCGGGATAGGGCCTTGCTCAAACCTATAAAGCCCGACATGGGGTGAGATAACAACAAAGTGGCAGAAGTGTGGTGTAAGCTGAACACTCGGGAACTCGTTGTGGAGCGCACCACCCTTGAACCACTCACGCATCTGAAGTATGGATTGTACTGGCCCCGAACCTGAGAGGATAAGTCGGTCTTCACCCTCCCCGTGATACCACGCCTTAGTGGTCTGCCACTGTGCAGCACCATCAGTCGCGGCCCTGTCGGTAGCCAACACCGCACCGTCCCAGACGATAACAGTCATAGATCACACTCCTTAAATTTACACTCTTGTAAGGTTACTTCTTGTATATGTCAACGCCTTTCTCTCAACACGGGCGAGGTCGGCAGCACAATTCTTCACAGCATGAGAGCAGCTAGGTGTGGCGGAAGCGTAGACACGCGTACCATCAATCCACTCTAGAACATAATGTATGCTCTTACGCTTCCGCTCACCTGTTATATCCCGCCACCCCCGCTTGATGGCGGAATGCACTAGCTTTCTCATGTCGCCCTTACCGGACACCAAACACACCATAGATGGTACGCAGTTGTAAACTATGGGCATCAAAAATCTTATCCACGTTCTCCAGCACCATCTTGTCATTCAGTTCTGACCCCCGATATGGAATTGAAGTTGTGGCGACAAGTAAATACAGCAGGTCTGGAGGATATTCTTCAGAGCGCATACACTCTACAATGTGTTGTAGAGTTCCACGCTGACCCAGCTTGGAGTTCCACTCATACCGTAACTCCCAAGGCCGTCCGGCTGGACTTGTCAAGGCATCAAGCACCTTAGTCATATGGCCTTGGAGTGCACCAATCTTAGCCCGAGCCTTTAACCCCTTCTTATACCGCTTAACATCGCGGAGCCATTGCCTACGTACCTCTGGTATCATACTGTCTATGAGGTTGGGCTGGGCATTAAGGCACTCACCAGTTACGAGGTTAAACCGGATGTTTGTAAAGTATTCGGGTGCCTCTGTCCTGAGCCATTGAAAATAGGCTGGGTAGTTCCCTAGACCATCGCTGATTTGGTGAGTACCACCAAGGGCATAGATACCCTTGCGTTTCCGTTCCAGTGAGAACGGGATGACCCTATACAGACTGGACACTATAGTCTGTGCGTTCTGCAACAGGTTGTCGAGCGGCATACTGAATGTCACTATCTCGTCCGGTGACACACGAAACAATGGTGCATCGGAACTTCTCCATCGTCGCACCTTAACAACGTAGTCGGAGTCTTCCTTGAACAGCCTACACCACCCTTTGATGGGCCTACCTTTCTCGGCATTGCGGCACCGTTTATAGTCAGCGGCGAAGTCTGCGTAAGACGTAAATGCGGCAGCGTCGTATAAATACATGATCGCCCCCTATCGTGTAAGTTTAGACACAACGACAGCCGCAGTAAGGCTATCAAGGTCCACAGTTTCATGATGGCCGGCATCAGAGTTCACCGACACCACACGCTTCTTACGTTCTACAATTTCTTTATGTCGTTCCTTGGTACGGTCCGGCAACAAGTCCCACAACGCAGGCCATTCTTTAAGTGCTGGTGCTAGCGTAGCGAACGTGTTGATTACTGCGTCAACACCACTAACAAACGCCTTCCTGCTATCCATCACGTTGTTGTACGCTGTACAGTAAGTAACATAGTCAGCCACCAACTCTGGTGACCACCTATCATCGTTGGCATTGAGGGTAATGGTGCCGTATGAGCCACGCCTATCAGTGACTAGGCCGTGTACTCTGGAGTCCATACTCATTGGCCAGGGGCGGTCCCTACCCATATCAAGGCGGAATGGCCTAATGTCCATATCATCGGGTACACCCTTACCCCTTATACCAGCAATGGTGAAGTCATTATCTTTATTGAAGTATCCTTTGGGCATGACACTCATCTCAGCCAGATGATCCTTGAACATAAGTTCGTAGATCGTGGTCGGATTGAACGACACTGGTACAGCAGCGTCAGCCTTCTCCAACTTGGCGTCAAACATCTTCTCTGCGTTGCTTCTAATATCGCGCTTGAGTTCGTCACTAAACCTCACTGTAGCCATAACATCAGTCTCCTTTAATTGTGCGGAACGTAATATCATCTCCAACTACTTTGGACTCCACATTACCCAAGGCAATCTCACATAGTAGGTCGTGCATCTGACTGGCCTTACGCTCTGCCCTACTTAGCAGAACGTGTTGCCAAACGATAAGCAATAGGGCAGCCACGACAGCTAACTCTGCATATCCAACTTCATTCATATACTTATCTCCTCCATAAGTTTCTCGGTGCCTGCTTACTCACATCATCACCACTTCACCCCACTCCGCTTGGTCGGAGTGATTTGATACCCAGAGCACGGGGTACTCAGGCTGGGGTCCGAAGTCTTCGCAGCACAGATCAGTTAAGATCACGGCACACACTGGCTCCACATCAAGCTCCTCAATCTTACGGAAAATCGGGGAGAAGGCAGTACCACCGCCGCCATGTCCTTCCATGTGGAAGTCATCATCCTTAGTGAAGCTATCGGTATGGGACACCTCAGTATCGAAGTACACTACATGCAACTCCTTCGGCTTCTGGTCTTCATGTACGGTGCGCACCTCATTAGCGAATTGGGGGATGTCACCCCAGCAAGAGCCGGAACAATCGACACCGAACACTATCGGACCCATTGCTTCACCATCCTGAGAAGGCAGATACAGACCCTGCTGAATGAACCTACGATTGGGCCTAGCCCATGTACGCTGGTCATCCTTAGACTTCTCAACGAACCTCTGAAGTACGTCACGCCAATCCACTTTAGGGTTCAGTATCTCATCAACTATCTGCTCCATACCCGCAGACATTTTGCCGCACATCCTTGCGGCTTGTGCTGCTTGAGCAACTTGAACTTTCATCTCAGCCTGTTGTTGCTCAACTTCTTGTGGAGTACCTTCGGCGTCAAGGCACTGGTCAAGACCGGGATCGTCATAATCCCCGCCGCCACCGCCGCCGTTTCCCTCCTCCTCCTCCTCTGGCAGTATGTTGTAGATACCGTCGCTGGTGCCACCACCATCAGCATAGATAGCTTCGGAGTACAGCCCCACATCGGGCATCTTGCCAATACCATCATCAGTCAACAGTTTGTTAATCACATAGTCTGCGGCGTGGTTCCACCGCTTGTGAGTACGCTCAAAGCGTCGGTAAGGATGCTCCAGCATCGGATGCATACACTCATGGGCAACCAAGAACTTAAGTTCTTCGTCCGTCAGGCTGTTGCAGAACTCAGGGTTAAACATGCACTTCTTGCCATTGGTAGCGGCAGTCGGTACTTCGTTAGTGATCTCAAACGGCATGTTCATAGCTACCGTACCAATGAATGGATGTTCAAGTATCAAGCTGGTCTTAGCCTTCGCCAACTTAAGTTTCAGCGTAGCAATTTCAGCATCAGTAAGTGGTTCACAAGCCATCGTCGTTCTCCCTACTTTTAATAATGTCAAACTCAATCCCGACAAGTATCTTTCCCAACATCGGGTATTCCATTACTTCAATCATCTGAGCAAGTATGTCTCCCTTACTCATCTCAAGCATGCGGTCCTTCCATACATTCATAGCGGTGGGGTACGCCCTATTCAGCGTTTCGTACTCAGTCCTTGTCACTGTCATTCTCCTCTACCAGACTATTAGCACAGCGATTGTGCCAATGATTAGGGCGATAATTTGTAGGATAGTCAGTAGTGTCTTACGGCTCATTTCATTCCCCCCATGAACACGGCCATCTTGTCAGCGATGGCCTTAGCTTCTGCTGCAGTATCAGTCCGAAGAATAGGATCATTACGCAGCGACTGAGGGTGTACACTGAACAACTTCTTCTCAGCCTCACTCCGCAGCGTTTCCAACTCAGGGTCATCGGTGAAGTTAAGACGGGTGAGCATACTCACCAAGTCCTTCGCATCTTGATAAGTTTCATCATGGAACGTGGTCTTGGGGTCAGCAAGCCGACCATGCAGCCAACTAACCTTGTCAAACAACCTCTGCCATACGTCCTTGACAGCGGCAGCACTACTCTGTGCAACACGTTCCTCAATCTCTGCCGTGATATGGCCCACTTCACTCTCGGTAAGTTCCGCTCGGAAATCTCCTGCCGTTGGTACTGGCAGAACAGTCAAGTCCATATTGAACTTAAGCTCCATCTCGGCCTGAGTAGGATAGTCGCTAGCCTTGAACAGACTACCAAGCAATCGCTCAGCATCCAGCACACCCTGTTCGTACTCACCGAAGAACGTCCTAGTTAGGTGCGTCCAAGCACCCTTTTTACCCCTATATTCCGTCATGAAGGGCAGGTAGTTGGCACTTGGAAGGATGAACGTACCCTCGATACCCCACGGCAACGTGTTCTGGTAGAACTCCTTGCGGATTACCGTAGTTTCCTGATGTACCGCCGCCAGCGACGTACAGGTAGGCAACAAGCTCTTGTTATATCGTCCAGCCCTGCTGTCAGCGCCATGTAACTTGGCAATCTCAGCACTGGCCCTCTTATCCAGCCTTCTAGCTGTCCACTGGCTTACGCCAAGGTGAACCAGCACCGCCCTATCAGAGAGATGATGTGTCATATTATATACCCTCCAGCCAATTTTTGGTGTTACGCAAGGCCCACTCAAGGTGAGCCTTACAACATACGCACCCAGCATCAAAGTCAGGACACTCAGGTCCAAACTCTGTTACCAGTTCACTCTCACTGTTGATACCCTCAGTGAGTAGAGGCTTCGCTCTATAAGCACTAGTCATATCTTTATCCTTCCATTGTCCTAGAACAGAACATCTTGGTTAGCTACTGCCCACTTGGTGAAGGCTGCACTACTAGCCAGCGAGTCATCCTTACGAGTGGCATAACTCACGGTGAGTACCCCGAACTCTTGGGGCATCCGGTTAGCGTACTTGATGACACGCTCAAAGTTTGCGTTGGTAGCTTTGTGAGCGATGGCTCCGCTGATGGCATACAACGTAGCTGGGTCTTCAGGTACGGCAGTCGTCTCAGGATGCAGCAACAAGTTGTCGATATTCGGCAAGCTCCGCTCAATCCGTCGGAACCCAACGAACTCAGCAGCAGCACCCTCACCGATGGCACCCTTGAAGCAGTCGTACTCAACCTCTGGTGACACTACATCAATGATGCTGGACACCCCCTTAACCCATGACCGGGGAGTGGGGTTCTTAGGACGCTGCGGGTCAAACTCATGCAGCAGCCCAGGCCGGAACCTTATAAACGAGATGACTGATGGATGAACACCCTCACCAATAGCCCACGAACACCAATCATCAAGGTGTACGTCGAACTCCAACTCAGTCTCACGGTCAGCGAGGTGGGAAAGCACCCTGTTAACACCAGCCCTATCCTCAATCCGATTACCAGTACTGACAAATGCCACACTCTCAGGGAAGTAATGACCGTGCAACTCCCTTGCATCAATGATGTTGGCGATAATCTTCTGAATGTCCGTACCGCACTGGCCCCGGTCATCCAGACAAATCATCGTCGGACGGTCAGGGTCAACCATCCATTTCTTCGGCAGCTTATAGCCGAACACGTCGTCCTGTGACCCCATATCAGGAACGCCGAAATCCTCAACCAGTTGGTTAGGCATGTGAACATGGATAAACGCCATATCCATATCTTCTGCAACCTGTTGTGCAACGCTGGTCTTGCCGCCGCCCGGTGCTCCAGTGAGATACACAGGACGCTTGACACTCACCAAGGCTTTGAGCGTCTGGATTAAATGCTTCACTCTCATATTTTGGCTCCTTTGCCGCTGTACTTGTAATGATCAGGACCATACCCAATCGTATGTCCACTCGTGGCGGTACCTACCAACCACTTGTGGTCCTTGGCCTTCATCTTGTTGTTAAAGTACAGCGGCAGACCGTCAGTATCAGTAACGGTGGCTCCGCTGCTGTCCCTAACGACAAACAGTTTCAATGCCCTATCCATCTAACATCCTCCTGTTGTATACGAACTGGCATCATCAGCACAGTGAGTTCATCCACTGTGGACACTGGCCCCTCAAGCCAGTGTTTCGCCGGGGTTGTAAGGTTAAGTGGGGTAATCTCCCACTTTCGTGTCAAGGATGGTAACTTTGGAATTGTAAATGGTGGACTTGAGAACATTCCTCGCATAGGCCACCCAATCCTCGGCCTTATGCCATGGACCGGGAACCATATCCAAGTCAGCCTCGAACTTAATGATGATGGTAGTGCGCTGCTTCATTATCTCACTGCCCCCTTGAAAGTATGAGGTTGTCGCCGTCAACCATCGTATCGACGATTAACTGAGCGGTGTAATCCGTGGCGGCTTCAGCCTTGAGCTTCTCGACAACACTCAAAGCCTGGAATGTGATGTTGAATTTTGCATCATAGTGACGCTTGAAATCATCCACATCGGACTTGGTAATACGCTCTGCCCTACCTCGACGGTCAGCTTGCCATATAGGAAGGCTGGAACTTAACACGACGAATGTCTTACCAATGTCCCATTCGTACTGGGTTCTGGTCTTAATGGTGGCTCCATCTTCCGGGACCAGATGTAGTGTATACTGTTTCATTGCTCTCGCTCCGCAGTTAAGTTAAGTTAAATTAGTCTCGCCGGAACTTGGCGAAACTGGCGGGCACTCTGCCAGAGTGGTGAAAAAATGTCAAGTTTGGGGTAATAGTTATCAGAGTCTTAGTTATGGCTTAGATAAGATAGTCATTAAGATACTCTCTGGAATACGTTGTATATCTACGCTGTATCTAAGGGTGGCCGCGGCCTGTAGGGTAACTTAACAATGATCTAGTTAAAATAGAGAAGGCAAAATAACTATGCATACACAATTATTTATTGGGGCCAAACTTAACACCTTATAAATACAAAAAAGTGGCGCGCTACATTACAATTAAACTTCTCTATCTTCTCTATTATCTCTATCTCAATGTATAGTTGTTCTAATAACTTATGGTATTTCAGCACCTTAGCTACAACGTGTTGTAAAGTATGGCGACCCCCTCTAAATGACTAACTCAACTGGATGAATGTAAACTAAGCAATATTATATAGAGATATCAATGACTTACTAGTGACTAGATTATTGTAAAGTACTGTCACACCTACCGATAAATGGTTTGTATACTATAACCTGTGCTTCATACCAGCACCAAGGATTGCACGCTCTGACCTACCGATGAATGGTTCTAATATTAACAAGAAGAGAAGGAAAGAAAGAGGGCGCTACCCCTCTCTCCTTAGGCGTTTCCAGGTTGTACCAAACAGGACTCCTTCAGAGCTTCTTAGTTCTACCAACTGCCATCCTGTCGGCAGTCGCACAACTACTCTTGTCTTCATGTCAGTTTCCTACTCTACTTTCTCAATCAGCTTGTTTATCGTTCGTTTCCTGTTCGCTCTTGCGTTTGTTAGTGCGGCGGATCTTGCGAAGCGTCTCAGTGACGTTGATCATCGATTTGTCTCCATAAAGAGGGTCGGCGGGAGCTTTCGCTCCCGCCTTCCCGAGTGCCTTAGGTTGTGGTAAGTTTAATCTCGCGGATTGCGCTATTCGAGACTGCACAATTCTCGAGGAAGTTTACCCATGCTTTCGCCAACTCCTTCACTTTGAAGGATTGACTGTTGGTGTCACCATTATCTATCCAGGTGACGCGGTATCTATTACATGACATACTTCAGTCTCCATAAAGAAGGTCGGCGGGAGCTTTCGCTCCCGCCTTCCCGAGTGCCCTAGAACGTGATTGCGTTTTTATCCACTATCACTTTCTTGCGAGCCTTGCCTTTGCCCTTCACGGCTGTTTCCGCCGTTACGAAGGCGAGGTAGAGACCGCCGCGCCATCCTTCGAGGCACACGACAGTGTGCTTCTTACGCAGCGCCTTGGTTTCCTCGACAGTGTGGTAGTTAGTCAACCCCATATCCTTGCCGGATATGTTCAACTTTCTATCCCCACCGTGCTCGATGGCCTTTTCCATCCACTCGGTAGCATC
>Ga0310345_10003309_pt1 | contig 15424 bp, 9 predicted proteins | sample HC15DNA20500_MG_FD_204667 | JGI IMG/M metagenome (GOLD analysis project Ga0310345, IMG submission 204667) | Marine microbial communities from station ALOHA, North Pacific Subtropical Gyre - HC15-DNA-20-500_MG | ecosystem: Environmental > Aquatic > Marine > Oceanic | place: Pacific Ocean: North... | reverse complement strand
TGCTACCCCATCCGTTGAAACTTATTATAATTGCCAAACAGAAAAATATGGTTTAGTAGAATTGTTGCAACGATTTGGCAATGCCGCTATGCCATCAATAGAGATAGTAGATGTAAAAAGAAGCCTTAGTAACCAGAAAGCAAAAGTTGCAGTAAGTGAAACGCTAATGCAACAATTACAACAAACCATTCAACAAAAAAAACAAGCAATTTTATTTCAAAACAGAAGAGGATATTCCCCTTACCTAATGTGCCAAACATGCGGGTGGATTCCTCAATGTAAACACTGTGCCGTTACTCTTACCTATCACAAAGCAAAAAACACCTTAATTTGCCATTATTGTGGAACAAATTATCCGGTAATACAAACTTGCATGGCATGTGGTAGTCATCAATTCATTCAAAAAAATTTTGGAACGGAAAAAATTGAAGAACTATTAGTTGAAGCTTTTCCCCATGCGCAAATTGCCAGAATGGACTTGGATGCAGTTAGAGGAAAACATGACCACGACAAACTAATTCAACAATTTGAACAACATAAAATTGATGTGCTAGTTGGTACACAAATGGTTGTAAAAGGTTTGGATTTTGAAAATGTACAATTGGTAGGTATTATAGATGCAGATAGTATTTTAAACTTTACCGATTTTAGAGTAAATGAAAGAGCATTTCAGTTAATGGAACAAGTTAGTGGTCGTTCGGGAAGAAAGGACGGAAAAGGCATTGTACTTATTCAGGTGAATAATACACAACATCCGGTATTGAATTTCATTAAAAACCACGATTTCAAAGCATTGTATAATTTTGAATTAGAAAGCAGAAAGCTTTATCATTACCCGCCTTTTTCAAGACTCATCAAAATAATATTTAAACACAAAAACAAAAACATTGCTGAGGAGGCCGCCATTAAATTTCAGCAACTTTTATCTACACAATTTAAACCTTACATCAATGGTCCATCTGTACCTATTATTGAACGAATCAGAAATTTATATATATGGGAATTATTGATTAAACTTCCCAAAAACAATGCAATGGTTCAACAATGCAAACAAGCTATCGTTCAAAATACCAACATCCTAAAAGCACAACAACCTTTTAAAGGCATTCAAATAGTAATTGATGTAGACCCTTTTTAAATTCACAAAAATGACAAATTCAATATGAATTAAAAAATAATTAAGTTGCCTATACTTTAAATGCAAGCATTGTTTAAGTTAAAATGGCACAATACTTTTACAAACCGAATTATAAAAAAGAATAATTTAGACTATGTTAAAAGCTGTTTTCATTGATATTGATGGTACTTTACTAAAATCAGATCATACAGTTAGTGATGCTACTATAAAAACAATTCAACAATTAAAAGAAAAAAATATACTAGTTGTATTAGTTTCAGCAAGGCCTGTTCATGGAATTAGTAGAATAAGTAAAATTGTTGGATTAGAATCTGCTCCTACAATAGGATTAAATGGAGGCTATATAGCACAAAACAATCAGGTTTTATACAAATCTAACATACCTGCTTCAACTGTAATTGCGCTTCACAATGCAGTTGAACAATACCCATTGACTACATTGTATTATCAAGATGAATTATGGTTCGCAGAAAATCAAAGTAAGTATAGTATTAATGAACAAAAAATATCTGATGTTCCCGTTATTATACAACCCATTGCAGAAACTGTACTCCAGTGGGAAAAAGACAATACAGGACCGAATAAAATTATGATGATTGGAGATGAAGCAACCATTCAGCAATTAGAATTAACTGTGCAACCGCAATTTGCAAATCAACTAAACATGGCAAAATCAAAGCCTATATTTTTAGAAGCTATGCCATTAAATGTATCAAAAGCAAAAGCTGTTGAAAAAATTATTCAACAATATAATATAAAGCCTGAGGAAATTATTACCATTGGAGATAATTTTAATGACAAAGAAATGATAGCGATGGCTGGTACGGGAATTGCTATGGGAAATGCACCCGATGCTGTTAAAGCTGTAGCTAAATATGTAACGGATACAAATAATAATGATGGTGTAGCTAAAGCAATACAACACTTTTTACAACAATGGTTTTAATTTTTTTGATTTAAACTTGTTTCATGCTTACATTAACCCACAACGTTTCATTGTTAAATTATAACACTTTTGGTATTGCAGCAGAAGCAGAAAATTTCATTGTACTATCATCATTAGATGAGCTTACCCAATTATCAGAAATGTGTAAAAAATTTCATAAGTGTTATGTTTTAGGAGGTGGAAGCAATATATTGTTAACCGAAAATATTACAGGCCTTACTATACTTAACCAATTGAAAGGAATTGAAGTAATTAAAGAAGATAATGAGCATATTTGGGTGAAAGCATTGGCAGGTGAAAAGTGGAACGACTTAGTACAATATTGCCTTCAAAATAACTTTGCCGGAATTGAAAATCTAAGCCTAATACCCGGTAGCGTTGGTGCAGCACCAATACAAAATATTGGTGCTTATGGGGTTGAGTTAAAAGATGTGTTAGAAAATGTAGAGACTTTTTTAATTCATGAAAATACCATAAAACATTTTTCGAATAAAGAGTGTGTTTTTGGATATAGAGATAGTATTTTTAAAAACGCTTATAAAAATAAAGTAATTGTAATTTCCATTACTTTAAAGCTTAATAAAAAACCCAAACCTATTATAGGTTATGGAAGTTTACAAAATCAGCTACAACAAATGGGGATTGAAAAACCTACTATACAACAATTAGCTGAAGCAGTTAACATTATCCGTACCAGTAAATTACCCGACCCGGCTAAAATTGGCAATGCAGGCAGTTTTTTTAAAAACCCTACTATTTCAAAATTTCGATTACATGTTTTAAGTGAACAATATGAAGACATTCCGGGCTTTGGATTAGATGATATGCATTTTAAAATATCGGCCGCTTGGCTAATTGAAAAATGTGGATGGAAAGGCGTACGTGAAGGCAATGTAGGCTGCAATCCTTTACAGCCACTGGTAATAGTTAACTATGGTGGTGCGTCAGGAAAAGAAGTTTATGAATTTTCAGAGAAAATTGTTCAATCTGTACAAAAAAAATTTGGAATTGTATTGGAACGAGAAGTTAATGTATGGTAACGGTAACACATTTGTTTTATCGAATTACCAAAATTGAACCCGTACGAGGAGGTGTTCCATTTTTTAAATTAATAACATAATAGTAAGTACCAACGGGAACCGGCTTTCCATTAATGGTGCCATCCCATGGATTACTATAACCCACAGAATGAAATACCACTTGACCACCTCGGTCAAAAACATTTACTTCAGCAGTTGGATAGGTATATAAATCTTTAATTTCCCAATAATCATTTATCCCATCGCCATTTGGTGAAAATGCATTGGGAATAGATATTTTTTTATACACCCTAATGAATGTTTTGCTAATAGCCTCTCCACAGCCCTGCTGCGATACAACATGTAAATAATAAGTTGTATCAAAAGTTGGATAAACAAATGGATTTAACACATTAGTATTAGAAATATTATAATTAGGAAGCCAAAAAAACTGAACATCATCACCACCAATTGTTCCATTTAATTGAACCTGATCTCCTTCGAAAATTGTGAAACTTTTACCTGCATTGGCTTTGGGCAAATGCAAAACATTTACCATTACACTGTCGGTTCTAATACAATTACCATTACTTACCGTTAAATGGTAAAGTGTACTATCTGTTGGAGTTGCAGTTGGCTGTGGTATTGTGTCAGATGTTAAAGAATTGGCAGGTTGCCACTGATATTTTTCTCCTCCACTTCCAAGTAATACCACACTACTGCCTTCACATATTGTTTGTGCAGAACCGGCATTGGCTAACGGTATTGCATTTACACTTACCAACAAAGAATCGTGGTTGGTACACCCTATATCAGATGTAGCATAAACATAATAATTCCCTTCATTTTGCCGGGTAATATTTGCAATAGAAAATCCTGATTGATTACTCTGAAACTTAGCAGGCCCATACCATTCAAACTGATTGGCAGTATTACTGATGGCAGTTACCTGTAAGGTATCACCTATACAACCTGCATTATTGGTTTGAATTGTAATGGATGGCCTTGGTTCAACATGAATAGTGTAAGCATTGGAAGCAACCCTACAAGCGGGTAATAATATGTTGTTTCCTTGTGCAACAACTAATCTATATTGATAATCGCCGGCAGGAGTAGCGGCCCTACTATAATTAGAAGATGTGGCACCGTTAATATCCTGCCAACTTCCATTAACATAGGTTTGCCATTGATATTGTGTATTAGCAAAGCCCGAAGAAATACTCCCATTTAATATTATAGTATTTGTTACTGTATCACAAATATTGGTATTGGCAGTTTGCCCGTTATTTGAAACTGTAATCAATGGACCACATGGCCGAAAGGTAATATCGTCTAACGCTAAGTCGTTGCCGCAACCCCCGGGTGCATTGTTACGCATACGAATTACAACATCGCTTGTATTTAAGGGGGTGGAAAAATAAAAACCATACTGCCGCCAGGTAGGTGTAGTAGTTTTTGGAATATTTCCACTGGAATACTGCTGCAATACAGTGCCAGTAGTGGTTTCAATACTAAAAGTTACGTTAGCCAATATTGGATTACCACTACATGCAGAAGGTGTATTTAAATTCAAAAGCCATGCCGCAAATTCATAAGTAGTACTGGCACATAGGCCTTTTACTGTATCTACATAAAAATCGCTTGGTTCATAAGAAGCGTTGATAAGCATCATATAGCCATTAACACTATTGGGTGTATGATCTTTCGGCAATACAAACCAAGTATTGCCAAAACAACCACCTGTAGAAGAAGCAATAGTGTATGCACCATCTTGAGGGCAATCTTTGGATACATATGTATAATTAGTTACTCCATAAGGTAATGGAGGCCCCATAGCACCGCCACTTCCAAAAGTAATATTAACAACAGGGTCGCCTAAACTTCCTGAACATAACTGTCCCTTAGCTATATTATTATATGCAAAAAATAATATAATTAAAAAAATGAAGTATTTGTTCATGGTTGTTTATAAGATAATAGCCTATGTTTAGTTGAAGTCATCCTCATTTAATTCATCTTCTTCATCAAAATTCATAGCATTTAGGTTCATCATGCTACCCATTAAGTCTTTAAACTCTATTTTACCGTCGAGCATTTTTTTGCTAATAAGAGAATAACCGGCTAATCCATGCAAAACAAATTCCATTAATAAAGCATTTTCTTTTTCATTTGCATAATGAAAATATTTTTTTACTAATGCATACAAACCGTCTACTTTATATAAAGCAGCAATCTTATCACTGTCTTGCATATCAGTCATCAAATCAATGTGATTGCCTGCATCAAACCACCGTATAATGGCTTTATAGGGATTATCATCCGGCTTTTCTTCTATTGATTTTTTCCCTATCGGCTTTTTCTTCTTCAATGCTTCAGGGTTAGGAAAGTATTGAACGAACTGGGCTCTAATAGCACGATCAATTAAATGCAGTGCTACTTGATAAGGACCTTCCTGCTCCCCTTCATACACTAATTCAATTTTTCCTGTTATGGCAGGAATGGTACCCATTAAATCACTTATCCAAACCTGTGTTTGTTTTTCTTTAAAAATAATAGCTCTTCTTTCTGCACTACTAATTGCATTTTCAAATGCAGCAATGGTTAATCGGGCACTTACGCCACTTTTTTTATCAACATACTCATTGTTACGTGCTTCAAATGCAATTTGTTCAATTAGTCTTTTAATCAAATCACTCACATTCACTTTTTCAACTTGTTGCGGTAATATAGTTGCCTCTTGTTCTGTTATAGTTAATGCTGTTTCTATATTTTTAGGATAATGTGTTAATATTTGGCTTTGAATTCTATCTTTTAATGGTGTAACTATACTACCACGATTGGTATAATCTTCGGGGTTAGCCGTGAAAACAAATAATATATCTAATGGCATTCGAAGTTTAAAGCCTCTTATTTGAATATCGCCTTCTTCTAAAATATTGAATAACGAAACTTGTATCCGAGCTTGCAAATCGGGTATTTCATTAATTACAAATATGCCACGGTTACTACGGGGAATAATGCCATAATGTATTACACGTTCATCGGCAAAATTTAGGCGAAGATTGGCAGCTTTAATAGGGTCAATATCTCCAATTAAATCGGCAACACTTACATCGGGAGTAGCTAACTTTTCTCCATAACGTTCAGAGCGATGCAGCCAAGTTATAGGCATTTCATCACCATATTCTGCCAATTGATCTTTTGCATATTTACTAATAGGATGAAATGGATTATCGTTAATTTCACTACCTGCAACTACAGGTATATATTCATCCAATAGTTCAACCATTTGTCGTGCAATGCGTGTTTTAGCCTGGCCACGTAAACCTAAAAACAAAATATTGTGTCGGGAAAGGATAGCTCGCTCAGTATCCGGTATTACTGTATCTTCATAACCATATATGCCACTAAAGGGATTTTCTTTTGATTGAATTTTGGCAATTAAATTGTCGCGAATTTCTTCTTTAACTGACTTGGACTTGTAACCCGATTTTTTTAACGCTCCTAAAGTTGTAATTTTTGAATAATCTGTCATTGCTAATAATTTTCTATTGCTTGCTATAAACTAATAAACGGTTTTGTTTTTACCACTTTCAAAATCTTTAAAAATAAATGCACCCAATTTATCTAAACTGGCAAAAAATGCTTTGCCTTGATTCATTTCAGTAAACTCTTGCACAAATTTCTGTAAATAGGGGTCGGATGCAATCATAAATGTTGTAATAGGAATTTTTAACTTTTTGCACTGTGCTGCGAGGTTAATGCAACGATTTAAAATTTTTCTATCAATGCCAAAACTATTTTTATAATACCTTTTCCCAACTTTTAAACAAGTTGGTTTACCGTCAGTAATCATAAAAATTTGTTTATTCGGATTTTTTCTTCTTCGCAAAATATCCATGGCTAATTCTAAGCCTGCTACGGTGTTTGTGTGGTATGGCCCCACCTGTAAATACGGTAAATCTTTTATTTCAACCGTCCATGCATCATTTCCAAACACTACAATATCTAAAGTGTCTTTAGGATATTTGGTGGTAATAAGCTCACTTAAAGCCATTGCTACCTTTTTGGCAGGAGTAATTCTATCTTCACCATATAAAATCATAGAATGAGAAATATCTATCATTAATACGGTTGAAGTTTGTGTTTTGAAGTCTGTTTCGCGTATTTGTAAGTCATCTTCACGCATAGAAAAACTTTCTATACCATGATTAATTTGTGCATTGCGAATACTTTGGGTAAAATCAATTTGCTCCAACATATCACCAAACTGAAACGGACGTGTTTCAGGATTAATTTCATCGCCCTGTCCTGGTTTAAAAGTGGTATGATTGCCAGATTTTGTTTTTTTAAGCTTACCAAAAATTTCCTCTAAGCTTTTTTTACGAATAGTCTGTTCACTTTTAGCGGTTAGGTCAAAATTGCCTGTAACTTCGTTTTCTTGTAAATATCCGTTCTGTTTTAAGTCTTCAATGAAATCGCCCATTCCATATTCAGGATTGGTTAATTGGTATTGCTTATCTAACTCATTCATCCATTGCAAAGCTTCTGCAACATCACCACTTGTATAAGTCAGCAACTGAGTGAAAATGTTCAACAACTGCTCAAATAAAGATTGCTGATTGTCTGCCGGATTAAATTTTATGAAACGAAGTCCTAACATAACATGAAAACTACGAAAAAAATTGTTATTGAATAATTAATTAAATTGATGGTAGCATCAATTGATTCAATGTTATATAACAATTACAACGCAGGATGGTTAAAAAAAAAACCGGAGAACTATTCCGGTTTTCTATTATTTCATTGAATTATTTGGCTTTTGATTTTAGTTGAATACTTTTTCCGGAATCTATACCGGAAATTTTTCCATTTTCAATTACCGGTACTTTTGGATAGTACATTTCTTTTAGCTGTTCTAATGCTTTTAAATAACTTTCAGCGGTTTGTTTATCATCCGCCATATTTTCAGCATTAGTACCGGAAAGACCATTGTAAAAGCGAATTTGTTGTTCCAAATCTTTTTTAACAGAGGCGCTTACTTTGGCTGCTAAAGTTGTATCACCCGATCTATAACATGCGTCTAAGAATTGTAATGATACTCTATCGTGATAATTAGCGCGACTAACCATACCATAAGGGAAGTTTTCCTGCAACATTCCTTTATCAGCCTTTTCCAATACTTCTCTGGCTTCTGCTTTTCTTCCTTTATCAGCTAAATCACTTGCCAATTCTGCATAGGCCTGACGAATGCTTAATAAGTGTCTACGGTTTTCCTCATCGAAATATACATTTTTTACGTCGGCACCTCCGAATGAGAACTTGTGTAGTAAATTATTCAACATGGTGTCGGTATTAATGTATTGGTTTTCTACAGGAACTAATCGATATGTTAAACCATCCTTACGCAAATATTTTTGGAAACCTAAATCACTAAAGTATGCTGTGAAGTAAATTGGGCGCTTCCATTTGTTCGCAGCAATAATGTTTAACATAGCAATATCATTCTTCATTAATGTACCACGAGGTATTTCAAAACGTAATTCGGGAACAATGGTATCATTTGGATTAACCGTACCATTTTTTCGAACCAAAGCAGTATCAACAGGTACAGACACTTTACGAACCGGGAATGTATTAATTACATCACCACCGCCGCGATCAACCATTTTATCCGGATCATCACTACCTGCATAATTCTTCATTAAATCGTATAAATCATAGTAACGATCTTCCGGAATATTGGGTTTGGGTTGATAAACAATATAATCACGTTTGCGACCTTCAATTTGAGCTGCAGTATAAATCACATCAATAGGATCGCTTTGGTTTACTTTGTAACGTAACTCATTAATATACCAATCAATGCCTAACAAACTATAATTAATAACGCGGATATCAGGACGAATACCTTCAACCTCCTGTGCATACCAAAGTGGGTATGTGTCATTATCGCCAAACGTAAATAATATGGCGTTAGGAGCACAACTTTCTAAATAATCTTTCGCCAAATCACGTGCAAGTGTCTTTCTACTTCTATCATGGTCATCCCATTCTTGTTGAGCCATTACTGCAGGAACTGCTACTAAGCACAAAAGTGTTGCTAAAATTGCTGCAGTTGATTGAGGTAATTTTTTACTGAACCATTCAATAACCTTCATTACACCTAAACCAATCCATACGGCAAAGGCATAAAAACTACCTACGTAAGCATAATCACGTTCACGTGGTTGATTACCTGCTTGGTTTAGATAAATAATAATAGCAATACCGGTGAAGAAGAATAACAAGAAATTGCTGAGCGCATCATCTCCTTTTCTTTTAAAGTGATAAAATACACCAATTAACCCCAATATAAATGGTAATGCAAATAATGTGTTATGCCCTTTACTGTTTTTTATACTGTCGGGTAATAAACTTTGATTGCCATAAAAAATACTATCAATAAAATTAATACCGGTAATCCAGTTACCATCACGAACGTTTCCTATAAATACCCCTTGAACATCATCTTGCTTACCAATGAAATTCCAGGCAAAGTAGCGGAAATACATAAAATAGAACTGGTATTGTACCAGGAATCGAAAATTATCTAATTGATTAGGCGTTCTATCATATTGAACTTGCCCATTTTTATCACGATATTTCTGAATGCCTAAGAAAGATGCATAATAATCTGCATGATATTGATCATTACTAGCATCCCATACACGTGGAAAAACCATTTTATCTTCGGGCATATAAACGTAGTGTCCTTCACGTCCAATGGTAATGTATTTATCTTTTCCTCTTTGATAACGTTCTGCTCCCTCTTTGTAATCAACGGGATTAGCTGTAAATTTTTGTCCATATAAAAGCGGAAAATCACCATATTGATCACGTCCTAAATAACCTACCAAGCTCATTGGGTTATCTACATTGTACATATCGATAGAAGGATTGGCATTGCTACGAATCATCGTAGTTAAATACGTACTATAGCCAATTAAAACGAATGTGAAGCACCACAAAGCTAAACGTAAATACGGCCATTTTTTCTTGTTTGCAAACCGTAAACCTACCCAAATTAATATAGCAACAACTATAAAGAAAAATGTAAATCCGCTAAAGAAGGGCAAACCTAAATTGTTTACAAAAATTCTATCAAAAACACCAGCATATTTAATTGAATATTGAATTACAAAAATTTGCACAACACCGGTAAGTACACAACCAATAACAAAGAAAATATATATTCCTCCATAGTAATCTTTACGGTCTTTGTAAATTTTTTCAACTAAATATAAAATACCTATTGCTGCTAATGTACCCACAATCATTAAAGCTGCAACCGTATTATCCATTGGCACATTATCGGTAGCTTCGGATGATGCACCAATTAAAGCACCTATGAAAGCCAAAACCCCTACAATAATTACAATGCGTAAAAACCACTTACGAAGTGCCTGATAATTAAATTGCTCTCTCCTCCTGAAATAATAAACCATAACCACTGCAGGAATATTCAATAAACAGAGAAGGTGAACACCAATGGATAAGCCTATTAAAAAGAATATCAATACTAACCAGCGGTCTGCTCCGGGTTCATCTGCCACATTATCCCATTTCAGTATTGCCCAAAATACGATGGCGCTAAAAAAAGAACTCATGGCATATACTTCACCCTCAACAGCACTATACCAGAATGAATCGGTGAAAGTATAGGCTAATGCCCCTACCACACCGGCGCCCATAATAGTCCAAGCCTGAGCAGTAGTGATCATATCATTCACACCCACTTTTGCAATTCGACGAGCAAAATGTGTAATTGTCCAAAATAGGAATAAAATGGTAAATCCACTCGCTAATGCGCTCATTACGTTAACAGCTTTGGCTGCTGTTAAAGGATTATTTCCAAATAGAATAATAAATAAACGACCCAACATTACAAATAAGGGCGCACCTGGTGGGTGTGGAATTTGCAATTTGAAACTACTACTTACAAACTCGCCACAATCCCAAAAACTGCCATTTGCTTCTGTTGTTAAAATATACACCGTACAGGCAATGATTGCCACGGCCCAACCTACCAGATTATTGGTTTTCTTAAAATTCATGGGTTTTATTTTTTTTAGAGCGGAGCAAACATAACTTTTTAATAGGAAAATGTAAAATGCTTTATTGATTACGGGCAATATTCAATAAAATTATACTGGAGCGCATTGCAGCAAAACTAAATTTAGCTTTCATTATTGATTACTTTTTTTCATACTTAATTCATTACACCTGAAATACATGATATTATTTAATAACATTGAAACTATACAAAATAGTGGTTATAAAAAGTAAAGAAAGACCAATCATAAAAACAATATCAGCTATATTTTCGTAAAAATTACTACGACTATTATTGGTTCGAATGGAAATAAACGACAAAATGCAACTACCCATGAATAATATAATGGCCATGGTTGTTACTTCATCTATAAAGGTTTTTTCAGCTATTTTCATCACTTTTAAGGAAGCCAAAAGGATAAAACAAATTCCTAATAAATTAGAAGAGGCGTTTAATATATGAGGTGATTTTTCTCTATTACTCACAAACTTTTATTTGAATATAGCAAAATAAAGAATAACCCATTTAATAAAAAGTTATTATTGCAATTTAGCCCTTCCAGTAGCCTTAAAAGCACCTAAATAATTTTAATTTCCGGCTACGTATCTTTGCCGCATGATGAATATGACAAAGCAGCGCACGGTAGCACTTCACACCTTAGGGTGTAAATTAAACTTTTCAGAAACCTCTACCCTAACCCGTTTGTTAGAACAAGAGGGTTTTGAGAAAAGATCATTTGATGATGTAGCTGATGTTTATGTAATTAATACCTGCTCTGTTACCGACAATGCCGACAAAGAATGTAGGCAAATTGTTAGAAGAATTCAGCGCAATGCCCCCGACAGCTTTATTGTAATTACCGGCTGTTATGCACAATTAAAACCCAATGAAATTGCGGCTATTCCGGGAGTTGACCTTGTTTTAGGAGCAGCTGAAAAATTTAATATTGTTCAACACCTGCAACAATTAACCAAGACCAACGGAAATGCCACTATTTGCAGTTGTGATATTGATGATGTTACAGGTTTCAACAGTGCTTTTTCCATAAATGACAGAACCCGCACTTTTTTAAAAGTACAAGATGGATGCGACTATAATTGTTCATTTTGCACAATTCCAATGGCTCGTGGTATTAGCCGAAGCGATACTATTACTTCGGTTTTGGCAAATGCGGAAACAATTGCCCAAAATGGAATTAAAGAAATTGTATTAACCGGGGTGAATTTGGGCGATTTTGGAAAAGGGCCTGATGGCAAGAAAAGAAAAGAAAATTTTTTTCAACTCATTCAAGCATTAGATCAAATACAAGGCATAGAACGTTTTAGAATATCTTCCATTGAACCCAATTTGTTGACAAACGAAATTATTCAGTTTGTAGCTTCTAGTAATAAGTTTATGCCGCATTTTCATGTTCCGTTACAAAGCGGCAGTAATGCTATTTTGGGGTTAATGCGCAGACGATATCAACGAGAATTATACCAGGAAAAAGTTGCAACCATTAAGGCTCAAATTCCACACTGCGCTATTGGGGTTGATGTAATTGTTGGTTTTCCTGGAGAAACAGACACGCATTTTAAGGAAACCCATGATTTTTTACATCAATTAGATATTAGCTACTTACATGTATTCACTTACTCCGAAAGACCAAATACTTTAGCTGTAAACCTGCCTGGAGCGGTACCCATTTCCATAAGAAATGAACGCAATAAGATTCTTCGCAATTTATCTTTTAAGAAATTGCAATATTTTACTGAACAACACAGCGGTACAACACGCAAAGTATTATTTGAGGATGCCAACAAAAATGGCATGATGGAAGGTTATACCGACAACTATATTCGTATTCAAACACCTTACAGAAAAGAATGGGCGAATAACATTATAGATTGGGCAATATAAAACCCTATACTTTTGGGGTATAGGGTTTATCTTCAATAAAAGTGATTCAATTCTTAAGCTAATTCAACTACCATTGCACTGGCACCACCACCACCATTACAAATGCCTGCAACACCAATTTTTCCTTTATGTTGTTTTAAAACATTAATTAAGGTAACAATAATTCTGGCACCGCTACAACCTAAGGGATGCCCTAAGGACACAGCCCCACCATGCACATTTACCTTTTCAGCATCTAATCCCATTTTTTGAATATTCACAAGTGATACAACTGAAAACGCTTCATTAATTTCCACAAAATCTACCTCATGCATTGCAACACCGGCTTTTTGCAAAGCTTTAGGGACCGCCAAACTGGGAGTTGTTGTAAACCACTCTGGAGCCTGCTCTGCATCAGCATATGAACGAATAATAGCCAATGGTTTTATACCTAAAGCTTCTGCCTTCTCTTTACTCATTAAAACAACTGCTGCCGCGCCATCATTCATAGTAGAAGCATTGGCTGCAGTAACGGTACCGTCTTTCTGAAAAGCAGGTTTTAGAGAAGGAATTTTATCGAACTTAACGTTAAATGGTTCTTCATCGTTATCAATAATAAAGGGATCACCATTACGTTGCGGTATAGATATTGGGATAATTTCTTCTTTAAACCATCCTTCCTTTATTGCTTTTTGGCTACGTTCATAACTTTCAATAGCATAGCTATCCTGGGCCTCACGAGAAATATTACACTCTTTGGCACATAATTCTGCGGCATTGCCCATTGCATAATTATGATAAACATCTACTAACCCATCTTTTGCTAACCCATCAACTAATGTACTATCTCCATATTTGTTACCCCAACGCATATTGGGTACATAAAATGGAACATTACTCATACTTTCCATACCACCGGCAACAACCACATCAGCATCACCCAACAAAATATCCTGTACACCATGTGCTATTGCCTTCATACCACTAGCACAAACTTTATTTACAGTTGTACAAACCACGTTGGTTGGTAAGCCTGCAAAAATAGCAGCTTGCCTTGCAGGTGCCTGGCCAACATTAGCCTGTAAAACATTGCCCATATATACATTTTGTACCTGATTCATTTCAATACCTGCTTTTTCAATAGCGCCTTTAATAGCAGCAGCACCTAATTGTGTAGCCGTAAATGATTTTAAACTACCACCAAAACTTCCAATCGGCGTTCTTACAGCCGAAACTATGTAAACAACTCGTTTATCCATAAAGCAATTTTTTGCAAAGATACATTTTACTAACAAGTGTTAGCAATTTTATGTAAGCGTGGGACAAATTATTCGTTAAATAATTCGGGTTGCTGCTGGTCGGAAGCAGCAGTTGTTTCCCAATGCATTTGAATAGCCTTAGCATAATCCATTAGTTTGGCCCCAACAGTTTTCCATCCTGTTACTTCAACCATGTTTGAAATTTTAAATTTGGCCTTCCTTACTAATGCACCTTTACCGGTTTCAACTACTAAAATAGGATCATTGGCAGTAGAAATGGCCTCAATAAAATTATCTTCCCCTTCTTTTATACACAAAAACTTGGTTTGTAAAGTAGATGTTTCTATTTTGAAGCGCTTAACCGTAAACTGATTTTTTGCGGCATCTTTGTAAACTACAGTAACAATTTTTTCAGGATCGAACTTTTCGATTAAAATTATCTTTTCTGCTTCAAACCGTTGACTTAACTCTGTGTTGGTAATTTCATAGTTACCATCTTTATACACAATCAAAATATTCTCGTTTTCAAAACTACCCAAGTAAATGCCTTTTTCATCTGTATTTAAACGCCCAAATTGAGCATCATACCATAATTTTCTTCCTTCCAAAGTACTCTTGCCCGCCTCTTTGAACTTTATGGTACGAACCGGATATTTGGTAACAATATTCCCTTGGCTAGCTCTTCCTTTAATTTCAATAGTTTCAAAAAAGAAATCAAATTCTTTATTACGAGCACTACAATTGGGACTTAGTATTACTTTAACTGATTCAGCCTCGCCATTAGCATTGGCTGAGAAGTATAATATTTTACTTTTATCGCTACCCTTTGTTAAATCATATTCTTTATCACGAGTAATACCGGTTACGTTAAACCTTTTGGCATAGGAAATTCCTGTTTCACCATCCACATAAATCATATTATAGGTAGTACGTTCATCATTTTTGGTAAATATGGCAGCATGAATAATATCCTTTCCAACAAAGCTTTTTTCGCCAACTCGAACTACTTTCATAATACCCCTTCGAGTGAAAACAATAATGTCATCTATATCAGAACAATCAAATAAATATTCATCTTTTTTCAAAGAA
>Ga0310345_10003308_pt1 | contig 15426 bp, 11 predicted proteins | sample HC15DNA20500_MG_FD_204667 | JGI IMG/M metagenome (GOLD analysis project Ga0310345, IMG submission 204667) | Marine microbial communities from station ALOHA, North Pacific Subtropical Gyre - HC15-DNA-20-500_MG | ecosystem: Environmental > Aquatic > Marine > Oceanic | place: Pacific Ocean: North... | reverse complement strand
ACCCGGAATTCCACGGCTGGTGGACAGGCAGAGGGTTCAGCATCAATGTTAATGTCAGTACCGGCCACCTGGATGAACTGGACACTTTTGTCCGGCATTTCTATGCCAGCTACCACCCGTTCTACAATGGCAACCAGCCGCTGATTCATCCTCAGCCAGCCGGTATTGCCATTACGGACACGGCGGCTCGATTTATCGGCTGGCATGCCATCAGTATTTTGCGTGCGGCAACCGATCCTAACGGTGTCATGCGAATCTACTTTTTCAACCCCAACAATGACAGTGGCCAGGATTGGGGTAATGATGTCAAAGTCAGCACGGCTGGCAATGGTGAACGCTTTGGTGAATCGTCCCTTCCTTTCGCCCAGTTTGCCTCGCGTCTGTATATCTTCCACTATGACCCACTGGAACATGGCAAACTGGCTGATGTCACCCAGGAAGAACTGGGTGAAGTGATTCGTATGGTTGAGCAAAGCTGGGGAGCAACCCGGCTTCCCCCCACTGGTGCCCAGGCGAGTCAATCGCCTGTTATGTTCTAAAACCTCTATCATCGTCATCCATTTTTTCAACGTAACACATGCTTGACCTCAACTAATGTTGAGGTTTTACGATGCCTCCCATATTCACTCAATGAATGAGATACAGGGAGAGCAAGCCATGACAACACTGAAGATCGAAATCATTCTGGGTAGTGCCAGAGAAAATCGGCAAAGTGACATCATCAGAGACTGGCTATTGCGCGAGTTATCTGAACAAGCAGATATCGTTACTACCGTGATAGACCCAAAAGACTTCAGCCTGGATCCAAATATGCCATCTGCAGACCTGCAATCCAGAATTGCGCAGGCTGATGGTTTCATTGTACTGGCTCCTGAATATAATCACGGCTATTCCGGCGAATTGAAACTGCTAATCGACAAAGCCTACTCACAATGGAATGCCAAGCCGGTAGGATTTATCGGATACGGCGGTATGGCTGGCGGGGCCCGTTCAGTTGAACAACTACGACAGGTGTTCTGTGAATTGCATGCCGTGACAATGAGAGACTTTGTCAGCTTCGCCAATGCCCCAAGTCATTTCGAGCCTGATGGTGAACTGGCAGCCGGGGCTATCCAGAAAGCACAACTCGATCGTTTGCTTTCTTACTTGAGATGGTGGGGACGTGTCCTGCAGTCTGCAAGAAAACACACACCTTATGAAGAAATTCTGAACTAACAGGGAAGTCAGCACATGACCGAGAATAACGAGCCAAACGTATCCATCAACCTGGACAGCTATCTGCAACGGATCGGGTATCAAGGCCCTGTCCCGCTCAAACCCAGCCTGGAGGTCCTTGCAGGCCTGCAACTGCGACACAGCCAGGCGATCCCGTTTGAGAACCTGAACCCTTTACTCGGCCTGCCTGTTCGGCTGGACACAGCATCATTAACCGAGAAAATTCTGCAGCAAGATCGCGGCGGATACTGTTACGAGCAAAATGGTTTGCTCAAACACGTACTGGAAAAAATCGGTTTTCAGGTAGAGGGTTTTGCAGCCAAGGTGATCTGGAAGGCGACAACTGACAACATCATGCGTTCACATAAAGTGTTACGTGTGACTTGCGAGGATGGCACTTTTCTCGTTGATGCAGGATTCGGTCTGGTCGTACCAACTGCCCCTATCCCGCTGGTGCCAGGTACTGTCACCCAAACACCGCATGAAAAGTTTCAGTTGTTGCCAGTGGGTCAAGACGAACTCAAACTCCAGGTGGAGTTTAACGGCATCTGGCACGACCTCTACCAGTTTGATCAGCAGGTACAACAACCGGCGGATTACGATGTTTACAACTGGTATGTGTCAACGCATCCGGACTCAATGTTTGTTAACAACCTGATTGTCAGCAAACCCCTTGATAATGGGCGGTTAACGTTACGCAACAACCAGCTGGCGACAAGATACCTCGATGGCAGCAGCAAGAATCAGGTACTGACGACCGGTGCGGAAATACGCGAGGTATTAACCGATGTGTTTCACCTGAACCTGAGTGGATTGGACGGAGTTGATCAGTTACTGGAGAGGGTTGCCCTGGACAGCGTAACTGAGAAAAAGGCAAGCTAAACGTTAGTGATTTTGTGTGAATCAAAAGTATTGACGAATTAACGCCAAAAAAACAAATCGGGCCTGCTCACTCTATTATGATTATTGATTCAGCGAGCAGGCTTCATTTTATCCAGGACTTATTCGACGTCTGACAGATAGTTACTCAGGCGGTCCTGGTTGGCCAGGAATTCACTTTCCAGGTCATCCATGTTGGCACGAATATCTTCCAGGTTGACCGGCTCACCGGCAACAATCACCCCCACCATGGCCATCATGGTATGAGGCTCGCACTCGTATACATAGACACCTTCTGCGTCCAGTGTCACGGTGACTTCCTGGCTCAGGCTGCCTTCCCAGGCAGTTGCACCTTCAGGAATCAGCCCTTCTGCTGACACCGAGTTATGCCCTGGGTTCGTTGGCACAAAGCGTACCGTGTCGCCGACTGCAGCCTTGACCACTGCAGGCTCAAAGACCATCGGGCCTTGATCGCCCATGTTCTTCATTTCTACGACATGTTCTTCCGCGTGAACGCTACCTGCCAGTGCTAACGCTGCCAGGCCAATCATTACTGGATACTTCATCTTAAAACTCCTGCTTAAACAGATACATTGCTCATGTAGAATACCATCATTAATAATGATAATCATTTCTGTTTATTGATTTATCAATTTGCAGCCAAATGATCTTGGCCAGCGCAGGGAGTATAACAAAGACTTCTGCACATTAATCTACTGAATATAAATTCATATAAATCATGATTATAGAAGTATTTTCCAGGGATGTTTAAGAACGATACGGGATTAGTTATTGCTAAATCCTTAACTTAAATGATATGTTATAACATTACTACAAAGCTTGAGCTTTTTACTTAATAACACTCTCAAAGAACTCACGGAAATTCTGTTATGTTAAGCAGGCCCTCTCTTCCCGTCACTGTCCTGTCAGGTTTTCTTGGTGCAGGTAAAACCACTGTACTCAGCCATATTCTGAATAACCGCAATGGTCAACGAGTGGCTGTTATCGTCAATGACATGAGTGAAATCAACATTGACGCCAACACCATCAAAAACGATGTTCAGCTTAACCGCAGTGAAGAAAAACTGGTAGAAATGAGCAATGGCTGTATCTGCTGCACATTGCGTGAAGACTTGTTGCTGGAAATCCGCAAACTGGCCCTGGAAGGCCGGTTCGATTATCTGCTGATTGAGTCCACTGGCATCTCAGAACCGCTGCCTGTTGCCGAAACGTTCACCTTTACCGAAGAAGATGGCAGCAGCCTCTCAGACATCGCCACCCTGGACACCATGGTCACCGTGGTGGATGCCGCAAATTTTCTCAATGACTTTGATGAAGCCCGGCACCTGCAGGAAACCGGGGAGCATCTCGGAGAAGATGATGAGCGCAGCGTCACCGATCTGTTAGTGGATCAGGTCGAATTTGCTAACATTATTCTGATCAGCAAGACCGATCTGGTCGATGCGTCAACACTGCAGCGACTGACCGGGGTGCTTCGCTCATTAAACACAGAGGCCGAGATCATTCCTATTGAGCAGGGAAAAATTGCGCCTGAACGTATCCTTGGGACCAGTAAATTCAGTTTTGAGCGCGCGCAACAGGCGCCTGGCTGGTTAAAAGAAATGCGTGGCGAACATATCCCGGAAACGGAAGAGTATGGTATCAGCAGCTTTACTTATTCTGCGCGTCGCCCTTTTCATCCAGCGCGTTTCCATGACTTCATTCACGGTGATCGCATTGAAGGCAAACTGGTTCGTTCCAAGGGATATTTCTGGCTGGCCAGTCGTCCTGAGTTTGCCCTGCATTGGAACCAGGCTGGCGGCATTGCCCGATATGGTTTCGCTGGCATGTTCTGGAAAGCGGTACCTGAAGAAAACTGGCCTCAGGACAGTGACATGTTAGCGACCATCAGGGAAAGCTGGCAGGAGCCGTTTGGTGACATGCGTCAGGAGTTTGTGTTTATTGGCCAGGGCTTAAACCCGGATGCTGTGATCACTGCCCTTGATGAATGTCTGCTGGATGACAATGAGCTGTTGGGTGGCCGTGAACTGTGGCAAACCCTCAAAGATCCCTTCCCGGCATTTGATGCGCAGGCTTGACCTGCTTGGCGAGACTGGTGAAAAAATTGTCACTGTCTGTGGCGCCAGCATCATTGCCCTGAGCCACATTAAAAATCAGACTTATTGTAAAAAAGATAACTGCCACTGTTAATGGCAAAGGCGTGTTAAGGGAGTAACACGCCTTTGCTTTAAACCATTCCGTTAAAACGCCCCTTCTTCATAAATTTCCAGTTTGTCTACGGTGACCGTGTAAGCAGCCGTCGCCACTTCATTGCTGACAATAGCAACACTTAATGTGCCCGATAGCCAAAATGGGTCATAGATTGACATTAACTCAAATCCTTCGGGGTAGCTGGCATGAATAATCTGATTAGGAGGTGGCGGTGGGTAATGAATGCATGCCCCGAAAAAAGGCACCAGAAAAAACTCGGTGACTTCCCGATCACTGTTATAAGCCAGCGGAACAATGAAACCTGGGAGACGTATGGCTTTTCCATCGTAATCGGGCACAACATCCGTGGACGTCAGCGCTTTAGAGAAAGCACTGTCACCCAGCCCGTTAAACTCACTTTGCAAGCGACTATCAAGTATGTCTTCCTCTGAGCCATCTGCAATGTCATTGAGAAAATCAGGCGGATTTAACAATGCCTGCAGGTCTGCGTCAGGCAGCAAGTCAGTCCACTCCAACTCCTGATAGCTATCAGTTGGCGTAGCATTTTCTGGGCTTTCTTGCGCATTTGCACCGGTCACGTTGATCAGAACAATTGCCTGGACCACAAAGAACAAACGCCTCAGTAAATTTCGATAAATAAATGCTAAACCCGTCATATCTCCCTCTGAAAAGAAAATTGGCATTACCACTTGAACTATAAATGTTATGTTATATCATAATACCAGATTTCTTAATTAACGCTACCGTTTCCTGAGCAAATCAATACAACACCTGCAGACAGTGAGTCGGCTGTTTGTTGGTGCTTTCTATTACTATAAAGTTACGTTATATCATAACTATAAGGCACGGCAACATGATGACATTCACCACACCTCACTCGAACTCATTCCCATCACCCGCATTTCTGACACTTCGATCTCTTGGTTTAGCTTCTGCAATGGTTATTAGTTCCATGGTTTCTGCTGATGAAACTTCACCCGTTGAAACCGTGGTAGTGACCGCCAGCCGACATGCAACAGAGATCCGAAATGCACCCGCCAGTATTTCCGTTGTGAATCGCGAACAACTCCAGCTCATTAATGCTGACGACCTGGCCGATGCCCTGACAGCAGAAGCCGGATTGAACATCACTTCTGTTGGACAAACCCGTCAAGGCATCAGCTTTCGCGGCATGCCGGTTGAGCACACACTGTATTTAATTGATGGTCGCCGCATCAGTTCCAGCAACAGCGTCATTGCCCACTCGGATTATGAACTCAACTGGCTCCCTGATTCAGCAGTTGAACGGATTGAAGTAGTCAGGGGTCCAATGTCATCGCTTTACGGCGCCGATGCCATGGGCGGCGTGGTTAATATCATCACTCGACCGCAAGGCGATGAGTTCTTTGGCGAGATTTCTGCAACCGGTACTCGCCTGGAAGGCAGTGACGGTTCGGGCAGCCAGAAAACTTCGGTTTACCTCAGTGGCCCGCTGGTTGACGACACGCTCAGTTTCAATCTGAGTGGCCAGTTGTTTGATCGGGATAACCTCGCCAACCAGGATGACGCCAACGTATCCGATATTGAGGCAAGGGAATCCACCTCAGGCCAGGGCACCCTGTTCTGGACGCCGACGGAAAATCAGCAAGTCATCATGAACTACAGTTTCAGTGATGATAAGCGTGAACGCGACATGTCATCGCGCGCCGGCTACTACACCTCCATCGACAATGTGGATCGCGAACAGTTCAGTCTGTCCTATATTCCTCAATTGCAGAACGGTCACGCACAGATCAATGCCTACCGCTCGACACTGGATGTTGAAAACAGCCGCATTGGCAATGCCACACCGACCCGCCCTCGCTCGATCACAGACAACATCATTGACGGCAATATCGGCCGCGAGTTTGGTCAAAACCACCTGATCACCATTGGTGGACAGCTGCGTGACGAAACCCTGGATGATGAATCACTGGTCGACAGCCAACAGGCCTCGGCCTTGCACAAAGGGGTTTTCATTCAGGATGAATGGCAGATCAGCCCTGACTTCTTGCTGGTCTCCGGTGTCGGCGTAGACAAACATGACCATTACGGCAGCGAAGTGAACCCTCGTGTTCATGCCGTATACCAGTTAAGCGATAACCTGACGGTCAAAGGCGGTTATGGTGAAGGTTTCCGAGCCCCTTCATTGACCGAATTGTCTCCGCAGTACCAGGTGCTGGCTGCGGGTGGCCGATTCTGGGTAGAAGGCAACAGCGATTTGGAGCCAGAGCGTTCAGCGACATACGAGCTGGGAATCGAATACGCTGTCACACGTTGGTCAGGTTCTGTGCGTGTTTTTGAAAACCAGCTGGACGACCTGGTACAGGCCGTGTGCTATGTCAATTGCGGCATGATCGGACGTGAGCGCCGTAATTATCAGAACCTGGATGAGTCAAGAATTCGTGGGTCAGAGATATCCATGAATGTCAGCTTGCTTGAGTCGCTGGATTTACGCGCCAATTACACTTACCTGGACAGCGAGAACCTGTCGACCGACACCCCGCTGGAAAACCGTCCGCAATACATGACCCGGCTAAACCTGAACTGGCAGCCGCTGGCGTCTACTCGTGTGACCTGGCGCTCAGAGTTCAATGGCCGCCAGTTCGTCGGCAACAATGAATACCTGCCCAACTATAACCTCCATCACCTGGACATATCGGTGGATGTCGGTCAGTCCTTTACCTTGTACGCAGGCGTTGAAAACATCCTGGATGAAAAACTGGCTGACAAGTCGGACCTGTTCAGTCTGACAGAACCCGGGCGGGAACTTCGGTTGGGGCTGACAGCGAGATTCTGAAATGAAACTACGGCATTTACTGAACCATGCACTGATAGCAATGAGTTTGCTAATGACGTATCCGGTCCAGGGGCAGGACACTGCCCCTGAGATCGACGGTGGTGTGTCAATAGGCATCATCAGTACGGATTTTGTGCTACCCGGAAAATTCACGCTGCTTCGTGAACTGGCAGCACCACATGATATCGCAGTAACAAACCACTATCTCAGTGCCGGCGATAACGATGTGGCCGGCTGGTTCTCCCAGTCAGGCCTGATTATCCTCGACACGCCGCGCGGCAACGATCGGGCCCAGGTGATGAGTGGGGTGCAGGATATACTGACGGAAACCCAGACGCCCTGGCTGGCCGTGGGCGGTGGACGCCCTCTAAGTGGCAATTTGAGTGAACCCGTATCACGGGCATTGATGGCGTATTACAACGCGGGCGGTGAAGCCAACTTTGCGTACATGATGCAGTACATCAAGGCCTGGCAGAGTGGTAACTCGCTGGCAGATGTTCCAGCCCCAATCACCTTGCCGGATGCTGGCATATATCATCCTGCGGCCGACCGTTTCTTTAGCAACTGGCAAGATTATCTGACCTGGGGAAATCAACGATGGGGCCAGGATGCTCCTGTCATGGCGATTGCCATGTCATCCAGCAGCATCTCTGATGCACAGACCGCATTATACGATGACCTCATAGCTGCACTGGAAGCAGCCGGTGGCACACCGCTGGTTTTCTGGTTTGATCGCAACGATATCGCGTCGATGAACGAACTGTTAACCCCTGCCGCGCCGTCCATGCTGGTCAATACCACTCACCTGGTCGGCGAGGCGGTCAAAGAAGCCCTGTGGGAGCATGATATCCCGCTGGTCATGGGCCTGAACTACCGGGACGGCAGTATCGCTCAATGGCGCGAATCAGTCAGCGGCATGTCACCCAGTTCTGCAGCTACCTTGATGGTCATTCCTGAAGTCTGGGGCATGAGTGATCCGTTGGTGATCAGTGTACTGGAGGGTGGTGTACCCACTGCGATTCCGGAACAACTGGATTTGCTGATTGGTCGGTTTATGGCGATGGCTAACCTGCAGCGATTACCTGTCGAATCCCAACAGTTAGCCTTGTTGTTCTGGAACACACCGGCGGGGGAAAAAAATCTGTCAGCTTCCAATCTCAATGTACCACGCAGTATCGAAAGCATCAGTAAAGGGCTTCAGGCCGCTGGGTATGATGTGACCACTGGCGAAGAGTCAGCGTTGATTGCAACAGCACAGCGTCTGCTGGCTGCGTATTATCGACCAGAAACGCTTGATGAGTTACTTTCTGACGGACTGGCTGAGACGTTGCCTCTGACAGACTACCAGAGCTGGCTACAGTCATTGCCTGACGCAATCAACCAGCAAATGCTCACTGCCTGGGGGCAAGCAGAAAATCACCCTAGCGTACGTGATATCAATGGTGAAGCGCAGTTTATTATCCCCATTGCCAAACTGGGAAAACTGGCTTTTCTGCCACAACCACCGCGGGCTGACCATTTGGGTGAAAGCACTCACGACCTGGTACAACCTCCAGGACATTTGTATCTGGCGACTTACCTGTATTTGCGAAAACAGTATCAGGCGGATGCATTCATCCATTTAGGGACACACGGAACCCAGGAATGGACGCCTGGCAAAGATCGCGGTCTCTGGGCGTATGACTACCCCAACCTGGCCATCGGCAATGTGCCCACTTTCTATCCCTATATTCAGGACAACATTGGCGAGGCCATGCAGGCCAAGCGCCGCGGCCGGGCGACTGTCATCAGTCACCAGACAGCGCCTTTTGCGCCGTCCGGGTTCTACGACGAGTTGCTGGACATTCATGACCTGATGCACCAGTACCTGCAACTGGAACCGGGTGCCGTGCGCGACAACACCCTGGCTTCAATGTTTGCACTTGTAAAAGAGCACAACATACACAAGGACCTCGGTTGGGACGATGTGCAAATGCAAGCGCAGGCGGATGCCTTTGTCACAGAACTGCACGATCATTTACACGTACTGGCCCAGGCCAGCACACCGATCGGCTTGCATACCTTTGGAGAGCCTGCCGATGACCCCTACCTGATCTCCACGGTCATGCAGCAGTTAGGCAGTGACTACTACCAGGCTCTGCAACTGGACACGACAGAAGTCTTTGCCGAGAGCTTTGATGCCCTGTTTGAGTCTCCGGCCTATACGTACCTGTCTCCATTTCTAAGTGGCGAAAAGGTCCCAGAAGAAGCTCAAACACCTGCTCTGCAGACGCTGATGACTCAGGCTGTCAGCAATGCGGACAAGCTGAGAGATACACAGGAAATCGAAGGCCTGCTGGATGGATTACAAGGCAGGATGGTAGCACCGGGTGGTGGAGAAGATCCCGTCCGCAACCCCAACACGACCAGCGGCACCAACCTGTACGCACTGGATCCCGAACGTATCCCCACCGCAGAAGCTTATCAGGCGGCAGAAGCTACATATCAGCAACTGATTGCCGATTACCGGGAAAATCATGACGGCGAAACGCCCGACAAACTGGCTTTTTCGCTCTGGTCCTCAGAGACAATACGCACCCTGGGCGTGAATGAAGCGCAAATTATGCACGCCCTGGGTGTTAAACCGGTCTGGGACAATGGGGGACGGGTCACACACCTGGAAGTGATTCCGCAACACGAATTGAATCGCCCACGTGTTGATACGGTGGTGCAAATCGCCAGTGTCTACCGGGATCAGTTTGACGGACTGATGAAAAAACTCTCCATGGCGATTGAGGAGCTGGCCAGTGCAGAGGGTGAAAACAATGTCATCGCCAGCAACAGCCAGCAGCTAATGGCCAGCCTTCAGCAGCAGGGATTGTCTGTCGATCAGGCAAAACGCTACGCCAATGCCCGGCTTTTCAGTAACCCGCCTGGCAGTTATGGCAGTGGCGTCACGGATGTGGCCATGAACTCGACGGACTGGGAGGATGACAGTGTCCTGGCTGACACCTTCCTGAACAGCCAGTCTCATATCTATAGTCACCACGACTGGGGCACACCGGTGCACGAGTTGGGCCTGCTTGAGTCGCAGCTGAACGGTGTGGATGCAGTACTGCTATCACGTTCCTCCAATCTGCACGGGCTGCTCTCAACCGACCATCCCTTTGAGTACATGGGCGGGCTTTCTTCAGCGATCAATGCTGTCTCTGATCAACGCCCGGAGATGTACATATCGGATGCGCGTAGCGCCGACATCAACATCACTTCAGCCAGAAGTTTTCTGGCCAGCGAACTGCGGACCCGTTACCAGAATCCGCAATGGATCGAGGGCATGATGGCAGAAGGTTATGCCGGAACGGTGGAGATGCTCAAAATCGTCAATAACATGTTTGGCTGGCAGGTCACTGACCCGAACATGATTCGGGAAGACCAGTGGCAGGCGATGCATGAAACCTATGTGATGGATCAGCGAGACCTGGATTTGAACGAGTTCTTTGCCGAACACAATGCCACCGCCCAGGCGCAATTGATTGAACGCATGGTTGAAGCCATTCGCAAAGGCTACTGGGACGCTGCAGAAAGTACCCGCCGGGAACTCGTTGAGCGCTGGAACACCCTGGTGAATGAGCTGGATGCCACGCCAGGTGCCGAACAGACTGTTGCCTTTATTGCGCAGCAGGCGGCCGGGTTTGGTATCAACCTGTCAGCGCCAGCACCAGAGAACGCCGCCCAAAACGAGGCTCAAAGTGAGCCGCAAAATACAGAGACATCTGATACTCAGCCAGTCAGGGGGCAGATGCTTGAACCGGTTGCTCAGCAAACTCAGGCACCAATGCCAAACTGGGCATTATGGCTGACGCTGCTGATGCTCTTCGGCACCGCCTGCGTTGGTGGTCACCGGCGCATGACAGTACTGAAACAGGCAAAGCTAGTCTGAAAAACTCCAAACGTTAAAGGTTAATCACGAATGACACAGAATATCGAATCGTTACTTTACCAGGTCTCAGCCATTTTTCTGATTCCTGCATTGCTCATCATTATCGCAGCACTGTTCTACACCATCTATGCCACTGGTGGCATGATGGCGGAAGCCTGGGAACGACGTAACCGCACACCCAGTACCGGGTTAACGCTGTTTGCCCGGTCACCAGGCATCAGCAGCGACGACCTGGAACTGTGGATCATGCGTCGCCTGGAACTGTTGCGCCTGACATCACGCATCACGCCGCTGCTGGGTCTGGTTGCCACGCTGATTCCGATGGGACCGGCTCTGCTGGCACTGTCCAACAATGACACGGCCACCATCGGGGAAAACATGGTACTGGCCTTTTCCGGCGTGACGCTGGCGTTAATCGCAGCCAGCCTGAGTTTTGCCGTGCTGAATGTACGACGACGCTGGCTGTTTGAAGAGCTGCGTCAGATCGAGCGACAACAGCAATCAATCGGTGCAGGAGTCTGATCATGGCAGGACGATTTCTTGAGCAGGATGATGATGATCCGATTCTGTCTGTGGTGAATCTGATAGACCTGTTTCTGGTGATTACCGTGATATTGCTGGTCATTATTGTCCGGAACCCATTGAACCCGTTTTCCAGTGAAAATGTGGTGGTCGTGGAGAACCCGGGCGAAGACGACATGCGCATTACCATCAAGGATGGTGAAACGCTGGAGCGATATGAAAGCAATGGTGAGATAGGCGAAGGTGACGGCATTAGAGCCGGCGTTACCTATCGCCTGCCGGACGGGCGGATGGTTTACGTGCCGGAGTAATGAATTAACATTCCCAGGGGGGCGCTGCATCTACATTAATGTGATAAGTTGCCAGCGCTTTTCTGCAAACATCTTCTGAGATTTTTCCCTGTACAACAAGGCTGTGTAACGCTGAAATCACAATATGATATCGATTGATTTCAAAAAATTCTCGAAGTGTCTGCCGTGTGTCGCTCCGACCAAAACCATCAGTACCAAGCACGCAATAATCGGTCTTGATATATTGTGAAAGCAGTTGCGGTAAAGCCCTGACATAATCGCTGGCAGCAATGACTGGGTCATTATTTCGCAAACACTGCGTCAGATGACTGACTTGCTTTTCCCGGCCGGGATGAAACCGGTTCCAACGTTCCACTGTGGCAGCTTCTCTGGCAAGCTCTGTATAGCTGGTGACACTCCAGACATTACTGCCGACTTCCCAGTCATCTCTCAGCATCTCCGAGGCAGCAATGACTTCTTTAAGTATTGCACCCGACCCTAATAAATTAACTTTTGCTTGGCACTTCTGACTACTTAATGAACTATACTGATACATGCCTTTGATGATATCCGGATAAACATCCTCCGTGAGGCTAACCTGCGAGTACACTTCGTTGGTCACAGTGACGTAATAAAAAAAATCCTCTTCATGTTCCATCATGGCGTGCATCCCATAATCGATAATTACTGCCAGTTCACTGGCAAAAGCAGGGTCATATGCACGACAATTTGGCACTGTGGACGCGATCAGGTGACTATGCCCATCCTGATGTTGCAACCCTTCACCACCCAGTGTTGTTTTCCCTGAGGTGGCGCCAATCAAAAACCCCCGGGCACGCTGATCTGCTGCAGACCAGATGTGATCACCAATCCGTTGAAAACCGAACATAGAGTAGAAAATGTAAAACGGCAGCATCCGTTTGCCATGTGCGGCATAGCTTGTCGCAGCCGCGACCCAGGAGCTGATTGCTCCAGCTTCACTGATGCCCTCTTCCAATATCTGGCCATCCTTGGCTTCTCGGTAACTGAGCAAAGAACCAATGTCTTCAGGTTCATATTTTTGGCCCAAACTGGAATAGATACCGAACTGTCTGAATAAGCTGGCCATACCAAAGGTCCGGGCCTCATCAGCCACAATGGGTACAACGCGGGGCCCCAGTTCATTATCTTTGAGCAAGGATCCTAGCATACGCACCAATGCCACTGTCGTCGACATGGCTCTACCTGATGCCTGGAGAGCAAACCGCCCGTATTCGGCGACAGTCGGCACAGCGACTGGCTCGGCTTCGTTCCGCCGCCACGGTAAATACCCGCCGAGAATCTGTCGACACCTGTTTAAGTAACGCATCTCATCACTGCCAGCTGCGGGCCGGCAGAATGACAAGTTCTCTACCTGTTCATCGGACAATGGGATGTTAAACTCATCGCGAAACGCCAGTAATGCTTCGTGACTCATTTTCTTCTGTTGGTGTGTCGTCATTTTCCCTTGACCAGCACTTCCCATCCCGTACCCCTTTTTGGTCTGTGCCAGGACGACGGTAGGTTTACCAGTATGGTTCACCGCTGCCGAGAAAGCTGCGTAGATTTTTTCCAGGTCATGACCGCCGCGCGTTAACCGATCGATCTGGTTATCTGACAGGTCACTGACCATTTGCGCAAGAGATGCGTTCTGACCAAAAAAATTGTCGCGATTATAAGCACCATTATTGGCAGCAAAGGTCTGGAACTGACCATCCACCGTGGCTGACAGTGTGCGGCGCAAGATGCCATCTGTGTCACGTTTGAACAGTTTATCCCAGTCGCTTCCCCAAAGCAGTTTTATGACATGCCATCCGGCACCTTTAAAGTGAGCTTCGAGCTCATCAACAATCCTGCTATTGCCACGTACCGGGCCATCCAGACGCTGTAAATTACAGTTGATCACCCATGTCAGATTGTCCAGCCCCTCCCGAGCTGCCAGTGTCAATGCAGAGAGGCTTTCCGGTTCGTCCATTTCACCGTCACCAAAGATGCCCCACACTCGCTGCTTGGCGGTATCCTTGATCCCCCTGTGCTCCAGATAGCGCAGGAATCTGGCCTGGTAGATAGAACTGATCGGACCAATTCCCATGGAGCCTGTCGGGAATTGCCAGAAATCCGGCATTAACCAGGGGTGTGGATAACTGGATAGCCCGATGGCACCTGCCTTCCTGGCTGTTATTTCCTGCCGGTAATAAGTCAGGTCCTGCTCTGTAAACCGGCCCTCAAGAAAGGCACGCGCATAAATCCCCGGCGCTGAATGCGGTTGAAAGTACACCAGGTCTGGCTGGCTTTCCGGATGACTGTCACCGGCTCTAAAAAAATGATTGAACCCCACCTCAAACAGGTCCGCGGCACTGGCATAACTGGCAATATGACCACCCAGATCTGCGTGGGCGAGGTTGGCTTTCATCACCATGACCAGTGCATTCCACCGCATGATAGCGGTGAGTCGCTCTTCCAGCACCAGGTCTCCAGGAAATGAGGCCTGCTTTTCAATGGTAATCGAATTCACATAAGGGGTGATCAGGTCGGTATGTCTATCAGATGGCGAGTCTCCTGCTATCTCTTGAAGTCGGGACAAAATCTCTCTGGCTCTGTCAGAGCCGGCATTAAACATGACTGAGTAAAACGCCTCAGACCATTCCTCTAGCTCTTGTTGATCTCGGTTATCGTCGGATTCGACGACATGTGCCTGTCTGCCCATCAGATACTCTCCACTACCACAAGATTAGTCGCTGGGAACATTGTAGCTGTCAAGGAGCGGCAAGTTCTGCCATATCTGCTTGCACTAACGATATTTTGAAGCATAAGATGCCAGTAATACATGTACAGGCAATATGTTTATGCTTGATCGGACGGATTTGCGTATTCTCAACATTCTTCAGGCAGAAGGCAGAATCAGTAATGCTGAGCTGGCAAAACGGGTGAATCTGTCTCCGTCACCCTGCCTGGCGCGGGTCAAACGGCTGGAAGCGTCCGGATTGATCAGTGACTATGTGGCATTGCTGGACCCAGCTCATCTTTCACTCAACCTGAATGTGTTTATCTTTATCAGTCTGAAAGCACAGAACCGGACGTTGCTTGCACGGTTTGAGGAGAGGGTGTGCTCTTTTGATGAGGTGATGGAGTGCTATCTTATGACTGGTGACGCCGACTACTTACTTCGCGTTGCTATGAAAGATGTGGTTTCGCTGGAAAATTTTATTGTCGATCATCTATCACCCATGCCCGAAATCGAAAAGATTCGTTCCAGCTTTGCCCTGAAACAGGTACGCTATAAAACTGCACTGCCATTAACGTAGTCATGCCTGTCAGACATCCCCGTTAGTGGCAGTGCCAGTGATATCAGATCGGGTCCCCAGGGGGCATCTGCAATGCAGATCCAGGTACCGTGTCTTCCGTGCGCTGCTGCCAACGGCGAATATCTGCCACCATAGCGGCTTGATGCGCATTGATCGCATTGCCCTGCCGCTCCAGGCGTCTGGCCAGTTTTTCCAGGCGATCCATCAGCACGGCTTTTACCGCCCCGG
>Ga0310345_10003306_pt1 | contig 15431 bp, 13 predicted proteins | sample HC15DNA20500_MG_FD_204667 | JGI IMG/M metagenome (GOLD analysis project Ga0310345, IMG submission 204667) | Marine microbial communities from station ALOHA, North Pacific Subtropical Gyre - HC15-DNA-20-500_MG | ecosystem: Environmental > Aquatic > Marine > Oceanic | place: Pacific Ocean: North... | reverse complement strand
ACCGGTATTAGTATTTATGCACCTGCTATTATTCTTTCCTCTTTGTTTGGTTGGAATATTTATCTCACCAATATTTTAATGGGAGGTTTATTAATTGTTTATACGGTAAGCGGCGGTGCTAAAGCAGTAGCCTATACCCAACAATTACAGTTGGCGATTATTTTTATTGGAATGATTATAGCTGCCTACATGATTGTACATCTTTTGCCTAACGGTGTAGGATTTACGGATGCTTTGAAGATTAGCGGCAGCAGTGGTAAATTAAATGTTATTACTACCGGATTATCTTCAAAAGGGTTTAACTGGAACGATAAATACAATTTGTTCAGTGGCATTATTGGCGGATTTTTTTTAGCCTTATCTTATTTCGGTACCGATCAAAGTCAGGTAGGACGTTACTTAACCGCCAAAAATGATAAAGAAAGTAAAGTAGGTTTATTAATGAATGGATTGGTAAAAGTGCCCATGCAATTCGGTATATTATTAATTGGAGCATTGCTATTTACATTTTATCAATTTACCCGTCAACCTATTTTTTTCAATCAGGTAGTACACGAGCAGTTGTTGCAAAGCAGCGAAAAAAACAATGCACTTCAGTTAGAAGCCACTTACAACCTAATCAATCAGCAAAAGCAACAAGTGTTAGCACATTGGAACGATAATGCTTTATTAGCTAAACAGCAGTTACAACAGTTAAACAATCAGGCAGCCGATGTAAAAAACAACTATCAACAATTATTACAAAAGGCAGGTATTAATGGCGATACCAACGATACCAACTATATTTTTTTACGGTTTGTAATTGATTATTTACCGCATGGTTTGGTAGGTTTATTAATTGCCATCATTTTTTTAGCTTCTTGGGGATCTATTGCAGCCGCTTTAAATTCATTGGCAGCTACATCGGTTATTGATTTTCATTTGCGATTCAAGAAATCAGCCACCGATATGCCGGCCAATTTTGATGATGCATTAAGCAAGTATCATATTTCAAAATATTACACATTAGCCTGGGGTGTATTTTGCATTGTAATAGCCGAGTTTGTAATAGGAATGGGAAGTTTAATAGAAGCTGTAAATGTATTAGGCTCATTGTTTTATGGGGTTATACTGGGTATTTTTTTAGTGGCCTTTTATATAAAACAAATAAAAGGTAACGCTGTGTTTTGGGCGGCTATATTGAGCGAGGTAGTAGTGGTTTTAGTGTTTGTGTTGAATAAATACAACATTATTGGTATTAGCTTTTTATGGCTAAATGTAATTGGCGCTTTATTGGTTATGTTGTTGGGTTTCTTGTTTCAACATATAATCTCCTTCCGCCATTCTGTTTAAAAATGGCCATTCTTTATTGCTTTTGGCTTTTAAAAAATATGCCAATGTACCTAAAACCGTTACCGTTATTCCTCCCAGCATCATAGCAGTTCCTGTTGATATAAAAATATACAGCCATATTAAAATAGCTAGTACAGCCGGTATAGGATACAAAGGCATACGCCATGCAAAGTATTGTTTCCCTTCTCGTTTTACCAATAAAATTAAACCAACCGATTGCCCAATAAATTGTATTAAGATACGCATGGCTAAAATAGCATCAATTACATCGCGAAGCCTGAATAATAAGCTGAACACAAAGGCAGTTGCCCCCAACACTAAAAGCGATACGTATGGAAAATGTTTGGTTGGATGCAGTTTAGCAAACACTTTAAAAAAAGCCCCATCTGCTGCCGCAGCATAGGGAATACGGCTATAGCCTAAGGTAGCTGAAAACACCGATGCAAAAGCTACCCACAAAATTAACAAGGTTGCTACTTTAGCGGCAGAGTTGCCTGCAATTTGTTCAATAAAACTACTAACCACAAATTTGCTTTGTTGAATAACCGATAAGGGTAATACCCCTGCAATACTGATGTTCATTAATAAGTACAATACAGCAATACCGGCAATTGAAATAAACATACTGCGTGGAATGTTTTTACGCGGATGTTTAATTTCACCACCTAAGTGGCAAACATTATAATAACCCAAATAGCTGTACACCGTTTTTACGCTGGCAAATCCCAATGAGGCGGCAAAGGCATGATTAATGGTTAATCCATCATTCATGTGTAAAATAGGTTGCATAAAATGACCATGTAATAGGCCGCCGCTAATTATCCAAACCATGGTAAACAATACCCCACTCCATAAAAACACGCTAATTTTTCCAATGGCATCAATTTTTCTATACAATAAAAAAACAATGGCAATAACAACGCTTCCGCTGATACATTTTGATACAAAATTGCTATAAGGGAATAAAAATGAGGCATATTGTGCAAAGCCAATAGCCGCAGAGGCAATTACCAATGGGGCTTGAATCATGGTTTGCCAAACGAACAAAAAGCTCATTAATTTTCCCCACTTTGGCCCATAGCCTTCTTTCAAAAAATTATAACTACCTCCCGCTAAAGGGAAAGTAGCACCCAATTGACTCCATACATTCGCATCAATGATAGATAGCAATGCACCGGCTATCCAAGCATACAAATACCAAGGGCCATTCATGCTTTCCGCCACTACACTTAGCACCACAAAAGGCCCAATACCCACCATATCCGTCATGTTAATGGCAGTAGCTTGTAATAAACCAATCTTTCTATCTAGTTTTGGTTGTTTCATGTTCAGTTTACAAAATAAGGCTTTTCTTTGTTGTAAAACATCCTGTTGTTATGGCTAATCATTTTCCCATGGTGAACTGGGCTAACGGAGCGGGTATTTATGAAGTAAATATTCGGCAATACACCCCCGAGGGTACCTTTCAGGCATTTGCCAAACATTTACCCCGTTTACATCAAATGGGGGTACGTATATTATGGTTCATGCCCATTACACCCATTAGCCATGAAAAGCGATTAGGTGTTTTGGGCAGTTATTATGCTTGTAGCACCTATACCGATATAAATCCCGAGTTTGGTACCGTTGCCGATTTTCAACAGGTGGTGCAGCAAGCACAGGCATTGGGGATGAAAGTAATTATTGATTGGGTGGCCAACCATACCGGATGGGATCATGAATGGACAAAAGCGCATTCCGATTGGTATATAAAAGATGCCCAAGGGCAGTTTACTGAGAAGAACGGATGGACCGATGTAATTGATTTAGATTATTCCAATGCCGCCATGCGTATGGCCATGATAGCAGCCATGCAATTCTGGATAAAAACTGCCAATATTGATGGTTTTCGGTGCGATATGGCTCATTTGGTGCCCTTAGATTTTTGGGTAGAAGCACGCAGGCAATGCGATGCCGTTAAGCCCCTGTTTTGGTTAGCGGAAACTGAAAATGTGGCTTATCATGATGCCTTTGATGTTAGTTATGCCTGGGAATGGATGCATCAAACCGAAGCATATGTAAAAGGGAATGCGCCCTTAAGTGCCTTATACAACGTGTTGCATCATTACACACAATATCCCCACAATAGTTTTAAATTATTCTTCACGGCTAACCATGATGAAAACAGTTGGAATGGTACCGAGTATGAAAAATATGGAGGAGCCGCTTTACCATTGGCGGTACATAGCTTTTTATGGAAGGGTTTCCCGCTTATTTACAGTGGGCAGGAAAATCCCAACAAAAAACGCCTTTCTTTCTTTAATAAGGACCTGATTGAATGGCAACCGGCGCCTGCTTTAGCCACATTTTATAGTACATTATCCAATTTACGTCAATCGCCCATCGTTATGGAAGGCGATACCTTTATTTTACCTGTTGATGGTAACAATATTATGGCCTTTATACGCCATTGGCAAAACGAAGTACTATTGGTATTGTTGAATTTAAGTAGCGAACCGCGCCAAAAATTGGTTGTGCAACATGCATTATTAAATGGTTCATTTACCAATGTTTTTTCCGGTATTACCCATACTTTAAATGCACCTGCTTCATTTGAATTGCAGGCATTTGAATATTTGGTGTACCATAAGCAAGGGTAAGTAAAGGTAATTGAGCTACATGCCGGGTTTGCATTACGTGCTTAAATTACCGTTGTGTAGCTTGTAAAAAGCCTACATTTCAATATATTTCGTTATGTTCCAAAAATGCAGCTGTATTTTCTAAAGCTGTTTGCAAAGGCCCGGAAAAAACTTGTAGCCCATGGAATGCTGCCAGCTGTTGAGCAGCTTTCGGCAAAGACAATACTTGTTTTAATAGTTGAATTAAGTGGCCGGTAATGCATTGTTGCAAACCCTTTTGCGGCGGTAGTTGCCGGTAAATGGCACTAGCCATGGGGAAGCTATTTTCAGCCATTCGCTGTATTGGCGTTGAGAGGCAAAAGCCGGATTGGAATAAAAGAGTTGTTGATTGATAGAAGTTTTGGACCGCACCAATTGACGGCCATTTACCACATAAAAGGTCAATCCGTTTACAGTACCCGAAATATAAGTATAGGAAATCGTAGCCATAACATATTTATTTTTTACTATACAATCTACAACATTGGAAAGCCGGTTCCAAATTTTTTGTAGTGATTTTTTGGTAGGGAATCCGAGAAAAAATATTATTAGTCATTCACCCTTTCCCAAGAGTTTACTTTGATCTTCATTTGAAACGACCCCCACTCAACAGCGTTGTGCAACGCTGTTCACCCAAAGCAGTATCGAAGCGGTATGGGAAGAGAGGGGCAGGAAGGTGGATAAAAGCAAAGCAGAAACTAAATGCCATATAGCCAAAAATAAATTAAATAAAAATGCTATTTCAATACGTAGAAGTAGGTTTTGATGTATGATGAGAAATGCTTATTTTAGTATTTCATTATTGTAAAAAAAATTGGGCCTTGCTGATGGGAAATTATCCTGTGAGTGACGGTGGCGAAGCCGTAAATACAATTGAATATATGCCTACTTTACCGGTTGTACAATTACAGTATTTGTTTCATAGGCTAGGGCATTGTGTGGGTATATTTGTTAATAAAGAGAGTAGCATTAATACCCTTATTAAACAAATAGCAGGCATCCGTTTTTCAAGAACGCATCGGTGTTGGTATTTAGATTTAACAGTTGAAAATATAGCACTGATTACAGCCACACTGGGTAGTAGATGCAATATTAATGATAGCAATTTGAGGTCATATGTAATTGCACACAGTGAACTAAACATACATTTACCTGTTGCCGAAAAAAAGGTGATTACGTCTGTAACTAATGAAATAAACACGTACCAAAAAGAAATATTAGATACCGGGGGGATACATCCGGTGAATCAACCGGCTTTACAAGCCATGCGTCAACTTTTGCACTTAAAGGGTTATAGCGCATCTACTATTAAAACTTATACCAACGAGTTATCGCAATTTTTAAAGATGATTAAAGGGGTACCAGCCCAAAAATTTTCGGTACAAAGAATTAAAAATTATTTAGAGTACTGTACAGTAACCCTGCATCTTACCGAAGCAACATTACACAGCCGTATGAATGCGTTGAAGTTTTACTACGAGCAGGTATTAAAAAAAGAAAAGTTTTTTTGGGATATACCCCGGCCGAAGAAACCCTTGCAAGTGCCCAAAACCATAAGCAAAGAGCAGGTAGTACAGTTAATTAATGCGGTTGAAAACATTAAGCATAGAACCATTATTATGTTGGCTTATGCTTGCGGTTTAAGGGTAAGTGAAGTAGTTAGTTTGAAGGTTACTGATATTGATGGCAACAGAAATTTATTAATGGTGCACCGAGGTAAGGGTAAGAAAGACCGGGTAGTAAGTTTAGGGCCCGGCCTATTAGTCATGTTGCGAAAGTATTACCAACAATACAAGCCCAAAAAATACTTATTTGAAGGCCAGTATACACAGGAGCATTTAAGTGCAAGAAGTATACAGATGGTACTGAGCAAGGCCAAGCAAAAAGCAGGCATACAACAAGCAGGGAGCATGCATATGCTGCGCCATAGTTTTGCCACCCATTTATTGGACAAAGGCATTGATGTAGTATTTATACAAAAATTATTAGGCCATAACGATATAAAAACCACTTTACGGTACTTACATGTAAGCAATAAAGATTTGTTACAAATTATTAGTCCGTTAGAAGATATTGCCGGTTTGATTGATATAAAATAGTTGGCTTTACGAAAGCGTGTAAAAATGGATATGTACTTCGCAAAACTGTTGTAACTCATTGATAATAAAGGCAAATATATTTTTTAATCTCCCCAATAGCAATTCATAAAATTTCGTATATTTATGAGTTGTGCGTCAGCTTAGACGCTTCGTAATTTTTAAACCTTTTCAAAAAAAACATTTTATGGCTCGTAAACCAAATACCGACAGAGTTGGTAACGCATGGACAGAACAACAGAAAAAAGCTGTATGGACAAAAGGCGCAACCATTGATGGCTATGATTCCAACATTTATCGCAGAGACAAATGTGGACACGCTATGCAATATTCTGAACATGGTAATCGTAATTCAAATTATGGTTGGGAAATTGACCATATAAATCCAGTTGCCAACGGAGGCGGTGATGAAATTAATAATTTACAACCTCTGTATTGGGACAACAATGCGAAAAAAGGCGACAACCTTAATTGGCGTTGTGGTCAATAGGAACTTCATCTTTAGGCGGCAATGTGGACACCACTAAATAATCAATATCATCATCTCCGTCACGAGTAAGTTTCATTACAAAATAGCCACGTTCCCAAAGTTCCTCAAACAATTCTTTGTTTGTTTGTTCTTTAAATTTTGGTTCATTTTTTTGTTCAGACATTAGTTTTTTACCTGAACGACTATCGGTTAAATTTCGTTTGACAATTCGCAGTCGTTACAGGCTTAATTAGCGATTGACAAACCATAATAAAATTCACGTTGGACAAAAAGCCGAACGCACAACAAAAGTATTTGCGAATAGCAGGGCTTGACAAGCCGCAGTTGTGCTGCATAACTTTAATCGGAGGCGGTTCGGGCTTGACGTTATCTAACGAACAATAAATCATATTTTCAACTTTAAATTTTTCAATTTAGCTTCGGTATCAGCGTGACGGAACACAGAATATCCTGCCATCGCAAATACCGATTCGTTAGTGGCAAGCATAATGGACAATAACGAACTAACAAAATTTGTATGAAAACAGAAAAGATACATATAACAAACTACTACGACACTTTTATTGAAGTTGCCGAAGACACAAAAGTTTCCTTCGGGACAAAACCACCTTCTAAAACTGACAAGAAATCAATAAATCAAAAAAGTAAAATCAATGCGGACAAATAAAAAGTAATAAAATGGAAATACATCACAAAATTCAATATCGTACGACAATCAACGCACCACTTGAAAGAGTATGGGAAGCATTGACAAAATCTGAAATAGTAAAACAATACTTTTTTGGAACAGACTTGGTGACAAGTTGGAAAATTGGTGAACCAATCATTTTTCAGGGAGAGTGGGAAGGGCAAAAATATCAGGACAAAGGAGAAGTGCTTGAATACCAACATAACAAACGACTGGAATACTCTTATTTAAGTAGTTTTAGCGGAAAAGAAGATAAGCCAGAAAATTACTTATGGGTTTGTTATGAAGTAAAAGCAGACGAAGCCAAAACTGAGTTAACTATTCAACAAAGCAACTATGACGAAGAACGAGCCAAACATTCAGAAGGAAATTGGGCTTCCATAGTGGACGAGTTAAGAAAAATTGTAGAAGCGTGAAAAGAATGTCAGCCACTAACAGCCGTTTGCCGCAATGGGGGCTGACGCGGTTAAATCAAGTGCAGTGCTTCTATCAAAGTTTGTGCTTGGTTGACAGTGAAGTGCTTCGAAATCGCCACCTTCGGGTAGCTGCAAACCGTTAGTGGCAATGCGATGTGACAGTTTAAACTTAACAGGGACATAATTCATGACCAATACTCTTCTTGAAATACCTATGATATTTGGACTAAGTATTGAAGTTTATTTCATTCTTTTCATTATCGCAATTCCGACATTTTACTTTTGGAGATGGTTACTAAAAAAATATATCAAGGTTGTCAGAATAAGAAAAATTACTACATGGTTTGCTACTCTTATTGGGACCCCTATAATTTACGTAGTACTTATTATGCTTTTCATGTTTGTACTTACATACACGCCTAGTAAAGACTTTAATAAATTGCAATGGTCAACAAATATAGAAGGTCGTTTTCAAATGGCAGATGACATTATCAGTAGCAAAATGCTCATAAACAAAGACACCAATCAAGTAAAACAAATATTAGGTAAACCAAGTTGGACTAGCGCCAAAACAAAAGTATGGTCTTATGACATGGGCTTAGGCGGAGGTGGACTTGGATTTTTATTTCACAACCTTAATCTGACACTTAATGATAATGGTAAAGTTATTTCAGTAGAACACGTGAAAATCCGTGACTGATAAGCACATGCCACTAACATGAGGTTTTGTGCAAGTTGGGCAGACGGAACGCAGCTCAACATTTGTGCTACTATTTGGCTTTAGTTTCGGGGTGACCGAACGCTAATCAACCATGAATAAAACATCAGCAATATTGCAATCATCAACTACAGTTACGGGCAGACAGTTCGCTATTTCCCAACCTGCATAAAGCCCTGTTCGTTGGCAGAAATAATACGAAGCCGCCTAACTTCTGATGTCAATATAGGACGACAAAGAGCCTTACAAAATGACACAGAAAAATAAGAAGGACGAGTATTAATTTGCAAAAGGATTCAAATTCTGACAGTCTTCCTAAAAGACAAGGTAAGATGCAGCAAGTCAAACTGCAAAGGGGTATTCCCATTTGACAAAACACAAATTGAAAAAAAATGAAAAAGTTTTCAATGCTAATTGCCATTACGGCTTTCTTCACAGTATCGGCTTTCGCTAATACTTCTGTGTCTAATCCAATTGTGGTAAAAGACAAAAAAGAGGCTACAACAGTACCGGTTAAAGTACAAGCAACAGAAATCTCTGTGACAATGAATGAAAACGGAGGAAAGGCAGAATTATTTCCGCTTTCGATACAAGCAAGCTGTGCTACCTTTACATTTGAGTATACTTGCCCCGGCTGCACTTGGGCTCAAATTCAAAGTGACATTCAAATACTAACAGCTTGGTCAGAATTAACTTGTATGGTATTCTTTTAAGCAAAGTACGGTTTTAGCAGTAATGGTTAGATATGACCATTACTGCTAATTTTAAACAAACTCAAAAATTAAACAAAATGAAAAGAAATATCTTAATAATGCTGCTGATGTTATTAACCAACTATGGTATTTCGCAAGAACTTGCTAAAACAGCTTTCGTTTATAATTACAAGCATCAAATTGACACATCAAATAAAAGTTACCATTATACTGAAAGAATGGTATTATTAGAAGGAGCAAAATCCAGTCTCTATAAAAGCTATGATGCTTATTTAAGCGATTCAGCTTTGCAAGCACAAATATCGCAAAGTGAAAACCAAATAAACTTAACAGGACTTCAAATATCAACAAAGCCTTTAATAAGGGATATGATTCTCAAAAATACAGAGGTCAAAAAAATTACAGAAATACGATATTTATTACACTATTACTATTGGGATGAACCAGTAGATGCACAGAATTGGGAAATCCTATCTGATACCGCTACTATTAAGGGTTTAAAGTGTCAAAAAGCCAGTTGTGATTATAAGGGCCGGAGTTATGTAGCTTGGTTTTCAAATCAAATCATATCTAATAATGGCCCTTGGAAATTTGGCGGGCTACCTGGGTTAATAATTAAAATTTCTGATTCTAAAAATGAAATAATCTTTGAATTTGATGGTTATGCAACCTTAAAAGACTTATCTATTTCTTTACCAGAAAAATCTGCACAATCATCAGCAAAAGAATATAAAAAAGTACGGGATGCCTATTTGAACGACCCTATGAGTTTTTTACAAAACGCTGGGGGCATTGGGGGGAACGTTAAATTATCTAATGTCTCATCATCTTTAAAAGGCAGAAAGCCAATCAATAACCCCATTGAGTTAAAGGAAGAATGAATATAAAAAGAGCATCCCCACTTTTTTTTATACTCTTTATTATTTTTCTTAGACCATGTGTCGGGCAAAATGTTTTGAGTGGAACTGTTATTGATACTACTGGAAAGAAGTTACAAAATGCCACGGTTTCGGTTATCAACCCAAATACAAAACTTGTCCATGGATATGCTTTAACCAATACAGAAGGCTACTATCAAATCAAAGTTTATCAGGCTGAAAACTTAGCGATAAGGGCTACTCATGTGGGCTTTGGGCTGAACGAAAAGCCTGTACAAAAAAATTTGTTTGTTTACAATTTTATATTATCACCTAGTTCTTATTCGTTACCAGAGGTAATTATAAAAAATCAAAATTTGATTTTTTTGAAAGGAGATACACTAAACTACAATGTTAGTCAATTTATAAAACCGCAAGACAGAACGATAGGCGATATTATTAAAAATCTGCCGGGCATTGTTGTAAGTTCTACTGGTACTATTACTTATAATGGGAAACCAATAAATAAGTTTTATATAGATGGAGATGATATATTGGGTGATAGATATGTGATTGGAACAAATACAATACCTGCCGATGTAGCAAGTGCAATTCAAATATTAGAGAATCACCAACCCATAAAAATGCTTGAAGACAAAATTATAAGTGAAAATGCAGCAATAAATATTAAGCTGAAAGAAAGTTCAAAGCTTAGAGTTTTTGGGTCTGGTAATATTGAAACGGGTGCTCCTTTTAATTCGACAGACGGAAGGTTAAACAATTTGTCATTCAAAAAGAAACTAAAAATTATAAATACATATGCTTACACAACTTTGGGCAGAGATATCAATAATGAAGTTCAGGCACAAAACACAGGGTTATTTTGGCAACAAAACCCAATTAATTTACTACAACAATTGTTAGGCTTTACCAATTTACCAACCCCTGCCTTGCCCAATAGATATTATGTGAATAATAATTCCCACTTATTATCAACTAACAGCCTGTTGCCAATATCAAAGGACAAGAGTTTACGAATAAATTTATTCTGGCTTCCAGAAAAATCTGTTTTAGACAATAAAGCAAGTATGACATATTATATTCAAAATGATACAATAAGCCAATTTGAAAATCAAAAAAGCTGGTTGGCAAACAATTCATTTTTTTTTAACGCAACCTACCAGCAAAACACGAAAAAGAATTATCTACAGAACCAATTTAATTTTGAAAAAAAGATTAGTAATGGATTATCAGAAATCACAAACGAATCAAACACATTTAATCAATCTTTGGATAATAAGTATTCCACAGTTAAAAATTACTTTTTGTTTAAAAGTCAACTGAAAAAGGAGAAATATGCAGAGGTGACATCAATATTTTTTTATCAGACTACCCCGGAGAATTTGAATATTGAGACGGGTTTATACCCTTGGCTTATAAATAATAATACTATTTTTAGCCAAACATCTCAGTTTCTTAAAAGAAAACTGTTATCCCACTTAACTGAAACTTCAATTTCCAAAAAAATTGACCGCCACAGTTTAGCTATAAAGGCAGAACATTTAATAGAAAGTGTAAACTATTCATCTCACATGGACCTTTTACAAACTAACAACTCCGTTAATAAAGGAGATTCTGTATTTCAAAATAGATTACATTGGTTGCAACAGCGTTTATCATTAAGCCCTGAATATGGATATAAATACAAAAAGATACAACTCCAATTGAGTATTCCGGCTATCATCAGAAATATCAAGTATGAAAATAAAATTACCTCTCTTGATACAGCATTGTACCGAATTTCTGCACACCCAGCCCTAAGAATATTTTTAGACCTTAAAAAATACTCTAAAATTATATTTACAGTTCGCAGAGAAACCGATTTCACAAAATCGGACAATCTGCTGACCGGTGGTGTATTGTTTAATTATAGAAATTTATCCCAAAGTTTACAAAATCTTCAATTTTTATCAAGTGCAAGCTTTTCTTTGAACTATGGTTATAGAAACCCTATCAAAATTCTGTTTTTTAATACCGGACTAATTTATTCAATAAGCCGCTCTCCAATCATTTCAAGCCAAACATTTAATCTCGGATTAATTCAAAATATTCAGGAACCATTTAACAACTCTGCAAAACGGCTTTTGTACCTTATGAATTTAAGTAAGTATATTTTCCCTTTAAAGGGAAATGTTAAGTTTAACTATAACGGTACATCATTAGATTACTACCAAAAGCAAAATAGTCAAATAAATCACCTTCAAAGTACGACCCATAGCATGACGCTTACAGTAAACTCAAAACCAAAACCCTACTTTAACAGTGAATTAATTATTAATTATACAACAGCGTACTCAAAAAGCAAATCTACAAAAGCGTCTATTGGCAAACCTGTAAATATCTTAAATGTGGCTTTAGTTTCAACGATGAACTTCACTGAGAATACATTTTTTCAACTTGAAGGAAGCTATGTTGGACAAAAATCAAGACAAAACAATGAATTACTTCTTATGGATATGAAATTAAATCATACAATTTCAAAATCCAAAACAGATATAGGCATTAAAGTAATAAATATTTTAAATTACACCAGGTTTCAAATTGTCAATATTGATGGACTTCAAATTTCGAACAATGACTATTGGGTTAGACCTCTTACCGTACTGTTGACGGCATCTTTTAGGTTTTAATATTCAGACACATTACTTCTGCCAACAGGCGGTTTTCTGCTATGCTGGCTGACGAATAAATCCTCATCTTTTGTTCGCTATCAGCAGCGGTTCGGTCAGACGGAATTCTATTCAGCTTTAGTTCTTATCTTCAACATCAGTAATTCTATTGGCCTGCAGTACCGGGCTGGACGTTAAAAAATACCAGCACAGCAGCAAGCCCTCAACGTTGGCGGTCATGCTACTGTGACACTCCACACATTTTTAACTTTCCCCCTTATGCCGAAGAGTAAAGTAAGAAAAAAGAAAAAGTCAAAACCTAAAGTAGACAGAAAGGAAGTAATAAATCTCCCTGGGATGCAAATTATCCGAAAGGGTAAAAATATCTTCATGAAAAATACCATGAATGAAGATGAACATGCAGCGTATCTCAAACAATTACAAGAAAACCGTCCAAAAGTATATGATGAAATAAAAGACCTCATTAACCAGACCGTTGACAAAATCAACTCTTACGATAAAATACTTGTTCTAGGAGGAATTGCATCATACGGCTACATGAAAATGTTGATCGATGAATCGGATGATGGTAAATATGAAACAACAATTGAATACTGCCAGAGTATAGCGACAGCAACTCCAAATCTTAATAAGGGCAAAGTACCAACTCCTGAAATACTAAAAGAAATATATGAATTGTTGATTACGATTCGCAGTCACTTTGCTGCATACTATGCTGTTGAGCATGTTACTGGTAAGCATTCAGAAATTCAATCTGACCTTCGTTACCACATGATAGCAGAAACATTATACATCAGAGGCGAAGGATACTTAACTCACATTCGTCAGTTATTTATTGAAATGTTTTCTCCTCATGATGTATTCTTTGAAAAGCATTATGGATTTAAATCAAAAGATATATTAGACACTTTTGACAAACTAGAAGAATCTTATGTTTGCAGATTGATGATGCCAAACGGCAGACCGCATCCTGTTCAAACAGCAAAGCTTCATAAGTGGATGGAGAAAAATAAAGGGAAGGTTACAAGACAAATGATTGAATCGGGTGCATATCTTAACGAATTTACAAAAGAACATCCTGAAGTAATTGTACACAATAATGGAGTAATATTATATCCACTAAATCAAATTAACACATACGATGGGCTATACAAAATTCGACACTATAACGAAACACAAAAAAAAGTTACTACGGCATTGGCGCTAAAATTTGAGGGCAATAAAGTATTCGCAGAACCAGAGAAATTTAAATACGAGATTCTAAATAAAAGTGAGATTTATGCAAATCCGATAATACAGGACGACAACGATAATTTGTATTTGTTTTCCATGAACATTGCTGCAAGGAACTATTTTCTCATATCTCAATCATTGATTCAAAAAGCCGACCCTCATTATTACCAACACTCCTTTCTTGGAAATCGAATACAAATTACAAAAGATGAATTTATTGAACAAAAGGTTCTCTCCTTATTCAAAAAAATGCTGCCTAACACCGAATTTCATAAAGGGGTATTCTACACTTTTGCAAATCCAACCATTAATTTAAAATGTGCAAATGCTGCAGATGGACGATATGAGTTGGACATTTTAGGCATTAGTAAAAATGCAACTTATTTGATAGAGGTAAAGGCAGGACTCGTAAGTGATGGAGCAAAACGTGGTGCACTTTCTAGTATCAAAACAGATTTATCTGGAATTATTGGAGATGCAATTTGCCAAAGTTATAGGGCATCGCTCTACTTAAATGAAAGCAAGAGCCCAAGTTTTGAGACATCGGATAGCAATATGGTTCAACCTATAAATCTTGAAAACGTTTTTCGAATATCTATCAGCTTTTCGTATGTAGGAAGCCTGATTGCATCATTGACAAAGTTGCAAGAATTTGGGGTTATTGATACGAATTCAAATTTTGCTTGGACAGTAAATATCTTCGACCTAATTCCATTCACTGAATTAATGCCTTCTGAAGAAATGTTTATTGACTATCTAAGTAAGCGTTTACCATTGTATAACGATAAACGGCTAGTAAACATTGATGAAATGGATATGCTTGGACTTTATTTTGATAATGATTTGAAAATAGACAAGGCATTTAAAAACTCAACTACAGTTCAACTAAATCAATATAAAAAAGACATCGACAACTATTTTGATAGAGGAGGAAAAAAGCCTTCAAAGAAATAAGCACGAACCGCCAACAAAAGGTTTGCCGCAAGGCTGGCAGACGTAATAACAATCGGCAGTTGTACTACTATCAGCTAATATCGGGCTTGACCGAATTCTATTTGGCTTTTAGTTGTTAACTTCATCTTCAGTTTTTCAATCGGCTTCAGTTGCCGGGCGGACAGTTATAAAATACCAGCCCTGCGGCAAGCCTCGAACGTTGTGTGCTATTATACAGAAACCCTACAATGATAAATTCATTCAAATTTTTATTGACCATTTTCCTATTTCTGACGCTTGTTTCGTACGGACAAAGCCCGACTGACAATGCCTATTTGTTACGCAAATTGATAGACAAAGATTCTTCCGTCAGAGTTCCTAATACAGGCGTATGGATTTTAGAAAACGCTGGACTAAAAAAACAACATTTTGGCTGGTTACTTGAAAATGAATTCACAAACCTTGACAGCAACATGCTGTACTTGTATTAAACCCCTAATAACTGGATAAAATTCACAAAACAGTTTGACTTTTTTTGCTAATGATATTCAAAGATATTGTGCTTTTGGTTAATAAATATTTTATCCACTAAACGGCTCTCTTCAATG
>Ga0310345_10003305_pt1 | contig 15436 bp, 23 predicted proteins | sample HC15DNA20500_MG_FD_204667 | JGI IMG/M metagenome (GOLD analysis project Ga0310345, IMG submission 204667) | Marine microbial communities from station ALOHA, North Pacific Subtropical Gyre - HC15-DNA-20-500_MG | ecosystem: Environmental > Aquatic > Marine > Oceanic | place: Pacific Ocean: North... | reverse complement strand
GATGTCATATCACGACATATCACGAGTACACTATCACGAGATGTGATGTCATATCACGATATATCACGAACCATCACAAAAAAGGCTGAAAAACTGACCGTATGGCAGGGAAGCTCTTCGGAGCTAGGCTGACCCACCCCTTAGCGGGTGGTTTTTGTTTAATGGGTGTTTGCTTGAAGTCTTCGCGTAACCCGTACACCATTCATGTAGTGTACCGGTTACGCGAACTCTGCTACGACTGTAGCTTGAACGGTTCTATTCGTTTTTCAGCAAGCTTTTAGTCCAACTCCCAAAGTTCGAGCCAACGTGAGTGAGGATTATAGGTCTTCATCCTCATCCAAACTAACCGCCGTCTTTTTGTAAAATGTGCCGCCAGACGGTGATGTTCTTTTAGTTAATTCGCCGGCACGAACGCGAGCACTAAGTCGGTCTCTTAATGTGGACTTCGGGTACTTCGTGTGACCCAGGATTTTCAAGGCGCTGACGTAGTCTTCGACCTTAAACTCGCCTTCAAGGCGTTCATTTTCTAGGTCTTCATCAATCAGGCGACGGACCGTCTCAATGGCCACCGCGTCCAACTCTTCATCCATTGGTCGATAGGAGTAGTCGGTCATGTGCGCTTATACCTCGATTGACCCAACTCTAAAACGTCACAGTACCATTGATGTTTGCCGTCGGAGTCAACAGTTGCCATCCATACGCCAATGTTAGATCTTGACGTTGACCGACGTAATACGTAATTGGTGGCATCCTGCAAGGCAGGCAGAATAAATCCGTTGATGCTGCCCTGCTTACCGGTTACAGTCTCATTCAGAAACTGATGGAAATGAGAGCGTAAGAAATAATCCGGGACAGGCTCGCGCCGGTCGACGAGCTCAAAATAGTGCGACCGTAAGAAGGAGCGGAACATATTACCGCGGGTCCATTTCCGGCCACCTGGGCCCGCTTCCGCGTGGTGCGCAATGTCAAACTTAATACCGAATAAATCAAGTAGAAGTCGCGGATGTGTGTATACGCCTGCCCGGTCGTCAGTCTTGCGGTACTTCAGCCAAGGCACCGCACCAAAGTCGCGGGCAACGTTGTTCTCCGAAACCCACCCCGCACCAGTGTGTGACTCGGTGCCCGCCGTGAAGTAGAGCAAGTCGCCGCTGGATTGACTAAAATCGATATCGTTTAAATACCAGTCCAGCACATCGGCAAAGATCCCCTCATGCTCGTCAACATAAGGGGAAGAGACTTGATGATTATTGTGATGAATGCCCTCAACCGAATCGCCGTTGATGGCGACTATAAGCTGTGTGTCTTTTGTCCTCAAGGCGCGTATCTGGTCCGCTGACTTTTCGAACTGCTTCCAGAGAATCTTTTGGACCGCAGTAGGCTTTATAAACCCGTTCCGACCCTCGAATCCTTTGGGATGTATTAAACCGACCGGACTCCCGCAGTGCGTGTCACTTGGAGCTATTAATAATTTGCGCTTGTATAGTTTAGTCATTTCTTTGTCGGGATATAAAATACCCGCTTGTCATCATCCGACAAATCCCCAACGCTGAACTCTCGCTCCAACAACTGCGCAACAACTCCTTGCGTCTTTACCAACTCCGCACGGGTGTCCGCAAGCTCAATAGTCAACTGCCTGCGCTCCTTGTTCCAGGCCCTCCGATCCTGCCTCATCGTTTCTCGCAGTCTTGCGATCTCGTCCTCAAAACGCTCAACTAATTCGATGCTCGCACCAGTTAGCTTTTCGGCGTCGCTAGCATCCGAAGGCCTGACTTTCAACCAAGCAAAGTACCCAGTCAAAAATGCCGTGCCCATCGCTACTAGCGAAGTTATAACGCCTGGATCGTTCAGATAGTCAGACATGGCTCCTCTATTCGCTGCCTTTCAAACATGACGCTGGAGTAGGGCGCTTTTTTGCATTGCTGAACTTCTTGCCGCGGTATTGCTGTGAATGTGCATTTTTTTGAGCAAGGGAACCCTAATAGACAAGTAGAGAAGGCGATGGTGACGTGGGGGAGGGGGTAATGAGGTTAACATGATATGAAGCAAGAGGAGACAACGGACCGCAAAGGGTCCCCCGTTTTGCCGCTCCCCCCACCCCAGCTACCGCCCGTCCTTGTCGCCTGCAAGCCACTCCATGATAGCGCGGGCAGGTGCGCCCGTCAATTGCAGCGTCGCAGTATCTTTGTCGCTACCTTCCGAGCCCGCGTTATCGCCTGCGGGCTTAGCATAGCCGCCCGCCTGCCAAACAAAACGTGCGGCAAGTACACCAGTGCGGCCCGCGTCCGGGTCGAGTGCACGGGCCGCTTGCACTTGCACCAGCCGCTCAAGCGCACCCGAAACCCCCAAGAGCCCGGAGCCATGGGTGCCGGTCGCTTCAACGGCAGCCACAATGCCGGCATCGGCCGCTTCCCGGGCCATTGACCATCGGGTTTCGTGGTAAGCGGCGGCGTTTCGCCGGTTGATGCGCGTCTTTTCGGAGCTCGCGATTATCTTGCCAGACGTCAAGTCGTGCACGCTGCCAGCCCTATCCACACGCCCAACGCGGCCGTCGCGCAACCGCACCAAGGTTCCCTTGTCGAAGTCGGCGCTCGCATCCCAATCAAGAGCATTATCTATTATTTCATCCATTTTCGTCCAATCCTTATCAATCCTTACTTTTGTTGTGCAAATTGCTTGACATATAGCATGTCCCGCACTATAATTACTCCACATCGGGAACAGACAAGTAATCCTAGCACAGTTACCGATGCAACCAGGGAGAACCAGTCATGAGCGAGATTAAAAAAGACCTAGTCATCGATAGTTACGCAGACCTAGGCGGCGCAGACCTAAGAAACGTAGACCTAAGCGGCGCTAACCTGTACGGCGCTAACCTGGCCTATGCCGATCTTAATGGTGCCAACTTAACAGGCGCTGACTTGGAATATGCCAATTTGAGAGGCACAGATTTAAGCGGTGCCAATTTAACAGGCGTCAATTTAACAGGCGCCAATTTGTACCGTGCTAATTTAACAGGCGTCAATTTAACATGTGCCAATGCTAACCTGTACGGCGCAAATTTGGACGAAACAATAAGAGACTAGATTTTAACCTCTATAAATAATCCATGCTATCAGAGATAGCAACGAGACAACCCATAATGTCACCCCAAAAACCCCTAAGTAAAACAGAAATAGCAGTCAGAAACGGTCGAACCGTATACATTAACAATGTACGGCAGGCTGACCCAGAAACAATGGGTAAAAATGAAGTAGTACTTAAATTATCCAACAACAAAAAATTGGGGAAGCAGGTAACCATTGGTAGGCTTAAGGGCTTTCCAATCTACTCGCTCTCCCTCGAGGAACGGGCCACTTGCCCTACATCCTGCGTGCATTGGGCGGATTGTTACGGCAATAATATGCCATTCGCACATCGTTACTCGGCAGGAGAGAAACTCGAATCGATGCTGGAGAGCGAGCTAGACACCCTGCAAAAAAAACACCCCGACGGATTCCTCGTGCGCTTGCATGTATTGGGAGACTTTTATAGTTCGAAATATGTTGGCAAGTGGAGCGAATGGCTCAATAAATTTCCGGCTCTTAATATCTACGGCTACACCGCCTACCATCCAACAGCTACTGACCCTCGTGAGCGCGAAATTGGCGAGGCAATACTAGCACTACGCGCAACTTTTGGTGCGCGATTCTCAGTTCGATTTTCCGGAAACTACACCGACTCTGATTTAACCGCACTGAGCTACGACGACCCACGCGCTGTGGCCGCAGTAGAGCAAAAACGCGCTTTCATTTGTCCGACTCAGATAAGCAAAGTAACCGGAAAGTATGTCAAGCCAAAAGAAGAAGCTTTAGTGCCCAATTGCGGGGCCTGCGGTCTGTGTTGGACCACAAAAAAACCAGTTGCATTTATGACTCACTAAGGATTTTAACTAGCGATTGATGGAAACATACCCCCAGAAGACATCATAGCGCACACAACGCGCGCTGTGTGCTAATAAAAAAAGGAAAGGAAATTATGAACAACCTGGATAACCCCAGCATGGCAGCACCAAAAAAAGAATATCGTTACATCATAGATCCAGGGCATGGCTGGTTGGAGGTGCCCCAGCCAGAGATAGCAGCCCTAAATATCGAGGATAAGATTAGCGCATTTAGTTACATAAGCGAGGACGGACAGACAGTTTACCTCGAGGAGGACTGTGATCTATCTATTTTTCTCATCGCAATGCGGCAAAATTTCGACATCGTCGAAGTCTATCAAGATGATACCTTTGTTAGGGCACTTGACCATTATCATGATCACACGCGCAGATAAAGTTGTAATCATCCTACTCGGTCTGTCTGTGTTGATCGGCATCCTGGCAGTATTAACACACGCGCAGAATAAGGACGGGAGCGAAACTGTCTACATTCCAGGTACTACTCTCAAAATCGACTACTGCCTACCATCTGCGCCATGCGCGGAGGAGACCCATTATGACCCAGATTAAAGACCGAGAACTAGATCTACACGACGCCTACTTGCGCAACGTCAACTTGAGCGGAGCCAACCTGTTCCACGCCAACCTGAGCGGCGCAGACTTGCGCCGCGCAAACCTGGAAGGGGCAAACCTGGAAGGGGCTAACCTGAAAAGCGCCCGCGCCATAACCCAAAAACAACTGGACGATGTCGCAATCCGACTTGACGATGATATCCGCGAGCAGGTGCACTGCGAACTAGCACCATGCACTACGCTGGATTTTATCAGGCGCTACTACGATCTAGATCCGGATGGCTGGATATCTGCTGTAGCAGATATCCGATAACCACGACCCACACAAGGAGAGTAAATCATGAGCAAGATTAAAGACCAGGAACTAGATCTACACGACGCCTACATGATCGGCGCCGACTTGCGCAACGTCAACTTGCGCGGAGCCAACCTGAGCGGCGCAAACTTGAGCGGCGCAAACTTGACAGGCGCAGACCTGCACGGCGCAGACTTGCGCGGGGCTAACCTGAGCAGCGCCAACCTGAGAAGGGCCAACCTGATCGATGCCAACCTGGAAAGAGCCGACCTGAGCAGGGCCTACCTGGGAGGCGCCGACCTGAGCAAGGCAGACCTGAGCAAGGCAGACCTGAAAAGCGCCAACCTGTTCACGGCTAACCTGAGCATCGCCAACCTGAGCGGCGCAGACCTGAGCGGGGCCAACCTGAGCAATGCCAAACTGGGCAACGTCAACCTGAGCAGCGCCAACCTGAGCAGCGCCAACCTGAGCAGGGCCTACCTGGGAGGCGCCGACCTGAGCAAGGCAGACCTGAGCAAGGCAGACCTGAAAAGCGCCAACCTGTTCACGGCTAACCTGAGCATCGCCAACCTGAGCGGCGCAAACCTGAGCGGGGCCTACCTGAGCGGAGCCCACCTGAGAGGGGCCGACCTGGAAGGAGCAATAATGGACGACCCACAAGAGGAGCGAAAATCATGAGCGACGCATACAATGCACTGTACGACGAGATGTATGATGCGGGCCTGTGCAAAAAATGCCAAGGTAAGGGATGCAAGACCTGTAATCAAACTGGAGAGCTACTGAACCTACGTAATGCAGATTTGCGCGGGTCTGACCTGAGAGGAGCCGATTTGATAGGAGTTGACTTAAGCGGGGCAAGTTTGAGCGGCTCTGATCTTGAAGGTGCTGATCTTACAAGAGCCAACCTGAGTCGCGCCAACCTGAGCAAGGCTGACCTGAGCAGCGCCAACCTGGGCGGCGCAGACTTGCGCGGGGCTAACCTGAGCAGCGCCAACCTGAGATGGGCCGACCTGTTTGGCGCAAACTTGGACGGCGCAAACCTGCGCCGCGCTAACCTGACAGGAGCCGACCTGTTTGGCGCAAACTTGGACGGCGCAAACCTGGAAGGAGCCAACTTGGATGACCCGTATCAATTCCGGTGCAGCCGGGCCTACGTTAACTGGAAGAACCGCATTAGCAGAAACGCCCCACAAAAGGATAGCAAATAATGACTCACCCTCTAATCTCAAAGGCCAAAGCCTTGGATCTTACATTAACCGGGGCCTACGACCCTCAGCGCAACACTTGCCCCACAAAAGAATGCGCATGTCCACTGGGTGCGGTCCTTATGGCGGCCAGTGTATACAATGCGCCACTGTTCCCGGTCCCTGACGATGCATTGAGACTGCTAATCGAAAACGGCATCATCGAAACTCCATCCCTGCCTGACAACTGGGAAGCCTTCGAACGTGTGCGCGCTGTCGCCATACGCAATGACCTGGGACAGAGTCACAAGGCTTGGGCACTGCTTGACGAATTTTTAACCGACTACAGACCCCAGGAGGGCCAGATATGACTACTAACTCAAAGGATACTGATACGACCACACCTGATACAGAGCGACCGCTGCATTCACCAAACTGGAAAGGTGGCCGGAGCAGCAATCTGGGCTTCCGAGTCACTCCGAATATCGTTGATATTCTTAGTACCCATGCCCAGGATCTAGGGATATCCTACACTGACCTGTTTCTCAAAATGTTGCTTAAGGAAACGCAGGCCAGCCAACAAGTACAGCCGGGGAGGGTCCATGCACCTGATGTTAACTGGGGAGGTAAGCGAACCAGAAATCTTAACTTCCGAGTCACTCCGAGTATCGCTGATATTTTCAGAACCCATGCCCAGGATCTAGGGATATCCTACACTGACCTGTTTCTCAAAATGTTGTTGAAGGAAACGTAGGCCAGCTTTCACCCGACAACACCCAAAACACCCCTGACTCACTGTTCGGGGTGTTTTAGGTGTTGTGTTGGTACTCTACAAGGCAGAATGCGCTGTCTATGTTCACTCAGTGGGGGAGACCCCTGCCAGTATCATTCGCCGACCACGCTCGGTTAATGACCATCCCTTCGTTTTACCCCTGCCCCGAACCACGGCCAAATTTTTGTTCATCAACTCGATGCGCAAGTATGCCAGGCTTCCCTGCCTCCCAGAAGTGAACGGTGGACACAGCAATCTAGATGTCGGATTCTCCCCAGACATAACAACCTGGCGGAGGGCTGACAGTTCAGCTGACGAAAGCCTTGGTGGGTTAATGACTCGGCCCATGTTGGTAATTGGCTGAGTCTTACGCAGGCCCTCAGCCACCTCCTGCATATATGACATCACTCCATCAGATATGGGGTGTATCGCCCAGGCCGCATCACTGGCCACTTCTGTGATCTCTGCGCGGGCTACGAATGCCAGCCACAGCGGTACACCTACTGCAAAGGCCGGAACTGCCATACTCACAACAATTACACCCGGAGTCGCACTGACAACCTGCTCAACACCCCACCCCAGCATGCCTGCAAAAACAGACCAGCCCGCTGGGACAAGTACGGCCTCCAGCGGGCTTGTGTTTGTGGTAATGATTTAGTCTGCGTACTTATCCGCAACGTAATTGTCGGCGATGACTGACGGACTCTTGGCACCCTTGGCCTTGGCAATGGCCCGACGTCCAGCCCAGTCGAAGATGACATCGTCATCCATGGCCGGGGAGAGCCACTCTGACTGGGCCAGCATGTTGGCTACATGGAACGGGTTGTCTGAGTGGCCAAGGTCAATTATGCCGTTCAAAATTCGTGGCGCATAAGGTGTATCGGGCCACTTTTCGTCCATGTCTTCGGGCATGAGAAATGATCCATCCTGTGATGCTACGACCTCGTCAAAGCCCATGTCACTCAGAATTTGCTTCTCGGTCTGCTTGGATGCAGGCTCGACATCGTCAATTTTACTGGTGATATCCATAAGGTTAACTTCATGCACCGGGATATCCTGGCTGTCTATAAGCAAGGTTGTGAAACGCTTGCGCAGGGCCCACTTTTCCGCACGCTTTTTACATCTCTCATGTCGATCCCACTTGTCCTGCCCACTCTGGCCAAACTGCTCACCCTTGCGAACCACAGCCACAGCAGACACACTCGGCCGGGGCCCAGCCAGCGCAACCGACTTGTCCCAGACATCTCCTCCGTCCATGCCCAGACCCTTGGCCATGTCGATAAACGCTTTGACATGCTTGCGCCATGTGCGGGTGGATGCGTCATCTGTGATGGTCGCAACGTAGGCGATGTCACCGTCTTCGAAGTCAGTATCTACCCCAGCCACAGCGGGCTGAAAGTCAACGTGAAAATTATCTGCCGCATTGCCAGACTCATACATCAGCATATCCTTGGCCTTGCGACGAACACCCGCTACGCCAATCATGATGCCCTGTCTTGTCATGTAAATTTCGCTGTTCCACGGATTCAGCCCGGTCAAGAAAGATGCCACGGCCAGAAGCCCGGCATCTTCTTTGTTGAGCTTGCTACCGCCAGGTGCCAGGCGCATTAACTTGCGAGTGGCCAGAACAATTTGCTCTTCGTTATCTGCTACCATCAGGGCTGTACTGCTGTCTTGTATGGGGTTCGTCATGGGATATCTCCTGGGTGGGCATGCACGGTGCATGCTTATCTATCGGTCCCCATATTATACTTTCAGGGTCCCCATCCGTCAAGATATAACGTCATGACGTTGTGGCTTGACGAATGGGGACCCCCATGCTATCATAGGGCCATGAAGAATGAAACACTAACCTTCGCCCTTAAAGAAGTGATGGAAAAACAAGAGATCACGGCACAAGATCTGGCCAGGCAGTCAGGACTCGCTTACCGGAGCGTGCTTGATATCGTAGAAAACAGGAACCGTGGGATATCCCTACGGGTGCTGACCATGTTGTGCAATTCACTGCATGTCACACCCAACGATCTGATACAATAAAAAATACCCCTACTTATGGGGGCTCACGGGTGAAACCATCTCAGCGTTTACGCGAACAGGTTTCATATGGGCCCGTGATCCCCCATGAGTCGGGGTTTTTTTACCAGGAGGCAGAACACATGACCGCTAAGGCACGTCGCATAAGACGCAGTAAAAATCCCAGTCAACGCACCTGGCTTAGACGCATGGCTGCATTTCGATACATCAAAAGTTACAAGAGCCGGCACGATGGCACATCACCCACTCTACGCGAAATTGCCGCCTATGTGGGCACTTCGTCTACTAGCACCATAAACTACGACTTAGACTGGCTAAAAAAGGAAGGCCTTGTTAGGTTCGGTCATAACAAACCCCGATCCATCGAAGTGGTCGGCGGACAATGGATCGCACCACCACTTTAACCCCAATAGGAGATAAACCATGACTATTATCCGCATTGCGCAACGAACACGCTGGACTGTTATTGCTACAGATATGGCCCAACGAAAAAACATGAGCTTTGAAGCCCGCGGCATGCTCGTCTACCTGCTCTCCATGCCCGATGACTGGAATGCCCGCATGTCTGACCTGGAGAACGCCAGCCCGGCAGGCCGTGACCAAACCCGGCGTGTCTTCTCCGAACTTTTGAACCTGGGATACGCCACACGACAGCGCATACGCATGCCCAGTGGCAAAATGGATTACGAAAGTATCATCCACGAAGAACCTGTCACCACTGACTGGAAACCCGTCAACGGTTCAACCGTCCACGGTAAACCCGTCCGCTTAACTAGTATTAAAAAACAAACAACTAATAAACCTAAAGAAAAGAAACAGGCGGGCCCCGCCTTATCTGTGTTCTTGGAGACGTGGGGTGAACTTTTCCCTGACAAACCCCAGCCTCGCAACCTGCTCTCCACCACCACGGGCAACAAGTGGGTCACGCGTAGCAAGGATAAAACATTCCAATTGGACTGGGTTAAGGCCTTGACCCGCGCATCCAAGAGCCCGACTCTCCAAGAAGAAAGCTGGTTTAATGCCAATTACTTCCTGCGCAGTGACGAGACATGGCATAAATGCCTGAACGGAGACTTCGAATGGAAGGACAGAAATCGTAGGAAGAATGGGAACGTCACGGCTGGGGATTTTAAGGATGTCATCGAGCATACACTAAGTCCTGAAGAAGAAGACAATATAAATGCCCGGCGCAACGCTCGCAAGGCTGACGCCCGCTCCCTATACAAGGCCCGCCTCGAACAGCGCAACATCAACCCCGAACGAATAGAAAAACTCATGGAGACATACGATGTCTAACACCGATAAACCAGCAGGGGACAATCCCTACGTCAGGCTGTTTGGCCTGCCCGAAAGTCAGGATGTCCAGAACAGCCAGCAATACGAAGACAAAATCCTGTGCGTCAACTGCGCACAAGTCAGTAGTAAGGCCACCCCTATTTACACCGTGAAGATAGGCAGTCGGGGATACGCATTGTGCGGCATTTGTCGTGACGCCTGGAAGGACTTCTCGCCCGGCCAACTGGCCTTCGACATAACACCCAAGCCAACCTGGCTCAAGGAGTGAACCCGGAACGACTCGCCACTGCACTGCGCGCCAACCAAGTCGCCAAGGATAATGACTGGGTCACGGCCGCAATCGGCTATTACATGACAGGCGATGGCACGCTTACCAAGCGTGCCTATGCACATGTCCTGCGCAAGGACCCGTCCGTCATCAGTCGGCGCATGCTAGCTTATAGCCTGCTGCTGTTCGTGCGCAAGAATGCCAAGATCCGGCAAGATGCACTCAACATCCGAGAACTGCGCATGGGCCTGGACATGAAGATCTGGAGCACTGTCGGGGTCTTGCAAAACAAATATGAATTCGGCCCGGACAAGGCTCTGGAATACCTGTACCATGCCTACATCCACCGCACGTCCTCGCCCAGCATGGCGCTCATCATCATCGGCGAGCAGGACCCCGAGAAGCGGGAGTGGGTCGCACGGGTGGGCCGCATAATGGTCCAGGTCGAGAAGCTCCGAGATGACTACGGCTTCCCCGATGAGGCCAACACCCTGATCGACGAAATTATCATACTCATCAACGCCATCGAGGAGATAGCCAAGAATGAAGATACCTAGAAAACTCACACGTTGTGCTACCTGGAACGGCGGGCGCTTGGCAACCCTCGGCCACACAATCTGGCGCATATGAGCGAACACGATGAACAGGTGGCCATTGTCCGCTGGGCCCTGAACCAGGGCAATATCTATCCCGGCGTCGAACTTCTCTACGCCACGCCCAATGCCGGAAAACGTACTCCCCGCATGGGGGCGTACATGAAAGCCGAAGGCCTGCGCCCTGGGTTCCCGGACCTGGGACTCCCCGTAGCCAAGGGTGGGTATCATGGTCTCTTCATGGAGCTCAAGATGGTTGGCAACAAACCAAATAAGAATCAGATATACTGGCTAGATCGGCTCAACGAACAAGGCTACATGGCGCTGGCCGTTTGGATGTACGACGGCGCCATCAAGGTCCTTGAAGATTACATGACTCTGGAGGATATATGAAACACTGTGAATGCCCAGATAAAACGCTAGAAGACACAACTCGACCGAGATGGTGGGATGGAACAATTGTGTTCTCTTCGTTGTTCATCATCCTGATTATTGTGATAGTCAGCCTGGCGATGGTCTTACGCTAGTATATTAACTTAGGAAAATTTCAAGATATGAATATTGACCAACTGATAGCATTTGTTTTCATGGCTGTCATCCCTTTCCTTGGCACCTGGCTCTGGATACAGCGCATCAAGGAAGCCAACGAGATAGAAAAGTGAAACCGCGAACACAAAAAGGTTCCCATGTCAACGCAACGCCCAATAAACCGCAGTTTACGGGCTTTTGGACGCTTATGAGACGTATACTGTGCATGAAGACTGGATCGGCTTAGAAGAGCGCCGTATGCAACTGCTGCAGTGGTACGCTCGGGGCTGGAGTTTCGTGGATATCCAAGTCTACTTCCCGGAGTCTAGCCAGCAGTATCTTCGACGCTTCATAGTGGATGGGGTCAACCCTGGCACAGAACAGCGCCGGCGCTTGCGTATCAAGAACATGCACCGCAAACCGACTATTACCGTGGAGAAGGATGACCATGCCCAGATAGCGGCCTGGTCTGAAGAGTTGGACATGAGTATGGGCGAGATAGTCAATCAACTAGTAAGAGCATCGCAAAATTCCACCGGTAATAAATCAATTTACCGGTAAAGTAACAGTTACCGCTTCAATAAATCGGTATCCTGACATCAGTGGAGATAATACGTCCAGCACCGCCCTGTTTCTATCTTTAGTCACTCCAAAAAAATACTTAAGGGACATAAAGCGTCCCGTAAGAGCCCATTAAGAGCCCATTAAGGGACATAAAGGGACATAAAGGGACATAAAGGGACATAAAGCGTCCCGTAAGGGCCCATTAAGAGCCCATTAAGGGACTAGTTCATTAACTGCTTTCTTTTTCTGGTGTATACAAGTAGGACTTAGCAGTTGCTACCGAAATGTTCTAGGGCAGAGTGATACCCAAGCTCCAGGCTGTCGGTGTCCTCCTCGGAGACCGAGATATGGGGAGAAAAGATCGTGGCAAACTCGGAGTCGAGTTGTAACCGGAAGAGAATGTCATCCTGGGCATCGGAGCCGCTGTGCCAGTAGAGGCCATCTACAAATACAGGGGTATAGAAGGGCCGAGACCAGACAATGAAGTCCGGCCGGATGTCCCCTGGAAAAGGTGTCCCGAACCAGTGATAGTATTGAAAGTAGTAAGTCCAGCAGGCACGCTCTAGCCCCTTGCCATAGTTGTACTCGTTCTCGGAGCCCACGACCTTGCCTTTGAGCGTCCGAACTACAGGCTCGGGGGGTGCCAGGCTGATGCTGGGCAGAGCCATTATATTTCTAGCACAACCATTCGCAATAGTGAGCGTTCCAACTGCGCCCGCGTTGCCACATTGAGCGGCCGGATACCCGGAGCTTGTATTACCACCTGGGGTGCCGTGTCGCCCGTGATACTCGACAGCCAGGTGTTCAGCTTGAGTGGCACCGCAGGTACATCGAACCAGGACTTGAGCGTGGCCAGGTCAGCCTCAAGCTGGCCGTCAACAACGGAACCCGCGGCATCCTTGTTGCGGTCCATCAGCCGGAAGGTCAGAGTGTACTGATACTTGACTGGTAAATTGATGATGGACTCCAAGGTAAAGACCCGCAGGACAGGAGAAACCGTGGCATCATCCGTGTTGAGGATGATCCGGAAACGGATGCGCGTCCCGTCTACATACTGGGCGTGTATGTTCTGGCGTTGCTTGGGGCTGACCGTGAAGCTGGCCGGAAGGTCCGTCCATGTGCCGTCCAATGTGCCCGAGTCCAATTGGTACTGGACCTTGATGTTTGTCTTTTCTCCGTTGAGGTTCTCGGTCGTCAGCTTGATGGTCGTGAACAGCTTCTCGATATCCTCATAACCAAAGGTGAACCAACCCGTAATAGCGCTAGTCTCATGGTAGTAGGTGTATTGGCTGTCGTTGAGTGGGTTGAATGTGAAGCTGGGGAGCGGGAGAGACACTAGCATCCCATCCACGCACATCCAAATGCGGTCAGGCAGTGCACCGGGCACGACCTGGGTGAACATGCTCCATACCGGCATGCCGCGCGGTGCGCGATACAGTTCATGCCAGCCCGAGCCGCGCCGTGAGAGTACCGACGACCAGCCTGCATCTGCATTGGTCGAGGCAATAATGCGGCCAGGGTAGGATAGGAGGTCAGCGATGGGCCCCTGCCTATTAGATGGCAGACCTTCGTCTCGGTTGAAACCGATGTTTTCCAACGAACCCGAGAAGAAACGTTGCAGATGTTGGTTTATGTTGAAATATAAATAGACATCGTTCTGGGCCGAGGCATGGCCGTTGGTGTGGGCTTGCAACTGACCCAGTTCACTGAGCGGCATGGGCACCGCCACCGAGACGCCGTCGGTCTCTTGAATTTCGAAGGGGCGCTCTTCGGTCATGATCCAGGCGTTGGCCCGGATGTTACCGTAAGCCACCATCCCGGTAATCGCGGCCGTAGTACCCACGGAAATAGTCTTGGCATCCACAATTGAATGAATGCCGCCCCGGAAGTTGATATTGGTGGACGATACGGAGCTGTCTATTCGTATGCGCACCGACTTGATGGACGACAGATCCGGGAAAGGTCGGGCACTCACACTGGAGAGTGGGATAGGCACCCAGGCCCACTCGTCGGCGACTAAGGCAGGAATGTCGATGGCCAACACGTTGCCATTCTTGACATAAACTTGACCAATCTTGAGCGTGTCGACGGTGCTGACCGAGAGTATCAGGCGCACGGCATACCCGCTCACCCCTCGGAAGTTCCCAGTGTCCCAGGTATCGGGCATGGTCCAGGCCACGGTCTCGCTCCGGCTAAGTGTCTTGTCACTACTTTTCGTGCTATCCACAAATCCAGTCAATGCGGTCCAGTTGCGGCCGTCCCAGAATTCCCCGGTCATAACACTGGTAGATCCGGAGGAGTTGTTGGCCACCAGAGTGAATTCGGTCTCAGAGAAGGGGGTATCTGAGACGATGACCAAATGGTCGGTGTTCAGTATTTGGATATGCTCGAAGGTTGCGTTGTCACCATCGCGCGCCATGGGCAAGTCAACGACCGTTTCGGTGTCCCTCTCGCGGCTGTTGGTGATCGTAATTTCTTGAGCATTGAAATCAACATTGTCGCCATTGGACTTCACGAAGGCCCAGAACAACTCAATACCGTTAACGGACGAAATCTTCCAGGTGTCGGCCATGTCGAAGGTAATCGACCCATCCTGGGCATGGGTTTTAGTTTCGTCGACCATGGTGCCGTCATCAACATTGGCCGTAGCCGTCATCCTACACCCATCGTAGAGTTCCACAGTTATGGCCCTTTCCGCAACATTGGCCGAAGTAATGTCTACAGTGATGGTGTCGAAAGGTACAGGTGACCCAACAAAGTAACCCTCCAAGTCATCCATTTCCACGCGCGTGTGCGCCCCCTCCACGGTGGATTCGGTGTCATATAAATTTTTGGCGTCGTAGTAAATGGAACGTGATCGGTCAATACCAGACAGTTTATGAACATTGACCACATCTAGTTCAGCGTTGGGCACACACCTATACCAGTACGCATCCGTGCCATTTAAGGAATCGGCGGTGATATCAGACGGCATGTCGAAGGTATGATCGCCAGATTGTTTAAGAGTTTTTCCATCCACTTTGGTACCGTCAGCCAGAGGTGCGCACGGCACAAAATCCCCGGTTCTAGAATAAGTTATAAGCAAAGTTGCGTCTTCGTTATTAACCAGCGTGCCTTCGAGGTCGAATCTAAGCACATCAACGGGATGATCCTTAAAGCCCACAAATAAATGATGATTATCTTCGTCTAGCTTTAGGGTTTGGAAGGTGTCGTCGAGTCTGTCGATCAGATCTTCGCGCACGTCTACATACTGGTAGTGGGTGTCGTCGCTGACGGAGATGACTTTGATTTTGATATTTGCGGTGAGATTGGCAGATGGTTGCAGATCTACCCAATACTTGGCTACGCCCTCATTATTGAGAGAGTGCGCCGTAAAGTCTTCGGGCATATCGAGCGAAATGATACCGTCC
>Ga0310345_10003301_pt1 | contig 15448 bp, 9 predicted proteins | sample HC15DNA20500_MG_FD_204667 | JGI IMG/M metagenome (GOLD analysis project Ga0310345, IMG submission 204667) | Marine microbial communities from station ALOHA, North Pacific Subtropical Gyre - HC15-DNA-20-500_MG | ecosystem: Environmental > Aquatic > Marine > Oceanic | place: Pacific Ocean: North... | reverse complement strand
AACTTTCCATTGACTACCGAGGAATCTGGCCACTTGCCATTGAAAAGATCAACAATATTTTGGGCAGACTCAACTGCCATATCCTCAACTGAACGAATATCAATACCAGCTGTGTGATCAGTTGCTAAGACATTATCTAATTGAATTAGAGGATGTTGAGAATCGATTGGTTCTTGGACAAATACATCTAGTCCTGCTCCACCTAAATGACCATTCCGGAGAGCTTCGACCAAATCTTTTTCAACCACTAATCCTCCACGGGCAGTATTAATAAGAAAGCTGCCTTTTTTCATTTTTGAAATGTTTTGTCTATTGATTAAACCACGATTCGTTTCATTAAGAGGGACATGCAGGCTAATATAATCTGATTCTCTCAACAAACTATCAAGATCCACTAACTCTATCCTATGACGTCGGGCAAATGCTACATCCGGGAAAGCTTCATGTGCTATCAATCTCATGCTAAAACCGGCTGCCCTCACAGCAACGCTGCGACCTATTCGTCCTAATCCAATTAAACCTAAAGTTTTTCCACGAAGTGGTTGTGATGCTTCTCTAATCCAGTATCCTTGACTTATTTGATGGTTCCTTTGAATTAATTTTCGAGACACACCTAGTAACAATGCCATAGTGTGTTCGGCGACAGCCTCATGATTAGCTGTTGCAGTAATCGTTACTAGGATCTGTGCTTTAGTTACAGCATCCAAATCAATTTGATCAACTCCGACACCCCAACGAGAGACAACCCGAAGGTCAGGAAGTGCACTAACCACTCGATCACTATATGGTTCTCCACCCGCTATTGTTGCTGACACTCCGTTCAACACTTTTATAGTTTCATCTTCATCAACAAGATTTGGATTTTCTGGATACTGGACCGTGAATCCAGCTTCATGCAATAGGTCTACATGACGACCAGGTTTTTCATGTAAGACGTCCGTAAAAATCATCACTGTAGGCACAATCTTTCCTCCTAAAAATAATAAATATTAAAACAGCAGTAGCCTCAAGCTAAACTATTATGACATGATGTTCATATTCAATAATAGGCTCCTTAAATAGCTGAACGGCTCTTTGTCTAATCAAACGACCACGAAATATAACAGCAAATAACTATTTTCTAATCAAGGGGATTTATAATTTTACATTTCAAAAAACTAGTCTATTGATGATGAATTAAACTGTCGAAGAGGAGACCACTAAAAATCAATGAATGATATTGAGATTGCCCTCGGGGCCAAGCTAAGAAAGATCACTGATCTAGTTAAAGAAAAATTCCCAATTTTGGGAGATCACCTTGAACCCTATGGCCAATATAAAGCAAAGCTCTCATTTAAAAGCTTAAAGAACGTAGCCAACGCTAGAAATGGAAAACTAATTCTGGTCTCAGCGATGTCGCCTACTCCTGCAGGAGAAGGGAAAACCACTACTGTAATAGGATTGGGTGATGCTCTAAACAACATTGGCAAAAAAACCATTATTTGTCTACGAGAACCTTCTCTTGGTCCATGCTTTGGTATGAAAGGAGGTGCCACTGGTGGAGGTTATTCACAAGTTGTCCCAATGGAAGATATTAACCTTCATTTCACAGGAGACTTCCATGCAGTGAGTTTAGCTCATAATCTGTTGTCGGCTCTCCTAGACAATCACATTTACCAAGGTAATCTACTCAACTTTGACATAAGACGGATAACCTGGAATCGCGTAGTTGACCTAAATGACCGTGCTCTTCGTAAAATCACCGTTGGATTAGGAGGCGTTAGTAATGGTTATCCCAGAGAAGATCGATTCGAAATTGTTGTTGCCTCTGAAATAATGGCAATTTTATGTCTCTCAAAATCATTAGAAGAACTTAAAAACAGACTCGGTGAAATTACAGTTGGTTATTCCCGTCAGAAAAAACCTATCCAAGCAAAAGATCTTAATGTACACGGTGCCTTAGCTGTCATCTTAAAAGACGCGATTAAGCCTAATCTCGTTCAAACTTTAGAAAATAATGTTGCTTTAATCCATGGTGGTCCTTTTGCCAATATTGCTCATGGCTGCAATTCCGTAATTGCTACTTCAGTAGGATTGAAAATAGCGGATTACGTAGTAACAGAAGCTGGATTTGGAGCTGATCTAGGAGCAGAAAAATTTGTTGACATAAAATGCCGGAAAGGGGATTTTTCTCCCGCTCTTGTTGTAATCGTTGCTACTTTGAGGGCGATTAAATACCATGGTGGAGCTAGCAAAGATGCTTTAAGTGAGAAGGATCTAGAACATCTTGAAAAAGGTGTTCCAAACCTAGAAAGACACTTAAATAATGTACGAAATCACTTCGGCTTACCTTGTGTTGTGGCTCTTAATCAATTCAATAGTGATACCGATGAGGAAATTTTATTTCTGAAGAGAAAAATAGGTCACCACGGTGTTCCAGTGGTTGTTTGTAATCACTGGTCTCAGGGTAGTCAAGGAGCATTAGAACTCGCTAGAACAGCAGTAAATATAATTGACTCTACTCAAACTAACTTTAAATTTGTCTATCAAGAGAACGACTCACTCTGGAAAAAGATTACCAAAGTTGCTACCAAGATTTATGGGGCTTCCGAGGTTGTAGCTGATACTAAGATTCGATCCAAGATTCAACAGTATGAAGATCAAGGGTTTGGACACTATCCCGTTTGTATTGCAAAAACACAGTACTCCTTTTCAACTGATCCTTTACTGAGAGGAGCTCCCTCCGGCCATGTCTTACCTATTAAAGATGTCCGCCTAAATACTGGAGCTGAATTCTTAGTTGTTATCTGTGGAGATGTCTTAACTATGCCCGGACTACCCAATACTCCTAATGCTCATCAAATTGATCTAGATGAAGAAGGACAAGTACGGGGTCTTTTCTGAGGTTAAATATGGCTAGAAACGGGACCGTCTGGTTACACTTTAAAGTCACTTTAGTTTGTCTATTCCAAGATAACTAGAGGAAAAAAATACGAGAGGCGACTTGGTATCATCAAGATCCAGTGCAACTACTTCTCCCAAAAACAAGCTGTGTGTTCCCCCATCATAAGATTGGGTTAATTGACAATCCAAATAAGCTTGAGTTCCCTCCAGAATAGGAGCTCCAGTAGTATCAGTGGTCCAGGAGATGCCTTCAAAACGATTGTTTTCTTTGTCTTTATGCCGTCCAGCAAACCGATCGGAAATTTCGGATTGAGTCTGACTTAGAATATTAACTGCAAAGATCTGACTTTTCTCGATCAATGGCCAAGAGCGGGTATCTTTAGCCACACTAACCATCACCGTGCATGGCTTTACTGTAATAGAACAGAAAGCATTACAGGTAAGTCCATGGATATCCTGACCTGAACTGGAAGTAACAACGGTAACACCAGTTACAAAGCGAGACATAATCTGACGAAATTGAGAAGAGTCTATGGAAGTTTGCATCAGTTAATCTTTCTGGAAAGTTCTTTCTAAACTAAATAAGATCACGAGCTTAGCACATTTCACTTTAAACTTCAGACAATAAAATGGAACAAAATATCAAATGAATTTTAAACCTAAATCAAAATAATTATCAACTAAACAGACCAACCGAACTAAAGACCTATTTTTCTTCTAGTTCACAAGGCTGTTTGAATACAAAGCTTCATTGCAGGTGTAACTTCTTCAAAAATCGCTAGGATAGAATCCACAATGTCATTACCAGAGGACTGTAATATCTCATCTTCTTTCATTGAAAAATAAACCATGAAACTAGCCCAGTCATCCTCCGAGGCACTTTTCAATTTTTTACGCAAATGAAGCATAGTTGGAAAGTTTGACTTGGAGAAATATGAACTTTTAGAAGACCAGGACCCTGCCTGTAAAGTGAAGGACTCACGCAAAACCAAACGTTTTAGCTCTGTTTCCATTGGACTATTTGATCTTAGTAATTTGATCAGTCTATGCCAGTCCCAGTCAGCCTCTAAGTTAAATCGAGAACTCTTATCAGATTTTTTGAGGTACCCTCGCTCTACTTGTAAACCACATTTGAAAAGTTGTTCATCAGTATCAATCATTAAAAAGAACTTTGCACATCCGAAACTCACATTAGAAGAAATAGGTTTTGCTAGTTTATTAGCTTTAACTACATAACCAATCCATCTCCAATACACTCCCCTTCCCCAACGTTCAGTGACAAAAGGTTGCTGGAATCGAGATTCTAACTCTACCTTAAGAATGCGTGTAATTCGTTCATGGTCGCCGAGATTTCCAACACGGATCCCCCGGTGAAAGTCAAGAAAACTGGATTGAAATCCAACCATCTGCGATGCTTGAGCAAGCTTCACCTATAGCTCCAAAAAAAAACAACTGAAATAGGTAAAATGGTCAAGACAAACCTAAACTATTAATTCCAAAAAGATTTCTTATTAGATATTTCAATTCAAACTTAGGACATGCCAACTGTTCGGCCAAAGCTGTCTTGATAAGTTTCTGGATCAATTCGAGCATCGATCAAAGTGGTATGCGCAGATTTTAAAGATTTTTTCAATGCTACTTCAAAATCCTCTGGATTATTAACTGTAACTCCATTCAGGCCAAATGATTTGGCCAAATCCTCAAAACAGATCGGATGAAGATCTAAACCATGAGACTCGAGATTACGGAGTTTCTGTCTGGCTTTCATTGTGCCAAGCGCTTGATCATTCATTATAATCAGTGGTACAGCAACACCAGTGCGCGCCAAAACTTCTAACTCTCCTAAGCGCATTAATAAACTACCATCACCACCTAAGCCAATCATTGGTCGATTGGGCTCAGCAAGTTTAGCCCCGCAAATAGCTGGGATTGTCAGACCCATAGTTCGTCCACCAGAAGTTCCGAAATAGGTTCCAGGCTGATCTACACACCACAAATGTTCTAGCATACAGACAAAGACTCCCGTTTCAGAAAAAAGAATCCCATCTGATGGCAAAACTTCCTGGGTAATTTTAATGATGTCTTGTGCCGTAAAACGCGCATTGCTTGGACGTTTAAAAGAGGAAAGAATATTCTCTCTCAATCCTTGAGTTTTGTCAGGATTAAAACCTTTTCTTGGTTGGGATAGTAGGGACTTCAGGGCATCTTTAAGATTACCATTAACTCGAACAGATGGCTGTTGTGATAGTGAACAATATTCTGAACGGCCCAGGAGTTCCGCAGCCGGAAGACTCGAATTCCATGGAACGTGAGTCATTAAATCATCAACACCAACCAAAAGAACTGCATCACACTCATCAAATACCTGGGACTCAACGATGCCCGGAGTAAACTGGCCAACATAGACACCCGCCCAATTTTTGTGGGATTCTGGAAATACTCCACGGGCTTCCATAGTCACTAGAACGGAAGCATTTAAATTTTCAACTAAATCAACTAGTTCCTTGCAAGCATTTTCCCTATCAACATCAGCACCTGCCATTACCACAATTTTTTCATGGTTAGAAAGAAATTCTTTGCAGGCAATAATTTCACTTTCCTTTATAGAAGAAGAAGGTGTCTTAGATCGAGATGGAAGAGGCATACCACAAGCCGCCTCTCCAAGGTTTGCTGGGAAATTCAAGAGACTCGGTCCAGGACGACCATCCTCAGCAAAAAAAACAGCCTCTTGAACTGATAAAGGCGCATTTTCAGTAGAAAGAGTTTGACGATAGCGCTCTATACCACTAAACAGGCTTAACTGATCACAGTGCTGTGCCATTCGATACTTTGCACTTTCAGGAGGACAAGTTTCACAAATTGCTACCATTGGGACTCTTTCAAAATGGACATTAGCAGCTCCACCCACTAAATTAGCAGCACCCACTCCCCGAATGGTTAGAGCCAGACCAGGGGTACCTTTCATCAGTCCATAGTAGGCTGCCATAATGGCAGCAGAAGACTCATGATTCACACTAATGAAATCAACTCCCATTTTTCGACCAGCTTCCATTAAATCCAAGGGAGAACCTCCTCCAGGAATTCCAAAAAAGTGCCGCAAGTTTCGATTTCGTGCTTCTGAAATAATCAGTTCAGCAATCGTCATGATCTTATCCTTAACAATCCATTAACATTAATTTTAAATATTAAATAGGTAACCCTGAATCCTCAGAGTATAACTGCCGTATTATTTTGAAGAGATAGCATTTGTCTCATTTTTAATACCCTTTGTAAAGATGGTTGAAAGAATATCTATAAAGGATATTAGAAAATGATAATGAGTTACTTGACCGTTTCTAACAAAATAACTTAGGATCATTCTGTACTATAAAAATCAACTTGGAAAGGGTCACTCTGATGAAAGCTTTATATCTTAGTCCATTAATAATCTTGATCTTTCTTTGGCAATCTGTCTTGCAATTCCCTTCTGACAGACATCAAAAATGGTTAAACCATACTCTTTTTAAAGACTTTTCTCCGGGTCATTCTGAGGATAGTGGGTTAAATCTCTATGTCACAAGATCAGGATCAATACGTATGATCAATATGCTGGATTTTAATAATGATAGTTATCTGGACATATTTGTACCCCAGGATCACAACCAAGTTGAAAATGAAGATCTTCTTATATATTGGGGAAGTAAACAAGGGCCACAATCAATCCTCCCACCCCTACCTAAACAACAACCACTCGGCCGACTGCTGCGTGGAATCAATTCTCGAAAACAGTTGGCCACTAGATTACCTAGCAATGGAGGTGGCCCATCACTGATAGTTGACCTCAACAATGATGGGTATCAGGAAATTGTTTTCTGTAACTTCATTCATAATTACACGGTTTATATGAATGCTATAATTTATTGGGGCAGTATAGACGGATACAGCCCTACAAAAACAACCAAGCTTCCAACCCTGATGGCTGCATCATTAGAAGCTGCTGATCTTAATCAAGACGGCTATCTTGACCTTGTCTTTGCGAATAATGGTACCGAGGGTGGAGATCGTCATGGATATTTCCGTCACCTTGAATCTTATATTTATTGGAATGGACCTACTGGCTTCAGTGTAGAACGAAGAAGCTCCATTCCAACAATCAGCGCTATTGACTGCGAAACGGGCGACCTTAACGGAGACAGTTATCCAGATCTGATTTTCTTAAATAACAATTCGAAGGAAAGAAGTGTTTATCTTTATTGGGGTGGATCTGAAGGTTTCTCGAAGGACCGGCGAAAGGTTTGGAACTGGGAAGAAAGTACAGGGATTGAATTGGCAGATCTCAATCAGGACGGCATACTTGATTTAGTTTTAATCGGAAAAAATCAACTTGCACAGATTAAACTGGGAACTGGAACAGGATTTAGAGAAGAGTCTTGGCGAGAACTACCTGTCGAAGGGGCTGAGTCTTGTACCATTTCTGATTTAAACAAAGATGATTTTTTGGACTTAGTATTTCCCAACAGAGACAATGAATTTTCCTTCATTTACTGGGGAAATAAAAACGGACCCTCAAAAGAAAATAGGATCCAGTTACCTACGCTACACGCAACAGATGCCACCCAAAGAGATTTCAATAATGATGGTTGGATTGATGTAGCATTTTCTAACGAACATGACGGAAAAAGTTTTGACATAAATTCTTATATTTATTGGAATAGTCCAACTGGTTTTCATGCAGCTCATCGGCGTGAACTCCAAGGTTTTGGAGCAGTTAGTTTAGCGGCTGACGACCTCAATCAGGACGGCCATCAGGATTTGGTCCTCATCAACCAAAACTCAGGAAATCGCAGTTCCCTTGATTCTTTCATTTATTGGGGAAATCCTCACCATCATTATTCTGCTTCCGCCCTATCAACATTCCCCAAATCAATGTCAGTTCCAGCCGTTGCTGATCTCAACCATGATGGTTGGATTGATATTGCATTTCCACACGGATTAATCTACTGGGGTAATTCTAACGGTTATCATCTAAAACAAAGTCAACAATTACCTGTCATAAAGGGCATGGGAGCTGCCACTGCAGACCTTAATCGAGATGGTTATCTGGATCTTGTCATTACTTCAGGATTTCGTTCTTCACCAACTGCTTTTATTGTGTGGGGCAATGGTAAGGGTTATGACTGGAACCACAAAAGTCAGCTTAAGTTGAACGTACTTGGGCCCCAAAGCCCAACGATTGCAGACTTTAATAAAGACGGATTTCTTGATTTAATTGTTTCTGATGTAGACAGCAAGCAGGTAGATCTTTTCTGGGGAACATCAGCAGGTAAGTTTAGTACAGACCACTATACCTCACTTCAGATTCAACAATCCTCCACAATTGAAGTTGCAGACTTGAATGACGATGACTGGCTAGACCTCATTGTGGGTGGAGGCTGGGATACTGCGTTGTTTGGACGCCCAACCGATCATGTGTCAATTGTTTGGGGAAGCTCCAAAGGGTTTCAAGAGGATAATATTCTCCGTCTAGAAGGCTATGACCCCTTAGAACATGCTGTGGCTGATCTTAATAAAGATGGTTTCTTAGACATTGTGATGAGTAACTATCATGCCTATTTTACTAGAAGTATACCAGCCTTTATCTATTGGGGGGCAGCAGATGGTACCTATACTGAATCCCGGCGAAGTGAAGTACCTGCTGAATCTTCTGGCGCTCTAACAGTGGCTGATTTCAATCAAGATTCTTGGCTTGATATTGTGGTTTTTAATCATTTAGACAAGGGTGATCACAGTACTGGCTCCAACATTTTTTGGGGTGGCCCTGAAGGTTATTCCTACTCTCGGCGCCAATGGATACAAACCTTTGGACCTCATTTTGGCGCAAGGAGAGATATTGGCAACATTTATGATCGAAAACTACAGGAAAGTTTTGTCTCGGGTCCAATTTTGGTACCAGCTAAAGTCAGACCAAGTCGCCTGCGCTGGGATGCAACCACACCGCATGGTACTGGTGTTAAATTTCAGATACGAACTGCCCAATCCAAAAAAGATTTAGAAACTAATAGCTGGATAGGACCCAATGGCATCAACAGTTTTTTTAAGGAATCCGGCGAGATTATTCACTCATCAGATAACTACCAATGGATTCAATATCGAGCCACGTTGACTACACCTAATGCTGGAAGTACACCCATACTAGAAGCTGTATACATCGACGTCAGTTCAGCAGGTATACAGTAGCCTTATCTAGTTAATGCGTGACAATTGAGTCTCACTCAGTCCAGGCATCCCTAAAAAATCGGAGGGCGTTACCGCTTAAGATGCCTAAAACCTCTGACTCAGAATATCCAGCCTTATTTAAGACTGGAGCGAAATCCTGTAAATCACTGATTGTATCAATGTCAGTTGGCGCAATTTCAGCTCCGAAACCTCCATCCAAATCGGTTCCAATAGCAATGTTTTCCAAAGAGTCTCCAGCAAGATTTTTAATGTGTTCGATATGAGGAATCAGCCCATCCATTCCATACTTTGATACATGAGTGTTTTTATCTGGAGGATTTTCCCATTCTATTTCTGGATCAATAAAGTGTTGACAAAATACCATACCAATGACACCCCGACGCCGAATTATTTCTTGAATCATTTCGTCAGTAAGATGTCGCTGTCCCTTCACCACAGATCGGCAAACACAGTGTGAGGCCATTACTGGCCCATCCCAAATTTCTAGGGATTCCCAGACAGCCTGATCAGCCATATGAGTAATGTCCAAGATTATTCCAGCATCACGCATTGCTTTAAAAAGATCTTTAGCAGGCGGTTTTAAACCACCAACAGTATCAGTTCCATGGATATAGGTATTGTGGCCAAAATGAGCAGGTCCTACCACCCTTAAACCAGCATCCCACCAAAACTTTACATCCTTTGGATCAATAATAGGGTCTGCACTTTCCATAGAAAGGATATGATAGATCGGGGTCTGGTCTGTTGGATTTTGCCATGCTTCTTCTACCTCTTCTAGGTCAATTAGTGATCGTACAGATTTAATTTGACCCTGGCGCTCCATAATCTGGTAGTAAGCTAGATGCCCACGTCCCATAGCAATTGCCTGTTCTTGTGTCCTCATTCCATCCCGCATTGCTCCTGCTCTTGATTGTATACGGGACATGATAGTACTCAGCATCAAACCTATCTTTCCTTTGCGCATTTCTGGAAAGGTGACTGTGCAGCTACCAACACTATAATCAGATGCTACTTGAGGAGGCTCACTAGATTCTTGATGACGCACTTCATGGGCAGTTAAGGTAAGATCTCGATTCCAAAAAATAGCATCCCAAGCTAGGTCAAGATGCAAATCTATAATTAACGGCTGAGGCATTTCATTCTCCAATATTCATTTAGGTATAAGCTACTCTCTAGGATTTTTACAAATTCTCACACAAGATTAAGAGTGATGCAATTAAGACCTGTACAATCTTTAATTAGAAGAATTATTCTATGCATTATAATTGTTAACTAAAACTCTAATCATATAGTACTCGTGGAGGATTTATTGCTATATTTCTTATTATTGTAGTCAACAAAAGTTAATTAAGAAATTACGCTTAACGACTTTATCAAGAATAGACCGGGAGGCATAAATTTGAAAATTACTGACCTGAGAGTTTTTCATACGAGCGGGGGCCATGCAAATTGGATTTTCGTTAAACTCTACACTGATGAAGGAATTACTGGAGTAGGTGAATCCACCATGGAACGTCATGACGCAGTCATCATTCAAGCTCTAGAATCTTTCAAGGACTTCTTGATTGGTCAAGATGCCCACCAAATCGAATACATTTGGAACTCTTTATATAAACAGACCTTCTGGTATGGTCAACTTATTAGCCTCGCTGCCTTAAGTGGAATTGAACAGGCTCTCTGGGATATCAAAGGTCAAGCCCTAGGGGTTCCGATTTATGAACTCCTTGGTGGAAGACTAAGAAACGAAGTTAGGGTCTATTCAAATGCGTGGGCATTTCAGGAAGTTGTAACTGAAACTAGGCCAGAAGATACGCCAGAATCAATTGCTAATCGGGCTCAGGATATGGTTTCCCAGGGCTTCACTGCTATGAAGTGGGATCCTTTTAGAAATGGTGGACAAGTCATCTCTAAAAGTGAAGAGAAGTATGCAATCAATTCAGTCATGGCAGTTCGAGAAGCTGTAGGACCCGATATAGATCTATTAATAGAATGTCATGGACGATTCAATGTCTTTAGTGCTATTCGTATGGCTCAAAAATTAGAACCTTTTGATCCATTCTTCTACGAAGAACCTATTCCCCCTGACAACATTGATGCTATGGCTGAGGTACAGCGGTCCATTAATCTTCCTATAGCCACTGGCGAACGCCTTTATACAAGATGGGATTTTCGTCCACTTCTGGAGAAACAAGCAGCCAGAGTGATTCAGCCCGACATCTGCCATGCTGGTGGAATTTTGGAGCTCAAGAAAATAGCTGCTATGGCTGAAGCCTATTACGTGAGCGTTCAACCTCATAACTCAAATGGTCCTATTTCAACTGTGGCTAGCCTACAGCTAGATGCTTGTATTCCAAACTTACTGATCCAGGAATTTTTCTATCCTTATTTAGAACGCTACAACCAAATTTTAACGGTACCTTTAGAATATCAAGACGGACATCTAAAAATTCCTCGAGGACCAGGCATGGGAACTGATATTAATGAAAATGTTATTGAACAATACCCTCCTATGGATTTACCTCATACTGCTACCTGGATGGGATCCTATTGGTAAATGATTAAGTAATAGTGGTGTGCTCTTGACTAGAAACCAACTTACTTTTATATTTAAAAAAACTAAGACAAAGGCTGATGATTAGTAAAAAGAAATGTCAAAAACCTAAAATTTTTATTTAATACTTCGTAATACAATTGTCAGTTTTTATCTGATTTTTGAGGAGGAGATAATGAGAACTACATGGAGTTTCCATACCGCTGGTGCTATCCACTTTGGGATTGGGGCTACTGAACAGTTAAGTGAAATAGTGAAAGAACTTAAAACTAAACGCGCTCTTTTGGTAACTGATAAAAATATTGTAAAGGCTGGTTTAGCTGATCATGTCCAATCTAAATTGAGTGCCGGCGGGATTCAAGTAAAAGCCTTTGATGGTGGTGAACCAGAACCCTCTATTCAAGCCCTTCTCAACTGTTATCAATTTGCCGCAGAGTGGACTCCTGACCTCCTAGTTGGATTAGGTGGAGGAAGCAACATGGATTTAGCCAAGGTTGTTGGTGTACTTCTTACCTATGGCGGCACTCCTCAGGATTATTTTGGTGAAGGCAAGGTCCCAGGGCCAATAATGCCATTAATTGGTATCCCAACCACAGCAGGTACTGGTTCAGAGGTCACACATGCAGGAGTTCTAACTGACACTGAAAACAATATCAAGGTTGCTGTTGCTAGTAACTATTTACGCCCTAAAGTAGCTATTGTTGACCCTCTTATGACGGTTACTTGTCCTCCAAAAGCAACAGCAGATAGTGGCATTGATGCTTTAACCCATGCAATTGAAGCATACATGGCAACAGACAGTTCTGATCTTGAAGTTCCTGCTGGGGAAATTTCTATTTATCAAGGTCGAATGCCCCTGGGCAACTGTCTTGTAGAGTCAGCCGTTCCTTTAATCGTCCAACATTTACCCAATGCAGTTAACGATGGTAAAAATATAAAAGCCCGTGAGGGTATGCATTTGGGGGCTTTGATTGCAGGGATGGGTTTTAGTAACGTTGGTGTTGGAGCAGTTCATGCCTTGGAATATCCAATCGGTGGTGCAGTTCATTGTTCTCATGGCTGTGGTAACGGATTACTCTTGCCCTATGTGATGAAATTTAATAAACCTGTCAGACTGGAAGCATTGGCTAGACTAGCTGAACTAATGGGAGTTAATGTCGAGGGGCTAACCCAAGAAGAAAAGGCTGATGCAGCGATTAATAAAGTTCGTACTTTAAGAAAAGAAATTGGAATTCCTGACAAACTCAGAGAAATTGGTGTTCAAGAAAACCAACTTCGTTCTTTTGCAGAAATGGCCTTAAACATCAAACGACTCATGCGTAGCAACCCCCGATCACCAACAGTAGAGGATTTGGAAGAAATTCTTAAAGATGCTTACTGATTTATCGGTAAGATTATGGAAGCGATTTTAGATAAGTTCCTGCAAAGGATGACCCATAACATCATTAATGGAGTTAGCGATATAAAGAGGACGACCGCCTGGATTAATATAATCCTTGGTCCAATCAATGCCCATCGCCTTGTAGATGGTTGCAAAAAGATCACCCATAGTAACCATCCGATTAGCCACCTGAGCACCCTGATCATCACTAGCACCGACCACTGTACCTCCCCGAATTCCACCTCCTCCTAATAATAGTGACCAGCAGTCAGGGTAGTGATCTCTGCCATTGTTAGCGTTGAGATGAGGTGTACGACCAAACTCGCCCATTGCAAGAATAATTGTTGATTCCAGAAGTCCTCGCTGCTCTAAATCTTCCAACAAAACTGAAAGTGTCTGGTCCAAAACTGGTGCCAATTTATCACGGAGAACTTGGTCATTATCCTTATGGGTATCCCAACTGTTATGGGTATAACCAGAAGCCGTGACGAAACGGCAACCAGCCTCAACTAGGCGACGCGCTAAAAGAGCACTCTGACCAACACGGGTTCTTCCATAAGCATCTCTAATTTGGTCTGGTTCTTGAGAAAGATCAAAAGCTTGTTTCACCGCTGGTGATAAAAGCATTGCTAAGGCCTGTTCAGAAAAGCGATCCATTTTATTAAATTCAGCATGCTTTTCTTTTTTTCGAAATCTCTGATCCACAATTTTCAAGAAGGATTTTCTATCCTCAATATCAGTAGCTGTCAAACTATCTGGCAGAGCTAAGTCTGGAATTGTAAATTCCTCCTGACTAGGGTCCGGTAGAATAAGCGGATCATATTCTGAGCCTAAGAAAGCGGAACTATAGGCATCCATATAGGAAAAGAAGTCTGTCTGGTGATGCTGCGGAACCATAATATAAGGAGGAATATTTCTGCGAGAACCCAGCTCTTTGGAAATAATTGAACCTAAACTAGGAAAACTCAGAGCTGGATTTGGACTATGCCCAGTCATTACATAGTGGGTACCTTGAGGGTGATTGTTCTCCTCCGTATGCATTGAGCGAACAATGGCTAGTTTATCCATGTTTCTGGCAATTCTCGGAAATAACTCAGAGATCTGAATACCATCTACCTTTGTCCGGATTGCTTTAAACTGACTGTGGGGTTTGGGATCCCAAGTGTCAATTTGAGAAGGACCTCCTTCTAAAAACAAGAGGATACATGATTGAGCCTTCTTGACTGACTGCCCTCCAGAAGGAGTGGTAGCTAATAATTTGAGATGCTGAGCCAGATTTAGTCCCAGAAAACTCAACGAGCCAATCTTTAAAAAATCACGCCTTTGCTGGCGAAAAGGGTAAAAAGTCTTCATATCGTAACCGTCTAATGATTATAAGTGAACTCACGGGATGCAAGCAATCCCCAAGTTAAATTCTCTATCCCTTTTTTAGGTGAGGAAGCTTTCTTTATTAAAACTCCAAGCTCACGATATTCTTTAGTTGTTGGGTATCTGGAGAAAGCTGCTAAATATAAATTTTCAATTATTTGTCTGTCAGAGACTCCATTTTTCAAAAATAAATCAACCCTTCCTCCTTTAGCTGAAATCTTAGAACCATAAGTTGAACCAACTAGGAGGTGAAGTGCCTGCCTAAGAGTAGCTCTGCGATCTCTCCAAGGCATATTGTCTCGACTGATTGGTCTTCCAAAAACTTCCAAAAATTGGGACGGAGTTACTTCTGGAACTAAATGAATTGCTCGAGTCCCAGTCGGCTCAGATCCTCCGCCAACATATTTATGCACCGGGAAAATTTCCGGGACACCGGTAACCTGTGAAATAGCATCTAGCAATATCTCTGCGTCTAATCTGCGAGGGAGAGCCCTAGAATAATTAACCTTGTCTTCCTCATTCGTTTTATTTGGATCACTTGATAACTGATAGGTTCGAGATTGAGTGATTACTCTCATCAAACGTCTAATGTCGTAACCGCTGCGACGAAATTCTGATGCCAAAGCATCTAATAGTTCAGGATGAGTTGGAGGATTACTCGGCCTAAAATCATCCACAGGCTCTACTATACCTCTCTGGAAAAAGTAGGACCAAATCCGATTAACAATGGCCCGAGAGAAATAAGGATTGTTTGAAGAAGTCATCCAATTTGCTAATTTTCCTCGAGGATCACCAACCAACCGATCAATAGAGGTTCCATCCAAAAACTTAGGCGAAACTTCCTCCCTGCGCCGAGGGTGAATTACCCTAGACCCTTCTGGGCGTTCCTCATTTCCAGCAGGGTCATCGAAAAATACCGATCCATTTCTGATTCGGGTTAACTGTCCATAGAAGGAAGTAAGTCCCCAAAACTGATCTTGTGCCCATGGTTCATAAGGATGATCATGACATTGAGCACAATCTAACCTTATTCCCAAAAATACTCTAAC
>Ga0310345_10003299_pt1 | contig 15452 bp, 15 predicted proteins | sample HC15DNA20500_MG_FD_204667 | JGI IMG/M metagenome (GOLD analysis project Ga0310345, IMG submission 204667) | Marine microbial communities from station ALOHA, North Pacific Subtropical Gyre - HC15-DNA-20-500_MG | ecosystem: Environmental > Aquatic > Marine > Oceanic | place: Pacific Ocean: North... | reverse complement strand
ACATTGGCTTGCATGAATACACCCTCAATAAAGTAATTTTTTTCTTTTCCGGCGCCTTCACATATAAATTCTACATCTTCTAGCTGTTCGCATATAAGTCTCATTAAATTTCTCCTATCATGTGAAATTACCTTTTAAAAAGTCAACTTTATAGCCCAACTTAGTATTTTCTTCGTATGCTGGGATGTCAAAGCCTGGTGCTTGTTTCTTTAATTCCATTATAATTGTATATGAATCACCCGCTCCGTGTCCGGTTGTAGAGAATTGTATATCTCCCAAAACTTCAGAAGTATCACCAGTTGCGTTTATTGGTATTCCTGGCCATTCATTTCCAGGCATAGACCAACTTCCATTACCACTTAATTCTGCAATATATTTTTCTGCGGTTGATCCGTCCCATTCAATAGCAACAGTCAAACCATTTGTTATCCACATTATTTTAGTAACTAATACATTCCATTCTAAGCCTGTAAAAGCACCACTATTTGCAACGGTTCTAGTATTGGCTCCAGTTACCCCTCCTACAATTGCATCTCCATTGGACATACCTGTATCTATTGAGGTTGCTTTCTTGTTTGTATTATCCCATCCAACAACTTCTACTGTACTTGCTCCGGCTGTAAAACCAGTAACAAGAAATGTTTCTGCGGCACCTACTGTTATTACTTCACCAATCTTAAAGTTTGGACTTGCTGCACCTGATAAGGTCATTGTGTGTTTTGCCCAAGCAAGTGTCGATAGATCGATTTTCTTTACATCCGATTCTGAGGCATCAGAAAAAAACTTCGCAATGTATTTTTTTTCTGTATCTAATAGTACTTGTGATTCAGCTGCCATCTGTTATTTCCTCTTGACTTTCCGGCTCTTTCGAGTCTGTATTTGGTTTAGTTAAAAAAGTTTTAGCGAAATCTTTTTTCTTACTTTCCAATGATACCATCACTTTTTGTTGAAGTACATCACCTATTGCGGTCTTTACTCCTGCAGCATCATCTGATCTAGAAAATGCTACGATATCACCAATTGTTGATTCATTAGACATAAATTTCCTCTATTATTTCTGTTATATTTATACTATTTATAAATTTTAGTTACTAATCACCTTTAAATCTGGCTTGTTTACTGTAGGATCAAATTCCCATTGTTGATCTTCTGGTTCTCCTCCACCGGCTTCTTCTTTCTCTGCCGCAATCTGTTCTTTCATTTGGTCAATTTCTTCTTGAGACAACTTGAGAATTTGTTTATTAACATATTCTTGAGAGAAATACTTACCAACAACTTCATCTCTATATCCCATATCATTTACTAACGTACCTAATCGTTCTCTCATCATTGTTGCTTGTTGTAGTTCTGCAAAGTGTGAATCTGATTCCCACTCGTATATTAAATTATCCCTTATAACTCCCCAATCTTGAGATGAAACAATTCCCTTGAGTAATAACTGTTTCTCTATGAGATCATTGAACAAAATATTAAATCGTGCACGTAATCTTTCAATAAAACGAGTAAATTTAACTTCATCTCTTGAAATTTCTTCTGCTCGGCCTAGTATAAATCCTGAATCTTGTTCTAAACGAGAAGGGGGAACATTGAGTGCTTTGTATAGTTTTGTTTTGAAGTAATCAACATCAGCCAATTCACCAAGATTCTCCCCTCCTGGCAAAGTTGAAATTTCTGTACCCCTACCACCTTCTCTACGTGGAAGCCAGTAGTCCTCTAACATACTCATATGCTTACGTTCATCTTTAATTTCACCAGAATTGGAATCATAGACAAGCTTATTCTTATATTTGCTCATGATATCACGTAGATACTGTTCCGCTTTGATCTTAGGTAAGTTACCAACATCAATGTAGAAAATTCTACGTTCAGGAGCACGTGAGATACGATAGATGACCACTGCATCTTCTAACATTCGTAATTGATTTAGGGGTTTGATTGCTTTGTGCAGGTGACTTAAAACTAATTTTCTATCGGGATCTAATATACCAGAATGTGCATAAGAGACAGAATCTGCAGCAATTTGAACTGTCATGCCTCCAGCTTGAGCAGTAGAAATTCCTCTTTCATTAAATAGATAATACTCTTGAAATCCAGCAGTATCTATAACTGTTGTGCCTTGTGCGTCTTGAGCAACTTTTGGTTCTCTAATCTTTTTTATTTTTAGGGGATCTATTGAGCGTAGTTCTAATATACCACGTTTGGGGTTTTTATTATCAATGATAATGTGAAAATACAATCTACCATCGACATACCACTTTTTAAACATTTCATAACCAACTTTACGAAAATCGAGCAAACGAATCAGTTCTTTAAATTCGTACTTTACCTTTTCTTTAATATCATCTGATAGATTTGATTTTTCTAGGCTAATGCTGACAGGAGAATTTTCCCTATTTGTAACAACGGCCTCATTAACAACATCATCTATTGCTTGATCACATTCGGGATATGTTGCCATCTCCCTATATTTTCTAATTAAGTCTAATTCATTTTTGGCATGACCCTCAAGATCTACATACGTACCGTATGCACCTCCTGATGGACCAATTTCAACAGCCCCGTCTTCAGGCTCTGGGAGTGCAAAAGACCTCTTATTTTTTGCGTCCTTGTCAACTCTTCCTATAGAAAATCCAAATAATTCAACTGCCATACATTCTTCCTAATAGGTGTAAAAATGGGAGTAAATTTCTCCACTCCCATATAAATTTGTTTTCATTACTAAATCAGATTCCGGCTTCAGTAGAAAGCCAATAATTATATTCCCATGTTACTGCAAAAGTTTGAATTTCATTAGTTTCCCACGACAAGGGTACTTCTGCACAGGAGGAAGGCCAGCAATCTTTAAAAGTATAAGTTTTAACTGATCCAACATCTTCCTTTGAAAGTTGTTTCACCTCTAAGGTTCCAGTATAACTATTGATCTTGCTCATCCCAGTTTGTCTAGAGTTACTTAGATGAGAATTGATCATATCCATCCAATTTTCAATATTGTTTCGGATAGCCATGTCCTCATCATTATAGACAGTTGTATTTAATTGTTGTGCAGCTCTATTACCAGGAATTTGTAAAGCTCTTCCCATATATGTAACAGTTCCGGCCTCTATGGTTGAAGCCGGGAGTACCGCCTCTTTGCACATGAATTTAAATTCTGACTCCGTATCTCCTGCGCCTGATCCTTTAGCGCCAGTTACAGAACATTCAAATAAACTTCCTAATGCCCCACCTTGTTTTAAGTGAGATACAAATGTGTCGATTTTAAATGACATAGTTTTTTTCTCCGATGACTAAAGTTAAGATGTGATGGGGAAGTCTTTTTTACAAGTACTTCCTTCGAAAGTCATCGTCTTCCCCCATCTGTCTGTTATATTTATATACTACTATTTATCGGTTATCCACCAATAATTTCTTCAAATTCCACACCGCTTCTAACTGCAACAAATTGTAGTTGTATGAAGTTAATTGAACGTGATGGTTTTATGTAGATATCTCCACGAAATTCGTTTCGGTCTACTACATCTACTGAATTATTACTTTCATCACAAATAACGGCAAAATCTTGAACTCCACCTCTCCCTTGAATATCTCTCAAGAAAGGTTCTACAGTAGCAGTGAATCTTGAACGAGTAAATGCATCGTTGAATTCGAACAAGAAGGAATTAGCCATTGCTGCAATGGATTTTTCTAAAAGGATAAACAACCTTCGTACATTGATACGATCAAATGCACTTGGTTTTGCTAATAGTGTTTTATCTCCAAAAAGAAGTATTCCACTTCCCGGCATTGCTGTAACAGGATTAATACCATTTTTATAAAGGTCATCCCTTTGTGTCTTATTTGGATTAAAAGGAAGTTTAATGGCATTACGAATATTACCTCTATCTAATCCAGCAGGCGACCAAAAAGGATCACGTGCTTCATCTGTGAAGGCACAACATCCAGCAATATCACCATTCAATGGAACATATCGATATACATCATTGTACTTATCGTACATGTATTTCCATCCAGAGTCAAGTACTGCGTATGAAGAACTTGGCATTGAATTACGGAATGATATAACATCATCAACTTCGCTTCCTGAGTTATTAACAACATTTGCTTGGGTTGGTGAAATAAATGCTACACAATCCTTACGATATTCTGCAATATTATTAATTGCATGAATAGCTGTTGCTGCATCTGCATCGGCGGTCATCAGAAGAGTAACATCTATTTCTTCTGCATTTTTAAATTTATCCAGAGCTGTTTGAATATTTCCGGCGGTTGCTGCAGTTCCAGCTGTACCACCAGTTAGACTTCCAGAAACGATAATTCCTTTACCATTAAATGTTCCGGATGCGGCTCCACCCCAAGCGGTTGTTCCACTATCGAGTAATGTGTCTGCATCACCATCTGCGTGATGATCCATCCAGCGAATATACTTTGAACCTCTATTAACTAGGTCTTTGTAGTAAATACTCTGTCCGTCTTCACCTTTAGATCCAGCGGCAACCGATCCTGAATATGTTTCAATAACTGTATTATTTGCTCCAGTAATTTCACCATCTTCATCCACAACTGCAATATGAATTTCATCATAGTTTCCGCTGTTACGTTTGGCATGAGCTGAAGTAACAGGCTCACTATCGAAAGAATCTGCATATTCCCATCTACGTGAATGAGTATTAGCGGATGCGGATGCAACAAAAGGTACTGTTACGATCATTGAAGTTGAATTAGTAATTGCCGAAACTTTACGTTCTTCATTAATTCCAATAAGTTTAACAAGATCACCTACAGTATATTGAGTATTAAGTGCTGTGTCTGTTCCAGTTATTGTAGTTCCATTAGCTGAACATGCTAGTGTTCCAACCATAGATGTTGTTGATTGACCAAATGCTGATCGTGATTTACGAATATATGCGCCGGTATTTGCAATTGTTGCATCTGCACCAATTGCAACCAAAACTGTATTGGATGTAACAGCGGTTGCTACACAAAATGCTGTACTATTAATATAGAGTGCATCTCCAACAGCAACATCATTTGAAAATGTTGTTCCTACTCCAATAACAGTAGTATTAGCTTTTGTGAATATTGCAGAAGTACAAGTAGGTGAAACATCTGTATTACTGTTAAGTGTTCCGTCTGCATTAGTATTTGCTCTTGTGGCACCACACATGGAAACTCTTAAACTGTTTCCAAGATCTCCTGGATATTTTGCGAGGAATGCTCCAGCAGAGGTGATTTGTGATCCACCCATGTCTGGGTCGTATGTATTCTCATAGTCTTCATCATTATTCACTTGTAGTGCGGTGGTCATCGCCGCATTATTTGCGGTTGTATGTACGGCACGAACTACTTTAAGATTTCCCGAATATGCGAGATAACTTGCGGCAGTAAAATATGTTTTATATGTGGCGGCGTTTGGTTTACCAAACTGACTTACTAATTCTGATTCATTACTAACTGTAACAACATCAAGTGCAGGTCCCCATTTAAAAGGACCGGCTATCGCACCTTCTGTCATAGACATTTCAGGTACAATAGTTGTTAAGTCAATTTCTTTGGTTACAACGCCTGGACTAATTGTAAAAGGCATCTTATCTCTCCTATAGATTAAGTTGAAAGATTATGGTTTATAGTTTTATACCATATTACTTTTATTTATCTTTTTAGAGTTCTCTATAATCATAAATATTAAGTGTTATCATAAATTTATAGAGGACATATGAATTACAAAGAAGCTTTTAAATTTTTAGACTGTAAAAAAGATAAAGAACGATTTCTTAAAAAAGTTGATCGTTCTGAAAAACATACAGAGTGTCATATCTGGCTTGCTTCAAAAAATAAAACAGGTCATGGAATGTTTTCTGTAATGGGTCAAACTATTCCTGCCAGTAGATATGCGTTTATGATGCATGGTAATTTCTCATCAATTTCTGGAGTACGAGGTGAACTAACATCTACTGAAGTAGTAACTCAGACTTGCTTCAATCCATCCTGTGTAAATCCCAAACACCTTGAAGTGTCTAATAAAAGAAAGATAGGAAAAAGATTATCTATCCGTCCCGAACAATTAATTACTGGTTCTTTGAGTTTTCTAAACAGATTAAAAAAGGAAAGACCTGATCTATCTAATAAAATTGAAGATTTAATAACAGAAATAAACAACCCACCTACTGAAGTTAATTTTGCGGATATAGATCCATTTAGTAATATAGCCTCCTAGCATCATCATCCACCGTCCATACAGTACCCTTATCATCCTTAAAGGTTTCCTCTTCTTGTCCATCATCTATAATTCCAAACGGCAACATGTCTTGCTCTAATGTTTCCATTTGTTCTTCCCACATTTTTTTTCTTATGTCCATGTTTGTCAACTCCTTAAAATATCTTTGTTGAACTAACCAACCGAATATAACTAAAGTCATCGCTAGATCATCGTGTGAACCCTCTTCAGCTTGATATGTATTATTTGTCATAGCAAAAGTTGTGAGTTCTTTAATAGTTTCAAAATCAGATATGATTAATTGATCTTGTTCTATTAAATCTTTTAGGGTAGCACATCCAATTCTCTTGATTTGTTTACTCGTTCTTAATCCTAATTGAATATTCTTTGCAAATCCACCACCAATTTGTTGTCCTGCTCTACCCCTCATTGTAATGATCATGATATTTTCATATTCCAAATCATAATGTAAGGTATCAGCAACTTGAGAACCAATATCATTTACCTCAATTAATACATGCGCACAATTATACTTATTTCCAACATTATAAATCACATTTGGATATAACATAGGAGAAATGGTATTATCTCTATATGTCGCTACTTGTTTGTAGGGCATTTCAGAAACATCAAATATATTAAATGCAGAATAATCTACACCTTTTCCTTGTGCAGTATCAGCAATCAAAGCATACGTATGATTTTTCTTTGGTTCTTCATATACATCTAGATTGTTATTACTATGAATCGGATTCTTGAAGACCATCGTTCTGAGTTTTGATGGAGCAATTAGTGTATATGTTGATCCTACAAATTCACATTCAAACTCTTGTGTGAACTGTACTTCAGAAGTATTACGTATTGTTTCTTCTTTCCATTTACCATCTCTACCAGGCATTTCTGACCAATGTACTTCAATCGGTACATAATCATTTCTACCTTCTTCTGCTTCTACCCACATTTTGTAGAACATATTCAGTCCAAGTGGAGTTGAAACAATAAGAACTTTAGTAGATTCACCAGAAGAAATTGTAGGATAAACAGAAGTGAAGAATTGTTCGGCAATGTTTTGTGGTACGTGAGCAAACTCATCAAGAAAAATAATATTGAATGAACTACCACGAACAGCTGAACTAGAAGTTGCTGCGGCGATAACTTTAGATCCGTTCTCTACTTCAATATTTCCTTTGTTCCATACAACTGCTCCTTGCTGTAACCACTTAGGTAAATGTTCGTATGCGAGTTGTAATCTAGAAAGAAGTTCTCTCGCCACTGCTCCTTTGTTAGCAAGGATAGCAACGTTAACACTTTCATTGAACAGAATGTAATGAAGCAAAAAACTGATAATCGTGGTTGATTTGCCTGTCTGTCTAGGCATTTTGCAGATTACAAAACGATTATCATTGAACTTATGTATCATATCTTTTTGATAATCATACATCTCAAACGGCACCAATCCGTGATCTACATGAATAATTTTAACAAAACTCCGTATGAAGTGTTCAGGGTCTTCCTTACACTTCATATATTCAGTAAGAGTCTCTTCTGTCCACTCTATTTTCTGTCCAACATTTTTTAAATTGGGGTTTCCAAGATAATTTTCGCTAGCCACGTTTTGCCTTTAATAGTTTTTGTAATTCAGCAGTAGATCCTACAAAGACCGCATTGTTAACATTAACACCACTATTTGTTTCAATACTTAGTTCTTTTTTGGTTTTATGTAGAGACATTAATTCTTTATTTGCATCTAATCCAGATTTGATTAATTGTCCGACTACTTCAAAAGCACGAGGATGCTCAGATTGTTTAGCAATCTCCAACATTTCTTCTACTGCGTCTTGATTTCTTTCGATTAGATTGTAGTAATTTTCACGGGCATAATTATAATCAATGTCATCATCTTTGCGATCACTATCAACACTAGGTATAATCCTTGAGGGAGGCTCGGGCGCCATTTCTGGAGTAGGAACTAAACTTGTAATTTCTAATATTTCATCTATACGATCATCAACTGTCATCTTTATTCTCCTTATCAGGTTCTACATCATCATACCAAGACTGTCCAGTTTCTTTTAAACAATCATCGGTCAGGGGAGCAATAATATTATGTATTTCTAAAGGTGGTTTTACTAAAAATTGTTTAGGGTTATGTTTTTCTCTAATTTTATCACATATACAAAAACATTGCTTAGATACATCTACTTCAGTTAATTTATGTTTGTTTCTTTTATATTTTGTAGTACCTAAAAAATGAATGGTTTCATAACAAGACTTAAACAACAATAAGATATCTTCAGTTTTATATACTTCCCTTTTATCCAATTGTTCATGAGCAAAACTCGGTAATCCCACTCCCATTATTAAAATTAATAAAAGAACCCGAAACAACATTATTCTACAGATTCACATCTAATCCGGTTGTCACATTAACATCTATATTGTCATTAAAATATTCAAAAGTTTGTGTATAACCAAAATCATCATTTGCGGTGACATCTCCTGGTCCGGGCGTAACCGTTAATCTTGATTTAATTCCTGCTGCTCCTGTTCCTGTTGAACTAGTTTCTGTTATGAATTTCATTAGTCCTGTTGCGTTTGGAGAACCCGCGTCTGCATCCAAAAGTAAATAGTTAATGGAAAAATCTGTGCTATCTTCTAAAATAATATATTCTGGAATATCTGCTTCTTCTGTAGGCATTCTAAGATTTACTATAACACTCTTAGTAACTGATCCCGACTTAACATCTGGATAGATATATCCTTTTAGTTGAAAAGTAAATGTCCATATAATTTCTCTTCTTGCGGTAAAATCTCCCTCATAAGAATCTTCAACTGAAGTACTATTTAATATTATAGTAACATCAGGTTTAATATTCATAGAAGGAACTAGATTCACACTAACTGTAAACTCTGGCGTAAAGAAAGGAACTATCTGTTCAAATATTTGTGCTCCATCTTCTGAACTGTCTACCATTGCGGTCAAAGCAAAATCAAAATTATAAGGCACAGGATTATATTGTTTCATGAGTGTACTAGTAGATGCAGCAGTATTCGCCGCATAGACTTGACCCAGAGTATTTAATTTTCTAGTTCCATCATAAGTAATCCCGTTCATAACAAAACCCATTCTTGGAAGACTCACGGAAACACTCCCGTCAGCCTGAACTGCTCTTGTTCGGAGAATCAATTTATCTTTAGCCTCGTATGCAATAGGAACTTTGATCTGTTCTGTTATAACACCAGCAGAATTTCTCCTTTGAATGTTTATATCATTGAAAAGAGTTCCGAAAACCGCTACATATTTTCTAATAGTTTCATGATAATAAGTTGTTCCTAACATTATAGACTCCCGAATGGATTACCTTCGGTAAAATCAATAATAGCATCTGCGGCCGCTTCTATTTCTACATTAGTTGCGGATGCCGCAGTATCTGCAGCTGAGTCTTGGGCATCAAAAGAAGTAATAGAATAAGTTGCACTAGAACTGTCACCAACAATATTTACAGTTCCAGAAAAATTACCTGTCATGTTTATGAGATTTAATAGTTTATCTGTCGCATTCCAACTAGCTACCTCTCCTTTGACTGTAGCAGCGGCGAGTGATGCCCCCTGATAGACTTGCTCACCAACAGTATAGTTACCACTACCGGTATTCATTGTAAAATCAATCGAATAAGATTGTGCTCGTTCAATTGCATCTATAACTTCAATACCAGTATTAAGAGATTGATCAGAATAAAAGAACATTTCACATAGAAGATCATAAGTCTGTAATCCACCTGTTTGATAAAATATGGATTCATCTTCTACAAACATTATTTGGAATAATGCTTCAACAGTAGGAAAATAAATTAAATCTCCTTCGTGTGGAGTATCAGCTCTTCCTTCACCTTGAATATTCAATTCCGCCCATCTGCGTCTCGCAACAGTAAAAGTAATTTGATCTTTTATTTGTATTCCAAACTTCGAAATAAAATCACCCTCACCCTCAAATCCATCTATGGATTTAATATACATTTCAATTGTATGAGCACTATTATAAGATGCGGTATTATCCTCGCCCATCAATGTGTCTTCATCATTCAATGTTCTGGGACAATAATATACATCTGTTCCAAAAGTCTGTATTGCTTCAATATTCAAATTTTCTATTAATCTTTGCTCTGGTGTATTTGTACCATGCAGATTAAAATACTGATTTGTCGCCATTTATTATCCTATTAGATGATCTATTGGTAGTTCATACCGTAGTGACATTTCTGTTTGAATAGTTTCTAGTTCTGTAGTTGCATCATCATAAAGTTGTCGTCCATTCATCGTTACTCCACCCGGCAATTGCATACCCTCAAACTTAGTAAGGTTTTGACCCCATTGTTTTTTCATCAATGCAGTATTATATCTCTTGAGAAACATATCACTCCAGATATCGGCATACGTGGCCGGATCAAGAATTTTATCTACTTCAACAACAATAAAATCATCTATGGTAACATCTGAGCCCCATGAAATATCAAGATATAATTTGTCTGCATGACGGTTATATCTAAACGATGGCTGGCCTGTGAACATTTCACTAATCAATTGTAAATATTCTTGTGCAATTTCAAAACTTGCTAAACCACCACTTCCCAATGAATGCATTTCAGATAGTGCAAATTGATACTTTGAGGAAAACATAGAATTGGTTCTAGAATTATCAGAGAAAGGAATAATTCTTCGAACTCCAATAATTGCCTCGGCTATCGTTATGTATTTGTTATCGTAGTCTCCTATTGCAGTTGCAGTAGATCCGTGAGTTGTTGCGGTTGCTGAACTTGTATTGCCTGTAATAGTTTCGCCAGTAGAGAATGTTGTAGTAGTATTTGCATAAAACGTATTACCATCTCCGCCCGATTTAACTTCTGGGTCTTTGTATCTTAAAGTAGTATTAGCACTATGATATGCGTGTACTGTTGCTTGAACACCACTTGTTCCGCCAGTAATTATTTCACCATTTGAAAAAGTTCCAGTTGGAGCTCCCGCCAATTTAAGTGTCGAGCCTGATATTTGATGTTTTAGAAAGGTGTTTTCTGTTGCATCAAAATGATATTCTTGATAAAATTGAAGTGAATCATCGATGCAATCTTCCACTTGGTCATCATCAATATTCAATTCGACTACTGGCCAGCCAAGTTTCCGTTTACAATAATCTTTAAAAGTTGTTCTAGTAGTTGGTTGTGTCATTTTGTTGCCTCTGCAGATATCGTTATAATTCCTTCTGCCAATCTTTCTACTATTGTACCACCCGATTGTGTATATTCAACATCGTAAACATAATTTCCAGGGGAAAGAGCTGCAGTCTGTGTCGCAGTCAATGAGATTGTTACATTTGATCCTGCAACGGCGGTAGTTATAGTAGTAACATTATTTGATGAATAGTAAGATTGACGCATCTTAGCGGCACATGTCCCTGTAGAGATAGTGACATTCTGACTAACAGAATTTTGTGCGTAAATTACTTTTTCAAACGTGCAACCTTGATCTACTACTAAGTTTACAGTTTGTTTTTGGAGGGTCAATGCCACAATCCTTCTCCTTTTATAATAGTGTAGTTTATATAGTTGTTCCTATACTATTTATATGATTAGGAAATCTGTGGCATCTAGTTTAATTTCGCTTTTAGTTCATCAATCTGTGCTTGTTGTTCTTTAATTGCTTCTACGAGAACGGCGGTTAATTTTGTATATTGAATACCGCGAGCTTTTCCTTCTGCATTATGAGATACTAAATTAGGTAAAATCTCATCCATATCTTCTGCTATAAATCCATAGTTATCTTTAGATTCTGGATCAAATTTATAATCAAACTTGACACCTTGCATCTGCATAACTGCTGGTAACATTTCTCCCATGTTTTCAATATTCGTTTTTTCTTCTCTCATAGAAGTTTCAGTAATAACTCCAGCAACTTCCAATTGTGTGCTTGGGGTCGCTGTGCCCATACCAACATAACCATTATATGCAATTCTCATTTTCTCTGCGGCCGCTTCTGAACCGGCAGTAGCAAAAACAAGTTCGGTTCTATTATTATCTGCTGCAAATGTGTCGTCTGCTTCCGCGTATATGGATGCTCCAACCAAAATTGCATCTGTTCCACTACCTTCCAATGGAGCAATAAATTCAATTCTTCCTAATTGGTCTGCATCTACTACTGTTACTTCAGCGGTTTCTAATCTTAAAACTCCCGCGCCTGTAGCTCCTGTTCCAACAGGGCCTCGTACAATAAGTTTATCAGCCGATGCATCATAAAGCATGTAAGCGGCTGCGGTTTCACCAAAGAGTTTAACATCATATCCAGCATCATCAACTCCCATTGTCAATACACCAGCTTGGTCTATCTTCATTCGTTGTGTACCGGCAGTATGAAAATCTAAATCATCATTATCTGCTCCTGCACTAGTTTCTGCAATAATCTTCGTATCTTGGTCAACATCAATAAGTCCTCCCATACCAGCCCATGTTGAGCCACTATATCCTTCAAAACCACTTGTTGTGGTATTATATCTTATACCACCTTGAACTGCGTGCCCCCTATTGGAAGATGTTCCAACTGGTACGACAAGAGCTGTTGTACCGATAAATTTTGCTACACAATTCGTAGAATCTTGTGTTACTACAAGTGGAACTGCGGCGACTGCCAAGGCGTTATTATTATGGATTGTTACTAAACTTCTTGTTGAAGTATCAGCTGAATCTGAATCGATTGCCACAGCCGAACCAGTAGTTAGTCCGTCCATTGACATATTAATACCAGTACCAGTAGTAGCGGCATCTGCTGTAATATCAATGACTTTTCCAGTAAGTGTTCCAGAAGTTGTAATATCAATTGCTTTACCAGTAGTTAATCCGTCCATCGACATAAACAAACCAGTTCCACTAGTAGCGGCATCCGCTGTAATATCAATGACTTTTCCTGTTAGTACTCCGGCGGAGGCTATTTCTAATGTTGTTCCACTAGTACTAATAGCTGCAATCTTGGCGGTATTTGTTGTGGTTATTTCTGCATCAATTTCAAGTGCATATCCACCTGCTGCGAGATTTGTATCAATAAATACACCTCTTCCAGCATCTGCTTGTACAGTAAGTCCTGTTGAGCCTGTTGCGGAAGCATGGTTTTGAATAATTGTTGCAATACTTCGAGTATCAGTAGCGGAAGAGTCTGAATCAATATAGAGTGCTGACCCAGTAGTGAGTGCATCAGAAGTAATATCAATAACCTTACCAGTGGTTACTGAATCTGCTACAATATCAAGAACATCTGCAGTAGTTTGACTGGCTGCAACACTTATTGCAATCTGATCTACATCTGCTGAAGTAACTGTAAGGGCGGGTTTTCCTGAATCGGTCTTTTGTGTTATACCTGCATGACCTACCCAAGCATTTGCCCATTGCATTGTAGTATTACCAATATTAAAAGTAAGATTGGCATTTGGAATTAGGCTAGAATTTATATCTGCGGAAAATGTAACTTGGTCTGTAGCCGCATCTCCGAAAACAAGATTACCACTTATTGTAGTATCTCCATCTGTTATAACATTTCCATGTATTCTTAAATTTTCTCCTATCACTGCCGATTTGGCGATACCCACACCTCCTGCGGTGATAATCGAGCCAGTAGTATTACTTGTCGAATTTGTGGTGTCTAACAACTTAATGAAATTACTCATTCCATCAGTTTGTGTCATGACCACAACTTCATTTGTCTTGACTCTCCATTGGTCAAAGGTATCTGTTAATGCGACATTGGCACTCATGGTTTATGACTCCTATTTGTTTTTAATAAATTCTGTAAGAAGAGTTTTAATCTCAAGCATTTCTACTCTTATTGTTGTGAGTTCTTCAACTTGGCCTCTTAGTATATTTATATCACTTTGTTGTTTATAAAAATATTGTTGTTCTCGTCTATGTTGTTGTAAAGCATCGTAATCTGTATTCAATAATGCCTTCGAATGTGTGTCCCTCATAAATCTAGAATCTTCTGTTTGTACAATTCCCATAATTAATCTAACGCGATTGCTCGCATGTCCTTTACTCTTGGCATATCGTATGTAGTATCTGCAACTAATGCTATTTTAATTGAAAATACTTTAAAAGTTTCATATCGTACATTATTCGATGTATATGCTGCAGTTTCTGCGGGAGTTTGATAAATAAACTCTTGAATATCTTCTTTTCCTTTAGAAATTGTTCCAGATGAAGTCTCTTGCGTCATTAATATATAGTTTTTCAAATCAAAGTCATCTGGATCATCTCCGTTCTTAACTTTATAATATACATGAACATTTGTACCCAAAGGTTTATATGCACTTACAATAATTTTTAAATCTGATGCATCAAAACCATCTTTAAGAGTGACCCTTCGTGAAATATATTTTGCTGATATTGGACCACCACTATTTCTTTCTTCTCCTGTACATTGTACCGCTGAATTAATTGATCCAGCTCCAGTAACAGTTGACATTGTGACTGTTGGATTTTGAGTATATCCTGAACCAGTATCAACTACTACAACATTTGAAACATATCCATTGGCAACTAAAACCTTCATTGTAGTATTACTTCCACCTAATCCAGTTACTGCATTCGTTTGTGCATTTGGATTTGCCCAAATAAAACAACCATTGGAAAACCCTCCAGTACCAGAGGTAGGAATAGTTTTATTATTTGCGTTCGTTTTAATGGTAACAGAAGAAACGTTCTTTGATGTGTTACCTTCTAAATGAGTGACAGCTGAAATAATACCATAAACACCACTATTATTCGCGTTTACATCAACTGATGCGACATTACACATCACAGCTTCACCGACAACAAATGCTGCAGGATTACTACTGTCAACTGTGTATCCACCATTGGCACTTGTTATTGTAGTAGAGTTTGAATTGACATTCATTGTCATTTCAACATGAACGTTTGCTGTTGCAGTATTTGAACTTCCACCACTTGTTATCGTTGCAGTATATGCCGATGACATAACATTCGCATAACCAGATCCTTTGGTTGTTATTGAAAAATCTGCATCTGCAAGTCCGGCATTGTCAACATAATTTTCGACAGAAATTAAATTTAAGCGATCGATATCTATAACTGGTGATACATGAGAATTAGAAGATTTCATCTCTGCTCTAATTCTAAAAGATCCATTGGTAGCCGCGAGTACCCTTTTTCTGTCTGTCAATTCATAGTTCTGGTCTGGACTAAAT
>Ga0310345_10003297_pt1 | contig 15460 bp, 11 predicted proteins | sample HC15DNA20500_MG_FD_204667 | JGI IMG/M metagenome (GOLD analysis project Ga0310345, IMG submission 204667) | Marine microbial communities from station ALOHA, North Pacific Subtropical Gyre - HC15-DNA-20-500_MG | ecosystem: Environmental > Aquatic > Marine > Oceanic | place: Pacific Ocean: North... | reverse complement strand
CAGTGTCTTGCTGCGCGTGGGTATCAGGTCACTGCGTTAACGCGAAAAGATGAGGCACATGAGTTTTTACGGTCTCTTGGTGCGGCAGAGGTGTTATCAATGAGTGCCGTGGACATGGGGACTCGTCCGTTAGAGAAGTCACTGTGGGCGGGTGCGGTCGATCCTGTTGGTGGCGAGACATTGGCTTGGCTCACGCGGACGATGAGACATGATGGTTGCATTGCTAGTTCTGGTCTGACTGGTGGGATAGAAGTGCACACGACAGTGATGCCTTTCATCCTTCGTGGGGTGAAGCTCCTTGGAATCGAGTCCTCTAAATGTCCCATGAAATTGAGGCGGCAGGTGTGGCAGCGGCTTGCTACAGATATGAAACCCAAAAATTTGGAAGCTACAGCTCAAGAGATAGGATTAGACGAACTACATGTCGCATTTGCTGCTTTGCTAAAGGGTTCAGCAAAGGGGCGATATATCGTGAAGGTAAGAGATTCCTAGCCGCCTAGCGTGCCTTCGTCGTCAACTCGTCGTGCCAACTTATGCTGGCAGTCGTTGCATACCCAAAGTATCGGGTTAATTACACCTAAACGGGATGCGAGTAGACTACCTTTCGAGCGCAAACCGCCACACAATGTACATTGTTGGCCGAGCGTTCTGGCTTGGCTCTCACCTGACGTGGGATGGAAGCCATGTTCATTGGTAACTGGCAAGATCGTTTCCACTGATAAAAAATTTGTCTATCTAAAGTACATCTTTTGTTACGTGAACCTATCTGCGCCTGAGGCCTTCATTGTGGTACTGGAATGGATCAAACGCAATCAAAAATCTCATTTTCTTTCTAGGTTATGTAGCCTAATTTTTAACTGCTGGCGGAAGCGCCTGGGAGTCGAACCCAGCCCCCCCGCGTTGGCGGGGAGCGACCGATTTTGAAGACCGGGAGGGCCACCGGGCCCCGTTCGCTTCCCGGTAGAAAATAGTAAACGCGAATCAGAACAAACTGCAATAGGAATAGCGTGCGGGTTGTCGGGCCGTGACCACGAAGCAGTAGTACTTCGCTCTAACCTTCTTCAAGGAGACGAACGTCTCCAGCGCGTGGACCCTTCTGCGATTCTTCGGGGGTGAAATCTACCCGCTGTCCTTCACGCAGGAGTTCAAACACGGCGCCGCGAACAGAGCTACGATGAAAGAAATGCTCGACTCCGCCTTCGTCGCGGATGAATCCAAACCCTTTGTCAATCAAAAGACGCGCGATCGTGCCGGTTGGCATACGGTTCCTCCGAGGTTGGCGACGCCGGGCCTAACGAAACCTTCGTCACCATCGTTCGAGCCGAAAGCTACCATTTCATTTAGCCCTCGCATCAGCAAGCAGCTAAACCCACTTGAAGTCAGGCCTTATGTGAGTTTCAGGCTACGGCGCTATCGACTCGAAGGTGGTCAGTCTAGTGAGGTATCTACCAGAAGTCAAGTATTTACCAGTGTTTAGGGACCGCATACAGGCAGACACCTTTGTTATGCTGGGGACGGTGCGGGCTTTGGTGGTTTTGGTGGTGGATAGGTCGTCCAGAAGTGGCGCCCGCATTTGGGGCAGTCCCAGAACTGCTGGGGAGGCCAAGGCTCACCAGCCGTTGGATCTTTCAGAGTCATTTGTGTTCCGCATCGCTGGCAGCGGATCTGTATCTGGACATCACTCATGGACAAGATTCTATCATTGAGAGCAGGAAACTGAGCGCCAGATCCAGATGAGCATCATTGTTCCAGCAATTGTATTGGCTGCAGGCCGGTCTAGCCGAATGGGGCGTGCCAAGGCACTGTTACCGACGGGACGGACTGGAGACACGTTTGTAAATCGTATCGTTCGCACTCTTCGCGAAGGTGGAGTCGATGACGTCCTTGTCGTCGTCAGCGAGGATGGGCAGAACATTGCTACTGCGCTACAGCGCGAGCAGCCCCCGCCTCGACTAATCCTCAATCCACAGCCAAAGTTGGGGCAGCTGTCATCGTTACAGGCTGGATTGCGTGCTATCGACCACCCGGGAATTGGCGGACTCCTGGTGACTTTGGTCGATGTTCCACTAATTCGTGCGTCGACCGTCAGGGCTTTACTCGACGCGCATCGAAGCACAAGAGCGCCAATCGTACGACCTGTACGCCGGGGTAGTCACGGGCATCCAGTTATTTTTGATAGGTCAGTCTTTAAACAACTTAGACACGCACCACCTGATTCAAGCGCTAAGGTCATCATTAAGGCGCACTTGCGAGAAGCTGTCGAGGTAGTTGTAGGAGAGGACGGCCCTTTCTCCGACATTGACACACCGGCTGACTACGAGCGGGTGTTTAAGCGAATATTGGCAGAAGACTCTGACGGTAGGGCCAGTTGACCCATTGATCGTCTGGCACTTAGGACTTAGAATAAAACTAAGTATTGAGTGGGCCAGTGGCGCAGTTGGGAGCGCGCGTGACTGGCAGTCACGAGGTCACGGGTTCGACCCCCGTCTGGTCCACCAACCTTTACCCTCTCAAGTTAAGAGAGGATTTGAAGGTAGTAAGCTTCTGAGACTATGACATCAGAGATTCTTACTTTCTTTCGCGAACTATAACGTTCGGTGTTTACCCCAACACTACTCAGTATTCTTCAAACATTCGTTGAATTTCGTGCTCGTCGCGTGTCTGTGTGAGAGCTAGCATTAACAGAATACGCGCTTTGACAGGAGAAAGGTCCTCGCCGGCGATTCGGCGCAGCAAGAAATAGTTATCGTCTGGTTCTCGTGCAGCATTGCTCGGTGTTGGCAATGTCACGACACGTCCACCTCCGGTACGGCTAGTGACGACTATTGGAACGCTTCGATCAAGTACACGTTTTACCGCATCTCGTTGGGACGGGCTCATGGATCCCGCGCCGCTTGCCGCAATTACAAGTCCTGCCGCGCCCCTTTCAACCGCAGCCAAGATCAGATCGCCTGGTGCATCTTGATAGCTGAGTAGAACATCGACTCTCGGTAGTAGTTCTATGTTAGAAACGTCGAATTCGCTGCGGGTGGTGTGTCGACGGTAAGGCCGACGATAGTAGATCACCCGATCAGAGTCAGCGACACCCAAGATTCCGTATCCTCGTGTTTCAAAAGTGTGGAGTCGTTGAGCGTGTGTTTTGGTGGCCTCACGAGCCGAGTTGATCTCTGCATTAAGTACTACTAGGACGCCGAGGTCGCGGGACGATGGCTCTGCGGCTACGCGGAATGCTTGGAGTAGGTTCGCTGCCCCGTCGTAGCCAAGTGATGTGGGTGGGCGCATGGATCCGACAACAACAACAGGCCGAGTATGCCGAACGGTCAGATGAAGAAAGTACGCTGTCTCTTCCAGCGTGTCAGTTCCGCTGCTGACTACGACGCCAGTCAAATCTGGTCGTTCATCGAAAAGTTCATTAATCCTGCGCGCGAGTGCGAGCCAACCCATCACGGCAAGATCGCTACTGGGAAGGTTGGAAAACTGCTCCGCTTCGGCTTGGACGTGCTCGTCTAAAGTCGGCACTAGCGCGACCAAGTTTTCTGCAGTCAGCCGGCTGGCCGGTCGACTGGAGATGGTACCGCCCGTAGCGATCAGCCGAACAGTTGGCAGTTCAGTCGATAGCTCCGCTGTTTGAGTCGCCGCAGCGACCGGTGGAGCTAGACCGAGACAAAGTAGCAGCGCGATCCAAGACTTGCGCATCCTCGGGATCCGTGCGACCCAGCTTACTATATCGAATCGACTTCGACGCGATGAGCTTGGATGAGCCAGCTCACTAACTGCTGTGCTGCTTCGTCTGGTGTACGGCCATAAAAGGGCATTAGGGCGGTTGGTCCATCCGTCACACGTACAAGATATGCTCGCCAGCGATCTGGTCTGACAGCAAGCACTTCAATCTTATAGTCGTTCCCGTTGATGGTTTCTTCGAAGCTGTGTACTGTCACGACGCTAGCGGGTAGGGGTTGTGAGTCAGTAAGACGAAGGCAGAATTCTAACCTTCTGAGTGGAAACGTCAAGCGAAGCAACAGGCGAAGATAGCATCAACAGTCAACACTGTTGCCAATTACTTCACTTGCCGGCGTAAGAAAAATACGATTGCGTACATCTCCACACTGGATGCACAGTTTTTCAACAGACTTTGCACACGCTTCCGCAGATGCTTGACGATGGTCTGCGTCCACAACTACGCTCAGGGATATGAAGGGGTTCGTGTATCTAATGGTTGTCTTCCTGACGGTTTCAGCTAACGCGGAAACAAACCAAGCTCCGCTGTACCGGATCTTTCTTGGGCAAGGTGATGATCTGGTTAGCTACGGTGAGTACGTGCGTGTGGATGACCGTGTCGTTTTTTCGCTCCCGCTCACAGCTGACCTCAGCAAAGGGAGCGCCCAGCTCGTTAGTGTTCCCGCTGACGTCGTTGACTGGATTTCCACAGCGCGTTACGCCGATGCGGTGCGGGCCTCACAGCATATGGCGACACTGGGTAATGTGGATTTCACAAAAATTAACGCGGAGGTTGCACTTGCTCTCAACAAAATTGCCTTTACCGAGGATGTCTCAAAACGCGTAGCACTGGCCCAGAAAGCCCGCGAGCGTTTGATCGGTTGGGCAGAGTCGAATCGTGGATATAGATCTGATGACATCTTGCAGATTGTGGCACTTCTTGACGAAGCGACTTTAAGTGGTCCTGACCCGAGTGCAAGGAGCGGTATCAGTGTAAGTCTCGTAGCTACGACTGAGAGACCGGGTTTGGTCCCACTCCTTCCGGTTCCTACTCTTCAGGAAATTATTGCTCGAGCGCTGATCGTTTCGCGGTTGACATCAGTGGCTGCAGAACGGGTATCGGTACTCCACTCGGTAATTGTTTTATTAGATGCTCCGGATAGCGCACTTAACGCTGACTGGAGAAAATCGGCGCGCGCTGGTGCAGTGCGCGACCTCAACTTGGAGTATCAGATCGACGCAGCCTATGCTGAGCTTAGACGGGAAGCTCTCAATCGTGCAGTCTGGTACGCAGATCAAGCCGACGTTCGAGGAATCCGATCGGTCTTAGACACTGTTCTTGTGCGTGACGAAACACTTGGCAGAAAGCGTCCGAATCACCTGTCGGCAGTGCTAGCTACACTTGACTCTCATCTCGCGGATGCGCGTTCCCTTCGGCTTGAACGTGATCGCTGGAAGCTCCAGGTTGAGGTTGTACGGCAGTACAGCGATAGTGTTAAAGATTTCCGCAATCGATTTATCGCGTTAAGTTCACAGCTAGAGGATATTAGGCTGCTTGCCGGGCCGGATGTAAGTGACCTATTAAATCTCAATCTTAAATTCGCGAAGGTGGCACAAAGTCTTGACCAAAATGTGCCTCCGGTTGAGATCCAACCGGTGCACGATCTTTTTCAACAGTCACTCACGTTAGCAAAAAGAGCCTCACGTGGGCGGCATGAGGCCGTCCAGGTTGGTGACCTCTCGGCTGCGTGGGATTCGGCTGCGGCCGCGGCCGGGGCACTCATGCTGTTCGAACGAGCAACCGAGGAGCTCGAGCTGGCCATGCAGCAACCGAAGCTCCATTGACCACTCCCCGTTCTACGCACCTTTTACGCGTTTCAGGCCTCAGAAGTTTTCAGGATGCAATCGCGAAGCTCGTTTGTACTCGTGATCCATGGCGTGCACATCAGACGGCAGTCTTAGTGCCTACAAGAGCGGCTGCCGAGCAACTCAGACGTACACTTGAAGAGCTAACTGTCACAGATAAGGGTTGGTCAACACTGGCGGGAACGAATGTTCTTACCCGCGATGAGTGGTATCAGGCTATGGCAGAGAGGTCGGAGCCATCGGTTCCGCTATTGTCTCAGATTGAACGAACCGTTTGTATGACATCGGCCACGAAAGCCGCTCTGAAGAGTGGCGCGAAGCCACCTTTCAAACTTCGACCAGAGCTGATTCCTTCGATTGTTGCTTTCTATGACGATCTGATGAGACATCAACAATCTGTAAAAAGCTTCGAACGCCTGATGGTCAGCGATCTGGAGCCAAGCGTTGAGCTCGATCGTGGTGCACGACGGTTACTCAGACAGACGCACTTTTTGGCAGCTACGTTTCGATTTTTTCAACGTGAAATTGTTAAGGCTGGTCGATTGGATGAGCACGGACTCCGCGAGAAGTTGATCGACCGTGGGATGCGGATACCGTTTGTGCGAGTTGTTGTTACCACAGCGGATTATGTTGCTGATCCAGATGGGTTGTGGCCAACCGATTTTGACCTTTTGACACGTCTTCCGGGGTTAGAACGAATCGACGTTGTGGCGACGGATAACATGCTTAACGCAGGGTTTCATCAGCGGGTTGCTGAACTCCTTCCGGGAATTGAAGAAGAAGACGTCCAGGCCAGTCCTGATGTCCCTCCGGTTCTCGTTACTCCTACGGACGATCAGTTGCATTTCGTCTCACGTGACCGTGAGGAGGAGCTGCTTGGGGTTGTCCGAGCAATCAAGGGACAGTCTCGAGCTGTTGACGGCGCCGAGGCGGTAGTGTTCCAGCGTCGGTTCCCGTATCTCTATCTTGCCCAGGAAGTGTTCGAGCAGGCCCGGATTCCCTTTCAGACACAAGATTCATTACCACTCGTAGGCGAGTCCTACGCGGCGGCACTTGATTTGGTTGTGGAGTTCGTAACATCAGATTACAGTCGGTCGTCGATGGTCGCATTACTGCGATCGCCGCAGTTTGCGTTCAAACATGAAGGGCGGTTGCTGCCGAGCATCAAGATTGAAGCTTTGGATCGTGCGTTGCACGGGGTTAGGTACAGTGGTGGTCGCTTAGCGCTGGGCACCCTTGTCGACAAGTGGGTTGCTTCAGACAAAGATGGCCGTGGGCTCGAGACGCCGTGTGCCGAGTGGGTGGCTGCAGCCGTCGTGGCTGCGGAGCTAGCAGAAGAATTACGTTCTCTTGAGACGCCAGGTCCTCCCTCGGAATTGCTCGACCGGTTGATGTCATTTCTAAAACATCACCGGGCAAACCTATGCGACACTAGTACTCCTACACAGCGTGCATCTAACGCACGGTCTCAAATTTGGACTGGCTTGGCTGCACTCAGGTCCGCTTATCTCAATATTGACGACACGCCCACTGAATTCTCCGAACTCACTTCGTCGATTCGACGATGGATTGAGAACCAAACCTATTCCGCGTTTGCCGGATCAGACGGGATCCAACTAATCGACGCACGGGCAGCGTCCTATGGTCGATTCAGAGAGCTCTTTATCGTTGGTTTGATTGACGATGAATGGCCTGAACGCCCTGCTCGCTCAATTTTTTATCCGACGTCACTGCTTACGTTGCTTGGGTGGACTCGTGATCGAGATCGTCTCCGCGCGGCGCGCGCCCGATTCCTAGATCTCATGAGTCTTGCTCGCGAACGTGTTTCTTTATCGACGTTTTCATTGGAGGAAGACGCCGTTGTGACGCCCTCAAATTTTCTTGAACAGTTAGCTGACGTTGGGCTCTTAACGATACGGGAACCACTCGATCTAAGAATATGCGTTACGTCCTATGAGGCACTGGCGCGCGGTAGTGTCGCACCGGAAGATTTGCCCGGTCGAGCGAAGGAGTGGCTGAGTCTCCGAGAGCATCGTCCAGCTCAGGGTCAGAGTCGCTGTGGAATCGTAGGAGCTTGCCGAGTCCAGACGTACGCCGTCAGCGCACTGGAACAGTATCTCGACTGTCCGTTTAAATATTTTGCTCACAGTGAACTTCAACTAGAAGAAGAACTGATGGACGAGCCGACACTAAGTCCGCGTCAACGTGGGTTGTTATTGCACGGTATTCTTGAAACTTTCTTCTCAAAATGGCAGGAGAGTGGAGAACAAGCGATCACGTTGGCTAATATGGGTCGCGCGCTCGAGTCCTTCCGAAGTGTCGTCGAGGAGTCCGTCCTCACACTCCCTGTTGTGGATCGTGCAGTTATTCGTTCTTGGCTACTCGGTTCAGCAGCGGCACCGGGAATCGCTGAGCGACTATGTATGCTAGAGATAAGCAGGCCAGCGGAGGTCGTGGAGCGGCTCCTTGAGTTTCGTGTCGAGGGCCCCTTCATATTGCAGGGCGGTGATCGTCAACGAACTGCACACATTCGGGGCACAATCGATCGACTCGATCTGCTGTCTGATGGAACATTTAGAGTGATCGACTATAAAGCAAACCGAGCGCCGCATCATGATCGAGCATTACAGCTTGCCGTTTACGCACGGTGTGCTGAGCAACAGCTGGATGGATATCAGCGTTCCAGATGGAGTGTCAGTGATGCCGGTTATGTCGCATTTGGGGAGCCACGCTTATACGTGCCGCTCGCAAACAGAAATCTCGGCCGTGAATTAGCTCAAGGTGAGTCTCGGGCAATCGACGTGTTGGATCAGATTACTCACGGTGTTTTTCCGGCGCGCCCAGCAGAACCGCAGTTATGCACCCATTGTGCTTACCCCACGGTTTGTCGTAAGAATTACGTTAGAGAGAGATGATCACTCCCACTGATACGGCTGCCCGTGTCTTTGCCACCGACCCGACCCGCAATGTAGTGCTCGAAGCGTCGGCAGGAACAGGGAAAACGTCGGTACTAGTCGCTCGTTACCTGAATTTGCTTCGAGCAAACGTAGCACCGGCCAATATTCTTGCGATGACGTTCACCCGGCAAGCGGCGGCCGAGATGCGTCAACGCATTATCCGTGAATTGCGTCGTGAGTCACTGGAATTCACTAATGCTCGTGTGCGTTGGAATGATCTTCGGGACAGGCTTGGGGAAGTCACGATCACCACGGTGGATGCGTTTTGTCTAGGACTGCTTAAGGAGTTTCCACTTGAGGCTGATCTAGATCCCGGGTTTAGTTTAGCCGACGAAACGGAAGTTCCACGGTTTGTGGATGAAGCTGTTGATCGCGCGTTAATAGTTGCAGCTCAGTTAGCCGGTCGCGACGAGTCCGTGGCTATGTTGCTTGCACGACTTGGTCCGGAACGCGCCCGTACGGCGCTGAGGACTTTGCTTGAACGTCGTCTGATTGTGCCCGGGGTACTCCATCGATTTCTTATGGGTGTTCCGTCCGACCTGACGGGTGAATGGGCCTGTGCTAAGGCAGTGTCTAGTCTGACCGATCGCTTCGACGATGTGCAGAGCGAAATTGAACAGGTGATTAATGCTGATGTGGCTGCAGATCCTCATACGGCCATCCTGGCTCGGGACCTGAAGCGACTATCAGAGCTTGGCAATGCGGATGCATCTGCGATCAGGGCGTGGATCGAACGTCTCCGTAAGAATTTCCTCACTCAAACTGGTGATGTCCGTCAATCTTTCCAGTTGCCTACAGATGCAATCGCTCCAGTGAAACGTCGCTTTCGGCAGTCGGCTGCAATACTGGCACCGCACGTTCGTGACGTCCTTAGGACTTTCGATCGAGACATTAATGTGGTCATGACGCGGGCTATTCGGCGGGTGTTTGCCGTCGTGGTGTCGGAGTACGAGCGCGGACTTCGAGCTCGTGGGTTACTTGACTTCTCAGACGTTCTAGCGCGGGCCGTTGATTTACTTCGAAAAATGGACGAGTTCGCCCGTTCTCGGTATCGACTCGAGTCGCGGTATCACCACGTTCTCGTCGATGAATTCCAGGATACGAGTCGGGCACAGTGGGAGTTGGTTTCGTTACTAGTGCAGTCATGGGGAGAAGGAAGCGGATTAGTGGAGGACGCACCACTTTCACCAAGCATCTTCATTGTGGGTGACTGTAAGCAATCGATTTATCGGTTTCGGGATGCAGATGTAATGATGTTTCAAAAAGCCACACGCGAAATCGCTAGCTTACGAACGGACGGTGATGTGCACCGCTCAATCGCCCACAGTTTTCGCGCGGTGCCCAAACTGCTTCGTTTCATTAATGATTTTTTTGTCGAGATCGCTGCTTCCTCTTCTGCTGGTGACGCATTTCGTTTTGAAACGGGTGACAGGTTCCCACTGGAACGAGACCCAGAACAGAAAAGAGATGACACGCTTGGTGTGATTATCGGGAATACCGTCGAAAAGTGTGCGTCGGCTGTCGCTGATGAAGTTGTTTCGTTACTCAAAACTGGTGCGATTCAACTATCTGATGGGTCGAGTAATCGTAGGGTTCGGCCGAGTGACGTGGCGATTTTGTTTCGCACCCGCCAGAGCCATCTGGAATTCGAGCGTGCTCTTGATGATCGGTCAGTCCCGAACTATGTGTACAAAGGACTCGGATTTTTTGACGCAGAGGAAGTCAAGGACGTTCGGGCGCTCATCAGGTTTTTAGCGAATCCTTCGTCAGAGCTTCGTGCAGCCGCATTCCTGAGGTCTCGCTTTGTGGGATTATCGGATCCTGGTTTGCTGTTACTCACGGGCAAGCTATCAAATGCACTTATTGGTGCTGAGTCGCCAAGAGAAATGGCGTCACTTGCCGATTTAGACCGTCAGGTGCTGACGCAAGTGCGCAGCGGTTTGCACCAGTGGCTTGTTCTTGTTGATCGCTTACCACCCACTGAGGTGCTCGATCGTGTGTTGCGCGACACGGCCTACGCATTTGAACTCAGGGGTTCCCGCATCGTCCAGGCAGAGGCGAATCTCAAGCGTATACGTAGCCTCGTTCGGCGTGTGCAAAATCGAGGGTATGCGACTATGGCACGAGTCGCCGACTACATAGACCGCCAGTCAAGCGACATTTCAAATGCAGTGGTTGAGGCGTTTGACGCTGTGAATTTGATGACTGTTCATGCAGCAAAGGGACTAGAGTTTTCCATTGTTTTTATAGTGGATCTCGGACGCGGTACAGGGACGGATGTCCAACCAGTTCAGGTGATCCCAGACCGTGGCGATGGGAAGCCGTCCGTAACCGTCTGGCCATATCGAACCGACGCTGACGCGGATGAAAAGAGGCGAGATGCGGAGGAGACAAAACGACTTCTGTATGTTGCTACAACGCGGGCACGCGACCGATTGTATTTTTCAACCGTTATGGAGGGGCGGACACCGAAATTCAATCCTGGGAGTTTCGGAAGCATCTTTCCTTGTCAGTTTGTGTCTGTTTTTGAACAGGCGGTAGATGGGATAGCTGCTCCCTGGGCAGTGTGGCAGGGGAGAAGTGGAGATGTTCACTCCTTTCGAGTATGTGGTGGGTCTTCAGAGTCGGCACGGAGATCTACCAGGAGGAGCGAACTAGAGACTCCGATAGAAGCTTCGAACTTTTCTCCTGTGTTGTTGCGTCCGTTCGTGAAACGGCTAGCAGTGCGCGACATACCTTCAATTGCGGACGGTCGGAGGGGGCGGCTGATTCATTGCTTGGTAAAGCGTTATCAAGGGCACGACGTAGGCATTATCTTGCTCCATCGATATATCCGCGTGCTTCTCTCCGAACTATCTGATACCGGGGATTCTCCCGATGAGGAGGCCGTGCTTTCTGTGGCACGGTTGTACAGACGATTTGTCGCCCTACAGGGGTTACCGGCATTTGGCAATGACGATTATCTTTGGGACGTGCCATTCTCCTATAGTGGTTCCAAACCTACAGAGTTGTCGAGTTCCGAAGGATCAGTTTTACTCCGGGGCACAATCGATTGTCTTGTAAGGGTTTCAGACGGTCGATTCATGGTGTTAATGCTTAAAACGGAAAGTCCACAGCTCACGCATAGGCAAGAACTAGACGTTTATGTTGACGTCACACGTGCGATGTTTCCAGGTGACACGGTCGATGCACAAGTTGTCTACGGGTGAAGCAACAGAAAACAGTTAAGATCGAACTAACGTATCGACACCCGCAAGAGTAGAGGTTGTTCCCTATATTGTGAGCCCAACGTTAGACTGCTTGGGGTTTGTATCTGGAGACGGACGTTCTACCGGCTCGTTCTCCGATAGATTTCAAGTGCCAAAGTGTCTGATGTAATTGGCGTCTGTGAAACCGTTAGATATCGATTGCGTTGTGGATGGATCTTCTATTCAAGGAGCGTCCGATATTAAAAGGACTCTGAATTGGAAGTTAACCCCGTAACAAACGAGGATCTTCATTCAAACGATCAGCCCAGTGCTGGGCGTTCTCTTCCGCTTCGTCCCTGTTCCGGCCAACCAAAATAGTTGCGCCTGCTGGGCTGGTGTTCTCCCCAGCTGTCAGCCAAGCAACCCAGTGACCACCGCTAGGTTGGCTGTGTATCTGGTAGTGCATGCTAGTCGACCCCATCGGGACAGCGCCTATCCTATATCACAGATGGGGTTGGGCGCCATCACCTCTGGTTTGCGTAGCTGTACACCAATCCCCTACAATTTCTTGCTCGATTGAGAATACGTACGAGAGATTGGAGAGTTGGGAGACGATGTTTCTTAAGTGTCCAAGTTGCGACAACGAACGTAGTTTCCAGGTCAAGACCCTACAGATGCATGTCATTCATGTCGATGCAACTCAGGTCGATCTAGCAGATGAAGGCAGGCCAGCCGTTCTTGAACTGATGTGTGACGAATGTGAGGAAATGGTTGATCTTCAAGATGTTGACGCAGAGTTACGAAAAGAGATATTTCTAATCTTGGGTGCTGGTTGATTAGGTATTTTGAGACGACCAGCTGTTCAGGAGCCTAATGTATGCATTTTCTTTTTTGTGGATGTCGCGGAATATCGTGGCGGATCTTGACAACCAATTGGGCTAAACTTATCGTAAAACTGCCATGCTGAATCGGTGTATGAAGCACATTCAACTGCGAAAAGAGGCGCGCGGTTGGCTGTCAGACGAGGTCGTAGTTGATTTTCCGTCGATGATTGAAGTGACGGAGCGCATGCTCTCATCATTTTTCGGTTTAGAAGAAGACCGAGTGATGACACACACAGCCGACGTTGAGTTGACAGCGAAAGAAGCAGATGAGGGGATCCGTGTTCCGTTCGATTTACCAGTTCGACCAACATGTCTAGTGTGCGGTGGACGAGGTGAAGTGTGGAGCGAGGTCTGTGGCATGTGCGCCGGAACCGGCTCTGGTCTTTTACCTCATCATCTCAATCTGGATGTCCCACCTGGTGTGCACGACGGAACGTGGCTTAGATTTTATGTTACTCCACCATTTGCTGCCGAGACTCAAGTGGAAGTCCGCATCGCAATTTCCTGATAGCGTTTGTGTCTACTATTAAAGAATCTACGGTTCTCGAAGCTCTTAAAGTTGTCACTGACCCTGATCTGGGTCGGGACATCGTTAGCCTGGGTTTTGTTAAGGACCTGACAATTGTCAAAGGTACTGTCTCATTCAAGATCGAACTGACGACTCCTGCCTGTCCGGTAAAAGACCAGATGCGTGAACAAGCCCATGCTGTTGTGTCCGAGTTGGAGGGCGTGACGAGCGTGAATGTAGAGATGACGGCTAGCGTCCGTGCGGCTGCGGTTGCGGATGCTGGGCGCGCAGCGATTCCTGGTGTGAGGAATGTGATTGCGGTTGGAGCCGGCAAGGGTGGTGTGGGTAAAACAACCGTGGCTGTCAATCTCGCGGTTGCACTCGCGGAGTACGGTGGACGTGTTGGCATGATCGATGGCGACGTGTACGGTCCAAATCTTCCGATCATGCTCGGACTCGACACCCAACTGTCAACGGAGGGCAAGAAGATCGTGCCAGCGGAGAGGTACGGGGTGAAAGTCGTGTCTATGGGTTTTCTGGCCGACGGAAAGGCCCCTATCATTTGGCGTGGCCCGATGCTCCATGGTGTTGTGCGGCAGTTTTTTCAGGATGTCCGCTGGGGTGAATTGGACTACCTAGTGGTTGACATGCCTCCTGGAACTGGTGACGTAGCACTGAGTCTCACCCAGACGGTTCCTGTGGCAGGTGCTATCGTCGTAACGACACCGCAGGGTGTGTCGCTTTCCGACAGTCGTAGAGCGTTGGGTATGTATCAGAAGCTCGAAGTTCCGACACTGGGCGTGATCGAGAACATGTCTCACTACACTTGTCCCGAGTGTGGGCACGAAAGCAACATTTTCGGCACGGATGGTGGCAGTGCAGTTGCCGAAGAACTTGACGTGCCGTTTTTGGGTCAGATTCCGTTGTATGAGCCGATACGTGTCGGAAGTGACGGGGGTATCCCGATCGTTATTGGCGAGCCTGACTCACTCGCGGCACGTGCATTCCGGCAAGTGGCTGAGCGGGCGGCTGCGCAGGTCTCGATAAAGAGCTACGAAGAGATGCCCTCACCATCTGTAGCTAGCTAGTTCTCTTTTGCCTGGTTAGTGGAGCTGGGCTTCTCCAGTCATTGGGACGAAGCGGACAGGGATAGTCGTCTCTGAAATTGATCCATCCGTCGTCTTAGTCACGACTCTTATCTCTTGCACAAGTCGTCCTACCGGGATGACTAACCGTGCGCCAACTGCCAACTGAGTGATTAGGGCTGGGGGTACATGGTCAGGTGCTGCCGTTACGATGATGCCATCAAATGGCGCTGCGTCTGGCCATCCGTCGTAACCGTCTCCCAGCCTTACGTGTACGTTGTCATAACTCAACTCGGTCAAGATACGCTTAGAGCGTTCGGCGAGTTCTGGCACGATCTCGATGCTGTACACATTGGCTGCAAGCTCAGCAAGTACTGCCGCTTGGTAACCCGAGCCGGTTCCGACTTCGAGGACAGTCGCAGCGGGCGGAAGCTGAAGGGCTTCGGTCATATACGCCACGATGTAGGGTTGTGAGATCGTTTGGTCGAAGCCAATCGGGAGCGGCGTGTCGGCGTACGCGTCTTTTTGGAGCTGCGATGGTACAAACCTATGGCGTGGCACCGCGCGCATCGCAGCGAGCACTCTTGGGTCTTGAACGCTTCGTCCCCTAATTTGACGGTCTATCATGAGCTGTCGCTCATTTGACCAGCTGGCTTCTTGGGTTAGCGAAGTCCTAAAATCGTTTTCGTGACGCTGTTGCTTGACGCTAGAATCACTGACACACGACACGGTAACACTGAGGTAGATCAATGCCCATCCGAACGCCTGACTGCTATCTGCCACGTTGATTCTGCTTGTCACGTGAACTTCAACACACTCTATCATCGAATTAAATGGGATTCGCTGCTGTCTCAGCCACGTCTCTTAATAGCTCGTCAGCAGCGATCGCCGCTCCCAATAGGGAGGCGTAAGATTTAAGGATGACGGCAACAGGCATTTTATCGACGAGTGCGTTCATTGGGGATTTTGCTAGGAACGCACGGACAAAGGTCTCGGTATGAAGTGCCGGTAGAATTTTTGCTGGGATGCCTCCACCAAGGAAAACACCGCCAGTAGCGACTGAACGTAGGCCGAGGTTTCCAGCCTCGGCCCCGAGGGCACCGACAAACAAATCAAGTGTTTCTTCACAGCCAGGGCAACGTTTTTCTAATGCAGATTTAGAGATTAGGGCTGGTTGGTCGGTTGCGGGTGTATCCGCCGTAAATGCCGAGCAATGTCTGTATCCGTGCACGAATTGATGGAGATTTACGAGTCC
>Ga0310345_10003293_pt1 | contig 15467 bp, 12 predicted proteins | sample HC15DNA20500_MG_FD_204667 | JGI IMG/M metagenome (GOLD analysis project Ga0310345, IMG submission 204667) | Marine microbial communities from station ALOHA, North Pacific Subtropical Gyre - HC15-DNA-20-500_MG | ecosystem: Environmental > Aquatic > Marine > Oceanic | place: Pacific Ocean: North... | reverse complement strand
CGTTGGCCTCGATCTTGGCGAGGATCGACTGGAGCAGGTTGTTCGAGTGGATCTTCGGGTCGAGGCAGTCGGGCGGGAAGCGGCGCACCGACGACGTCTGGAGCGTGAGCCCGCCCTTGTCGTAGACGGGCGCCTTCCATTCGGGCAGCACGATCAGCGTCGGCCCGGACTGGTTGAGGCGGGGGTCCATGCCCGACGTGATCTTGGTCCCGCGCGAGAGGGTCAGCCGGATGTGGACGCCGTCGCGCATCCCGTTGGCCTCGAGCGTTTTGCGGATCTCGCCGACGATCTCGTCTCTACTCGGCGCCCCCGCGATGGCGATCGCCCGGGCCGAGTCGACGAGCCGGTCGAGGTGCTCGGTCAACCGGAAGATCTTCCCGTCGTAGAGGCGGAGCCCCTCCCACACGCCGTCGCCCCCCTGGACGAGCGAATCGAACGGCGAGACGCCGGCCTCGTCGCGGTGGACGAGCCGGCCGCCGACGTTAACGACGAGGTCGGCGTTGCGGGGGTCGAACTGCTGGAGCATCAGGCGAGACGGTGGGCAGCGAGGGTGTCGTACAGGGGCCGGCACGCGTCGACGAGCGGGGCCAGCCGGTCGGGCACCGTGACGGCCTCGGCGCGAGGCGGGGCGAAGCCGGTCGAGGCCTCCACGGAGGCGTACCAGTGCGGGGCCCAGGCGCCGTCCGTCGGCCGCGGCCCGGGCGCCCACGCCAGCATGGCCGGGTCGAACGCGACGCCGAGGCGCGCGCAGAGGGCCTGCAACACGGCCTCCGGATCGTGGAGGACGTCGGCGGCGTCGATGACGGGCGGCGCGGCGCCGTCGCGCTGGGCCATCCGGTCGAACAGCTCGACCTGCTGCGGGAGGCCCGTGTCGGCGAGTGCGGGGCCGGGGGTGACCTTGTCGAGGGACACCACCATCGCCGCCGGGTCGCGGATCAGGAACGCGTGGCGGAAGCTCGGAGCGTCGAGCCACGCGCGGCCCACGTGCGGGAGCAGGTGGTGGGCCATGTGCTTCTGATACCAGACCGGGGCGCCGGCCGGCACGGGGCCGGACAGCGTGGCCGCGACCTCGCGCCAGTCGGTGGGCTGGCTCGCGAGCACAGCGTCGCGGCCGGGGTGGTCGAGGCCGGTCGCCGCGAGGTAGACCGCGTACAGCGGCTCGTCGACGACCGCGGTGTCGGGCCGGCTTTCCCAGGACCGCATGAGCGCCGTCGAGAGGTTGCGCGGGCCGCTCCAGGTCGCGACGCGGACGGGCTGAGAGGGCGAGGGAGCGGAGGGCACGTCGGAGTCTACGGCCCCACGACGAGTCAGTCCATCGCGTCGAGGAGCGCGTGGGCGTGGGGCTGGCCGAGGCCGGCGGCGCGCTGGAGCCACTGGCGGGCGGCCTCCGGGTCGGCCTCGACACCGCGGCCGTCGTGGAGGAGGACGCCGAGGCGGACCATCGCGTCGGCGTGGCCGGCGAGGGCGGCCCGTTCGTAGAAGTCGGCGGCACGGGCGGCGTCGGCCGGGACGCCGCGGCCGGCCTCGTAGAGCACGCCGAGGTTGGCCTGGGCCGGCGCGTGCTCCTGCCCCGCCGCGAGCGCGTAGAGCCGGGCCGCCTCCGTCGGGTCGGCTGCGACGCCGAGGCCGCGGTCGTAGAGCGACGCGAGGTTGTTCTGGGCCGCCGCCCGTCCCTGCTCGGCCGCCAGCCGGTACAGGCGGGCCGCCTCGGGCACGTCCTGGGCCACGCCGAGTCCGGTCTCGTAGGCGTAGCCGAGGTTCGTCTGTGCCGCTGCGTGCCCCTGAGCGCTCGCCGCCCGCAGGAGGTCGAGTCCGGCCGCCGTGTCCGCAGGGACGCCCTCGCCCCGGAGACGCATCCAACCGAGGACGGACTGCGCCTCGGCGTGGCCCGCCGCGGCGGCCTCCTCCAGCACGACCACCGAGGCGGCCACGTCGGTGTCCCGCAGGCGGAGGGCGTCGGCGACGCGGGCGTCGAGGCCGGCCGCCGGGCGCTCGATCGTCGTGCCGGCGGGGACGAAGTAGAAGTCACCGTCGTACGACCACGAGGTCCACGGCTCCTGCTCGAAATCGCTGGCCTCCCGAACCCGTCGCTGGACGTTGCGGAGCAGCTGGATGAGCTCGAGGCCCGGCGTGTAGAACTCCTCGAGGAAGGCCTCCGTGAACAGCCCGTTCCGCCCGCTCATGTTGTCGCTGGCCCGCTCGCCCTGCGCCGTCGCGAACGAGATGACCGACCCCGACGGCCCCTGCGTCGAGGCCCACCCCCCGGCCGACGACCGCCACGACCGGAAGGGGTTGTCCCGGCAGGCGTCGAGGAAGACGAGCTTCAGCCGGGCCTCCGAGTCGTCGAGCGTGGAGAGGACCTCGCCGAGCGCGATCGAGCGGTAGCGCATCTGGGACTCCGTCGCCACGTCGGCGTCGATCGGCACGAGGAAGTTGTCGCCCTCGACTTGGACGCCGTGGCCGGCGTAGAAGAACAAGGCCACCTCGGCGCCGACCGCGTCAGCGGCGAAGTCGGCGAGGGCCTGCCCCATCTCCCCGTACGTCAGGTCGGTGTGGGCGTGGACGGCGAACCCGGCTGCGGCGAGCGCGCCGGACACGTCCTCGACGTCGTTGGTGGGGTTCTGGAGCGCCGTCGCGTGCTCGTACGACGCGTTCCCGATGACGAGCGCGACGCGCGCCCCGGCCTCGACCTCGAGCCCCCGCGACCCCTCGGGTTGGGCCGTCGCGGTGCCGGCGAGAGCGGCGAGCAGGAGAAGCCGGAGTGGAAAGCGGATCATCGGACCTGTCTGGCTTAGTCGATCGGCGCGAGCGGGCGGAGCACGCGGAAGCCGATGTGGCCGTGCGTGTCCTTCGGGTCGGTGCCCTGGGTCACCGCGGCGGCGACGGCCTCGCGCCGGGTCGTGAACGAGCCGCCGGCGACGACGGCCCTCGCGCCGCGAGCGTCGCGGAGCCACTCCCACACGTTCCCGAGCATGTGGTGGAGGCCGAGGCGGTCGGGCGCGACGGCCCCGGCCGGCACGGCGGCCCCGGCGCCCGCCGAGCGAAGGTTCGCCTGCGCCTCCGCGGCAGTGTCAGACCCGAGGCGGTAGGCCCAGACCCACTCGGCCTCGCTCGGCAACGTCCCCCCGACCCACCGCGCGTACTCGCGGGCGCCGTACCACGTCGCGTCGATGACGGGCCGGTCCGCGGCGCCCTCCGCCGGCCGCCACACGTCGCCGCGGGCGAACTCGACTTCCCGCGGTCGATCGACGACGTACGGCTGGTTGCTCGTTCCGTCGAGGTGGTTGAGAAAGTCGGCGAACTGGGCGTTCGTGACCTCCGTCGTCGAGAGGAGATAGCCGACGTCGGGGACGCCCTCGCGAGCCAGGAGCGCCGCGGCCTCCGACACGTAGGCGTCGACCCCTGGGATGAACGCGAACGTGAGGCGCGGCCCGTCCGACGGCCACGTGTCGGCCACGACGCGGGGCGCGACCTCACTGAGGGTCGCCACGGCGGCGGGGTCGCCCGGGATCAGGCGGAGGAGGACGGCCGCCGCCTGGGCCAGCATCTGGAGGTCCCCACGCTCGGCCGACGCCGCCATTTGAAGCCGGAGGAGTTGGACGCGCTGGGCCGCGAGCGGGTCGAGCCCGGCCTCGATGGCGAGCACGCGGTCGATCGTCGCCATGCGCTGGAGCCACAGCACGCGGTCCTCGCTCTCGGTAGCGAGGGCGTAGAGGCAGGCGCGCGCGGCAGTGTAGGCGCCCTGCCGGATCTGAGCGTCGGCGGCCGCCGCCGTCTCGGCGAGGTCGCTCGTGGGGCACCCGACGCCGGGCGCGCCGCCGCCGGGCGCCGTCTCGGCGGGCGCCTCCGCCTCGGCGGCGGGCTCGACGCGCTCCTCAGGGGGAGCGACCTCCGCTGCCACCGTCATCTCCGGCCGTTCGCGGACGCGCGTGGGACGCGGCCGCTCGACGGCCGGCAGGCGCCAGCCCGCGGCCGGGTCGTCGGGGACCGATTCCGCGCCGTCGAGCAGCCCCACCAGAAGCTCGGCTGGAAACGACGCCGCCGCCGCGACGCCGCCCGACGTGGGGGGACTCGCGATCGGCGCCACGGCGCCTCCCTCCGTCGATCGCACGCCCTCTGGGCCGGGGGCCTCCGCCCCCTCCGCCACGAGCGGCGGCGCGCCACGCGCCGGCAACTCGGCGACCGTGAACTCCGTCGCCACCGGAACGGTCACCGTCCGCTGCCGGACTTGGCCGTCGGCGAACCGGAACGTGAGCTCGTGCGACTCGGACGGGACGCGGAGCCTCACGTTGCCCCGCGCGACGAGCGCCCCATCGACCTCCACGCGGGCCCCAGACCGGGTGAGGACGACGAGCCAGCGCCCGACCCCCGCGTCGGGGTCGGTGCGAGCGAGGCCCGCCTCGCTCCGAGCCACCCGCACGGACTCGACCATGCAGCCGGGCTTGCATTCGGCGTCCGCGAGCACAGCGGCCGTGCCGTCGTCTCCCACGCGGTAGAGCGCCGTCACGACCTCGACCGCGCCCGCGTCGTCGGCCTCGTAGAGCAGGGCACCGGCGTCGAACGCCTCGGCCAACGGGACGGCCGCGGGCTGCGCGGTAGCGGCCCCGGCCATCAGCCCGGCAACGGCCAGAAGGACGCGTGTCCAGCGGCGCACGTTCTTTCGTTCCATTCCTCTCCTGGCTAAAACGTGATGCCGATCCGGAAGATGCCGACCCGGCTCTGATCCACGTAGCCGTCGGCCGACAGGGCGTCGGCGAGGTCGCTCGCGCTCTCGACGCCGGCCGGGTCCCATTTCGTGACGTGCCGCGTGTACCCGAGGGCCACGCCGAGCCCGGTCTCCGCGACTTCGGCCAGGCGGACCTCGGCGTCGAGCCCGACCGTCCGCTGCCCGAACGCCGGGTCGAAGGCGATGTCGGAAAAGTCGGTGATCGCGCCCGGCGCCACCACGAACGCCGCCATGCCGACGATCTCGGACGCGACCGAGCTCGCGATCACGGTCCCGGCCTCGAGCCCGAGCCCCACCCCGATGCCGAACCGCCCGAGGTGGAAGGCGTCGGGGCCCTCCTCCGCCTCGGACGTCGGCTGGGGCGGCTGGAGGTACTGGTAGCCGAACGAGAACTGGACCGGAACGAGCGGCGTGACCCACGACTCGTCGCCCAGGGTGAACGCACGGATCGTCGGCCCGACCTGGAGGTCGACGAGGGCCGCGCCGCCGAGCGTCGTCGTCGAGCCAGGCGCGGCGCTCTCGGGGGCCACGTACCCCAGCGTCAGCGTCGACGTCTCCCCGGCGAGCCGGAAGGCGACCCCGGTCCGCTCCTGCTCGGGGACGGGCGGACGGTCGAGGCCGTCGTGGCCGAACAGCGACTGGAACCGGAGCGGGCCGACGGTCACTGAGGCCGACGCCGAGCGGCCGGCGGTGAGCGGATCGGACGCGGAGCCGCGGTACTGGGCGTCGGCGGGGGCGGCCGTGAGGGCCAGGCAAACAGCGGCGAGGGCCGCCCGGAAGGGCGGATAGAGTAAACGCATACGTCGACTGCGTTTCGGCGGGGGTGAGCGCCGGAAGGTAGAGTGAACCGCCGTTTGGTGTATCGGGCATCCACCCGATTTTCCGGACCGGACTCTCTTCCCCCTTTGAGCGCGGATCTGCCCAGCCGTATGGGCCACCTGCTCTACCTTCGGCGCCGTCTCGGCTCCTCGACTCATGCGGATCCTCCTCGCCCTCGCCGCTCTGCTCGCCCTCGTGCCCCCCGCCCACGCCCAGCCCGGCCGGTCCGGCCTCGTGGTGCCCGTGGCCGGGGTCCCGCTCGACCCCGTCGACCTGATCCGGGCCGAGAACCCGGCCCAGGCGTTCTCGGTGACGCTCGAGACCGAGAACGGGGCGACGCTCGTGCCCGAGGGGAATTCGATCCGGTTCCGCGTGACGTCGACGCGGGCGGGGTACCTCACACTGGTGTCGCAGGACGAGGCCGGGCGCGTGACGGTCCTCTACCCCAACCGCTACGCGAGCGGTGAGCGCCTGGCGGCCGGCGCGACCGTCGAGGTCCCGGCCGGGAACGAGTTCCGCTTTGTGGCCCGGGCGCCGTTCGGTCGCGAGGTGATGAAAGCGCTCGTGACGCCGGCCCCGCTCCTCGACATGGAGCGGGCCGCCGCGGCGTGGCGGCGGTCGGCCGTCCTCCGCGTCGAAGGCCCGCCTCCGACTGACGCTGGCAATGGCCTAGGTGGCCTCGACCCAGCTACGTGGGGTACGGCCTCGCTCGCTTTCGAGACCGTGCCGACGCGGGCGACGGGCGCGCCGCCGGTCCTCCCCCCGCCGCCGGAGAGCGCGTATCGCCCTGAGGCTCCGCTCGACGCGTGGCTCGACCGCTACCAGGGCCTCCGTGGGGCCCCGTCGGTGGTCAAGACGTGGGGCCTGTTCACCCCGCCGGCGGCCCCGGCTCAGAGCGAGCCCGAGGCGGCCCAGCACGACAGCACGCTCGTCGTCGTGTACCGCCCGACGACCGGCTGGCGGAGCTTCGGCCGGCCGAGCGGGGGCGGCGGCGTCTTTGGGCAGGTCCGCTACGTCGACCCTGCCGAGGACGCGCCCGACGCCTCCGGTACGCGGTCGCTCCGACGGACCTTTGGCGGGACGTTCGACGAGGTCCTCGCCGGCCTCGACGCCGACCCCGACGTGCTGGCCGCCGTACCGAACTACCGCGTCCAGTCGCTCGGTTTCCGGTCGGCCGTGCCCCTGCCGACGCTCCCGGCCGCCGGCGACCCGGGCACACCGACGTATTGGGAAGCGCAGTGGGGCCTTCACAACCCGTTCTTCCGCTCGCCCGCCGAGCGCCTCGACGTGGCGTGGCGGGCGGCCATGGAGCAGTACCGTGGGCCCGACGGGCCCGTCGTGGTGGCCGTCCTCGACACGGGCGTCCGGTTCGACAACCCCCACCTCGGCCCCGTCCTCTGGCGCAACGAGCTGGAGATCGCCGAGAACGGGATCGACGACGACGGGAACGGCTTCGTCGACGACGTCCGCGGGTGGGACGCGCTCGATGGCGACGGCGACCCGACGGACCCGAACGCGGAGGAGAGCCACGGGACGTTCGTGGCCTCGCAGATCGGCGGCGTCGGCGCCGCGATCCAGTCGATGGCCCCCGACGTCCGAATCCTGCCGGTCCGGGTGCTCGACGCCGAGGGGGGCGGCTCGCTCCGCCAGCTCATCGAGGGCGTCCGCTACGCCGCGCGGAACGGGGCCCGCGTGGTCAACCTGTCGTTCGGGATCCCGCCGATGGACGAGGCGAACCCGGCGCTGGAGCGGCTCCTGGCGGCGCTCTACGCCGAGGCCGCCGACCTCGGCGTGGTGATGGTGATGGCCGCCGGCAACCACGCCGCCGACGGCCGGACCGTCCACGTCTACCCGTCGGGCGTCCGCGGTGAGAACACGATCTCGGCGGCAGCGCTGACGATGACGGGCGAGCTCGCGCCGTTCTCGAACTACGGGCCGGCCGTCGACGTGGCCGCCCCGGGGCAGGCCATCGTGAGCCACGCCGGACGCGGCGTCACAGTCGACGCGTTCGACGGGACCTCGATGGCGGCCCCGTTCGTGTCGGCCCTCGCCGCGATGCTCATCGCGCAGAACCCGACCTGGACGCCGGCCGAGGTCCGGGCGGCGATCGTCGAGACCGTCCGCCCGATCCCATCGCTGGACGTCGCCTCGGGTGGGCTCATCGACGCGGCGGCGGCGCTCGCGCGGGCGCGTCAGTAGGCCTCCAGCTTCAGATCCTCGATGGCGAACTGGAGCGTCCGCGTGACGCTCCCACCGGGGTCGAGCTCGAAGCGGAACGGCCGGGCCACGTAGCCCGGCGCCTCGACCTCCACCATGAGCACGCCCGGGGCCAGCCCGGCGAACCCGACGTCGCCGTTCCCATCGGTCGTCCCCGCGATCGACGTCCCGACGACGCGGACGCGGGCGCCTGGGATCGGCGTGCCGTCGTCGGCGAGGACGACGGCCTGGATGGCCCCGGTCTGTACGGCCGGCTCCGCGGGGGCCCTGGGCTGGGGAGCGGGCCGGGCGGGCGCCGTCTGGACCGGCGCCGTCTGCGCGGGCGCCGTCTGCGCGGGCGTCGGCGTCGCGGCCGGTGGGGTCTGGACGTCGGCCGGCGGCGGCCCCGGGTCGGCGGCCTCGGTCGGCCTCTCGGCTAGACCGGCGGCGGCCTCCGCGGAGTCGTCGACCGACTCGACCGCCGCGGGGCCGCCCGTCGCCGGCCACGCGGCCCACACCCCAAGCCCGCTCGCCGCCAGGGCGACGGCACCAATCGCGGCCCACGCCACGGACTTCGGCATCGCCGACGACGGCGCCGAGGCGGCCACGGCCGGGGGGGCATGGGGCGCCGGAGGGGGCGCCGCGAGAGCCTGGTCGAGCGCGCGGGCCATCGAGGCGGCGCTCGGGAACCGGTCGTCGGGGTCGAGCGCGGTCGCCGTACGGATCCAGTCGCGGAGCCCGACGGGGAGCGCGGCGCCGTCGAGGGCCGCGTCGAACGGGTCCCGGCCGGAGGTGTGGAGCGCGTCGGAGCGGCGGCGGGCGGAGTACTCGCGGGCCTCGTCGGGCGCCAAGAGCGTGTAGGCGGTCATCCCGACGCTGTAGAGGTCGCTCTCGGCACGCGTCTCTTCGCCGCGGTCGACCTCCGGAGCCGCGTAGCCGGGCGATCCGGCGCCGACGGCGGACGGGACGACGGCCGTGAGCTCCGAGATGCCGCTCCGTGCGATACCGAGGTCCACGACGTAGAGGTTGTCGTGGGCGTCGAGGATGAGGTTGTCGGGCTTGACGTCGCGGTGGAAGACCGGCGTATCGGTCACGGGCCGCCCCCCGAGGTCGCGCGACGGCCGCGTGTGGAGCGTGTGGAGATAGTCGAGCACCCGGAGCGTGTCGCGGAGCCACGGGACGGCTTCGTCGACCGTGAACGGCGCTTCCCGCTCGCGACGGCGCTTCTTGAGCGAGTCGCCCGCGATGTACTCCATGACCACGACCCACCGGCCGCGGTCCTCGAACAGTGCCTCAACGACCGGGAGGCGTGGGTGCCGGAGCCGTCGGAGCAGCAGGGCTTCCTTCCGCAGAAGGTCCTGGTTGAGTTGGTCGTGCCCCGTGTCGACCCGGCTCACCTTCAGCGCGACCTCGCGCGACCCGAACTCGCGCTCCCCGATGTGTCCCGTGTCGACGGCGCGCAGGACGCTCCCCGAGGCGCCTTCCCCCAGCGCCCCGAGTACCCGGTACTTCCCCCCGACGAGGTCACCCGACCGGAACGGGTCGGCAGGCGCCGGACGGGCCACGGTCGCCTCGTCGCGGAGCACGTCCATGACCCGGTCGAATAGCGCCTCGTCGCTCCGGCGGAGCGCCGCCAGCTTCGCGTGCCGCTCGTCCTCCCCCAGCCCCTCCAGTCGGGCGACAAGGTCTTTCGGGGTCGGCGAGCCGGGGGAGGCCATGGGGGCGTGAGCGTCAGTGCGTCGAACCTACAGCGCCGGGCACACACGCCGCCCGGTCGTCGTCTGCGCTTCCTTCCTGAACGTCCGCCCCGTGTCCGTACCGCCTGTCCGCCCGATCCCGTCCGGCCCCGGGCAGCGCTCCGTCTGGGACCTCCCCCCGCCCGCCGGCCCTCGAACCCGCCGGCGAGACGGTCCGCATCGACTTCGGCGGACGCGAGATCGCGCGGACCGACCGTGCGCTCCAGGTTTTGGAGACGCGCCACCCGCCGACGGTCTATCACCGGCCGCCTTCGCCGACGGCGTGCTGGTGCCTCGGCCCGAGACCTCGCACTGCGAATGGAAAGGCCGCGCCATCTGTTACGACGTGGTTTCCGGCGACGCGCGCGCCGAGAAGGCCGCCGGGGGCTACTCCGACCCGCCGTCCCCCTCCCGCGACCTGACCGACCACGTCGCCGTCGACGCCGGGCCGATGGACGCGTGCTGGATCGGCGGTGAGCGCGTGGGACCCCAGCCGGGCGGGTTGTACGGCAGGTGGGTCACGTCGCGCGTCGCCGGCCCGCTCAAGGGCGCGCCAGGCACGTGGGGCGGGTAGCGCCGGCACCTGTCCCCGGCGCTAGGTTCGGGTCCGCCTCTGTCACTCCATGCCCCTCCGCCTCGCCGACCTCCCCGTCGCTCGCGCCAACCGCGGCGCCGTCCGGGCGCTCCTGCTGGCGGCCGTGGTCGCCCTCTTTGCGGTGATGGTGTCGGAGGTGGCGATGGCGGCGTTCCTGGGCGTCGTGATCGCCGTGTTCCTCCAACCCATCTATGGGTGGCTGGTCGACCGGCTCGGGCGGCGGGCACCAGCGGCCGTGCTGGCCCTTCTGCTGGTGGCCGTGCCGGTGCTGGGCGTGGTGGGGTACGGGTACGCCGAAGTCCGCGGCGCGGCGGAGTACCTCGGCCAGAACACGACGGAGGTGGCGCAGCGGGTGGCCGAGGCCGTCGCCCGTCTCCCCTTCGTCACGACCGACGTGAGCGCGGTGATCGAGTCGGGGCTCGCCCGGGCCGCGGACGCCGCGACCGGCCTCCCGGAGGGGCTCCAGGGAGCCGTCGGGGCGTTCGCCGTCGCCGTCGCGATGTTCTTGTTCACGGCCTTCTATGTGCTCACGCAGGGGGACCAGATCGTGGCGTACCTCCGCGACCGGGTCCCGGCCCGCTACGCAGAGCTGGCCGCCCACCTCGAGCGGAACGCGAAGGGCGTCCTCTACGGGGCCATCTACGCGACGCTCGTCTCGCAGACCCTCAAGGCCCTCTGGCTGCTCGCCCTGCTGCTCGTGTTCGGCGTCCCGATCCCGTTCACGCTCGCGCTCCTGGCGTTCGTGATCGGCTTCTTTCCCGTCGTCGGGTCGTGGACGGTCTACCTCCCCGCGGCCGGCTGGCTCCTCGTGTTCGACGGGTCGCCGGGGAAGGCCGCGGCGCTGGTGGCGCTGGCGTTCGTCGTGAGCACGCCCCTCGTGTCGTTCTACGTCCGCCCGAAGCTGGCCGCCGACCGCTCGCACGTGCTCGACTTCTACTGGATGTTCGTCGGGCTGACGGCCGGCGTCTACGCGTTCGGGATCCCCGGCGTCGTGCTCGGGCCGGTCGTCGTGGGGTTGCTGAAGGCGCTCCTCGACGTGGTCACCGACGACGAGAGCTGGCGCTCGCCGGACGGCGCCCTCCAGGCCGACGTGCTCCCCGAAGAGGCCGTCGAGGCGGGCGGCTAGGGCCGCCTCGGCGCCGAGACAGACGGGGTCAGCGGGCGAGCCAGGCCGCGTACAAGTCGGGGCGGCGGTCGCGGAGGAACAGCCGGCGCGCGTGGGACCGAGCGACGGCCTCGAGGTCGACGTCCGCGACCAGGACCTCCTCCGTCCCCTGCCCCGCGCGGGCGACGACGGTGCCGTCGGGCGCGCAGACGAAGCTCTCGCCCGCGAAGGTCAGCCGCTCCTCCTCCCCGACGCGGTTGGCGAGGGCCGTGACGTAGCCGTTCTGGAACGCTGCCACGCGCATCTCGGCCTCGTACAGCCCTTCCGGCCACTCCCCCACCGCCCCGGCCTGCGGCACGACGACGACCTCGGCGCCGTCGAGCGCCAGCGAGCGCATGGCCTCCGGGTAGTGCCGGTCGTAGCAGATCGCGACGCCGACGCGACCGGCCGCGGTCTCGTAGACCGGCAGCCCGCGGTCGCCCGGCGCGTAGTACCCGGTCTCGTAGAAGTGCTCGTAGTCGGTGATGTGGACCATCCGCGTCCGTCCCAGGAACGTCCCGTCGGCGTCGATGACCGGCGACGTGTCGAACGTCCGGTCCCCGTCCCGTTCGAACAGGTTCAGGACGGCGACGACGCCGCGTGCGGCGCACCGCTCCTGGAAGGCCTCGACGGTCGGGCCCGGGACCGGCTCGGCGCGGGCGAGGGCCTCGGGCGTCGCGTGGCGCTGCGGGTAGAACGGCGTAAACGCGAGCTCGGCGTACGCGACGAGGTCGGCTCCGGCGTCGGCGGCGCGCTCGAACGCGGCGAGGCCGCGGCGGAGGTTGTCGTCCAGGTCGTCGGTGGCGGGCTGCTGGACGAGGGCGAGTCGCATGAGGAAAGCGGAAGGCGGGGGCAAAAGGTGCCTCCGTCGGAGGCCTCTCGGCAACCGCAGGGCGCGCCCCTCAGGCCGTCCTCGACCGTCGCCGGGCGCGCCTGTGGTCCTCTTCCCTCGGGTTTCGCGGTCTCGTGCCCGGCGGGTCGGTTGATTCCTCGTCACCCCCCAACCCGACTCAACCGACCATGGAGCGCACGCTCGCCATCATCAAGCCCGACGCCGTCGCCGCCGGGAACGCCGGCAAGATCCTCGACCGGATCCTCGCCGAGGGCTTCGCCGTCCGCGCGATGAAGCTCGTCACCCTCACCCGGACCCAGGCCGAGGGCTTCTACGCCGTCCACGCCGAGCGGCCGTTCTTCGGCGAGCTCACCGAGTTCATGTCGTCCGGCCCGTGCGTCCCGCTCGTGCTCGAGCGCGAGGACGCCGTCGCCAAGTGGCGCGAGGTGATCGGCGCGACGAACCCGGCCGAGGCCGCCGAGGGCACGATCCGGAAGCAGTTCGCGACGTCGATGGGCGAGAACGCCGTCCACGGCTCCGACTCCGCCGAGAACGGCCTCAAGGAGGGCCGCTACTTCTTCTCGGAGAGCGAGATCGTCCAGAACGGCGCCGACGTGATCGACGCGTAGCGCGTCTGTCGGCTTCGACTCCGCGGCCGGTGCCCTTCGGGGCGCCGGCCGTTTTTTGTCCCGGCGGCCCCGCCTCGGCGCCGAGGCGGAGGAGGCGGCCTACCGGCGCCGGCCGTTGCCCGCGCCGCGGCTGCCGGGAAGCGGGCGCCCGAGCCGCGGCGCGAACAGGTCGCTCGTGTCGACGGCGTTCGTGACGGCCGGCATCGTCGGGTCCGAGACGTCGGCGCCGTCGAGGTCGAACGTCTCCGTCGGGTTGTTGTCGCCGTCGACGAGCACGACGCGCGGCCGGTGGGTCTCGGCCTCCTCGGGCGTCATGTCGGCGTAGGCCATGACCACGACGAGGTCGCCGGGCGCGCAGAGGCGGGCGGCCGGGCCGTTGAGGCAGACCGTCCGCGTCCCGGCCGCGGCGGGGATCGTGTAGGTCTCGAGCCGGCTCCCGTTGTTCACGTTGACGACCTGGACGCGCTCGTACGGCAGGATCGAGGCGGCCTCCATCAGCTCGCGGTCGAGCGTGATCGAGCCCTCGTAGTGGAGCGCCGCCTCGGTCACCGTCAGCCGGTGGAGCTTGCCTTTGAAGAGGGTGATCGTCATGGGTCCGGGGTCGTGGCGGCGTGTGGAGGACGCTCCCTAGGCGCCACGTCCTACCTCCAGCGTTGTGTTGTCGATGAGTCGGGTGTCGCCGAAGAACACGGCGAGAGCGGCAAGGTAGCGGCCGCCGGAAGGGCTTTCCGGTGAGAGTGTGTCAACCGGCTGGAGCGTGCCGGCGTCGACGACCTCCGCGTACTGGGGCCGGGCGAGCGGGGCCTCGGCGATCTGGTCCTCCATCGCCCCCTGAATCGCTGCCGCGTCGCGCTCGCCCGACTCGACGGCGGCCTCGGCCGCGCGGAGCGCCCGCGACAAGACGACGGCCTGCGCCCGCTCCGCCGCCGAGAGGTACCGGTTCCTCGACGAGAGCGCCAGCCCGTCGGGCTCCCGCACGATCGGGTGGCCGACGAGCTCGACCCCGAAGCCCAATTCGGCCGTCATGCGGCGGAGGATCGCGAGCTGTTGCGCGTCCTTCTGCCCGAACACGGCGAGGTGCGGGCGGCACGCCAAGAACAGCTTCGTCACGACCGTCGCGACGCCCTCGAAGTGACCCGGGCGCGTGGCGCCGCAGAGGTGCCGGTCGAGGTCGCGCACGGCGACCGTCGCGTAGGGCGGAAGCCCGAACGGGTACATCGCCGCATCCGTCGGCGCGAACACGGCGTCGACGCCGCCGGCCTCGGCGAGCGCGTCGAGGTCGGCGTCGAGCGCGCGCGGGTACGCGTCGAAGTCCTCGGCCGGCCCGAACTGCGTCGGGTTGACGAACACGGAGACCGTGACGTGCCCGTCCTCCCCCCCCCGCCGGCGGGCGTCGCGGACGAGCGCGAGGTGGCCATCGTGGAGCGCGCCCATGGTGGGGACGAGCGCGAGGCGCCGCCCGGCGGCGCGGGCGGCCTCGGCCTCGGCCTGCATGGCCTCGACGGTGCGGTAGACGGGGGGACGGAGGGGCACGGAGGTTCGGGGGAGAACGCGTCGGGGCGGTGGACGGGCGCGACCGGGTCAAGTTCGCCGAGACTGGCCGAACCGCTCTCGCCCCGCCCGGTACGTTCCCGTGCCCTCCGCCTCCGCACCGAACCGCCAGGTCGACGCTGTCAGGCGGGCCGACTCCCCTCCCCCATCTGCCCCATGTCCGACGTCCGCATCGAAACCGACTCGCTCGGCGAGGTCCGCGTGCCCGCCGAGGCGCTCTACGGCGCCCAGACGCAGCGCGCGCGCGACAACTTCCCCGTCTCGTCGCTCCGCTTCCCGCGACGGTTTGTCGAGGCGCTCGGGACCGTCAAGGCCGCCGCCGCGCGTGCCAACAAGCAGCTCGGCCTGCTCGAGCCCGAAACGGCCGACGCCATCGACGCCGCCGCGCTGAAGGTCCGCGAGGGCGACCTCGACGACCAGTTCGTGCTCGACATCTTCCAGACGGGCTCCGGCACGTCGACAAACATGAACGCCAACGAGGTCATCGCCAACGTGGCGACGCAGACGCTCGGCGGCGAGCTCGGAAGCAAGGGCGTCCACCCCAACGACGACGTCTACTACGGCCAGTCGTCGAACGACGTGATCCCGACGGCCATGCACGTCTCGGCGCGCGTGGCGATCGAGCACGACCTGCTGCCGGCGCTCGAGCGGTTCGCGGGCGCGCTCGAGGACAAGGCGAAGGCGTTCGACGACGTCGTCAAGAGCGGGCGGACGCACCTCATGGACGCCACACCGGTCCGCCTCGGCCAGGAGTTCGGCGGGTACGCCGCGCAGGTCCGCAAGGGGATCGCCCGCGTCGAGGCGGCCTCGGAGGAGCTCGCCGAGCTCGCCCTGGGCGGGACGGCCACGGGTACCGGCATCAACCGGCCGGACGCGTTCCCCGAGGCGGCGATCGCCGAGATCTCCGAGATCACGGGCGTCAGCTTCCGCGAGGCCGAGAACCACTTCGAGGCGCAGGCCGCCAAGGACGGCTACGTCGCCGCGGCCGGCGCGCTCAACACGCTGGCGGTCTCGCTCATGAAGATCGCCAACGACATCCGGCACCTCTCGTCCGGGCCAACGTCCGGGCTGTCGGAGATCCAGCTCCCGGCCATCCAGCCGGGCTCGTCGATTATGCCGGGCAAGGTGAACCCGGTCATGAGCGAGGCCATGATGATGGTCTGCGCCCGCGTCATGGGCAACCACACGACGATCACGGTCGGCGGCCAGCACGGCAACTTCGAGCTCAACGTGATGATG
>Ga0310345_10003291_pt1 | contig 15470 bp, 15 predicted proteins | sample HC15DNA20500_MG_FD_204667 | JGI IMG/M metagenome (GOLD analysis project Ga0310345, IMG submission 204667) | Marine microbial communities from station ALOHA, North Pacific Subtropical Gyre - HC15-DNA-20-500_MG | ecosystem: Environmental > Aquatic > Marine > Oceanic | place: Pacific Ocean: North... | reverse complement strand
CTCGGCAATGATGAAGGGCAGGTCCTCGAGCGTGATGGTCGCCTTGGCGTCTCCCAGGCTCACAATCCGCTCCAGGACCTTCACCTGCTCTTCCGCCGTGAGGTGGATCCCCAGCTCATCCAGATTTTTCTCGAGTGATGCTCTACCACTCATCTTCCCGAGTGCGTAGGCACGATTGCGGGCGAATCTCTCCGGCCGGAGCGGATTGTGGTACAGTTCGCCCTTGCGGTCCCCGTCCGCGTGAATGCCGGCGGTCTGCGTGAAGACATCGGCGCCGATGACGGGCGCGTTGTCCGCGACCCGCTTGCCGGAGAAGCTCTCGACCATCTTGCTGAGCTGGATGATCCGGGCCTCGTCGATCGACAGTGTCATGCCCAGCTTGTCGCGGAGCACCACCACTACCTCGGCGAGGGAGACGTTGCCCGCGCGCTCGCCGAGGCAGTTGACAGTGCAGTGGAGCGTGCGGACGCCCGCGCGCACAGCCGCCATCGTGTTGGCTGTGGCGAGGCCGTAGTCGTTGTGGGGATGGAAGTCGAAGGTCGGCTCGGGGAACCGGGAGATCATGTCCGTGAGGCCCGCGTATACCTCCTCCGGTGTCATCACGCCCAACGTGTCGGGTAGCATGACGTGATCCACACCGGTTCCTTGTAGCCCCTCGACCAGCGCGTACACGTAGTCGGGGCTGTCGCGGTACCCGTTCGAGAAGTCTTCCAAGTACACGTTCACCCGGAGACCCTGGTCCTGTGCGCAGCCGACTGTGCGCCGGATGTCCTCCAGATGCTCCGCCAGCGTGCGGCGCAGCTGCATACGACAGTGACGCTCGCTCCCCTTGGTCAGCAGGTTCATCACGCTGGCGCCGGCGGACGCGATCCAACCAGCGCTCTTCCGGCCGTCCACGAAGCCGAGGACCTCCACGTGGTCTCCGTATCCCTTGGACGCCGCCCACTCGGAGATCCTCGCCACGGCCTGCTTCTCACCCTCGGAGACGCTGGCCGACGCCACCTCGATCCGGTCGACGTGCAGCGAATCGAGGAGCGCCTCGGCGATCGCCACCTTCTCGGATATCGAGAACGAGACGTGTCGGGTCTGCTCCCCGTCCCGCAGGGTCGTGTCCAGCAGCTGGACCTGGTTGGTCGCGCTCATGCCTTGGAACATATGCCTCCGGGGAGCTGACAGCACGCCGGCTCCGTCCGACCTGGTAGATGTAGTCTCCCAGGTGGACGACCACCTCTAGGTCCTCGGCCGCCATGTGGCGGAAGGCCGTGTACCAGCCGTCCTCGTAGTTCTGGCAGGAGCAGAACGCGAAGCGCAGGCGATCCGTGCGCGCGCCGGTGGCGGGGTGCCACGCTTGCGAAAAACCTGCGGCCCAGAGCATGGTGCAGCCACGGCGTGCCACGCGAGACCTCGTGGCGACGGCCGTTGCGTTCCGCCACTTCTTCCGCGAGCTACCAGGGGGTCGAGCGCCGCCGTGAACCGCCGTACCGAGGTCACCACCCCCGAGGCGATCGCCGACGACCCCGGGGCTGAGCCGGGTCTCCGCCCGCGGCGACTGGCCGAGTTCATCGGCCAAGAGAAGGTGCGCGAGGCGCTCACGATCGCGGTCGAAGCGGCGCGGCAGCGCCGTGAGCCGCTCGACCACGTCCTCTTCCACGGGCCTCCGGGGCTCGGCAAGACGACGCTCGCCGCACTGATGGCACGCGAGCTGGGGGTGAACCTCAAGACGACCTCCGGCCCGGTGCTCGAGAAGCCAGCGGATCTAGTGAGCCACCTCACCAATCAGCGTGCGGGCGATGTCCTGTTCATCGACGAGATCCACCGTCTGCGCCCGATCATCGAGGAGTTCCTCTACCCTGCCATGGAGGACTGGCAGGTGGAGATCCGGCTCTCCGATGGGCCCCGCGCGCAGACCATGACGATGCGGATCGAGCCGTTTACCTTGATCGGAGCGACCACGCGCTTCGGGCTCCTCACCGCGCCCATGCGCGCACGCTTCGGGATTGTGCAGCGGCTTGGCTTCTATCCACCCGAAGAGCTGACCGAGATCGTGCGCCGGAGCGCGCACATCCTGGAGCTCGCCATCACCGACGAGGGTACGGTCGAGATCGCGCAGCGCTCGCGCGGCACGCCGCGCGTCGCCAACCGGCTGCTTCGGCGGGTGCGCGACTTCGCGCAGGTGCGCGCGAAGGGGCGCGTGGACCGGCAGGTCGCGATGCAGGCGCTCGCGCTCCTCGACGTGGACGAGTACGGGCTCGACGAGATGGACGCGCGCATTCTCAAGACGATCATCGAGAAGTTCGATGGCGGGCCGGTGGGGCTCTCCTCGCTCGCGGTCGCGCTGGGCGAGGACGCGATGACGCTCGAGGAGGTGTACGAGCCGTTCCTCATCCAGGAGGGTTTCCTCCAGCGCACCTCCCGCGGACGCGAGGCCACCAAGCGTGCCTATCGCCGCTTCGGCTACGCACTTCCCTCCGACCGCGCGGCCCCGGCCGGGCAGTCGATGCTCTTCGAGGAGTAAGTTGCAGGGGGTGCCACCGGGCGGGCGCGTTTCCGACTACGAGTACGACCTTCCCCCGGGACGCATCGCGCGCTATCCCGCGGAGCGCCGGGACGAGAGCCGGCTGCTCGTGGTGCCGCGCCAGCCGGGCGTGGGAGAGGGGAGGGAGGGGCGCCAGGCGGAACTCGGGGGCGGCGCGCGACCCTTCCGCCACCTGCGCTTCCGCGACCTGGTCGAGCTGGTGCGCCCCGGCGACGTGCTGGTGGTGAACGAGAGCCGCGTCATCCCCGCGCGCCTCCTGGGCAGGAAGCCCACGGGCGCGACCTCCGAGATCCTGCTCCTCCGCCCCACCGCCGACGCCGATCCGGCCGATCCACGCACCTGGGAGGCGCTGGTCCGGCCCGGGGGGAAGCTCAAGCCCGGGCGGCGGGTCGTCGTGGCCGACGACCTCGCGGTCGAGATCCTAGATTCCACGGCCGGGGGAGGGCGGGTGGTGCGGCTGGAGGGGCCGGGACGGGCGCTGGACGCGCTCGAGCGCCACGGCCACGTTCCCCTCCCGCCCTACCTCGAGCGCGAGGACGAGCCGCTCGACCGCGAGCGCTACCAGACCGTGTACGCGCGCACGCCAGGCTCGATCGCGGCGCCGACCGCCGGCCTCCACTTCACCCCAGAGCTGCTCGTGGCGCTCGACGCGCGCGGCGTGCGCAGAGTCCAGGTGATCCTCGAGGTCGGGATCGGGACGTTCCGTCCCGTCGAGGAAGACGACCCCGCCGCGCACGAGATGCACTCGGAGCGGTGGGCGGTCGCGCCGGCCGCGGCTGCGGAGATCAACCGTGCGCGCGCCTCGGGTGGGCGCTGCTGGGCGGTCGGGACCACCGTGGTGCGGACGCTGGAGTCGGCGGCGGACGAGCGGGGCGTCATCCGCCCGGGCGCTGGCGGGACCCGCCTCTTCATCCGGCCGCCCTACCGGTTCCGTGCGGTGGACGCGCTGATCACGAATTTCCACCTTCCCCGCTCGACCCTGCTCATGCTGGTCGCGGCGTTCACCGGCTACGAGCGCGTGATGGAGGCGTACCGGGTCGCGGTCCGGGAGGGGTACCGCTTCTACTCGTACGGCGACGCGATGGCGGTCGTGCCGTGACATCTGTTCCTCCGGTGTTTCTCCGGCGGACGCCTGATCACTTTGGGGCATGGCTCCGCGCGGTGCGCGGGCCGTCCCGCGACAAGCCCGGAGCCCTGCCATGACCGGCTTCCTTCCGAGCCTCCTCGTCCCCCGCCCGCCCGCGTGCAGACTCCGCCGCCCGCCTCGCAGGTGGTCGATCGCGCCTGGCTCCAGGCCCCCCTCCAGGAGGTGGAGGCGGACGTGATGGGCGGGGTCGTGCGGGGCGCGGGCCGGGGGGGGGGGGGGCGCCCCCCCCCCCCCCCCCGCCCCCGGCGCCCGCCGGGGGGGGGGGTTGGGGTGGCGCGGCGGGCGGGGGCCCCCGCCCCCCCGCGACGATAGGCGTCGCGCCCATGTTCGAGTATCAGCTGGAGCGCACCGTGGGGTCCGCCCGGGCGGGCACCTTCACCACTCCCCACGGGGACGTGCCCACCCCCGCGTTCATGCCAGTGGGCACCCTGGGCACCGTAAAAGGCGTCGCGCCCGATGAGCTGGTCGCCATGGGCGCGACCATGGTGCTTGCCAACACGTACCATCTCTATCTGCGGCCCGGACACGATTTGGTCGCGGAACTGGGCGGGCTGCACGCGTTCATGCGTTGGAGCAGGCCCATCCTCACCGACTCCGGCGGCTTCCAGGTCTTCAGCCTCGCGGCGATCAACGAGGTGTGTGAGGACGGCGTCGTGTTCCAGAGCCACATCGACGGCTCCCGCCACGTCTTCACGCCCGAGTCCGTGATGGAGATCCAGCGCGCTTTGGGTGCCGACGTGGTTATGGCCTTCGACGAGTGTCCCCCGGGCGGGTGCGCGGAGGGAGACGCACGGCGCGCGACCAAGCGGACGCTGCGCTGGCTGGAGCGCTGCCGGCGCCGGTTTCACGAGCTGGCGGAGGAGCGTGCGGTTGCGGTGCCGCCGCAGACGCTCTTCCCCGTGCTCCAGGGCAACGTGTACGACCACCTGCGCCGCGAACAGGCTCGCAGCTTCCAGGACCTGGACGACTGGGATGGATGGGCGATCGGAGGCCTCTCGGTCGGGGAGGCCAAGTCCGACATGTGGCGCACTCTGGAGCTGCTCGACGGCGAGATCCCGCAGGAGCGTCCGCGCTACCTGATGGGAGTCGGCTATCCGGACGATCTGCTCGAGGCGGTGGCGCGCGGCTGCGACCTATTCGACTGCGTGGCGCCCACGCGCAACGCGCGCCACGGTACGGCGTGGACCGTCGAGGGCCAGGTGAACGTCAAGGCGGCGCGCTTCCGGCGCGACCGCGAGCCGTTGGATCCCGGATGCGACTGCGCGGCCTGCACTCGCTACGACCGTGCGTACATGCGGCATCTCCTGGGGGCTGGCGAGCTGCTCGGGCTGCGGCTGCTCTCGCTGCACAACCTGCGGTTCCTGATCCGGCTCGCCGCGCAGGCGCGTGCGCGCGTACTGGACGGGACATACGACTCGTGGAGCGCCGCGTGGTTGGAACGCTACCGCGGGACGCGGGTGTGATAGCCAGTATCCATCTCACGCACGGCGCACGGAGCGGCTGGTGACCCAGGCGTCCCTCCTCCTGATGGTGCCCCGCGAGGGCGGCAGTGCCACCCTCGTGTTCGCCATCCAGATGATCGCGATCTTCGCGATCTTCTACTTCCTGCTCATCCGGCCGCAGCGGAAGGAGCAGCAGCGCCATCAGGTCATGGTGGCCGCGCTCAAGAAGGGTGACGAGGTAGTCACTGCCGGGGGCGTCATCGGGACGGTCGTGTTCGCGGAGGAGGATCGCGTCACCATCCGCACGGCTGACACCACCAAGCTGGTGGTCGAGAAAACCCGCATCACGAGGGTCGTGTCCGCCAGGCCGGACGCCAAGGCGAACGCAAAGTCGGACACCGGCTGAGCGCTCTAGCGATGGTTCGCGAGATCGTGCTGCTCGGAGATCCGGCGCTGCGCGCACGCGCGGAGCCGGTGGCCGCGTTCGACGACGAGCTGCGGGCGCTCGTCGAGGACATGTTCGAGACCATGTATCATTCCGAGGGGATCGGCCTCGCCGCCAACCAGGTGGGCATCCTGCGGCAGGTTCTGGTGGTGGACATCCGCGACGAGCAGGACCCGGCCGCCGGCCGCCTGACGATCGTGAATCCGCGCATCGTCGCGGTCACCGACGAGCTAGACCGGCAGAGCGAGGGCTGCCTGAGCATCCCGGGGGTGGAGGAGGTGGTGGAGCGGTCCCGGGGGGTGCGGGTCGAGGGATTCGACCCGCACGGCGAGCCAGTCACCGTCGAGGCGGAGGCGCTGCTCGGCCGCGCGCTCCAGCATGAGGTGGATCACCTCGAGGGAATCCTCTTCATCGACCGGTTGAGCCCGCTCAAGCGCCGCATGCTCGTGCAGAAGTGGAAGAAGAGTCGGGCGGAGGGATCGAGAACCAAGTGAGGGTGCTCTTCTGGGGCACGCCCGAGTTCGCGGTTCCCTCGCTGCGGGCGCTCGCCGAGGAAGGGCACGACGTGGTCGGGGTGGTGACCCAGCCCGACCGTCCCGCCGGCCGGGGCCGGCAGCTCAGGGGCTCCCCGGTGAAGGGTGTGGCGCTCGAGGAGGGCGGCTATCCCGTGCTTACCCCCGAGCGGCCGCAGGGGGACGAATTCCTCGTGCGTCTGCGCTCGCTTGCCCCTGAGCTGTCGGTGGTCGTGGCCTACGGCCACATCCTCCGCCGCGAGGTGCTCGAGCTTCCTTCCCTCGGCTCGATCAACGTGCACGCGTCGCTGCTGCCGGAGCTACGGGGTGCGGCGCCCATTAACTGGGCGATTTCGCGCGGGCACCCGGTGACCGGCGTGACCGTAATGCGCATGGTCGAGGAGATGGATGCGGGACCGATCCTCTTCCAAGTGGAGGAGGCGATCGAGCCGCTCGAGACCGCCTCAGAGCTGACCCCGCGTCTCTCCGAGCGCGGGGCCGAGGCGCTGGTGGAGGCGCTCGCGTTGCTCCAGATCGGGTCCCTCGAGGAACGGGAACAGGACCACGCACGTGCCACCTACGCGCCCAAGGTGGACCGGGCGAGCTCGCGGGTGGACTGGGCGCGTCCGGCCGTGGAGATGAGCAATCACATCCGCGGAATGGACGAGGTGCCGGGCGCGTGGAGCATGCTCCGGGACAAGCCGATCAAGCTCTTCTCCCCGAAGGTTGCTCCGGACGCCGGCCCGGATGGCGTGCCCCCTGGAACCGTGCTCGCGGCCGACTCGCCCGCCGGGATCGCCGTGCAGACCGCCGAGGGTGCACTGCTCCTGTGCGAGGTTCAGCCTCCGGGTCGCCGGCGCATGCCAGCTAAGGACTGGGTACAGGGACGCGGGGTGTCGGTCGGCGACCGGTTCGAATAGTGGCCCTTCCATCCCTTCCGAGGCTGCACGCGGTAACCGACGATCACCTGCTTGCCCGCGCAGACTTTGGCGAGTTGGCGCGGCGCGTGCTCGCGGCCGGCGGCGGCTGGCTGGCGCTGCACCTCCGGGGCCGCGCGACCTCGGGCGCCCGCCTATACGAGTTGGCGACGGGGCTGCGGACGCACGCGACCGCCGCCGGCGCGCTCGTGCTCGTCAACGATCGCGTGGACGTTGCGTGTGCGGCGGAGCTAGACGGAGTGCACCTCGGATGGGCGTCGCTCCCTCCCGATCTGGCGAGGAAGATCCTCCCAGCGGAGCGCTGGGTTGGGCTTTCGGTCCACGACATCGAGCGCGCACAGGCGGCCGCCGAGCATGTTGACTATCTTGTAGTGGGCACCGTGTTTGCAACCTCGTCGCACCCCGATTGGCCGGGTGCGGGGCCCGAGGTGGTGGCCCGCGTGCACGCCGCCGCCTCTCTTCCTCTCCTCGCTGTCGGCGGGGTCACGCCGGAGCGGGTGCCCGAGGTTCTGGCTGCGGGCGCCTGCGGCGTCGCCGTCCTGAGCGGCATCTGGTGCGCATCTGATCCGGCGACGGCGGTGGAAGCCTACCTGCGGCAGCTGCCGTCGGGTTTCGCTGCGCGGGCCCACGGGGGTAATCGTAAGGAATGAACGCAGGAACGAGAGTCGATGGCTGAGCACATTCGGGTCCACCTGAACGGTGAGGACCGTGACATACCGACGGGGCTGACCGTGCGCGGTCTGCTCGAGTCGCTCGAGCTCGAGCCCCGCCTGGTCGTGGTCGAGCGCAATCGTGAGATCCTGTCGCGCGTGCGCTATGACGACGTCGTCGTAGGCGAAGGGGACACCCTGGAGCTGGTCCACTTCGTCGGCGGCGGCTGAGCGCGGCCGAGCAGGGCCGGTGAGCACGGGACGGACTGCGGGAAGGGAGCGAAGGCAAGCGAATGGCGAAAACCAGGAAGCGCGGGGGGTCTGCAGAGGCGGGCCGCGAGCGCGCTGCAGAGCTTGCGCGGCGGGACGCCGCAGCACAGCGCGGCCCCGAGTCCGGCGAGGTGGCCAAGGGTGGCGAGGCTCCGCCCATGGGCCCGACCGTGCCCGGGGGCGGGGTGGTGCGCGAGGACGCTCCGGTCGAGCTGCGCTTGCACGGCAAGGGCGTCGTGCAGCATCCGACCACGCGCGTGCGTCGGGTCAGCGAGCGGCCGGCGCCCTGGGCCGATCCGGCGCTCGAGATGCCGCCGCCTTCGCTCCGAGAGCTTGAGGAGGAGCCGCTGGTGATCGCCGGCCAAGCCTTCCGCTCGCGTCTGATCGTCGGCTCGGGCAAGTACCCAGATCCGACCGTGATGGTGGCTGCGCTGCGCGCGAGCGGGACTGAGATGGTGACGGTCGCGGTCCGGCGGGTGGATTTGGCGCGGCGCGAGGGGATCCTGAACGTGCTCGATCCCAATGAGTTCTTCCTATTGGCGAATACCGCTGGGTGCTTCGCTGCCGAGGAGGCGATCCGGTACGCGCGGCTGGCGCGCGCAGCGGGATTCAACGAGTGGCTGAAGCTCGAAGTGATCGGCGATCAGGAGACGCTGCTCCCCGACACGCAGGCCACCCTGGAGGCCGCCCACGCGCTCACAGGTGAGGGCTTCAAGGTGATGGCATACACGAACGACGACCTGGTGACGGCGATGCGCCTCGAGGACGCCGGGTGTGTCGCGGTGATGCCGCTCGCGAGCCCGATCGGCAGCGGACTCGGAGTGGTCAACCCCTACTTCATCCGCGAGATCAAGCGCCGGCTCTCCGTTCCAGTGATCGTCGACGCCGGCGTAGGCACCGCCTCGGACGCGTGCATCACGATGGAGAACGGCGTGGACGGCATCCTGATGAACACCGCGCTGGCGGAGGCGGACGATCCTGTGGCGATGGCGCGCGCGATGCGCTACGCGGTGCGCGCCGGTCGGCTCGCCTACCGGGCTGGGCGCATGCCCGCCCGGGAGATCGCGGTCCCCTCCTCTCCGACCCGGGGAATGCTGAACTGACATTCCGGTCCCGCCGGCTCCTTCAGCAACCGTCGTGGTGACGCTGGGCCGGCGCGCCGCGCTCGCGGCGCTCGAGGCGAGCGAGCGCGGTCGGCGGCTCGACCTCGCACTGACGCACGCCGCGCGCGGGCTCGATCCACGCGAGCGCCGCTTCGCGCACGAGCTGGCGTACGGGACGGCGCGGCTGCGCGGCCGGCTGGACTGGTTGATCGCACGTCACCTGCGCCGCGGCCTGGTTCGTCTCGACCCGCGCGTGCGCACGCTCCTCCGGCTCGGCGCCTACCAACTCCTGCACATGGCGGTGCCTGACTACGCCGCGGTTTCCCAGGTAGTGGAGATGTCCAGCCGGCGCGCGCGCGGGTTCCTGAACGCGGTGCTCCGAGCGGTGGCGCGGGACGGAGAGGACCCCGCGCTCTTCCCCGATCAGGCGGCCGACCCCGCAGGATGGCTGGCTAGCTGGGGATCGCACCCGCGCTGGCTCATCGACCGTTGGCTCGCCCGCTGGAGCGTCGAAGAGGTCTCTGAGCTGGTGCGACTCGACAATGAGCAGCCACCCCTCACCCTGCTGCCTCTGGCGGGCACGGGCGAGGCCGCGATCGCCCGGCTCGCGGCCGCGGGCATCGCGGCATGGCCCCTTCCCGGCACGGCCAGCCTCGCGGTCGAGCCGGGTACCGACCCCACGCGCGCGCTCGATGCGCTCCGCGGCGCGATCGTGCAAGACCCGGGGGCATCGCTCGTGGTCGCCTACGCCGCGCCCGACCCGGGGGCGGCGGTGGCGGACCTGTGCGCCGCGCCGGGCGGGAAGGCGCTCGCTCTGGCTGTGGCCGGCAGTCCGGTCCTCGCCGCCGATCGGTCGCTCGCCCGCCTCCGCCTGCTCCGGATGAACGTCGTGCGCACGGGGCTCCCGGTGGCGCTGGTCGTGGCCCGCGCCGAGCAGCCGCCCATTCGGCACGCCCCCGTGGTGCTGCTGGACGTGCCCTGCACGGGCACGGGTACGCTCCGACGCCATCCGGACGCGCGTTGGCGGCTCACGCCCGAGCACCCGGCAGTGCTCGCGCGCGTGCAGGAGCGCATGCTCGAAGGCGCGGCCTCCGTGGTGCCCGCCGGGGGTCTTCTGGTGTACAGCACGTGCACGCTGGAGCCCGAGGAGAATCAGGAACGGGTTGATGCGTTCCTGGAACGCCATCCCGAATTCCGCTCCGAACCCACCAACACCGTGGACCCGACACACATCGACATGGCCGGCCGATTGGCCGTGCTCCCCTGGAAGACCGGATTCGACGGCGCCTTCGCGGCCCGACTGCGCCGGGCTTCCGCATGAAGCTGGGCGACGCGATCCAGAAGCGGCGGGGCGGCGCGCGCTCGCCCAGGCGCCGCGCGGGGCCGCCGCCCGAGCGGAGGCCCGCGGGCGCGCGCTTCGCAGTCTGGCTGCTCGCGCTCACCGCGGGGGGACTGGCGCTCGGCTATCTGGTGGCCACGCGGCTGCTCTTTCCCGCTCCCCTGCCTCCCCGCGATCTGGTCGAGGTGCCGAACCTCCAAGGGCTGGCACTCGGACAGGCGCGGGAGCGTGTGTTCGACGCGGGGCTGGAGCTGGGCCCTTCCGAGGGATTGCGCCATCCCGAGCTCGACAGCGGTCTCGTGGTCGGCCAAGCGCCCCTCGCCGGCCAGCTCACTCGGCGCGGAGAGCCCGTTCGGCTCACCGTGAGCCTCGGTCCTCAGCGCCAGCTGATTCCCGACGTTGCCGGCCTGCGGGGGGACCGAGCCCTCCGTGTGCTCGAGGCGACCGGGTTCCAGGTCGCCGTCGACAGCGTCGAGGCGGAGAAGCCGGCCGGGACCGTTGTCGCGACCCTCCCCGCCGCGGGTACGGTGCTCCAGGTGTCCGGCACCGTGCGGCTCATGCTGAGCAAGGGCCCACCCCTAGTACCGATGCCCTACCTGCTCGGCATCCCGCAGGACCGGGCGATCGATTCGCTGCGCGTGCTCGGTCTCGGGGTGGCGGCCGTCGACACCGTCTTCCGCTTCGGGCGGGATCAGGGGCTAGTGGTCGAGCAGGCCCCCCCCGCCGACTCGCTGGTCCGGCGTGGGGCAGGGGTGCGTCTCTCGGTTGGCCGCGAAGGGGCGCGCTGACAGGAACAATGCGGGATGTGATCCGTAGCATTTTCGGGTCGACCGGCGCGTAGCCGGACGGAGTCGCCGGACGGAGTCGTATGACCCAGCCGAAGCCACCGGGCCAGGGGGTGAGCCAGCCCACATCGCGCGGGGAGGCGCAGCCCGCCCGCGCCGAGCCGGCGGGCACTGGTGGGGCCTCCGGGCGCCGCCGCCGCCGCTCCTCCACGATCTACACGGCGGCACTGCTCGGGATGGGCGCGCTGGTCGCGGCCGCCTGGCTCGGACGGGAGCGCTTTCAGCCGGTCGTGGCGGGGCAGCCCGCCCCCTCCTTCTTCGTCACCTCGCTCGACGGCGAGCGCGTGAGCCTCGAGCAGTACCGTGGCAAGGTGGTGCTGCTGAACGTGTGGGCGACCTGGTGCGCGCCGTGCCGCGAGGAGATGCCCTCGATGGAGCGGCTGTACCGCCGGCTCTCCGGGCGGGACTTCGAGATCCTCGCGGTGAGCGTCGACGAGCAGGTTGGCAGGGCGGTGCCCGCCGACGCGCTGCGCGCGTTCGCGGCCGATCTCGACCTGACCTTCCCGATCCTACACAGCGCGCCGAACGCCCCGAAGAACATCCAGCGCATCTACCAGACCACGGGCGTGCCCGAGTCCTTCCTGATCGGGACCGACGGGGTGATCTACCGTCGGATCTCCGGTCCCACTACCTGGGATTCCTCTCAGTACCGGGATCAGATCATCCGCCTGCTCGGCGAGTAGCGCGCGGTGGTCCCGCTCGCGCGCTTCGTCCCGCGCATAGTCTCGCGCAACTGGCGGCTCAAGCTCGCGGCGCTCGGTCTAGCGGTGTTCCTCTGGGCGCTGATCCGCACGGATCCGAGGACGGGGGTCAACCTCTTCACCGTTCCGGTGAGTGCCCAGGTGAGCGACTTGGAGTGGGTGCTCGCTGGCGAGCCCGATCCACCCACCGTCCAGGTGCGGCTGCGCGGGCCGACCGAGGATCTGATCCAGCTCGCCCGCGCAGGCACCACCCTGCGCGTGCCCCTCGACAGCGTGTGGAGCGCAGACACGCTCGTCCAGCTCCGCAGCTACTGGTTGCTGCTCGCGCGGGAGAGTGGGCTGGTCGTCGAGGACATCTCACCGGGTGCGGTCCGGCTCCTCCTCCAGTCCACCATCACCGCGTTGCTCCCGCTCAGCGCGCGCACCCGAGGCGACCTCGAGAGCGACCTCGCGCTGGCAGCTCCCCTGAGCCTTAATCCGCAGACGGTGCGCGTGCGGGCGCCGGCGCACCGGATCCGGGCGCTCGACTCGATCCCCCTGGAGCCGCTGGACTTTAGCCAGGTGACCGCGTCCGGGAGCTATCCGGTCGCGGTGGACACAACGGGTCTGGGCCAGGTCAGCGTGATCCCGCTCGCCGCCACCGTCGGTGTGCGTCTCGATCCGGCCATGAAGCGAATCCTGGACGAAGTGCCGGTCATTGTAGAGGGGAACAGCGACTTTCTGGTGGCACCCTCCACGATCAGCGTGCGGCTCGAGGGTGCGCGCACGCCGGTCTCCGGGACCCGTGAGGAGGAGGTACGGGCGGTGGTCCCCGCCGAGGCGGTCGCGGAGCTGGCCCCCGTGGAGTCGCGGAGGGCCCCGGTCCGGCTGCGCGGTGTCCCCGCACTCGTGCGTGCCTTCTCCGAGACCGACTCCGTGCTCGTGCAGCGGGCCCTCCCGTGAGTGGTCCGCTCCTGCTCGGGATGGAGACCAGCTGCGACGAGACCGCAGTGGCCGTGCTGCGCGGTCGCGCCGAGCTTCTCGGCCACATCATCCTCTCGCAGGACGTGCACCAGGTGTACGGTGGGGTCGTCCCTGAGCTGGCCGCCCGCGCGCACCTCCAGCGCATCGATGACGTGGTGGATGCCGCGCTCGCGCAGGCAGGCATCGAGCTCACCGACCTGGACGCGATCGCGGTCACCGCCGGCCCGGGGCTCATCGGCGCGCTCCTGGTCGGCGTGGGCTGGGCCAAGGCCGCGGCCTTCGCGCTCGGTCGTCCCCTGCTCGCGGTGCACCACATGGAGGCGCACCTCTTCGGCCCGGCGCTTGAGGACCCGAAGACCGAGCCCCCGTTCGTGGCGCTGCTCGTCTCGGGTGGGCACACGCTCCTCCTGCACGTGCCGGAATGGGGGCGCTACGAGCTGTTGGGGGAGACCCGCGACGACGCCGCGGGTGAGGCCTTCGACAAGGTGGCCAAGCTGCTCGGGCTGCCCTACCCGGGAGGACCGGCGATCGACCGGCTCGCGCGCGAGGGACGGGGTGACCGGTTCAGGCTTCCCCGGCCGATGATCCGGGGTGGGCAGACGCCGGGAGACGAGGACTGGTACGATTTCTCCTTCAGCGGGCTCAAGACCGCGGTCGCGACGCTGGTGCGCACCCTCGATCAGTCCGGCACGCTCGAGCGGGAGCAGCCGCACGTGGCCGCTAGCTTCCAGGAGGCCGTCGTGGACGTGCTGGTGACGAAGATCATGCGCGCGGTGGATCAGACCGGGTGCCGCCGGGTCCTTCTGGGAGGGGGGGTGAGCGCCAACGGACGGCTGCGGGAGGAGACGGCCGCCCGGCTGGGGCCGAGGGGCCGGGTGCTGCTCGCCTCGCCGCGGCTCTCCCTCGACAACGGAGCCATGGTGGCCCGGGCAGGCCTTTTCCGGCTGGAGCGCGGGGAGCACGCGCCCCTGGACGTATCGGCCGACGCGAGCCTGCCCTTCCCGGGCCTCATCCGGAGGTCCTGATGTACCCGATCCTCTTCACCTTTCCCGACTGGCTACCCCTGATCGGTGGGACCCCTATAACGTCCTTCGGCGTGATGATGTCCCTCGCCTTCCTGGTGGGCGGCTTCGCCATGCGCCCGGTCATGAGAGAGAAGGGGATCGATCCCGACCGCGCCTGGGACGTGATCTTCATGGCGGTGATCGGCGGGGTGATCGGCGCCAAGCTGTACTACGTGCTGCTCAACTGGCGCGATACCGCGGCCGATCCGCTGGGGATGATCTTCAGCCGCGGCGGGATGGTCTGGTACGGAGGCTTCCTGGGTGCGACCGCGCTGATCGTGTGGGACACCCGCCGGGCCGCTGTCCCGCTCGGCAAGATGGCCGATGTGGTTGCCGCCCCGCTCGCGCTGTCCTACGCGATCGGCCGGATCGGGTGCTTCCTGGTGGGTGATGATTGGGGACGTCCGACCGATCTGCCGTGGGGGATCGTGTTCCCGAACGGCACGCCCCCGACCACGGTCGCAAGCATCGAGCGCTCCTTCGGCATCGAGGTGGACCCGGCCCTGATCGAGAGGTACGGCAACGTGCTCCCGGTGCACCCGACGCAGCTCTACGAGGTCGCGCTGTCGCTCGTCTTCTTCGCCGTGCTCTGGCGGATGCGCAACCACCGGCACCAGGCGGGCTGGCTCTTCATGCTCTGGCTGATCCTGGCCGGCTGCGAGCGCTTCTTCGTCGAGATCTTCCGCGCCAAGGATGACCGCTTCTTCGGGCCGCTCACGCTGGCGCAGCTCATCAGCCTAGGCCTGGTCGCGGTCGGTGTGTGGGGGATGACGCGACTCGCGTCCACCGACGACGACGCCGAGTCGGGCCGGGGCACGCGGGGACGCGGTGCCCCCACGCGCGCGGCGCGACGCCGCGCCCGGGCGTAGCTCACCTCCCATGGTGACCATCCTCCACGCATCGGACATCCACTTCGGAGAGCCCTACAACCCGGTCGTAGGGGAGGCCTTCCAGGCGATGGCGGGCACCGTCGGCGCAGACCTGATCGTGGTGTCCGGGGACTTCACCCAGCGCGCCAAGGTCCACGAGTACGAGGCGGCGCGGAGGTGGCTGGACGCACTGCCTGAGCTGCCGCTCGTGGTCACGCCCGGCAATCACGACGTGCCGGTGTATCGGGTGCTGGAGAGGCTCTTCCAGCCGTACCGGAACTACCGAACCTGGATCGCCGACCAGCTCGACTCGGTGACCCGGATCCCGGGCGCCACCGTGGTCTCGCTCAACTCGACCGCCCCGCTGCGCGCGATCGTAAACGGCAGGATCGACCGCGCACAGCTCGCCTATGCGGCACGGGTCTTCCAGGAGTCCGACCCCGACAGCGCCCGCATCGTGGTCGCGCACCACCACTTCGCGCCGGCCTCGGACTACGAGGGGGACACCGCCATGGCGGGGGCACGGGAGGTCCTGGACGCGCTCAACCAGATGGAGGTCGAGCTGGTCCTCGGCGGTCACCTCCACCGCGCGTATATCGGGAACTCCCTGGACGTATATCCAGGCCAGGATCGGGAGCACGGGATC
>Ga0310345_10003290_pt1 | contig 15473 bp, 10 predicted proteins | sample HC15DNA20500_MG_FD_204667 | JGI IMG/M metagenome (GOLD analysis project Ga0310345, IMG submission 204667) | Marine microbial communities from station ALOHA, North Pacific Subtropical Gyre - HC15-DNA-20-500_MG | ecosystem: Environmental > Aquatic > Marine > Oceanic | place: Pacific Ocean: North... | reverse complement strand
TTCGTTCATTGGTAAGCTTACGGTTCTCTTTTGTATTTTTTCAGATTTTGGACAATCAAAATGTATATTTTCATATCCACAATTATTATTTGTATAAATTGGATTAGAATGAAGAGCTGAATAATGTATACCACATAATATTCCAACATTTTTCATATTTCTAATAAACTTTTCATTATTTACAACCTCTATTCTATATAAATGTTGACTGGTATTATTATACCCAAATTCTTCATTATAAGTATTTACTAATTTTTTAAGTACTCTCATCTTTTTATTAAAGAATTTAAAATTATTTAAAAGTATTTTAGCTTGAATAGAATTCATATACATTTTATAACCAGGAAAAGATATATCTCTGCCCCAACTGTCATCAGAATATGTAGTTCCATTCAAAACAGCTTCCTTAAACCATTTATACTTTTCATAATCATCTGTTACAATCATTCCACCATCAGAACCACCCAATGGTTTAGTTGGATAAAAACTAAATATCATTAAATCTTGTGGGTTACATTCTTTTTTAAATTGGTTCTTCTTTAATTTCTGTGCAGAATCTATAATTTTATAATCACTAAATTCATGTAAAACATAAGAATTCCCTACCCAATTAACATTATCTATGAATTCTATATCATTACCACTTGTCAATATTGCATTCGCCACAACAGGTGGTATTATACTTGGAAGATTAACTGTAACACCCTTGTTAAGTAATGACAAATATATGGCGTTCGTAGCACTATTAACAGAACATGCATATTTGGCCCCAACATAATCAGCAATCTTTTTTTCAAACTCAACTACTATATCGTCATGTAATAAATTAGAAAACTCTGAAGTATCTATTATATGGTTATTTATATTAAATAATTCTATCACTTTAAATTATCCAACATATTTAATGTCTTTTTTATAAAAACTTCTAACTTATCTTTTGGTTTAAAACCAGTTTTTCTAGCTTTATCATCACTAACATCATAAGTAAACTGATTTAATAATGGAGTATCTACCATATTCAACTCTACTTTGCCAGCAACCTTTTCTATTAATTTAACTACATCACTCAACTCATAATTGCCTGTTACAACATTATATGTTTGATTAAAATATTCCTTGTTATTTAAAAAATGAATTATACTTCTGACTGCATCACCTAATCCAAGATATGGTCTAACTTGTTCATAATTTTGCCCCCAAATAGTCAATGGGTTTCCGAGTGATACTTCATAACAAAATTTATTTATAGCCGTATGAAATCTCATTCCTACACTATTGCCAAAAATAGTACCAAATCTCAAAATTAGATAATTCATATCATTTTGGATCTTTAAAAAATTCTCAATCTTAATTTTAGATTCTGCATAAGGACTCTGTGGATTTATTACTGAATCATCATCTTCGTAAACAACATCAGCTGATACTCCATAAACACTCGTTGTCGATGGAAATACAAAGTAAGGAATCCTTACTTTCCGACACAACTCTATAAATTTTTCGGTTTTAACAATATTAACATTTTCTATTTCTTCTTTATTTTTAAAACTTCCTTCGGCACTCGTTATTGCTGCTAAGTGTATGACTACATCAATTCCAACCACATCATTTTCTGTTAATCCATCTATATCTTTTTCTATAAACTTTATTCCTCTATCTAAATCAAATAAAGAACAATATCTCTGAGTTAATAAATTATCAACAACCGTAATTTTATATTTTAACGGCAACTTTCTAATCAAATATGAACCTATATGACCACACCCTCCAGTAATTAATATATTCATAATCCCACCTTTAACTTCCTAAATTCTTCATAATCTGATATATAATCAGATGGATCATACAATGTATTTGCAAATACCAATAAAATAGAATCTGTTGTTAAATATGTTTGCTCGTCCCAAATCAAATTTGGTACATAGAGTCCCTCATTTGGTTTATCTAATATCCACTCTTTTTTATCTGTTCCATCATCACATAAAACCTTTATCTGCCCATTTAAACATATTAAAACTTGTTCTGTAATATGATGACCATGTTCTCCTCTGTCCTCTTGATCATGAACTTTGTATACATAAAAAGACCGTTCTATTTTAAATGGTACATCTATTTCCGATTGAACCGAAACCAATGAACCCTCTGTATCAACAAAGGTATTTAATTTTAATAATTTTACATCATTTATTGTTATCATTTTTATACACCTAACAGTTCCTTTTCACTAATATATACCTTCCAATCTAATACAGTTCTTAATATACTCTCATCTATTTCAAAATCTGACATATAAACTCCTCCTGGATGATTATTAAATAGATTATATGTTGGTGAACAAAAAATTTCACCATTTAGTTCTATTGGCCATCCACCACCCCTACAAGACATACCTTTGTTATATTTCCAAGTTTTATATTTTTCTAATTTAGTTAAACTTGTACTAACACGCCCAATACAATCATGTATTTTATCAAATGAAATAACCTTGTACCCAAGTTTAATAAAATTACCCGAAAACGGTATTTCTCCATCAATTACATGACTCCAAACTATATCAGATGTCGTTGTTATTACTTCGCCATTATCGTCTAACAATATATTATCTGCATTATCTGCTGCGGCCAAGGGTCCAATTTTTTCATAATGTTCCTCAATATATTTCTTATGAATTAATGCCATTCCATCATGTGCATGTACTGTTTCTTCTACAGTTAAGTTTTCATTAACCCACCCAAGTGCAGTACCAGTTCCTGCCAACCCAATCATAGCACATCCATTTTCTTTCTCGTATTTTAAATATCTATTTACTGTCTCCTCGTAATATCCTTTTGCCAACATTACATAATCATCTGGAATAAACATAAAATAATCATATTTATCTTTAAACTTTTCATAACCAAATCTAAATGCTGCATAATTTTTTCCTCTGTTCTCTCTATTAAAACAATAAATCTTACCACACTTAGTTTCAGTACCATGAATTGAATTTAACCAATCTCTACCTTCTTCATACCCCCCATCATTATTCACAATTATAGTATCATATGATATTCCTGCGTCTAATTTTTTTTCTATATCTACTAAAAATTTTAAATTGGTTAAACAAGATTCAGCATCTGGTAAATCTTGACCATGCATTGGCCAACCTATGTCCAAATTTCTTCTATGTCTTTTACCAAAATAGGTAATTATTACTTTACAACACTTCATAATATTCACCGATTATCATAGGTACTTTTGCATGAATACTCACTTTGTTTGATCTCTCTTCAAAATTATAATCAGAATACCTCATTACCCTAAAATCAAAACTAACTCTTGTAACTCCTTCTTTATTTTCTTTATTTCCATGTTTTAAATTGGACCCATTCCATATCACATATTCCCCATATTTAGCATTTAATGGTTTATAATCTCCTCTGTCCTCTATTGATTCTACCCACACAGCACTTGTATTTATTGAATCTGTGATAGATATAAAAAAATTAACTTCCAATTCATTATGACTATAATCTTTATCTTTATGCCAAAGTCCTACAGAAAAATTATTTAAAAACTGTACCCTAAAGGTTGGTATTTTTTGATATACTATCTTATCTCCACTAAATTCTGGTTTAACAATATTCTCAATAAACTTTTTATATGTACCTAAAAACTTACTACCCCTAACTTGTCTATAAAACTCCTTATGATAAATTGTGCTTTGTTCTGTTTTCATAGTAAAAAGTTCAGAACAATCAACAGAATCATGTAAGTTTTCTAAATCATCTCTGCCCAGCATCTCACATATCAAATCTCTAAAATTATATTTATTGGTATCATAATTAAAATATTTCACATCAATTTATCCCATCATATTTTAAATCAACCAACATTTGATAATGTTCTTCTTTTGTTTTTGTTGGTAATCCACACCAATCCATCACTTTATTAAAATAGTCAACGTCCTTATTCATTTTATCAAAATCACATTTTCTATTATTACATTTTAAATCATCCCCTATTTCAGTAAATAATTCATATTCTTTTTGATCCATTCTCTCAAAACGTTCACCCTCAAAACTCCTACCTTCCATTTTATCTTCCTTTTTCTTATCTACGATTAATACTTTAGCATTAGGAAACATTGCTATAAAATATTTTATCCATATCATATTAAATGGTTTCTTAAACCCCCATTCTAAATCTAATAAGTTATCTCCCCAGAATAAAGGTAATATATTTATAAATTCTTTTTTAAATAATTCTAACTCATTTGAATCTACAATACTACTTTTACCATCAACTAACCATTTTCTTCCTTCATCAGTTTTAATCAATCCATATATGTTCATTGGATCAAGATATTCCATTTCCCCGATTATTTGTCTAACAAAATAAAATTGTAACATTGTTATAGATGTTGACTCAAATGTTTTTCTATCCTCAAATCTACAAACATCATCCCCTATAAACAAACCACAGTATTGTAACATTTTGGCCATATAAGAAGTTCCACCTCCAGGAGAACCACAAATAAATACAGGTGATTTATTAATATTATTAAAAATATGTTCACCATCAAACTCAAACTTACATTCAGTAAACCTATGTTTTAAATCAGACAAACTTGGTGTTCTATAATTTATCATTGTCAACATCTTATCATTTTTTGAAATGTATATTCTAATATCACTAAATTTATCTTCATCTTCTAATTCTGGCCTATCTAACCAAGTTGCTGTCCAATGATTTGCCGGTATAGTATCAGAAAAATGCCAATATCTTCTTAATTTATTCGAAAAAGTTACTCTATACAAGTCATCAAATGAATTATCAGCATCAGAATTATTTATCGTGGCCCTTAAATATAGCCTTTCTTCAGATTTATTAAATTCATCTTGTAAAGTTAAAGTTTCAGTATCACTAATTGAATACAGTAAAGTATATTGAAAAAAATTATTCATAGCTACTCAAACAACTCATAAGTTCCAACTTTTGCAATCTCATCAACATCGTTCCGAATCCATTCCCTTTGATAAAAAAGGTCCCACCCCCTATTATATTTATTATAAAGTTCTACTTCAACTCTATAAATATTTCCTTCTTCTATCTCATCAAATTGTTCAAAAATAGAAGCATTTTTAATAAAAAGTTTTACCTCTCTATTACTAACAAGTTTATCATTAATAAAATACAAAATTTTAAATAAATTTTCTGCATTCTCATACATAGAATCGTTATATGTTTGAGATTTGTTTAACCTCATCCAATGATTTACAATACATAATAAAGGCTTTAACCCATATTTTTTATTTCTTGACAATAAGAAAAAGGGCGCCAAATGAAAGTTTTTTATTTTAATTCTTGATTGATTGACAGTAGACTTTGATGCAGGATTTGAATGATGAACATTAACTTCACTATTTGGAAATAAATCCTGAAATTGAATTTCACCATTTCTATTCTTTAAAATATACTCTCCCCTAACAGATTTCAAACTATCATACAAATGATGTTCTAATCCAAAACCTCGATTAGCAAACAAGTGATGTTGGATTGGATTAAATAAATCATAGGCATCTTTTTCTGTTATTTCTCCCGCCAATTGAGATTCTTTGCTAAACCTAATATTATTTAAAAAGAAATCTACCTCCCCGAACCAAAACTCACCATTACACGAGATAACATCTTCTTCTTTTCCTCTTTCATATAATTCAAACCAGGCCTTTTTCTTATTATCTAATGTTTCTTTAAAAACATCATAGAAACTATGTAAATCTTTTGGATTAATTATTGTATCACTCTCTAAATAAAAAACATATTTCTTATTGGCCGATTTAGCCAAATGAAGTGAGTGTTTAATTGAACTAAAAACTGCTGGAGAATGTACACCTATTCCAGTAAATTCTTTATTAATATCTATCCTCATGGCTGGCCTGTCATTTACACTCATTGTATAGTTCCATCCCTGGCCTGTACCAGCTGATATTAGTGGATTATATTTATCGTATATATAATAACTAACTAAATTTTGAATTGTAGTTGATACGGGATAATGAGATGTTAAACATATATCTATTCCTAATAGTTCTAAACTCGTTATACAATCTAGCAATAGTTTTTGCTGTTCTAATTCTTTTGCCCAAGTAACTAACATAATCATAGATTCTTCTTTAAATTTTTTAGATAAATATTCGACCTTTTCGTTGGTAGCATCATAAACAATTAAAATAGAATCTACATCATTTTCCCTTAATTGATGTTCGTAACCAACTGGCATTCCTGTAGATGTCAATTTAGTTTCACCCGTAAATGATATTGGCCAACAACTTTTACCTTCTACATCTCTCATATCAATAATTCTAACTTTCTCCCTCACTTCCTCTGGAAATTCATTTATAATTTCAGTACAATAATTAATATCTTGGATATCTTCAATTATTAAAATTCCGTTTTCTGATAAAAGTGGGAAATAATGTTTAACAAATCTTTTTTGGGTATGTAATTGGTGGGATCCGTCATCAATGATTAAATCAAACTTCATATCATTAAGTGTCGGTTCAATAAATCCTTCATAATTATATGCACCACCAAGATATGTTTTAATTCTATCATATCCATTTAACTCTATGGGAATACGATTTTTATCAATTTCAACTCCATGTACTGTTGCATTTTCAAAATAATCGTGCCAAAGTATCATCGAGGCACCATTAAAAATTCCTACTTCTAAAACATTTTTTGCTGAATATTTAAGTCTCTTAAATATCTCATCATACACATCAAAATAAGGATGAATAGTATTTTTATCAGTAAATCCCAATGGTAATGATAAAGGAACTCCACTTCTATTAACCAAATTTTCCAATTTTTTAAATGGTTTACTCCTTTCTATAATATCAATTGAATTTTTATTCATCTCAAATTTAACTACTCCTTCAATAAAATTACTTTCTATATTTTGATAACTACTCTTATTAACATAAGGATTTACAGCTCCACCAAAATGATTAGATCCTATTTCTGTACCTTCTTCAGTTAAATATAACTTTCCATTCTCCCAACTTGTATCACAAAATGTACCTTCCTTGTTCTGTGCCTCAAAAAAATCTAACCAAAAACATTTTATTTTTTTCTCTCTTTCTAATTTTAATATTATTCTTGAAAAATGATCCTCATCAAAAAACATATGATACTTATTTACTAAAATTTTATGGTATTCGTCATTCTTTTTAAATAAATTATTCATATAATCATTATTTCTTATTATTGCAAAAGGAGTGCTAACTCTATGTGTATAACTCGGAAGAAACCCCGTCTTTAAATCCATATGCGATGTTTTCGTTATAAAATCAAATTCATTCAAAATATTATCTGTTATAAAATTATTTAAATCCCCAAATATTACATCTAAACCACATAGTCCCCAAAAATCATAACCTTCAATGTATTCACTAAAAAGAACTGCATATGTAGGTTTCCAATCACATATTTTGTACTGTCCAGATAGTTTACAATTAAACTTCAATTTCTTTAAAACAAGTAATTCAAAATCTTTTTTTGTAAGATAAACAAATTCTACATTATCATAGTTGCTATTATATTCTTGATCCGTAAATATATACCACTGATAATCATAATTCTTACTACAGCTAAGTAAGAAAAATTCTATCCACGTTGGAAGTTCACCAAACCAAACATCCATAAAAACTACTTTTTTATTTTTTTCTGTAAACATATTCACACTCATCGTTTATAAAATCATTTATTGATACTGAAATATATTCTGTATCAAAATCGGTTTTTGGATATGTAATAAAAAAAGATGTTGCATCATTATCTTTTAAGTCAAAATCATTTTCACTTAAATAAATTTTATCATCAGTAAAATAATAATTTCCATCTCTTTTTTTAATAAAAGCATATACTCGTAGTTTTACATTATCAATTTTAGAAGTACCCTTAAAAAAATAAATTTTTCTATTGATAAAGTCAATATCAGTTACACTAAATGAACTTTGTGAAAGTTCTCCAACATTAATACAATAATCATAATACATTCTTGTTCCCTGTGCAACACATTTATTTCCATGAAACATTAGTGTTTGATTTCTATCATCTGGAAAATAATGAAACAATTCAAGTTTAAATCCATCTCGTATATTTTCAATATCTTCATAATCTTCTCCAGCAGTCTTATTACCATATAAATGTTCTTCTTTGATTACTATCTGTAAATTTGAAGTTGTCAATTCTTTTATATCTTCATTAGACATAAAAAAATAATTAAAATATTGATTATAATCATTCTTAAATACATTTCCATGCCAATTCTTAGGTATGTCTTGTTTATTAACATATGGATATTTTCCCTCAGTATTAAAGGCTACAATTGGTAAATGTTTTTTTCCATTTCTTTGCCAAATCAAAACATTAAAAATAGTTTCATCATAAAACGGAGTGTATAATTTTATATTTTTAAAACAAAAATTAGCAACTTCTATTGCCTGTTTAAAAAAACCAATACAATTTTTATTAAATGTAAATGCACATGGCTGTAAATAAGGTCCTTCCCTTTCATATTTACCAAAATATTCTTCCATAAGAGGTCTTTCTAATTCATCACCTTTTTCACCTTGTCTTTTGATAAGATTACCATTTTTATCTCTCCAATCTAAAAACATAGATTCAACACAATGTTTTGTCAATAAAGGATAATCAGCATCTACATCAAAATCTTTCCATATAGTATCTATATTCTTTGTCACAAAAGAATCTCCATCTACATACATAATCCTTTCATATCCAGAATTAATAATATCAACACAAATATCGAATTTTTTAAACATGATATTTGGATGGAATGATTTTCTCTTATATGGATCTGAATCAACATCTACTTTATCAGAACCGTCTGATGAAAAATCAATTCTTTTTTTAATCATATTATCACTATCAAATGATACGTCACAATTAATACCATAAACTAATATTTTTCTATCCGAAAATCTATTTAAACTTTTTACAAGTAATTCCATAAGCCCCATATAATTAGAATCACCCATTGTAAAAAATACTTCTTTATCAATATTTACCATCAGTCGACTTTTCTATTTCTTTTATAACTTGTTCTGATGTTATGGTTTCAAATTCATACCAATCATCCATTGATTTTATTTCTTTTAAAGGATTCCAATTCCAATCACCTGGATCCAATATAAAATCTTTATTATTAAAATATCCTGATTTTTCATTATCATTATAAATTCTAATACAATCAAATTGAAATTCACAAAATGGTTTTGAAAATGATGAAATTAAAATTATTTTTGCTTTACACGCCCAAGCTAACCAACTTAAACCACCCCCGATTCCAATAAAAAATTCACAATGTTCTAAATATTGAATTCTTCGTTCTAATGGTTTATCACCACTATCATCACTGGTCGTGGTTGGTATAGTATTCCAATATCCGTCTGTACCAAATACTTTATTTTTATCAATACAAACAACTTTATAACCTATTCCATTTAAATAATCAACAACTCTTTGCCATCCATTCAACCTATTCCAGTACTTACATTGTGAAGTTGATTGAATTGATATACAAACATATTTTTCTTCAATTGGTCTCTCATATCCTAATTTAAATTCTGGTCTAATTTCTTCATATTCTAAACCAAGAATATCTGAGGCCGTTTGTTGTAATGGTACTGTTCTGACATCGATTGGATTTCTTGTTCCATCATAAAACCACCCAATTTCATATAAAGGAATTCTATTTGAAATAGTAAATTTAGAACCAGGTTCTATAAATTCAATATCAGGATATTGTTCCTTAAATAACTGATTCCAAAATGTAGTACAAACAACTTCACAATTATGTTTCTTTCTAAATTCTTCAACATAGGGTATCCACGCCAATGTATCACCTAATGCTTTAGTACCAAAATGAATATGAACTTTTTTATTTGTCAAATCTAATTTGTACTCATAAACTACTTCATCATCAATTGAAACTCTAATTAACCAATTTACATAATACTTAATATAACATTTTGTCCAATGACCAGATTTTATAGTATTAGAATATAAGAGTTTGTTAGTATCTCCGTCAATAAAATCAACTTTATAATCTAAATCTCGACCATTAATAGTTACCCTTGCCCCATCAGAAAAATCAATATCAAAAAAATTACCTCTTTCTTTAGAATATTCTGTTTTCTCAATTTCCTTTAAAATTTCATATCCCTTTTCTGCTGCCTTATTCCAATTAAAATTTCTTCTTATTATTTCAGATTCTATTAAAGAATTTATTCTATAATCTTTATAATTTTCATAAACATCCCTCATAACTTTAGATAAATCATTATAGTCAGGTTCACAATAATTCCCATCATAATAACCTTCACCATCATTAAAAGTTTTACCCTCACCTATATTATAAGGTCTTTCTTCAATCACCTTTACAGGATAACCTAATCCCTTTGTAAATTCTAATTGTCCACCCCATTCTGAATAAATAGATGGAATACCACATGCCATTGCTTCTATCAAAGGTAAATTCCAACCTTCACTTCTTGCACAAGATAAAAAGACATGACCAGTTTTCATATATTTAATATAATCTCCCCTTGAAACAAAACTCTTTATTTTAATTCTATCATCTTCAAAACCATAGTGTTTTAATCTTTCTTCTGTACTATTCATCCCATCTACTGAAAAAGGATTATCAACGGATGCAATTAAATCAACTGGTTCATCCTTATCAAATGTTTTTAAAAATGTTTCAATGATTTCAATTGTAGATTTTCTATAATCCCACCTACCAAACAACAGAAATTTAAATCTACCATCATTATAGTCATCCAACAAATCCACTTTTTCAGGATAAAATATATCTTTATGAACTCCTTCTGGTACAACTTTAACTCTTTCAGGTGGATATCCTTGTTCTATAGCACATTCTTTTTGCCAAGTAGAAGGCACCCATAATTGATCAAAAGATAATAAATTGTTAAATTGGTCATCTGGAAACCTTGTACTTTCCCAAACTACATATGCTATTTTATATCCATTATATTGATGATACATATAATAATGATTGGATTCAACCAAAACAATATTAACATCAGGAATAAAATTTTCATCATATGAATATATTGGAAAATCTTTTAATTCTTCATTTTCCCATAAACTTTGCTCTACCAACATATTTTTATGTTGTTCAGTCAGGTATGGTTCGTTATCGTGAGATTTACTATCCCCATCCCAATTTTCACCAGTAGTAAAATTTCTTACCTTGATTGGAATTAATTTATCTAAATGAGTAAAAAAGTTTCTTGAATGACTATTATAACCAGTATTTCCTATTAAGCTTGTGTGTGCTTTTATTTTCATTTATAACTTATATTTCTCCTTTAATAAATAGATATTATCTTTTTTAAAAGTTAATAAAAATTCTTTCTTACTATCTAATCATTTAAACTTATTAATATATCCTATTACTTCTAATTCTTTACACGTTGAACACTTTCCACATCCGATCCATTTTCCTTCTTTTTCTTCTGGCATACGACATCCCCAAACATTTTCTTTTAAAAAATCTGGAAGTAAGTTCCATATATCTTGTTTAGTAGTTGTTGCCATTATTTGCCATAAATAAGGAATATCTTGGGATTCCTGTGGATGTTTTAAACTTGATATTGTTGCTAATAATTGTGCTATAGGTGTTTTCCATTGATATGAATTAAAATCTTCCTTATTATCACCCAAAACTAATTTATATCTTTCTATATCTTTACGTTTCCAATCTTTACGTTTTTCAGATTCAATTACAATACCACCAATGTACATAGCTGTCATAATATCATATCCCTTAAAATTTAAATCAATTTCAAATGTACTTTCTGAATATTCAAAACCTCTAACATTGTCTCTTATCCACGATGTCATTGTATCAACTGCTATCTTTTCAATTTCCCATCTATTTTGATAATTTTTATAATGTATATGGTGAGCCACTACATCATCATCATATTCTTTTAATATCTTATATAAAGCTCCTGTAGAATCTACCCCGCCTGACCATAACACAATCGTTTTATCTTTCATTATTTATTCTGCACCGAAGAAATCCCACTGGAAAGTTATATCAATTAAATCTACTGTAACTCCTGATCCTGCTGGTGTAACTGTAATTCTAACAGTATCAATGCCCGATGTTGGAAACGCAGGGAGAGTTCTAGCAACTTTAAAATAGAATGTACTATAAGTTGAAGATATTGAAAATCCATTAGTGGACGTGGTATAGTTATCTGGAGTAGTATCAGGCCCTTCGGCTGCTAAACTAAAGTCACCATCATTTCCCACAATAGCTGTATTTCCAGATATATTTGCAATAACTACTCTATAAACAGCTGAAGCTTGAAACCCATCGCTTGCAAAAGTATAGGTATCTGATGTTCCTGGATCTGAACCATTAGAATGAAGTAAAATTTGTGCAACTGCTGGACTTAGAAAGTCATGATCATAACTATACCACTCATTCATTCCATGTGGGGTTCCTGTAGTTGGTAACCCAGAATTTTGGCCACCAGCATTCATTCCTTCATAATCATTTGCTGACCCACCATCATCTCCTGATACTGCTAAATCTAATAGTGTAATTGGTCCTGTATAGGAAGCCGCGGAAGTTTTATTCCTCTCAACCTGTAGTCCATCCCACCAAATTGTTTCACTGGCATGTGTTGCAGGTCCTGAAAGTCTCACCTGAAAATTTTCAATATCTACATGATCTCCATATCGAGTTGCTTCAAATCTTTGCCATTCTGTGGTTACAGCAATATAACTCGCTGCATATTGACCACTTAAAATTGTACCATCTGATTCTGCAAAAAATAGAAAGAGGTTACAAGTACAATTAGCACTAGCCTTTGCATAACAACTAACAGTCCAATCTTCGTTATTCAGAGCAGTAAAGTTTTGATTTGCAGTACTATTATTATATGTATAAGTGTATGAACCATTACCAGTCACTTCCATTTCTAATGGAGTAGCCGCAGAACCAGATGGATAAACTACAGGACTACTAATAGTAGCTCTTGATAAATTAGCATTTGCTGCTGTAGTAATCCAAGAATATATATCATAAGGATATGAATGCAGATTTAAATCTATGGGTGGTAAATAAACTGAATCATAGTCATCAAGCAACTTTTCTCGAGCAAGACCTAATAGTTCAAGTTCACCACTACTTGGAACTGCCATCTTTTATCTCCTTAACTTCTTGTTTTAATTCTTCTATTTGTTCTTGTTGTTCTTTAACTGCTGAAATTAAAAATGGAATAATTTTTTCATATCGTAATCCCAACCATCCCTTATCCATCTCACCTACTAAGTCAGGTACTATTTTTTGAACATCCTGTGCTATTAAACCAAAATCATGAGTTATCTTTGTCCCCCACCCAGGTGATCCGGGTTTCCAATCAAATTCAATTGGATCCAATTTACGAATAATTTCAAGTCCATTGCCCAACGGAAGAATATTTTTCTTCAATCTTTCATCAGAACTTGCATATGCTATAACATTAGCATTAGATGCTATATCACCTGCGGCATAGATATCATAATTACTATCTGCTACCACTCCACCTACAGCAATTTCCCCTTCTACAGTTAAAATACCACCTGTTTCTAATGAAGTTCTTTCAATTCTAACATTTGCCCCATGGAAAACAGACTGATATCCCCCAATAGTTGTATTCAAGTATCGTGAACCAACTTGTTGGATTCCTAATGCATTAACGAAGATTTTATTTTTATATGCAACGTAATCATTTCTACCTGATTGATTACCGAGTTTGAAGTCGATGGAAATATTGCTCGTATTACCCGAAGAATGTGCTACAACCTTTGTTATTTCATATTTAACATAAGAATACCGATTTGTAAATACATTCCTAAAATTGCCCAAACCTTGCTCCAAGTAATCTTCATCATCACCTATTGTCCCAGTATTTGTAATTATTTCATATATCTTTGATCCTACAGCAATATATTCTTCGGCCCTGGGATCCCATGAAAATGATTGCAGATTTACATGCATTTCTGCGAGCTCGCAGTTACCTTGAGCTTTATCGGGTTCAATATGGATATAATGATCCGTATGATTACCTACATATGCTGCATTGGCGAAGCCCAGATCGTACCCTGCTCCAGTGGTGGTAGGCTCTGTGCTTGTATTGGCTTTAGCCATATATCCAACAATACTACCATTCCATGTCTCACTATCACTAAGGGCGCTGATGTTCCCCATTAGTCCCACTAATTCTACTCCAAAATCACGATCATCCAAAGAATCTAAGATGTTTTCATATTCATTATTGATTTGTGTATCAGTCAGAAAACTACCGCTATCATGAAGTTTTAAAAATTCATATCCAGTAAGGTTGCCAAAATCACTCACCTCTAAAAACCGTACTTCTGGTGCACCTGCATTAAGATGAATAGCAGGATTATTTCCTGCACCACTTCCAAGATGAATTTTACCAGCACTCGGAGTGTAAAGACGGTTGTCTTGAACATAAAATCCTGCTAAGGTAACATCACCATCTGCCTCAATTGCTATTTTATCACCATTATCATAATCTCCCATCCAAGAAGTTCCATCTACTCCAAAATAAAATCCATTTCCACTTGTTTCTCCTGCATCTGCGGATCTTATAAAACCAGTACCACCTCCACCAGCAGTACCCATTACCAATCCATGACCAATTGTTGCATTTTGTGCTAATAAAATATCTGTTGCAACCATACCAAAGTTAGGCATTACAGTCCAACCCGCAACACCAGGTACTCCAATGGATGAACCTGCTGTACCGTCTGTTCCCGTTTCTGATGTAACGACATAATAGGTGCCAGCGGGATGTGCTACAATATCTCTTCTGCCACCAGCGGCATTATTAAAGAAATAATAAGTTGTACCACTGGCGTATATTCCTCTAAAAACTACACCAGCTCCTGATGATCCCGTTGCACCACTTGTACCACTTGTACCACTTGTTCCAGCAGTTCCCGATGTACCAGATGTCCCCGCAGTTCCACTTGTTCCCGATGTACCTGCAGTTCCACTTGTTCCCGATGTACCTGCAGTTCCACTTGTTCCTGATGTACCAGCAGTTCCACTTGTTCCTGAAGTTCCAGCAGTTCCACTTGTTCCTGAAGTTCCAGCGGTTCCTGAAGTTCCACTTGTCCCCGCTGTACCACTTGTTCCACTTGTTCCTGCCGTTCCACTTGTTCCACTTGTACCTGCTGTTCCCGAAGTTCCACTTGTCCCCGCTGTACCACTCGTACCACTCGTTCCTGCAGTTCCACTTGTTCCTGAAGTTCCTGCTGTTCCACTTGTTCCACTTGTTCCACTCGTTCCTGCAGTACCTGAAGTTCCACTTGTACCTGCTGTTCCCGATGTACCACTTGTTCCCGCAGTTCCACTC
>Ga0310345_10003289_pt1 | contig 15474 bp, 17 predicted proteins | sample HC15DNA20500_MG_FD_204667 | JGI IMG/M metagenome (GOLD analysis project Ga0310345, IMG submission 204667) | Marine microbial communities from station ALOHA, North Pacific Subtropical Gyre - HC15-DNA-20-500_MG | ecosystem: Environmental > Aquatic > Marine > Oceanic | place: Pacific Ocean: North... | reverse complement strand
ACATCCGATTGACGGAGACCCTCTGGGGCCAGCAGATTGGCTTAAAGCCCGTGACAGAGGGACAATGGGCTGTTTACTTTGAGCACCTGGAGCTCGGTCTGTTCGATGAACGGCTGGGAAGGGTGCTTCCCTGCCAAACGATTGAAACAAAAGCCTGCCACACGATCTGAGGAGCTCTAAAGAGAAATGACCCGCAAAGTCGTGGAAACTGGCGCGCTGTGGAAACCGTGGAAAAACGGCGACATCAAGCAGACGACTCTTGGCGTCGAGTTTTTCCACCGTTCCCACCGCTTCTACAACGAGATACACCCACCGAAGAATGAAACTCCAAGACTCCAAAAGTGTAACCTAATGTGGCCGGGAGAAATTGTTGCCTATGAATCGGGAGCTACAGAAGGGGGGGCAGAATGACCCAGGGTTCGGAAACCCTGGGCTGAAATACGGAATCCCTTCAGGATTCACCTACTCCTTAGTGCTCGAACCAGGTCAAGGTGAAAGCCGAACACGTAGGCTGCCTTTAGCAGCCTCCTTGGAAGGGCCTATCACAGAAGTGGCAGCCCTCTCTGAGCGTCGCGGATTCTGATGTGGACTTTTGCGACACCTTCTCACAGCCACGGCTCTGTCATCTGGCGATTCTTCATGATCACCTCGCCATTCGAAGTTTCCGTCGGAACCGCTCGCCGCTCTTTCCCGGGAGCAGAGACGTGCGACGTTCAGACGTTCCGACGAACCGTTCAAGTTTCAGCTCAGCTGATGCCCAAGGTCTTGGTATTTGTCTAGAATCTGTCTATCCTCGGATCGTCCAGGTGATTGCGGATCGGTTTCTTGCTTCCAATCGCTGTTGACGACAGGAGACATTCCAGATGAGAGAAACGAATCTTGATCAGAAAGAGAAGTGGCTCTTCTGGGCCTGTTTTATCTCTCTGATTGCCACCGCCTTCGGATTCATCGTTCGAACTCAGGTCATCGATACCTGGGGCGAGCAGTTCAATTTGACCGAGACACAGAAGGGCGAGATCTTCGGCGTTGGTCTGTGGCCTTTCGCGATCAGCATTATCCTGTTCAGTCTGGTTGTGGATCGTGTTGGCTATTCTAAGGCGATGCTCTTTGCGTTCGTCTGTCACGTCTCTTCAGCCATTGTCACAATCACAGCGGAGGGGTATTGGGGCCTTTATGTCGGCACCTTCATCGTGGCTCTCGGAAACGGGACCGTAGAGGCGGTGATTAATCCGGTGGTAACGACTATCTTTCCCCGGGAAAAGACGAAGTGGCTGAACATCCTTCACGCGGGTTGGCCTGGCGGGCTGGTGTTGGGGGGCCTGATTGGACTCTTGATTGGACCCGCTGTGGACTGGCGTTGGAAGGTAGCTCTAATCTTTCTCCCCACCCTGGTCTACGGAGTCATGATGATTCGGGCGCAGTTTCCGATACAGGAGCGCGTGGCGGCCGGTGTTTCATATAAAGCAATGTTGCAGGAAGCGGGAATCCTGGGATGCGTCCTAGTGGTCGGGCTGATTCTGCTGGAGGTGGGTCGAGTGGCCGAACTGCCAGCAGGCGTTCTGTGGCTGACGGGTGGTGCGCTCGTGCTCGCCTACGGACTCTACGCCCGATCCTGGGGCCGCCCCATGTTTCTGTTCTTGCTGCTGGTGATGATCCCGTTAGCTACGACCGAGTTGGGCACGGACAGCTGGATTACCTCCCTGCTGACCCCAGAGATGGAGCGCCTCGGCCTGCAGGCAGGCTGGGTTCTGGTCTACACATCTCTCATCATGATGGTTCTTCGCTTCTTCGCTGGGCCGATCGTTCACAGGATCTCTCCCCTGGGGCTATTGGCTGTCAGCAGTCTGATTGCCGCGGTTGGGCTCATTTTCCTTTCTCAGTCGACCGGTTTTGCGGTCTTGCTGGCTGCAACTCTTTACGGTTTCGGGAAGACGTTTTTCTGGCCAACCATGCTGGGGGTTGTATCGGAACAGTTCCCCAAGGGTGGTGCACTGACGCTGAATACGATCGGAGCGGTGGGCATGCTTGGTGTTGGTGTCGTGGGCGCCGCCCTATTGGGCAATGTCCAGGACCGCGAGGTCGACCAACAGCTTCTGGCAAAAGATCCGTCCCTGCATGAAAGAGTAGCCGGCGACGAAAGGCTCAGCGTTTTCGGTTCTTATCGGACCATCGATTCACAAAAGATGGAGGGAGCCACCGGCTCCGAAAAGCAGGTAATCTCGGGGTTGCAAGAAGGAGCCAAGCGCGGTGCACTTGCCAGCGTCGCGTTCTTGCCGATCATCATGCTTGCCTGCTATCTGGTCCTGATTTTCTACTTCAGGTCGCGTGGGGGCTACAAAGCCGAGACACTGGGCCCGGGGGCAGGCTGACAATTCCTCGCCCTATCAATTCGGCAGCAATACTTTGGCGCCTCGAATACCGCCTTCTCTGAGATCCGTCAGGAGAGGTGCTTTTGCCGCCCGTCACTTTACTTGCAAATCGATTGCGCGGTTGATGGCTTGGCGACAGACTCTGCAGAATCCCTTTTCGCTGCGGGAGAACATGATGCAAGAAATCTCAGGTCTGAAAAGTCCTTTCGCCTGATAGCTTGCTCCCTCGAACGCTCCCACTGCGGTTGAGTGTTCTTGAGTCGACCGCATCTGAAAGAAATGAGATCGCTGCTCCTCAAACAGATGTTCCAGGGCTTCCTCGGACGCGCCTTTCGCCCACAGCTTCCGGCGCCTTTCCTCAAAAGAGCGGGAAGCCTCCTCGTACTCCTTCTTCCTCCAGGACGTAGGGATCGGCGTTCCCTCCTGAACCAGCTCCGACCATTTCAGGCTTCCTGGATCAAGCAGCGATGTGATATTTGGCTCCCAAGGTTCGGTATTGGCCGGAATGAAGTCTTCATAGGCGACGTCGGAGGTGTAGTATTCGTCGGCAAGGCCCGCGAAACTGTGTCCAAACTCGTGGACGAACAGATAAGAGCTGAAGTCCGAACTCGCAGCAGCAGTAGCATACAGTCGGTAGATGCCGCCGCCGCCGTACTTTTGATTGTTGACAAGTATGATCACAAAATCATGGGGAGCGGCCGCGGCGATGTCTCGCCACTTTCTGTCTTCGACGCTCAAGATATACCGTTCCGAGTCGAGTGAATTGTAGCTCGTACCCAGAGGGGTGTTGTGGAAGACGCCTGCTCGGGGCCTGGAGATCCCCGATTCAGCCGATGGGACGAAGATGGCCCTTAGGGTGAAATCGTTCCGACGAGAGCCAAACGGCTCAACCGAGAACAGTTCCTTCATGAAGCGCTTCGCATCCCGCTCAAACTCCCGTCTCTCTTTCCGGGTGTACCCATCTCCTAGTAGCAGTAGATCCACCTGCCTCGACGGAAGGCCGTTTTCGGCCAACAACAAGATGTCCCGGGAGTCGATCGCTGGCCGAGCGACAAAGCGGGAGGTGGGTTCGATTTGGGTGGACCAGATTTCAAGGAAACTCTGATCTGGTCCACGCTTCCTGAGCCGGATCTGAACTGGACGCCTGGGCTCAGGGAAACGAATTCCCTCAGGAAGCGTTCTGAATGCCTCCCGTTTGGCTTTGGCAGTCGTCTCCCATTCTCCGTAGATGCTGGAAAATCCCTGAGAGTAGAGTGTCCGATTCGTGCCCAGGTCTACAACCTCAAAGAAGTATTTTCCCAGGTTAGACTGGTCAATCAAGTGCGTCCGGCTGCCCGCCCAGGGTCCCTCAATCAACGTCCGATCCAAGCTGATGTATTCCTGGGATGTGCTGCCCGTATGGTAGAAGTCCAAACGCATTGTCGCACCGGTGAAATCGTGGTCGAACCGCTGGCAGATGCCGGTCGATGTCAGGGTCAGGAAGAGAGTTACAAGCACTCCTATCCTAGTCTTCATATTCTGCCAATATACCTCAAGCTCTACCGCTCGTCGTCGACATTGCGTCGAGCCCTCGCGTCGGCGGCGCTTGGCACCGTCGAGTCCGTCGCACTCACCACCAATATCATCGTATTTATGAAAGACACTAAGCCTGAAAAAGCTGCTGACCGATATGCAGTAGGGAGGCCGAACCCACGAAGACCAGGATCTGAACAGGCTGCAAGAGGAGAGAATGGACCTTTTTCGTCTAACCGAGCTGGAGGAAGCAATCCAGAGATCGGAGCAACGCTGGACTGCTCTGTTAAAAGCCACCCCCGACAGCGCATTCAGTTTGGCTCAGGACGGTATCATCCAGTTTGTCTACTCTGATAAGACTGATTGGATTCCTGCAGCCAAGTTGGGCTCGAATCTCTACGATTCTCTTTTACCCGACGATCACCGGATCCTCTCAAAGTGTCTCGAGCGAGTCTTCGAGATCGGTGACCCCAGGGGTTGCGAGCTACGAAGTGCCATCTCTGGTGGAGATATAAGGAACTGGTCGTTTCATCTCGGCCTCATTGGAGAAGTCCGAACAGCCGTCGGAGCACTCGTCGTTGTCCGCGAGATCGACAGGTCCTACGAAAAGATGGAGCAACAAGGCCTGGAGCAGAGGATGGAGTCTCTGGGCAGGTTCGCCCGGTCCCTCGTCCATAACTCCAACAACTTTTTGACAGTTGCCTCAATCCACAGCCAGCTCTTACTCAAGCGCATTCCAGAGCTTGATCCGCTGCGTAAGGATGTGGAGAAGATCAAGAAGGCTGGGGATGAGGCGGGCCTGTTCACTGGGCGGCTTGCACTTATTAACACCATCGGCGGTGGGCCGCGGCCAAGGAGCGTCGACCTGAACTCGCTGATCACCACCAGTGAAGGGGCACTCCGAGATCTTCTTGGCATCGACATCCAATTGGAAACGGAGCTGGCGCCCAAGATTGGACAGGTATCGATCGATCCTGAAGACTTCGAGCAAATTCTGATGATCCTGGCTCTGAACGCTCAAGAAGCCATGCCCAAAGGTGGTCGGCTTCTCATTGCAACGGGGATTGCTGGCGAGACTCGGGCCGATTGCAGTTGCAGACAGTGAACCCCGACAAGTCCGATTGACCGTCAGTGACAACGGCTGTGGAATGGACAAGGAGACGCTCGAGCGCGTCTTCGAACCTTTCTTTACGACCAAGGGTACGGGAAAAGGAAGTGGATTGGGCCTCTCCCTCGCCTACGGTATCGTCAGGTGAAGTGGCGGACGGATCAGGGTCCAGAGCCGGATCGGCGAAGGCAGCACATTCAGAATCTACTTTCCGAGGTCTGCACCACCTTGCCCACCGACAGTAAACCGAAGACATCTCGAGTCTTTTTCTCACCTACTTCCTCCGGTGTTCGTGTCCCCGACTCCCGATGGTAATCGGGCCGGGAACAACTATTCGGCAAGTCGGAAGGAGGACAGCACCGCTATCAGAGATAGAGGATCGACTCGGGCCTTCCGCAAGCGAACCGACCAATGTAGGTGTGGACCAGTGACCCGTCCTGTGGCCCCGACGCTGCCGATCACTGCCCCTGTCGAAACCAGGGCGTCCTGGCTGACCTTGGAATCTTGCAGGTGACCGAAGTAGGAGTAAAGACCCTGGCCATGATCGAGGATGATTGTGTTGCCAGAGTAGTAGAGATCAGCCGCCAGGACCACCTTACCTAAGTTTGGTGCCTTGACAGGAGTGCCCTTCGCCGCCTGAAAATCGGTTCCCGTGTGGGGACTCCGGGGCTGTCCATTGAGAATGCTGCGCTTGCCGAAGCTGCTTGTTGGAGCCCCTTCGGTGGGTCGGTCGAACGGTCCCTTCCACCGCCGTTCCGGCGTGAAGTCGCCAAACAGCGTTGAGATTCTCCGCGATTCCTTTCGGATTCTTCCGAGCGCCTCTTCAGGAGGGTTTACGAACCGCTTCGGCAGAGTCAGGCGACGGGTTGGGAAGTCCTTCTTCTCAACCTGCAGAGAATATTGGGTCTTTCCGATAGGACGACCCTGCCGAAAGGCGGCCAATTGAAGGACATACTCACCCGGACTGACCTCCAGGTCGAGGCCGACCAGTCCCCACCAGTGAGCTGGAGCTACGCCTTCGCCCACTTCGAACGGCACCTCCTGATCGAAGATTATGCCGACAATCCGATCGACCCGCTCGCTTGACTGGACCTCGACCAGTACGACCTCACCGGGCTGCAGCGAGCGAGCGCGATGGGAAACCTGAAGCTTTTCCCGACTTGCTGCGTCCTTCGGCGCCTCAGTCTCGGCTACGAGTGGTGTGCCTCCCAAAATGCTTAGGGCAAGAATGATCTGAAGAGTCGGGCGAGTCGGGCGGGAATCTCTAAGAAGCGATACGTCTGCGATGGTACGCATAATCGGGTTCGCTTGTCAGAGTAACACGGGGATGAGGGTTGGAAAAACCACACGGATCAGCCCCCTCACCCTTTTGACTTTGAGCCGTGGGAGAACTACGATTACCGCCATATCGCCGACCTGAATTCGGTCGGCTCTTCCAGTCAGTGGAAAGAACTATGGGACAGCCGCTGAATGACTATCTCGGGATCGTAAAGGGACCGGAGGATGAATGGGACCTTTTCGAGATTGCTCTTCAGCTCTGTCGAGTCAAGAGCTCGAATTTCGACTCGGATGCCTACACAGAGCGAGTATCAGCACTGTGTCGCCGGGTCGAGGATCGACTGGCTGGAAAGAGAGAAGTCTTCGAGATCATCAACTGTCTCAACGATGTTTTCTTTCAACAGGAGGGGTTTCAGGGGAATATTCACGACTATTACAACGCTAATAACAGCTACCTGACGTTCGTTTTGGATCGAAAGAAGGGCATTCCGATCTCGCTGGCCATTCTCTACCGTAAAGTCGCAGTACATTTCGGGTTGAGTCTTCAATGCGTAGCGATGCCCGGCCATTTTCTGTTGAAGTACTCAGCGCCTTTCCATCAATTGTTTATCGATCCCTTCCATCGAGGGGAGATTCTGCTGGAACAAGAGTGCGAGCAGCGATTCGACGAGGTTCACGGGGGACAAGTAGAGTTCGAACGTGATTATCTGAACGAAACCTCTAACCGGGCTGTCGTATTGAGGATGCTGATGAACCTCAAACAAGCCTATCGCCGGTCGGGTAACAATCCATTACTTCTGCAGATTCTAGATCGGCGTCTCCCTTTGTTGGAGGAGGCGCTGCCCGAGATTCTAGAAAGAGGTTTGGTGAGGCTGGACCTGGAGCAGTATTCAGGTGCCCTTGATGACCTCGAATTTTTCGTTCAAAACAGTCAGGACGCAAGAGTAAAAAAGCTTATCGAGGAGCGCCTTCCCCAAGTACGTCTTCTGGCCCGCAGAAACTAACGCCCCCAGCGGTGCTGCCCCATTCGAGAACGAAACTTCCCGAGCTATGGAAGCCTGAAGCGCAAGCGAGGGGTCGGGGAACACCCCGAATCCCGCCGGCTTGGCTGTTTGCCGCGCCTCAGGCCCCTTCGGCCCCCCATTGCGCTGCCCTCCAACCCCTCGCTCGCGCTTCAGGCTTCCTCACGTTTCGCATTATTGGGCGACCTGGAGGTGCGAGTTCCGAATGAAGTTTCAGGTCAGTCCCGCCCCCGCTGCACTGGATCATTCAGGAAGAAACGTCAACATCCCGTAGTGGCACGGGCATCCCTGCCTGGAAGGCCGTGCCACGGTTTTCACAGACAAGGGACGTGCGACGTTCAGACGTGCAGACGATTCTTTGAAGTTTCAGGTCAGGTTGTGGAATACAATAGAAAGTCTCGGGATCTTGATCACCGATGACGCAGGCTACCCGAGATCCAGGTTCATACTTGCCAGAGAGAGGGGGATTACCGGTACCGTCTTCTCGGCCAGGAGTGAGTCTGCTTCTTGCTGTAAATCTGAGAGGGTGCCAAGTACAGTCTGCTGAGGTTGATCTACTTGCAGCACGAAGAGCTCCCGGTGAAACAGACATTGAGAGGCGCAGCCTTTTTCCTTCAGAGCCTGTGCCAGGATGGTGGCAGCTAGTCCCTCGGAATAGAATTGCAGCACCTTCTCCGATCTGGGACTCAGTTCGCCCAGCAGGTAGAGTCCCTTCAGCAGGTCGGTTATCTCCTCGAATAGATTGGAAAGCGACCTCTTGGTTTCCTGCCACACCGTCGAAGTAATCTGCTCGGCCACCTGCATGTGGTAGGTTCTCGATCCCTCGGCTAGGGTCGAGGCCAGGACCACGTCCTGATGCGCCGACCTTTGACCTGCTTTCAGGAGCGTTTCCGTGCTCGAGCCCATGGATGGCACCACGACAATTGGTTGCGGCTCCTGCGCCTGAAGGACCGCCTCGGCCGAGCCCTGAATCCCCGACGGATCCGCAATCATTTCGCTATCAAACTGCAGTACCCTCACCCTGTTTTCTCCGTAAGCCTCTCTCTATCCGAACTGCTGGGGAATGATACCACCGGAGGCCTTTGGTGGCACATAAAGCCAGCGGGCACCATAGAGGCCTCCTTCGGCATCGAACATACGGCCGTCGGCGAGCACATACTGGTTTGGTGTACTGGGCCTTTGTCCGGATAAGAACTCGGGCAATCGGGCACGATCTAGGGCTAGCTGCTCGTGGACCCGCTGCCAGTTGAAGTCACGAAACAATGCCTGTTTCATCTGGCGACACCGTTCCTGGTGTTCGGGACGTGCGGCCAGGTTTACCTTCTCCAAGGGATCGTTTCCCAGATCGAAAAGCAGGGGCGAACCCTTCTCGACCTCAACATACTTCCAGTGCTGATCGCGCACTAGACGCATGGCCGCCCAAGGCTGATTCTCGTTGGTTGTGTTGTAGTTGATGCGTACTCCGTAGGCAAAGGAAGCGCTCGCTGCGAAATCTCGGGGTGGCTTGGCCGTTTCCGGATCGGCCAGCAATTCGTGAAAGTCGACTCCGTCCAATCCCTCGGGAATCGGCAGACCGGCCAGGGCGCAGGTAGTTGGGAACAAATCCAGCAGAGAGACCGGATGAGGTACTCGGTGATGACCGGCTTGGATGCCTGGTCCTGTCATCATTAACGGCACGCCTACCGAGGGCTCGTAGTAGACGATCTTTCCCCAGATGCCGTGATGTCCAATCATCTCCCCATGATCGCTGGTGTAGATGACGATGGTGTTGTCCAAGAGACCGGCTCGGTCCAATCCATCCAGGAGGTCGCCGATGCAATCGTCAACGAAGTCGACACAGGCGTAGTAGGCTTCGCGGCCCCGGAGCGACACTTCAGGCGGTTGATCGACGCTGAAGTATCGGCGGGCAAAGGGCTCCAAATCCCGTTCCGGGCTCGCCGAAAGGTAGGCCGGAGGGATCTTGTCCCGATAACGCCGAATGTAGCGTCCCGGTGCGGTAAAGGGAGAGTGGGGACGGGAGTAGGAGGCGCAGACGAACCAGGGAACGTCCGGTTCCACGTCCTGATGCTCCAGGAGAAAGGCCAGACTCTCCCGGGTGACGACGACGTCCTGGAGAAGACTCTCGGGAATCTCGGTGATTCCTGCACCCTCGGCTCCATGGTAGGCAGGGAAGAGATCGATCGGATCGGGCTGATGGCTCAACCCATGGCGCAGATCCCCATAGGGCCTGACCTGAAATCCCTGCATCTGGTCACGTCCGCCAAAATGCATTTTTCCCACCAGGCAAGTCCGGTAGCCGTGGGCGCCAAAATGACCCGGCCAGGTGACATGCTCGGGAAAGATGATCCAGTGATTGCTCCAGGCGGCGCAGCGATGGGCCTCCTTGCCGGTAAGCATGCACATTCGTGAAGGTGTGCAGATCGGAGATGGACAGATCGCGGTATCGAACTGTGTGGAGCGCTGAGCAAGAGAGTCGAGGTGCTGGGTGCGCACATACGTATCGCCAGCAAATCCAGAAACCAAAGGGGCGTGTTGATCGGTCTGGATGAGAAGAATGTTGGGGCGTGTTTGTTTGCTGCTCATAGAAATTCAAAGATATCCCGATCCGGTCTCCGAATCCAGTGCGAGCACGTGGGAGCACCTTGACCTTCAGTGCTGGATTTGTCGAAACTCCAACATCTCTGGGAGGAGTTTGATCAACCTCACCTCTCTCTGGTCGTCCGGGCAATTCTGTAGTAATATGGCGAGCAGTCCGTTGCTGTGAAGACAGCGGAACCGTGGTAGTTCACATGATCAGAGATGTGTCTGTGCTCTTCTTGGGCATGCTGCTCGTTGCCTCGATGAGCCCACCTCTGCAAGCTCAGAGGGATGCTCTATGCGGAAGCGCGGGTGGGGATCCTACAGACGTCGGTGAGGCCGTGGACTCACCTGCCGAGCAGGTCTGGCGCACCAGAGCAGGAGAGGTGGATCAGCGAAGCATGGATCGGCCTTCATTTGTTTCCGGCAAGGTGCTCATTGACGACGGCTCTCCGCTACCGGGCTCCATCATGGTGAATCTGGTTTGCCAGGGCTCCGTGCGCCAGCAAGCAGCCACCTTTGGAGACGGCGATTTCAGCCTTGAACTGACCTCCGACTTGAAATCTTTGGGCGCCAGCGTCAGTGGAAACTCAGCTGACAGCGTGGATGCTTTCGCCAGGGCTCCGGGTGCCAAGGATTATTCAGACCGGGAGTTGGATTTGAGGGGCTGTGAACTCCGGACGGCTCTAGCAGGCTTTCGCTCCAACTCGATCAAGTTGGAACTGCGAAGGTCGATGGAGAATAGTGATGTCGGGGTCATTGTCCTGCAGCGCCTGGGAGAAGTCTCTGGATTGACGGTCAGCTTTACGAGGCTCCGAGCCCCGAAGAAGGCCAAGGGGACGCATATCAAAGGCGATCAAGGAATTGGAAAAGGCAGTGAAGGTTTTTCCTGAGTTTTCGGTTCCCTGGTATTTGTTGGGCACCTCACGGCTGGCTCTCAAGAAAGAAAGTGTTGCCCGGGATGCCTTCAACCGCTCGATCGAGGCGGATCCGAACTATGTCAATCCCTTCCTGGCCCTGGCAGGGTTGGAGATGGAGACCGGGAATTTGCCAGAGGTAACACGCCTCTGCGAGACGGTAATTGCCTTGAACCCACATATAGTCGAGGCCCAATACTTCAACGGCGTAGCCTGTCTGAATTTGAAGAAACTAGATTCCGCCCAGGCGTCCATTGAGAAGGTCCATGCAGCTGGACCGAGCCGGTTCTTAGCTGGCAGTCACTACACTCTAGGGTCGGTCTTCGCTGAAAAGAAGCAGTACGATTCCGCAGCGCGCGAGTTTCGACTCTTTCTAAATGCCGCACCGCAAGACACGCCAGTTGTCGATCAACTGGAGGCAAAATTGGTCGCCTGGGAGAAGATCGTCCTGATCGAGGACGTCGATTCATTGGAGTCGCCCTCCCTCGAAAACTAGAACGTTCGGCTTCAAATGAGCTTTTCTGTTTTCCTCTTGCGCCCCAGCGGGGAGCGAGGCGAGAGCCCGGCTCGGTATATGAAAAACAAGTCTTCCGCAGAAAGATCAGGAGGCCTCCAATGCGTACCAGAGTAGGTGTCGCTCTGACCCGGCTAGCCCTGTCCTTGTTCCTCCCTAGCATGGTCCTTGCCCAGCAAAACACCACCGGGGATGGAGACAAGGGCAAACAGCCCCGGCGCCCCCAGAACGTCGAGAGGGAACGTGACTTTCGACAGGGCCCCGACCAGCAAATGAACCGCATGCGCCGGGCCGTACGCCTGAGCGGCAAGGTGGTCCTGGCCGATGGCAGCCCGCTTCCGGGCTCGATAAATATTGAACTGGTATGCAGTGGCAGCGTAAAGCAGCAGGCGTTCACTTTCCACGACGGCAACTTCAGCTTTGAAGTGGGTTCCCGCAGCAGTATGGCCTTCGCGGATGCCAGTATCGGTGGCTCGTGGAGTCCAAATGGCGCAAACACTGCGGACCAGACCGGACTCGACTCATTCGACGGGTCCATGAGTCTGGCTGGGTGCGAATTACGGGCCGTGCTGCCTGGTTTTCGGTCGGAGCGACTCCAACTAGGGATGAGACGACCACTGGACAGTTCTGAGGTGGGCGAAATCGTCCTGCGACGGCTCGAGAAGGTCTCGGGCTCAACCGTCAGCTTCACTGCCCTGGCGGCTCCGAAGAATGCTCGAAAGGCGTACGAGAAGGCAACCAAGGAGCTGAGGAAGAAAAAGGTCAAGCATTCCAAGGTCTCCAAGGAACTGGAGAAGGCAGTCAACCTTTACCCGAAGTACGCGGCGGCTTGGAACCTATTGGGAGCGACCCGGCTCAAACTCAAGGATGAGGGCGGCGCTCGGAAGGCGTTCAAGCAAGCTATCGAGGCAGATCCCGAGTATGTCAGTCCCTACATCGAGTTGGCCATGCTAGAAGGTGACAGCAGCCGCTGGGTGGAGGTCACTCGCCTGAGCGCTCGCATCCTCGAACTCAATCCTTACGTCAGTCAGGCCCACTATTTCAGCGCGGTGGCGAACTTCAAGCTGGGAAAAATCGATCTCGCTGCGAAGTCGATCTATGAGTACAAGAAGAATAGGGCCTCCAAGATGTTCGCCGATAGCTACTACCTGGCGGGAGCGATTTTCGCCTCCAAGGGTAGTGTTACTTCTGCGGCTGCAGAGTTCAGACAATTACTGAAAATCTTTCCAAGGGATTCGCGTACCCACGAGATAAAGGAACATCTTAACTCCTGGAAGGCACAGGGACTGATTGAAGGAGCGCCACCCGAGGTGGGTTCCGGCGATCAATCCAAACTGAGGCAATGATGAACCTTCCTGAAATGCGTGAAATCACTGCGGGATCCGTGACCCTCGGAGTCCCCGCATGTCCCTCTGATTCCCATTTGAAGCACCGCTGGTCGGGACCTCGAGAGGTCTCGATTCCGGCGTTCCAACTTGGTAAATACCCGGTTACCCGGGGCGAGTACGAGAGCTTCATCTCGTCCACAGGGCATCAGACGCCGATGGACTGGGATGACCCCACCCTGAAGGAGGCTAGCTTGCCTGTCTGCGGGGTCTCGTGGCAGGATGCCCTCCACTATTGCGACTGGCTTTCAGAGTCGTCGGGGAAGGCATTTCGGCTTCCCACGGCCGACGAGTGGGAAAAGGCTGCAAGAGGTGGTCTGACAGACAAACGCTTCCCCTGGGGAAACGACGACCCGTTAACCTTGTGCTGTTACGGCCGCGCAGATGATGCGTCCCCTGATCCGGTTGGCTCCTATGAACCCAACGGCTACGGACTCCACGAAATGGTTGGCAACGTCTGGGAGTGGCTGGGAGATCTCTATGTCAAGGTTGCCAGCGACCCCCCCTTGAATACACCAACTGGGCTACCTGCGGATCTCAACCGCGTCCTGGTTGGAGGATCCTTCATGACACCCGACACCGATTCCTTGTGGGTTGCATATCGCCACGAGGACCCGCCCGATCTGAGGCACCGGTGTCTGGGTTTCCGCCTGGCCCGTTGATCTCCAATTTCCGCTGATTGTTTGCTCACCGGTTTCCGACACTCGCAATGGAGGACCTACTATGGCCAAATCACACCGACCAATCATTGTTATTCCTGGAGATGACCCGGCCCAGCTTTCCGGCTCGCGGCACCTTAGCCGACTGGAGCAGCGCGGCGACGTCGTCTTGTATGAAGACCGACCGACGTCAGATGAGGAAAAGGTGCGTAGAGCCGCCAACGCCGACATCCTGATCAACTCTCGCGGCTCGGTTAAATGGACTGCCCAACTCCTCGAGCATCTCCCGAAACTTCGCTTTCTCACCGTCTGCGGCGTCGGTACAGACTCGGTGGATTTGGAAGCTGCCCGGCAGCAGGGCATTGTGGTCTCAAACATACCTGGCAAGACCGCTCCGGTAGTAGCCGAGCACGCCCTGGGGATCATGATGGCGGCAGCCAAGAGAGCAGCCTACCAAACCGCGGAGCTGAGGGCAGGGCGCTGGACTCAGATCCATTGCGTCTACCTCAGAGGAAGAACATTGGGAGTGATAGGCACAGGGACCATCGGGGGCCACATGATTCGCTTGGCCCGAGCAATTGGAATGGACGTAGTCGCTTGGACCTTCCATCCTTCGCCAGAGCGAGAAAAGGAACTAGGGGTTCGCTTTGTAGGCCTGGATGATCTGCTGCACCTCAGCGACGTCGTATCCCTACACGTGAAGTACACCCCAGAGAGTCGACACCTTCTGGGAAAACGCGAGCTCGCCCTCATGAAGCCGGGCAGTCTCCTAGTCAACACCGCCCGTGCCGGCGTGGTCAATACCGATGCTCTGGTAGACGCTCTCAAGAGTGGACACCTGGGAGGTGCGGCTGTGGATGTATTCGAACCCGAACCTCCAGGACCTGAGCATCCACTCCTGGACTGTGAGCAGGTGGTACTGACTCCTCACAGCGCCGACCAGACGCCTGAAGGATACGACTTCCTCAATGCCGGAGTGGTCGACAACGTCATCGCGTACCTCGAAGGCAAACCACAGAATGTGGTGAACTAGGATCCTTATCGTAGCGAGCAACCTCATACCGCCGCTATCAGAGAGGTCAACCTTAACGGGGTTGCGGCGTACAGCCTAGGGTTTCTGAACCCTGGGGACAGCGCAGCTCCACCAGGATCAACCCGGAACGGGTTGCGTACATAAGTGCGCCCGGCGAGGATTAACACCTCTCGATAGATTAGTTAGTTCTCATCCGGGAACCCCCGTTTTTTCGGGCTCCATCAGCGGTTTCCTGGACAATGCAGGGTGTCGGACAGTGACTGCCCTGCGTTTTAGAGGAGGGTTCGCAAGCTGGGCCTCGAACTCCCGCACCCCAAGGGCTGGCTCCGACCTTCCTTTACAAGAGCAGGCGAGCCAGTACCAGTAAGTTGTAACTGAGCACCGAAAGCTGAACATATTGCTGGAAGTGATCCCTGCCTTTCCAGGTGCAGCGGTCTGCTCCAAAGACCCGCTTGAACATCCAGATGCAGCCCTCGATTCCCGCCTGAAACCGTCTCAGCTGTCGATACACCCAGTTGGAGCGCACCATATCGGGGACCTTCAACTTCCCCTTCTTGGCAAACGCGACATCTTCGATCCCCTGCTCTTGGGCCCACTTGAGATTCGCCTGGGTGGCGAATCCGCCATCCAGACTGGCCTGGCGCGGATAGAATCCGTAGTACTCGAAATGGCGTCGGAGCATCGGTTTCATCTGGGACTGATCGGCTGGATCCCCAGCCACCACGCGAGCGTCCAGGATCAACGAGCTCTTGCCACAGGTCAAATACACCTTGTGGCCAAAGAGAGTCTCCCGCCCGCCGGTGCAAATGATGTCGCTATGCTCCTCAAAGATGGAGACGACTTTGTCTTCCGCCGGGACCTTCTCTTCCCTCAGGACCCGACGTTCGGTCTGCTCCCTCACCTTTTGCAGTAACTCCAAGTAATGACGCAATTTTTCCGCGATCACCAGACTGCGGCAATCCTCCCACCCGGAGGTCTGCTCCAACGCCATTTCGCCATAGTGTCGCGTCTTTTTGGCCACTCTCAGCAGATCTCGGTACAAGACCTTCTTGCGGGCTTTCCCTCGCGCGTTGCGAAGATTGATCAACCGGCGCTTGGCC
>Ga0310345_10003288_pt1 | contig 15477 bp, 20 predicted proteins | sample HC15DNA20500_MG_FD_204667 | JGI IMG/M metagenome (GOLD analysis project Ga0310345, IMG submission 204667) | Marine microbial communities from station ALOHA, North Pacific Subtropical Gyre - HC15-DNA-20-500_MG | ecosystem: Environmental > Aquatic > Marine > Oceanic | place: Pacific Ocean: North... | reverse complement strand
CCGGTGTTTCACCGGGGCTTGGTGGACAATTTATTGGTTATCCCAACCCGTCCGGTAGTTCTAGCACTTCTAGTGATTCTTGGTCTCCCACATGGCAATTTACAACTGTTAATGGCGGTCAACAATATGGATATTTTAATCAAGGCGGTCAGTGGGTAAGAGGCGGGGATCAAAGATCATGAAATTAGGAGAAATATAATGTCTGGAGGATCAGTTACAACAACAGCCCCATGGGGGGATATCACAAAGGGCGCTGGAGTAGATATTGCTGGTATGACAGGTACTGGACAACAGCCATTTCTCCAAGCAGGATTTGGTCAAGCGGCTGAACTTTTAAAACAAGGCGCACCCTCATATTACCCTAATGAGACTCTGGCTGGATTTACAAATCCAGAGCAACAGGCTATGGCTGATGCGATAGGATATACCCAAGGTCCAAGACCCGCTGGTATGCAGCAGTCTGCTGAAAATGCTTTAAATACTGGTTTAGGTGGTCAGGTAGATTATAATGCCGGACCCTTTGGTGACTACAGAAGCGCTTTAGAGCAGAATGTTATAGGTAGCCTGACTCGGCCTGAGACTGGTATTTTATCTAAGATAAGAAATAGTCTAGTTGATTACCAACCCGGTGGTAGTAGTAGAGGTGATATGTTACAGCAACAGGCAATCTCTGAGGCGGTAACAAAAGGCATGACGATGCCATTATCACAGGCTTACATGGGTGCTTATCAAGGCGCGCAAGAAAGAGTTCCTCAGTTTATGAGTCAATACCCCACCATCATGGGCGCACCTCTTGAGAACATGGCAGCTATGGGCGGTGTTGGTGAAGAGCAGAGAGCAATGAATCAGGCTCAGATGGACAGAGCCATGGCCAAGTACCAGTATGAGACCACAGCGCCACAGCAACAACTGCAACAGTACCTTGGTAATATTGCTGGTCAGTATGGGGCAACCCAACAGACCACACCAAGTGCTATGGGGCAGATAGGTAATCTGGCTAATATAGCTATGGCTCTTGGTGTCGCGAAGAACGCTTTTTAATAGGTAATAATTATGGCAACACCTTACAGTTGGGGATTTAGGCGCGGTGAAGGAAACTATCAGTACCAAGAGTTTTTAAAAAGACGCATGGAGGCAGAGCGTCAGGCAGATTTTGCTGACAGAATAGCCGCGGAAAAGGAAAGGATATCTTTATCCCGGTGGAGTCCAGAACCGGAAGAGCAAGAAGTAAAGATTAAAACCAAGTCAGATGGTACTTCTACCATAGTAACTACAGATAAGTATCCTTCTGGTGGTTTGCTTGATGACCCAATGGGTTTAGAAGGTACTGGAACTGGTGATTGGGGTGCTTCTTTATTAAGTGGCGATGTTACAATCCCACAATCAGATATATATGAGTATGAAAGGCTGAATGATTTATATGCAAATCCCCCGGCAGATATAGGGGAGATTTGGCCGACGCCCGTAGTTGATCCAATATCTGAACCTGTAGACCCAAGGCCAGACAATCAGCAGGATATTCTTATACCAGATAATATCCCTCGCGGTTGGAAAGTTTCTCCTGAAGTGGCTGCTCCTGAAGCGGCCGTTACTGAACAAGTGCAAGATATACCGGGTGTAGCATATGCCCAAGGTATGCCGGTTGGCGGATGGGGAACTGGGTATCAACAGGATGCACCGGGCATGGAACGGATGCCAGCAGCAACTGATGAAGACTATAGACGCATTTATGGAGATCAGGCTAGAGTGATGGAAATGAGGGGTCTTCTGGAAGATGAAGAATTAGCCACACAGTATGCAGATACAACAGGCACAGCAGCGGCAGACTTTGGAGAAGTTAGGAGACCACCCAATTGGGCGTTGAGATCAGTACCGGGATATATGGGGGGCAGAACTGGCCCACCCACATATGAGGAAGAAATACCTGTTGGCCCTGTTGCCGGTACTCCAGAGTATCAGGCACTGGTAGATAGCATACAAGCTTCTGAAGTTATACCGCCTGACTCACTAATCTATGGTCAGCCTCAATCATTGGTTACTGCCGATGAAGCTAGGGTTGGTGTAGATGCAGCAGTGGAGCAGATACTTCCACAAGCAGTTCAACCAGAACCGCAACCACAAGAGGTTAGTCCTTTTGCCGCTCAACAACAGCAGCTAATTGATGAATCTACACAACGGTATATTCAGAGCCAAGAAGCAGTTCCGGTATTGCAACAGCCAATTCCTACCCCCTCTCTTTTAGATCAACCCGAAGTGGATTTGAGTTGGGAAGATATAGTTGGCGGTCAAGCGACTGAAGTTGTTACGCCTGATGTTTCTGACCCAGTGGAAAGGGATATTTTGAAGAGTCAGTCTGAAGGATATGTTGATCCCGATACGGGCTTGACGCCAGAAAGAAGACCAACCGGTGTTCCGGCACTTAAAGACGAAACAGCCAAAGAAAGAAGAACTAGACTCAGAAGGGAAGCAATGGGTCTAGATTTAAGCGATATGGATACACGCATATTGGATATCATGGGTGAGCCTATGGGAGAGGTTGCAGAAACTTTAAGTGATATGTATAAGATGCAAAAAAGAGCCGCTATGGTTCAGTTTGCAAATATGTTAAAGGAACAGCAAAAGGAAAAAGTGACAAAAATAAGAGGAGTTGGCAGACGCAGACAGGGGCAGCAACACGCGCAGTTATTAAACCCAACACCTCTTGGAATGGGGGATCAATATGGCTGAAGAATATTATAATGTAAGAGATGCAAGCGGCAGGTTAATACCAAAACCTGCTGCTGCTACCGCTCCTGCACCAGCTACACCTACAAAAATACCCCCCAACTGGTTTACAAGATATAAGCGCAGTAGGTTTCCCGGTTCCCAATCCGCTAGGTTTATGGATTGGGTTCTCAGACAAAATGCCGAACGCGCAGCCGATCCCGAGTGGAAAAGAGAAACTGCCGGAAGAAGAGGAACTCCAGTTAGGGGTAATCTTAGACAACCATTAAGGGGCGCGCGCGGTCTAAGCAGACAGTTGTTGTCTTCTCCTATTGGATGGGCTGCTGCTGGAATGGCTATGCCCGGTAATGTAGAGGCTGATTTTGTTAGAGGAGATAACTTTTGGAATAGTTATATGGCTTTAAATACCCCCGAGGGCGAACAGATGGCAGACGTTCCCGGGTACGGCGTAACTCCAGAACAAATGTACAAAGGTGCTGAAGTTCCAGCTTATGATGATGAATTCCTTAATAACCTACGCCAGCAAGACGCATTACAAAGCGCGGTTAGAGAGCGTGATGAAGCAGAACTTGCAGGTAAAGAAGATTTATCTATGCGGGAATCTATTGTCATGGGTATTGGAAATTCTTGGGATAGAATTAAAGATGCAATAGCTGGGCGTGAAACCACACCCACAACTGTAACACCCGCAATAGCATATGACATATCTGAAATGTCCGGCAAGAAAGATGCTGTTGTATCCAAAGGCGAAACTAAAGTTAATGACCAGAGAATGGTAACCAGAACTGACAGTATGTGGGATAGAATAATGATGCTGATGGGTGATACTGGTGGCGGTGTAGACTGGAAGGATGCAGAAAAAACATATAGTATGCTACTGGCTGGTGGCATTTTAAGCGGTGAAGGTGGTGGAATAGCAAATAGTTTTTTCGGTAATGTCATGGGTATGGCCCGCATGAACAATGACCAGAAGTGGAGAATATCTCAACTGGCTACCATGCCAAGAAAGACATACTATCCAGTGCATGAAGAAGGTGGCGCTTTAAGATTAGACCCTACTAGAGATATATTAAATCTACACCCTTTAGATGATATCCCGCCTTTGTATTCAGAATCAAAACCAAATGAATCAATGTCAACAAACAGGATCATTGAAGCTGAAAAGGGTAGAAAAAGATTAGACAGTGGAGGTCTATCATCCCTGTGGGATTATAAAATACAGACAGCGGAGAAGACGATTCAGGGTGGTAAGGATTGGTTAGGTATGGGGGCTGAAGTAGCTTCAATTTACAGAAATAAATATCCTAAAATGATTGATATGCTAGTCATGCCAGATATTCCAGAACTTACAGAAATGATTAGAACCTTAAAGGGAAGGTCAGTCGAGGATGCTGTTTTGGCGGGGGATTTAGAAGAAGAGAATTGGGATATTTGGCGTGATACTTTTGGCAATTGGCTTCCTCACCCATCAATGCTGGGTATGACTGCGGCAGACTTTGGCTATTAAGAAAGTATGTCTCAGTTAGACTTTAGTAAATATGCCCAGCCCACCCCTCAAGATGATGGAATTCTATCCGCTGTAGGTCTCACTGCCAAGAGGACTGGAAGTAAGTTACTGGATATCCTGATGAACCTTGACCGTCCTAGACGGGCATTGTGGTTGGGTATTGAGGCCGGAGTTAATGACAATGACATTCTGAAAGCTATGAAGGAAGGCTGGTCTTTAGATGATGATCTAAGGACTATGGATTTCTTTTCCAAAGAGTTTAAAGAGGAGCATAAGATACTTGCTCCTACTCTTGGTTTTGTGGGGGATGTTCTTGGAGACCCTTTAACCTATGTAGGTGCTGGTGTGGCCAAGAGTGTTGGCAGAGGAATATCAGCAGTTACACCCGAAAAGTTAAAAAATCTGGGAATTAATCTTGGTCAGACAGACCTAGCCAGAGCATTAGGAGTATACACTGGAGATGTAAGGGTAGCCAAGGAAGCCGCAGATGTAGCGCGACTAAGAGTTGCTGGCAAGCGCCATACTATTGAAGGCGAAGTGACAGAACTCAGGAAAGGCATAAAGCAGATGGCAGCAGTAGCCGGTGTATCTTATGATGACGCGGCTAGAGCATTTAGTCAGGCAATAGAAAAGCCTAAAACCAGAAGCGGTCTTGCTATAACTCCAGAACAAATGGTTGCTGAAACTGAGCGTCTTATGGACGCAGATATGAAGACAGCCCTTGAAGCGGCTGGTGGTATATTCAGCCCAGAATTATCTGCGTTAGCAAAATCTCATAAGTTAGATTATCAAAGGATGCTGGATTTAGAAAAAGCATCCGGCGTAAAGATAGATGATATTCTAAGGAACGCGAAGGAGTTAGGGGTTGATGCTTATGTGCCTCATATTCTAGGCCCAGAAGGACGCAGGTATTTAGGTGGTAGGAAATCATTTAAGGAATGGTTTAGAAGTCCGGCACAGCACGGCAGTGCATTGCCCAGAACTATCCCCGGTACTATAGAAGATATCAATGTAGAGTTCGGTAAGAAGCTAGGCCGAGAAGGTTTTATGCACACCGACCCAGCCCTTATGATGGGTGTCAGGGCGGCGAGACATGAGACAGCTATATCTGGTGTTAATTATTTAAAAACTATTGGAAGTAAATTGGGTCATCCAACAGAAGTGTGGGTTGATGGTAGCGGTAGGTTAATCCATGGTGTAAAAGTTATGGGTATGAAGAACATTGATCTCCCCGGCGGTGGTAAGTGGTTTGATCCTAAGGTCGCTAAGTTAATAGAAGAGCAACACAAGCTTTTAGTTAGCCCAAGATTTGAGTCCAAGTTCCTTAAACATTTTGATGAACTCCAAGGACTGTGGAAGATGTGGTCTCTTGGTGTGCGTCCCGCTTACCATGTTAGAAACCTTGTCGGTAATATATGGAATGCTTATTCTTTAGCCGGGGTTAAAAATCCAGAGGTGTACCGCCAAGCTGCAATGATACAGAACCAAGCCTCTAGAAATCTTTTATCTGAGACAGAAAAGATAGGCGGCTATACTCATAGGCAGTTATATGATGAGGCTATAGAGAGGGGTATTATTGGCAGAGGACAGTATGGAGCCGATGTTACCAAGACTCTTGAGAGGACGCTGGAAGGGCAAACCGGAAGAGCGGGGCTTGGGGGGTATGGCGGTAGACTTTATGGCACAGAGTCCTTACCGCTGCGCTACGGCTTTAAGTTTGGTAGCATGGTCGAAAACAATGCTAGGCTTGCGGTGTTCATTAATCATGTGAAGAAGGGCAAGGTTGGTAAGTTAAAAACTTCAGAGGATGTACTTGACCATGCCTCTATGATGACGAAGAAGGCATTGTTTGATTACTCTGATCTCTCAGCCTTTGAACAGAATGTGTTTAAACGTCTTATACCTTTCTATACTTGGTCAAGAAAAAATATTCCTGCCCAGATAGAGGGCATACTAAAAAACCCACAAAGGTATCAGAAGCTAACTACTGCGAGAGAGCAGATAGAATATGGCGAAGGGAGGCCATCGCCTGACGCGACTGATTGGTATGGCAAGCGAGTACCGATCTATCTGGGTAAGGAAGGTGAGTCAGACGTCTGGAAGATGATCTCTCTATTGAACTATGCTCCTATTGCTGACCTAGAACGACTGGGAAACCCCAAAGACTTACTCTTTGAGATGACAACCCCATTTCTTAAAGAGCCTATGGAGCAGTTGATTAACTACAGTTCATACAGGCACAAGGAAATACAGAAGTACAAAGGACAGACTGAAGACTTTCTTGGCATAAGGATGCCAAAGAGACTTGCCCACCTAGCGCAGCTTCTGATTCCTGTTGCTGAACTAAATAGGGCTAACCCATTTGGTATCTTTGGAGAGGCCATGATGACTGATACCGGGCGTCTGGAAAGCACAAGGTCTTTTGATTCCCTAAAAGGTAGGCTTCCATTTGTTGGAGACTGGGAGGTTGATCTTCCCGGCGAAGGGCTAACAGTTAGAGAACCATCCTCTGGTTATGATTTAGAGAGAGGCTCACGGCTCTTGCGTTACCTTACAGGCTTACGCGTCTATCCTGTTGACGAGGCAAAAGGGGGCTACTGGCAGAACAAAAACTTTGAAAGCGACTTGCGTCAGCTTCAGTCTTATCTTAAGTGGGCTGTCATAAAAGGTAAAGGAACAGAGGCGCGTGAAGTATCAATACTAATCCAGCAGTACCTTGCTGGCGCAGAAACTAACCCATTACTGAGATAATGAAAAAACTACTAATACTTTTACTACTACTCCCAATAGCCGCATCCGCTAGAATGTTCCCGAGTCAGTTTGAGCTTAAATCTGTTTGCTGGGATAATGCCGAGGACGCAATCGCATACCACCAAGAAGTATTAGGTGAGTATCCTATCGGCAAGGGGTGGGTCATAAATAAGAATGGACCCACTTTCGCCGCGGTAATGTTTAACCCCAGCAAACCATCTTGGACGCTCCTAAACTTCCATCAATCCAATGAGGGTGATGTGATAGTTTGCGCCATCACTGGAGGTACAGAGTGGAAAATCATAAACCCCGGAGATGAGGGTGAGAAGCTAGAACTATGAGTAATGGAAACCAACTTGGTAAGAGCCTGTCTGTAGGGCATATAGTAGCCACAGTAGGTTTGATTATCGGGGGTTTTACATTCATATATGATCTAAGAGAGAGCGTAGCTATCCAGTCTTTTCAGTTAGAGAATGTAGAGGATAGATTAGAGCGAGTGGTTGCCAGAACGGATGACCAATTTGGAGAGATCATGTCGCACTTAATTAGACTAGAGGAAAAGTTAGATGCAATGGTTTTACCCAACCCAGTATATCAGAAGGCACAATGAGTGGAAGAGGCTGGCGTTACGCGCCTATCTGTGCTGGTCTGTCTGTGTAGATATTGCTGCGCTAACGGGGCTAATATGGTACTTACTTAGATGAGTGACGCTATTGATGTAAGCGACAAAACTAAATTCGCCATGCCTGTAAGGAACCTGATCTCTTTGATCGCATCTGTGGGGGTGGGGGTGTGGGCTTACTTCGGTATCATTGAGAGGCTGAATACCATTGAGACAAATTACATTCTCATGCAGAATGACGTTTCAGAGAACACAATTTTCTCGCGAGAGTGGCCACGGGGGAACCTAGGCAGTTTACCCGCCGACTCAGAACAATTTATGTTGATAGAGCACCTATCTGGGGAGTTCGACAAATTACTTTCAAACATTGAAACAGGTAAAGCCCCCTTTGATCAACAACAGGCGCTCACCCTAGACTTCTATAAGCAGAGAATAGAAACTCTTGAAGGAAAGGTGGAGATACTCAAGGATACTGTAGCAGAACTAAAGGCATATAACGGTAATGACTATTAAAATAATGTTTGTGCTTATGCTCTTCCTTAACGGAAACCTCATTGAGTTCATGGGTCATTATGAGAAGGATGGGGAGTGGGTAGAGATGGGTGTTCCGGGTTGCCTCGCCATGAAGAGAACTCTAAGCCGCAATGGCTGGAAGGACAACGCTGACACAGATACAAGGTATGCTTGTGAAAAGCATGAGGTTATGGTTGAAGACAATTGGGAGGGCCGTGAAGTGGTGAGGAAAATACTTGACTAATGACTATTACAGAGGCGGCACAAAACAAGGTAGATCAGGTTATAAATGGGGAAGGGTTCTTAGGAATCTTCTTGGAAGGTGGAGGGTGTTCAGGCTACAAAATAAAGCTATCGCCCACTGGAGAATTACCAGCGGATGCAACAATGATCTCTCCTACTATTTACTCTGATGCCCATTCCCTTGACCTTCTTGGAGATGCAGTTATGGATTGGGACGACAATCCATTCTCACCATCATTTCACTTCACACCCCCAACGGGAGCGTCGTCTTGCGGTTGCGGTTCATCATTCACACTTTAATGGAGACAACATGAATATAATTAAGACCATCTTACGACATATAGAGGATAAACCACTATGGGCAGCAGTAATAATAATCGCAGTTATGTACATCTTTGCTTGATACTGGTTTGCTTTCTAGGTATCGCAGGATGCAGCACTCTGAAGAGCAGCCTAATAACGGGAGCGGCAACGTCAGCCGCTGTTGGTGTGACGAGTGTAGTCGCGCCGGGTGTTCTTGTTCCGGCGGCGATAGGGGGGACAACCGCTGCGGTTGCCTCTGCCCTGACTGCGGGAACCCAGACTAAAGGTGATCCCATTGCAGTCACTGCTGATACTGTGGTCAACAAAGCGCCTGATAATTTCTTCACGCTGCTCGGCAAATTAGTTGGAATGGGCGGATGGCTATTGGGCTTAGTTCTGTTACTGCCGATGATCTTGGGGTGGATAATACCCGGGCCTCTGAAGATGCACAAGAGAAAGAAAAAGAGTTAGTCATTATAACATGGAAAGATATAATTTCCTGTTCCGGCTGGGAGAAACCTGACGATGTTGAGTGTCCAGAACTCATATCTGTCGGGTGGTTAATCTCTCAAGATAATGAGACCGTAAAGATTGCCTCTACCCTTGACCCCACTGACTCTATTGGTGAGGCCAAGGGAGAGGTCTTACCAGTTCCCTACGGCATTACAGCCTTCCCCAAGGGCTGCGTAGTCAAAATCACATCTCTACCTTAGAGAACTTTATTAAATCAAGCGGGCAACAGTAAGCTGTTTGTCTGTAGTTCACATACCTGCTGTCCTTGAAGGACATCTTGAACCACTCTGGGTTAGTGCTGCCCAGAATCTCTGCGACATGACTCATATCATTGTCGAACTGCATATATATGTAAGGCTTTGGCACAGCCGTATCCCAAGCATGGATGGCGCAAACAAACATATTTCTAAAGGGCCAGTCTTCCGCAGAAGTAAATGACTGGCGAGTATGTTTGATCTCTACGCGCCGCCACTCCCCATCTTTAAAATAAGTTAGGTCTCCATCATCAACATACTTCATTCTATCTTCATAGTTTGGGGTTGTTTTGGGTGGTTTCCCCTTAACTTCATACCCCTGAGATTCAAGGTACTTCTTTGCGAAGTCTACAGAGGTCTGGCTTTCGTCTAGGTGCTTATGGAACCTCTTATGGTTCTCTAGGTCTCTTTCTGAAGTCATTTTCCTTTGTTCTTTATGTTGTTAAGAGCATGGTACAGGCCAACAGAGTGTTTAAACGCGCTGTAGTGTGCATCTATATCAGATGATTTAACAGCCTCATGCTTGCCTGTCTTTTTATCCAGCCGTAGAATATAAAAGGCGTCAACATCTCTGCCGTAGATGTCCTCAATGGTCTTGGCGTAAGCCGCGCACTGTAGGTACATCTCCTCATAAATTCCAGAGCCTGTCTTCCAGTCTATCACGCAGAACTCATCATTGATCTCAGCTACAGCATCTACCGTACCAGCAAACTTTAGTTCCCGGTTGTAGATTTTTTCTTCTGAGGATAACCACTTGATTTCATTGAGGTTCACCCACTCTCTGAAAGCGTTGACAGAATTGAGTGTCTGTAGGTCTGTGGGTAACTCAGGTATATCAGTAGAGTTGCCAAGCTTCCAAGAGACAGCATCTTCAGCATACTTGTGGAAGTCTTTTCCTATCTTTTGAGCTGAAGAAGAAACTTTATTGTGCGCCCCTTTCATACCGCTCTTAAGGTTCTTGATGTCATCTTCACCAATGTACATGGTGGAGTCAGAGTTTCCAACTTCCCCAAAGAACTCATCAACGTAGTTGGCGGCGCAGTTTACAGCCCAGTAGATCAGGGCTGGTTTGGCTACTGTAGCGCGTAGTATCCCGGTAACAGATGGTGCGTACTCACCATTAACTTTGTACCAGTGTTTTGCCTCATCAAATTCCAGGTTGATTACCTGGCCATCACTGTACTCAATTTCATGCACGGTATTTTTCCTTTAGCTTGCGTTTGTTTGCGTATGCTTTGTATTCTAACAGAGTCATACCGGAATGTCTACTGAAAACTTCTTCCCAGGTCTGCTTCCCGCTAGGCGCATACTGATCCTTAATGGGCCAGCAGTGCCTAGCGAGGAAGTAGATTTTTTCCTCATAGAATACTAACCAATCAGAATGGGATTTCATCCTTGATCTGTCTGGTCTCGGTAGTCCTGGTTCCAGCACCGTTGTAAGGCTCCTCAAGTTTAAGCTTGAGATATACTTTACCAGCCTTACTGGTGTTGTGCCAAAGCGAGGCGGCTTTCTCTTTGCCGTCAATAAGCCCTTTACCCTTGTAGGCCGGAGCCTTTGGGTTGTCGGACTCATTCTTCCAAAGAGTTACCTCATTGTCTTTCATGTCCATGAAATGGTCTCCACGTTGGAGTTGATTTAAGTCATTTTCATGCCACTGTCCATCATCCTCTTCCATCTGGATTATTTCTCTTGGCATTTATATGACCCCTGCTCGGTGGTTCGCCTGTATGGTTCGCCACACTTCTATCTTGGCATCTGCCGCTGATAGTAACTGCCTCAGTCTTTCATGCTCCTGGACTGCGGCTGCTAATCCGTTTATAACTTCTACATACCCATCATGTGAGTATGCCCAGTGTTCTTTCTCCCCGATTTTAAAATGGCTCGGAGCCTCAAAGAACAAGAGGGATAGTTTAGACTTCTTGAAGTTCTCTATCTGAACTCTGTCATGCAGGGCTTGCGCTATAGGGATAGCCATGTCACGCTTGAAGTCTAGGCACTTCTCTATTTCTTCTTCAGTTATCATCAGTTTTATACTGTATACGATCATCCCAAATCGTTACTAAATCGGTGGTTATTTTTTGTAATTCGCGAACCGCTTTCCTGTTGACCCCAATCATCCCCCCCGTTTTGCAAATGACTGGTTTGTCCGACGTTCTATCAGAAACCCAAAGATACCACTTCTTAACTGATTCTGTCATAATACGTTGTACTCATAAGGCTTATATTCTATGGATATTACACCATGTTGGACAGCTTTGTCAAGCGTCTGTAATATAAAGAGGTGTTGCCAGTCCAGTACCGCCGTGTCTCCAGAGTGTACCTTGGTGTGGCAATCATAACATAAGGGCATGGCAAATATATCAGAAGCCTTTACCCCTGCTCCACCTGAAAGTGGTGAAAACCTGCCTTTTAAATGGTGGGCCACTACTGTACCATCTTTGATATGGCAGTTGGCGCATGGCATCTCACTGACAAACTTTAAGTAGTCCTTGCTCTCCCATCTCTCATGCTTCACGTCTGGCCCCCTGAGTTCTTCAGAAAACTCATATCTCACAGGCGTCGGCAGTACAGGCCGCTTCCTGGCTGGCTGTTGTGGTATCTAATTCTTCTTTTACGGAAATCCAGTCTATTTCCTTTGGGAATACTTTAGTCATATTAGTATATTCTTTTTTGCTAATGTCCTCATAAGGAGCCTGTTGGTAGATGTGGCCCTCATCAGAGGAAGGTAGAAAAGAAATCCCATTCACTACATCCCAATTATCCCACACCCAGTCGGCTACGTCAACCCATTTATTTTCCGGTACATAACAGGTCATACTAGGCTTATGTTCGCACCAATGCTGGGCAAATGTTTTCCACACCCTTAATTGTGAGCGCGGGTCTATATCATGCCTGGTGATCGCCCCTTTGGGAGATTTTATCGGGAATGAAAATACCCACGCTTCCTTGTTGTACAAGTCTTCTTCATAGGGAACCCCGACATCTATTAATAGAGCGGAGATAGGGTCTTTCTTATCCCCCCTGACTGACCTTTTATAAAAACTACTGTAACGCGGATGTATACCGCTTGAGGAATTGCAAAGCTGAGACACCGTACCACTAGGTTTGACACAGGTGACTGCGGCAGATGGGTTAATACCTAGCTTCTTAGCCCATATCTCATTGGTCTTTACCGCCAAGTCCTTCAGGTTAGTTAAATCAGACACGCCTATATTGTACAAAGCTTTACAATCATAGATGCCGGTGAGAGAAACACCAAGCAGCCTCTCCTCTTCACAATTCTTTTTCCATCCAGCCCGGAGAAATTTAAAGTCTGTCAGACAGGACTGGAGTGTACCTAGTATTGTAGCCATTATCACTTTCTCGCCTAGTGACTGTAAGCTATCTTCAGCCCTAGCTACCACTTCCGTAAGGTTGCAGAATTGTCCACCCCCGCTACCGCTCTGGGTATTACCCCGCAAAATTATTTCGCTGCATGGATTAGTACCGAAATCGTAGCCTGGGTCTCTCCGTTCGGGGAGCATACTTCTACATGACGCACGGTTGAAGATCCCACGTTCTCCTGACCGACTTTCATAAATTGCCAGCCACTCGCGCATGAAAGCACCCATGTCGGGCTGCTCGGTGTAGCATATTGAATTATTCGCAAGACTTCTTTGGGGATTTTCTGTTTGCCAGTTACCCATTTTTGCATGGCGCATCCTCTCGTCTGAATGGTTAGACAAACTGATGAGTGACGTTCTCCTTACTCCGCCAACTACAACGCACTCCCCTATGTAGCACATGGCGTCATGCACTTCCAATGAATTTAACTTGCGACCCGACGCGCCGTGCCATATGTTGGCAAGGTTGTCAAGCATCCTTCTAAAAGGTTCCGGGCCTGACGCTCTGCCCCCGAAGGTTTTTAGTGGTGCGCCAGCCTTTCTCACCTTAGATGTGTCAACCTTGGGAATCTTTCCGCTGTACAGGAGCCTGACGTACTCATCCAGGGCGGTTGCCCACCCCAGCTTGCTATCACGCACCACAATGGTTGTGTCAGAGTCATGGAATTCCTCTGCTACCTCTGGAAGCTTGTTAATGTTCTCCCGCTCAACGGAGTAGCCCAATCCTGTACCATTCATCTGGATGTAGAGGGATTCGCCGAACACCCGGATGTGATCTACAGCTATGTAAGCACAGTTGTAGGCTGCAATGTTCTCACGCGAAATAGCCTCACCTGCCGCCATTAAACAGCGCATACTTGGCATCACCTGCTTGTTCTTTATGAAGCGGAAAATTTGGCTAGAGAGTTCATCAGACAGGTCAAATTTATTTTGGAAAAAACCAGTGTAACGCAAGACAGTCTCTTGCCAGGTTTCCCGCCGTTGCTTCTCCGGGAGATAACGCGCATAGCGGGATATGGCTATGTAGTCTTCATAGATTGTTGCTGGATTAGTCAGGGTCTGTTCCCCCATATGATTTAACGCCTTCGCTAAAATAAAAGTCCGGCGGGTTGGAGAGGTGTTCGGGTTCCTCTATGGCCTTACATAAGATTTTAATTAATTCCTTCAGTTCTAACATAACAAAAGTCTTCTTGCTGTTATACTGACCAACGCAAACAACAGGAACTTGGTCTATGGATGAACCGGAAACGGCCTGACCCCATGCCTGTTTAAACAGCCAGTCGGGGAGGGTCTTTCTATACTTGCACTCTATCCCCAAGTAGGGGTGCTTGACATCAAGTTCTTTGCGGCCATTGACGGGTATGCGTTTGCCGCCGCTGATCTCAGCAACCCTTCTTTCAAACCGTTTCCAATTCATGTCCATATTATATCATACCTATAATAAATATCAAGAATAAAATTCCCCAAATTGTTCCCTCAAGTGTCATCAGTCATATCCAGTGCCTCCGGGTGTTCATTAGCAAGGTGGTAGTTCATTGAAGCCATATCTAGCCACAAATCCATGTCACATTCAGCGCCATCAAAGTGTCTAGCTTTGGCTAAGTTAAGGTAGGCATCAGCGTTCATGGGGTCAGTGTCAAATGTGCGGCCAAGCAGAAATATATTGTCTGCCCGGTCAGCAATGGACGACGCACCCCGTATACTCCAACGTGTCAGCCTCTCCCGGATGTCATTACCTTTCTTGGCATGACAAACAAGAATGATGTGCATATCCAGTTCCCTGGCAAGGTTAGCTAGGGTGGAGATGCACTTCTTCTGTCCATTGTAGTCATCCTCTGCTATGTTAAGAGTCATTAAGGAATCTATAAGGACAAAATCTATCTTGCAGTTATCTCTAGCCCAACGGATCACTGCATTTAATGTTCGTAGATCAACAGAACCCTGTTGGTCATAGAACCAAAGCTTACCGTTAGTCCATCTGGCAAACTCTAGCCCAAAATCTAAGGTAGGTTCTACATCAAGAGAGGCTTGCCTCCACATACGACTAAGAGTGGCCTTTGGACTCATCTCAAGAGAGACAACCAGGCAGACAGCCCCATCATCCATTGCTTTAATTAACCACTGATTGGCAAGTAAAGATTTGCCGCTGCCGTTGATTCCGGCTAACACGCTGACCTCTTCATTCCTGAATCTGAACTTGTTGTCCAAGATGTTGAAGGGAAGTTTACGACCGGCGATCTTGTCACCGTGCATAAAGTAATCAAGAACACTATCGGTGAAATCACCAGCAGGGCGAACCTTGCGTTCAGCATCTACCTTATCATATTCGGCAAGATCATCAGCCTTTAACTCAAAGCCGTCAGGATCAGTGGAGACCCACTCAACAGAACTCCTACCTTTATACTTAGTCCAGTGATCATCCCTAACTTTCTTACTGATCTGCTCAACAGCCAGATCATAAGGGGTCTTGATTTTCACGGTCATAATCTAAGTTTTCTCCATTACTAGGCTCACCTTTTTTTGGTGGGGAATAATCGGGGTGTTCCAAGGGTTTTTCTGGCATCTCCCCCTTTCCATCCCATGTATTATTCCTTACCATAGTTCAGCTTGTCAATCTCTTCCCTGGTGCGCCTCTTTACCGGCTTGATCTTGGCCGCTTCTTC
>Ga0310345_10003287_pt1 | contig 15480 bp, 8 predicted proteins | sample HC15DNA20500_MG_FD_204667 | JGI IMG/M metagenome (GOLD analysis project Ga0310345, IMG submission 204667) | Marine microbial communities from station ALOHA, North Pacific Subtropical Gyre - HC15-DNA-20-500_MG | ecosystem: Environmental > Aquatic > Marine > Oceanic | place: Pacific Ocean: North... | reverse complement strand
GGTTCTTTTCCATCCCAGAGCGACTACGGGATCGACCACTACCATTCGGTCTGGAGATCGGGCGATTACTTTCGGTCCTACTCCTCGTTCTACTGCGTGGAGGAGACCATCAAGTTTCTGGAACTGCCGGGGGACCAGCCCTTTTATGTCAACCTCTGGCTGTTCCAGATGCATCGGCCGGTGGTGGCATCCGCGGACCAGAAACGCATCTACGATGGGGAGACCTTCCCCCTGACCGATTTTACACCGTATATGCGTGACTACGGCGAGCTCATGCCGGATCCGGAGGAGCGCTTTCTTGAGTACAACGCGGTGATGACCAGCGTGGATGCTGCGATCGGTAATCTTCTTGAGTTCCTTGATAAGCGGGGATTGGCCGACAACACCCTGCTCCTCTTCACGAGCGACAACGGCCCGGAGGACTTCCGGATTACGAGGGGGGTGGGTCCGGGGAGCGGCAGTTCAGGGCGGTTCCGTGGGCGCAAGCGCAGTATCTATGAAGGGGGTGTCCGGATGCCCTGTATCGCACGCTGGCCCGGCAGGATTCCGGCGGGAACAGTGGACTCCACAACCGTGATGAGCTCGCTCGACTGGTTGCCCACAGTGAGCGCCCTGGTGGGAGAGGAGCTCCCCCCGCATCTGGACGGCGAGGACATGCTGCCGGCTCTGGAAGGAGCTCCCGTGGTGCGTGAACGGCCGTTGATCTGGGAGTTTCGCTCCGATGCGGTCGGAGAGGTCAACGATGCCCCGCGCTTCGCGATCCGGGATGGCCGGTGGAAGTTGCTGTGGGAAGAAGCTCGGGAAGGGGAAGAGGGTGAGGAGATTCCCGTGCAACTGGAACTCTACGACCTGGAGGCCGATCCGGAGGAGCGCACCAACCTGGCGGGGACGGAGCCGGTGCTGGAAGCAGGCCTGCAGGCCCGGTTGGAGGAGTTCGAGGCATCCCTGGAGAGGAGACCGATCGCCATCACGGAGCAACCCTTGACCGAGGTGCTGGCGGATTCCGGGGACGGAGTCAACTTGCGGGTGGAGGCCGTGGGAACTCCTCCGCCGGCCTACCGCTGGTTTCGAAGCGGGGTGCGCCTGGTGGACGGTCCACGCGTGGCGGGAGCGGCCAGTCACCTGCTGGAGCTCAGTGATCTTGTGTTGGAAGATACCGGTGAGTACTTCTGCCGGGCCACCAATGGGAGCAGCGGCTCGCAGTCAATGGCAACCCGGCTCAAGGTTCAGGAAACACCCTCGGTGACACGGCAGTCTGTTCCCCAGTTTCTCTGGGAAGGTGGAGTGGCATCCTATTCCGTGGAGGTGCGGGGCAGTGAACCGCTGAGCTACCAGTGGTACCAGGGGGCAGTGGTGCTGCAGGATGGCGGAGGGGTGAGCGGGACGCAGAGTGCAAACCTGGTTCTCGCGGACCTGAATGCGCCCTTGAATCACGGGGGAGAGGAAGGCTATTCCTGTCGGATCACAAATCCGGTCGGGTTCGTGCAGTCGGAGCCCGCTCCGCTCATGGTGGCAGATGCAGGCAGCACGGACTTTGATGCCTGGATTGAGTTTTACTCCCGGGGGGAGAACCACACGGGTTCCTTCGTGGGAGATCTCGACTCGGATGGCTGGACGGACTTCCTGGAGTTCGCAGGGTTTTCCGATCCCATCAGTGCCCAGGAGCGTCCGGTCTTTGAGGTGCGCAGTGATGCGGATGGCCTGGAAGTGAGCTATGAGCGCTGGCAGGGAGGGGTGGAGAGGGGTTCCGGGAGCTATGCGATTCTGGGGTTGCGCTACGACCTGGAAGTGCTGGAGGGCGAGCGGTGGGTGACCCTGACTGACCTTCTCACCCTGGACCGGGTGGAGAGGGGCGAGGAGGGCACCGCTGAGCGGGCCTACTACCGCAGCCCGCTCCCGGATGACCGGAGCGCCCTCTTTTTGCGGTTGCGGGTGACCCAGCGGTAGAGTTTGGCTTGTCATCGGCCGGGCGCATGGGATTTGCTGTGACCCTTACCATGAAAAGACAATCGTTCGCCCTTGCCCACGTCCTGTGCACCAGCCTGTCCGTTTCGGTCGCGCCGCTCCCTGCCCAGGAATTCCATGAGACCCTGACCGACACCTCCACCAATACCTGGCTGGAGGATTTCTCGATCGACAGCGGTGTCGGCAAGACCGGAGACGTGGCCTGGTCGATCCGCAAGTACACCCTGCGGGGTGGAAAGCAGGCAGGTGTGGACGTGGTGGAGATCAACAATGGCAAACTGCGGTTCACGGTTGTTCCCACCCGTGGGATGAACGTTCACAAGCTTTACTGCGGGGATGTCAGACTGGGCTGGAATTCCCCCGTCACCGAGCTGGTCAATCCGCTTTTCATCAACCCCGCGGACCGGGGCGGGCTGGGATGGCTGGACGGCTTCAATGAGTGGATGACGCGGTGTGGCTATGAGTTTGCCGGGCATCCGGGTGAAGACGATGGCAAGATGCTGAGCCTGCACGGCAAGGCCTCGAACCTGCCCGCTTCCAAGGTGGAGGTCTTCCTCAGGAACAATCGGTTGCATGTGCGTGGCCGGGTGGAGGAGAAGATGTTCAAGTTCGTGAACCTTGAGATGGTGACCGACATCTCAACCGAGATTGGAAGCACTTCGGTGCGCTTTGACGACACCCTGACCAATCGTGGGTCGAACCCGCAGGAATTTGAAATCATCTATCACACCAACTATGGTGAACCACTCCTGGAGAAGGGGTCGCGTTTCCTTGCCCCCACCAGAAGCGTGACGCCCTTTGATGAGCGCGCGGTGGAGGAATTGAAGGATTACCGGGTCTACTACGCGCCCACCAAGGGCTACGGGGAGACGGTTTACTGCATGGAGCTCAATGCCGGTGCGGACGGTCGCACCACTGTCATGCTGCAGAACGCGGATGCAACGCGTGGCGTGGCCATGTCCTACAACGTGGACAGCCTGCCCTTCTTCACGCTGTGGAAGAACACCGATGTGGGTGAGAAGGGCTACGTGACCGGACTGGAGCCGGGATCGGGGTATCCCTACAACCGTTCCGTTGAACGGGAGCGTGGCCGCGTGAAAAAGATTGCGCCTGGTCAGGCGAGGAAGTTCCAGGTGGAAGTCGACGTTCTTATGGACGCCGCTGCGGTGAAGAAGACCTCGGCGGATATCGCCGGGATCCAGGGAAGCAAGAAGACCAGGGTCAACGAGCAACCGGAAGGGTAGAACGGTCCTGAGTCCCTGCTGCATCCCCGGCCTTTGCCGTGCACCTGCTGCTGGTGATGCTGAGGCAGGTATCGACGCAGGGGGAAATCTGACCCGATCGGGGGGGATGAAAGGGGCAAATACGGTGGATCTTGGTTGGGATACCGGGGGGATTTCCCACCTGTTGATGGATCGGAAATGCCTGTGTTTTAGGAAAAAAAAAATGCGGAATCATCACCGGGAATTTCTTGCGTGCCATGCGGAGAGCAAGAATACTTGGTGAATACAGAGATTTTGCTGGTGCGGAGGTAGAATTCCGTATGTATAATGCGAATACGTTGACCGACTGACCCAAATGAAGATGTATGCCGTTATGAGAAACTCCGCGGGGAGAGGGCGCAAAGGCTTCTCCCTTATCACGACCGTCACGATCCTGGTGCTCCTCTCCTTGATAGCGATTGGTCTCCTGTCGCTGTCCACTGTCACGGTGCGAAGCAGCACGTCAGAGCTGGCGCAACTTGAAGCACGGGCCAACGCGCGCCTGGCCCTGATGATTGCAATAGGCGAATTACAGACGAATCTCGGACCGGACCAGCGGGTTTCTGCCGAAGCAGGAATTATGGATGAGGATCCTGATCCCATTGCTGCAGAAGGTATCCAGGGCGTCAAGCATCCCCACTGGGTGGGAGTGTGGACTACCGAGTGGGTTCCCCCGGGCAGCGACGGGCAAAACAAGTCGCCCTGGGTGCGGAACGATAACGAAGGGGGCCTGAGCGACCAGCGCTTCACCGGTGCAGCGGGCAAGACCTTCGATCGTGAAAAGGACGTCCTCAGCTACCTCGTCAGTGGCAACGAAGGAGGTCGGGTTGAACTGGGAGTCGATCTCATCGAGGCGGAGGCCTGGGAAGGGGAACAGATTGAGCTGGTAGGAGACGGCACGGTGGCAACCACCGAGGAGTACGTGGTGGCACCACGAGTGACCACCAGGAACGACAAGGATCGCGAAACCGGGGGCTATGCCTACTGGATCGGTGACCTCGGGGTGAGGGCCAATATCGCGATGGTGGATGCCTACTCACTGGACGCTCCCGCGAGGGGTCCCAACCCCGATGGGATGGAGCGCCTCCTCAACCCGCAGGACACCGCCGGCAAGCAACTGGAAGGAATCAACAACGACCTTACCGATCAGGAAGTGCGCAAGTTGTTCAGCCGCAAGACGGTGGAACTGACCGACGGCGTGCCCAGCCGGGAAAACGCCCTCCGGAAAAAGAAGGCCTTCCACCACATGACGACCCAGTCGAAGGCGGTCCTGTGCAACGTGCGCCAGGGAGGGCTCCTGCGGGACCTCACCGCCTATGTCCACGATCGCCGTGGCACAATCCGTGATCTCCGGGCTGACGGCAGGATCGTCTCCCAGGGGATTGACGACCACGACAACATGATCGGACCGGCCAACGCCAACGTGGCGGATGAGCAGGGAACGACCTGGGGTCAGACGAAGTATCGCGATATCGCCCCGACCTTCGCCCTGGTGCGCAACTGGGCCAATGCTGGCAGGCTCCTGCAGTATAACGAGGGCGAGACCGATATGGTGGATCCGGCTCCCCCGACCCCGGAGGACATCTCCAATGGCACCCTGCGCGGGATGAACGATGGCGTGAACGTTTATGATGGCGGCAACCTGCGCCCGGCATCCTTCCTTCCGTTTGTTCAGCCCAACCTGTTTCCGGTCATGACGGAGGGTGCGGTCTACTACAACTTGGCGACCTATTCACAGAGCGCGGACAACCCCTCGTCCCCCCAGGTCCTCCGGATCTGTTACTATCCCCGCGTGGCGCTGTGGAACCCCTACAACGTGTCGCTCAAGCTCCACAACATGTGCGCCACCATCTTCGTGAACGGAAACAAGGACGTGCGGGTCACCTACTCCGACCGCACCACCCGGACCAATGTTCCGATTCCCTTCGGTCGCGGATCGACCAAGGTGGGAGCCAAGCCGAGTGGATCTGATCCCAGCCCCGGGCACTACGTGGGCTGGGTTCTCTTCAAGCTGCAGCCCACCACCATGGCCCCGGGGGAAACGCTGGTCTTCAGCCCGATCCGAACGTCGGAATACCAGCTCTTCCAGATTGACCGCAATGTTCTCTCCTCCTCGGTGGCGCCTGACCCGGGGCTCTACTTCTGGCAGGACATGCAGCAGACGCACACCAAGAAGCCGGTGACCTTCATCGAATTTCCTGGCGCGGGCAACCAGTCCGGCGGGGACAACTACATGATGTCGCTCAAGAGTGCCGGTCGCCAGCGTTCCTTCAATGACTCCTCCTTCAACAACATGCAGTCCATCGTTTACGCCAATACCTCGCTGCAGGCGGGTGGTAGTGACGAACTGCCGGTGCAGTGGAGTACGGGTCGCGGCCGCCAGCCGGAGCCGCGGGTCCATGACCTGGGGAGCAGCCGCGCCCGATTGCCGGGCACGGCCATCCCGGACACCCGCACGCGGGACGGCTTCCGCATCCGCTGGTGGGACGAGCACCGTTCAAACGTCCTCGGATCGGGCCAGCTGCGTGGCCAGCCCCAGCACCTCAAGAGCTCGGTGATCGGGACCTGGAACCCGCGGGCGGCCTACTTCTGCCGCAACCCGTGGGATAATGTCACCGACCTGCCCCCCCACTTTTACGGGATGTATACCCGTGACCTCTTTGACCAGCGGGTGAGCTGGCAGAACATGATGCCCCGCTCGATTGACGGGAGGCAGGTCGGCTGGCCCTTCGGCGAACCGCTCAACGCACCGGACGACGGGGTGGTCCTCTTCGACGTGCCTCGCGAGGAGATCGGCATTCCCTCCCTCGGGTTCCTGCGCCACCTGAAGCTCTCCGAATTCGGCTGGCACCCCAGCTACGCGGTGGGCAACTCGATAGTGGATCCCCGGGTGGGCCGCCTGCACACCAGCCCGGTGCTGCAGACCTCCCGTGAGAAAGCCAACAACGGCTGGAACTCGTATCTCTTCGGTCACCAGGGAGGCCGGACTTCGGGTCGGGGAGCGGACTACTGGGCCATGCTGACCCGCCAGATTCTCTTCAACCGTCCCGACGACCACTTCGTGGTCTATGACCTGAGCTACGAGACGAACTTCAACCTCTGGGACAACTTCTTCGTCTCCACCGGTAATAATGCGCGCAAGATTGCCTTCGTGGAGAGTCCCGAGGAGAACCCGCTGCCCAACGGGCGCTTCCAGCTGGTGGGAACCGGCACCAACGTGCGCAGTGACATAGTCAACTTCCACAAGTCTGCCAGCCAGCTCTGGCTCAATGGCGGATTTAACGTGAACTCCGTCAGCGTGGACGCCTGGAAGGCCGTGCTGGCCTCCGCCATGAATGCGGGTGACTATGCCAGCAAGGACGCGGTTCCCTTCCCGCGGGTGATCAATCCGCCCAATGGCGAGTATCTCGACGGCAACTGGGATGACGAGGAGGCCACCTCCGGCTTCCTGAGCATCGACGGCAGCGACACCTCCGACAGTGATCTTGAGCGCCTCGCGCAGGAGATCGTGCGGGAGGTGAAGGAGCGGGCGCCCTTCTTCGGCCTGTCGGACTTCATCAATCGCCGCCTGGTGGACAGTGAGCACGGGGATGCGGGATCGATCGAGGCCGCCATCCAGCGCTCCGGGATCAACGCGGAGTTTGACGAGCACGAGATTCTCCGCATTCCGAACAATCCGCGGGACAGGTTGCGCAACGTGAGCTTCGACAATATGAGCGACGCCACGCGCCTGGAGCAGACCCAGAAGCCTGACTCGGTGGCGTGGGGACTTCCCAGCTACCTGACTCAGGGGGACATCGTGCAGGCCATCGGTTCGGGCCTGCGTCCGCGTTCGGATTCCTTCCTGGTCCGCGCCTACGGCGAGTCCGTGGACGCGCAGGGCAACGTGCAGGCCCGGGCCTGGTGCGAGGCGGTGGTGCAGCGCATGCCGGAGCCGATCAATTCGGATTCCAGCGGCCTTAATCCGGTGGCGAAGAGGAGCCCCGACGAGATCGAGTTCGGCCGCCGTTTCAAGCTGGTGAGCTTCCGGTGGCTGAACCCGGAGGAAGTATAGGCCCCGCCATACCGACCAGAATCTGCAGACCACGGACCGTCCGGTCCGTGGTCTTTTCTTTTCCTTTGGTGGGCCGGGGGAAGGGAGGATAGAAGGAGCAATGGCGAATCTGATTGAGACCGAGGCGGCTCTCGACGAAGAGCTCACCGCTCCGCGCCCGGTCCTGGTCGACGCCATCCGGGAACTGCGGAGTCCGCTCGTGATCCTCGGGGCCGGGGGAAAGATGGGACCCTCCCTGGCGGTCCTCGCCCGGCGGGCGGCCGAGGAGGCCGGGCATGAACTGGAAGTGATCGCGGTGAGCCGCTTCAGTGACCCGGCCAAGGAGGAGTGGCTGCGGAACCGTGGGGTGAAGACAGTGGCAGCGGATCTCCTGGATCGCAATAGCGTGAGGGGGCTTCCGGATGCGGGAGAGGTGCTCTATCTGGTGGGGCTCAAGTTCGGGACCGAAGCGAATTCGTCCCTGACCTGGGCCATCAACACGGTGGCGCCACTCCATGTGCTGGAGCGCTATGCGGGACGGCGGGTGGTGGCCCTCTCCACGGGCAACGTCTACCCGCTGAGCCGGATCGAGCAGGGTGGATCACGGGAAGGTGATCCCCTGACTCCCCTCGGGGAGTATGCCAATGCCGCGGTGGCGCGGGAGCGCCTCTTCGACTACGGCTCACGGGAGGCGGGCAGGCAAGTGGCGCTCATCAGGCTGAACTACGCCACCGACCTGCGTTACGGCGTCCCGGTGGACCTGGCGCAGAAGGTCTGGCACCGCGATCCCATTGACCTGCGCAACGGATTCTTCAACTGCATCTGGCAGGGAGATGCCAATGAGATGATCCTGCGGGCATTCCCGCTGGCGAACTCCCCGGCGCGGCCCTGGAATCTCACCTCACCGGGGATCTGCCAGGTGCGGGAGGTGGCCGAGCGTCTCGGTGAACTGCTGGGGCGCGAGCCCGTCTTCACCGGGGAGGAGGCCGGGACCGCCCTCCTGAGCAACGCCCGGGCTCTCTGTGCCGAACTGGGAGACCCGCCCACCAGCGTGGAGACCATTCTTGAGCGGACGGCACACTGGGTGCAATCCGGAGGGCCTTCCCTGGGCAGGCCCACCCACTTCGAAGTGCGGGATGGAAGGTTTTAAGCGTCGCGGTGGGAGGCTTCCGGGAATTGGTAAATGCCCGTCGTTGCAGGGGTGGCAGGGGCCTGATGAGTGAGGCCGAGAATCGGTTTGACGGCCCTCCTGGGAATGGGAGAGAATGCCCCCAATGTTCCCTGCACCCATTCTCACGAGACGACTGGTGCTGTCCGTCCTGGTGGCGTTCATGGCCCTGCCGGGCTTCGCGGCAGAAGAGCAGGAAGGCGAAAAACCGCGCCTCTGGACCAGTGCGGACGGCAAGAAACTCACCGGGGTGCTGGAAGAGAAGGGAGAGGACTGGGTGAAGCTCAAGGTGAAGGGCAAGCTCTACAAGCTCAAGCTCGACAAGCTCAGTCAGGCCGACCGGGATTACCTGAAGACCCACAAGGTGAAGAAGCCCCTCGTGATCAAGACCGAGCTCAAGTCCTACAAGGACACGGATCTCAAGAAAACGATCAAGAATCTCGACGTGGAGTTCAGGAACGTGGAGGAGAACGCGGAGCTCTATCTCCTCGTGGTCTGGATCTCCAAGAAGAAGTCCGACGAGCGGGGGGGTGATGTCAGCATCAAGGAAAAGCTGGAATGCTTCTATGACCGGGACGGGGTCTATTCCCACGAGGCCGGGTTCTACGATCACAAGAACGGGGACGACTACCGCGGCTGGGCCATCCGGGTGATGGATATGAAGGGCCGGATCCTGGCGGAGCGGGCCAGCGCCTCCTCCTACCTCCGCTACCTCAAGACGGTGGTGACCCGCCGGGCCCCCCGGCCTCCCGAGGAGGAAGAGGAGAAGCAGGGAAGGTGAGGGCCGGGTTTTCCCGGGGAAACCCCGGTCGTTGGAAATCCTGCCTGACTGGCTGGCCGAGGCCTAATGGTCCAGCCATCGTCTATCTTCACAGCAGGGGCCAACAGGGATGGAGAAGATTCACGGCGCGCTTGTGGGGAAGCCGGATGCTGGCTAAAGCTCTCCCGGCCAAGGCCTTCCGATTGTGCGTATCTGCCTGCTTACCACCCAGGACCTGGACGCGGATCCCTTTCCGCCCGATGACTGGCCCTGTGATCCGCGGCCCTTCCTGTCCGAGGCGCAGTGGCACGTGGAGACCCTCAGCAAGGAGACCTCGGTGGAGGTGGTCAGTCGCCTGGTGGAGGGAGGGGAATTCGATCTCTTCTTCAATCTCTGCGATGGAGCGGCGGACCAGGGGATCCCGGGGATTGAGGTGGTGGAGACCCTGGAGAGGCTGGGAGTGCCCTTCACCGGGGCGACCTCGAATTACTACGAGCCGACCCGCGAGGAGATGAAGGAGGCCTGCCGGAGGGAGGGGATCGCCACCCCGGCCGCGGTGCTGGCCCGGGACGAGGCCGATGTGGAGCGCGCGGCGGAGATCCTGCGCTTTCCCCTCTTCGTCAAGCACCACAACAGTTATGCCAGCGTGGACTTGAGCCGGAGCTCGCGAGTCCAGTCGCAGGCCGGCCTCTTCCAGCAGGCGCACAAGATCATCTCGCGCTACGGGGCGGCCCTGGTCGAGGAGTACATCGACGGGATCGAGTGCACGGTGCTGGTGGCGGAGAATCCCGATGACCCGGCCCGGCCGGTGAGCTATGTCCCCATGCAGTATCGCTTCCCGGAGGGGGAGGAGTTCAAGCACGCGGATCTGAAGTGGGTGGACTACGACGCGTTGTCGAGTTTCCCGGTGGAGGATCCGGTTCTGGCCGCCCGCCTGCGGGAAGAGGCCGGTCGCTTCTTCGTGGCCCTCGGGGGAGCGAGTTTCGGACGCTGTGACGTGCGGGTGGATGCCGGCGGCACGCCCTACTTCCTCGAGATCAATCCCAACTGCGGAGTCTATTATCCGCCTTCCGATCCCGGGAGTGCGGACCTCTGCCTGATGAAGGACCCGGCCGGACACGAGGGGTTTACGAGGCAACTGGTGCGGGCCGCCCTGGTGCGGCACGCCCGGCGGCAGGCCGCAGACTGAGGGTGGATCAGCTCTCCTTGGAGTTGAAGAAGATCTTCAGGTAGCCCATCCCGCGCGTTTCATCATAGCCGCGCTCCAGGGCAGTTTCCTGGAACTCGGGGAGGAGGCGCACTTCCACCCCGGTGTCGAACTTCATGACCCCGCCGACCTTCTTCTTCACCCGGTTCAGTTCCTTCGAGGTGATTCCGAAGTCATCGGCGAGGGGGTGACCCTGTGCTTCCTCAAAGCGGGCCTTGTATTTCTTGAATTTGGCCACCATGGCGGGATCGCGGCGCAGGACTTCTTCCTCGAATTCCTGCATGCTGAAGTGGTTCCGGCTTTCAAAGAAGCTCATGGCGCGCTTGGCGGCCATTGTTTGCTCCGCCACGTCCCCGGCCTCCCTGGCAGCCGGGCCGTCGTCACTCTGCAGGAAGGAGACCGCCAGCCCCGCCACCTGGTTGGTGAGCAGGGAGTCGTCGGTGCGGAGATGCACCCCGAGGAAGTCGCGCAGCCAGAAGCGCGAGTGTGCCCCGGCACGGTCGAAGGTCAGGACCTGGTAGCCGCTGTCCTCGTGGACATTGAGGATGAGGCAGCCCTTGTCGATCCTGTCGGGGTTGATGCCATGCTCGGTGGTGATGCGGAGGTCCCCCTGGTGGGAGGAGATGCTCAGGAAGGGGTCCACCGTTTCTGACTTCAGGATGCAGAGAGCCTCGGCAGGACCGCTTTCCAGCGTGAGGTTGCTGACCCGTGCGATGCACAGGTCTCCCGACTTGATGTTGGGATGATTGGACTTGGCGTAGAGACGCCGGGCGATTTCGCAGCCCTTCTCGAGGAAGGATCCCTGCCCGGCGAAGATGGCCCGGGCACAGGTGTAGGTCTCGTTCTTGTCGAGGGAGGAGTGATGGGCGAAGCGGTAGCGCGCCTGGCTGCGGAAGGGCTTGAGGATCAGCTGGGAAAACAGGTCGCGATCGGCTTCCACGATCCTGCAGATCTCGCGCGAGGTTTCGAGGGGTTCATCATGCAGGGGGTTGCCCACCCGGGCGAGAACCACCTCGTCCGCGGTGGCCTTGGAGAAACCAATCCGTGAAGTCACACGGGACGGTAAAAAACCTGCGCCCGACCACCACGCGAAAAGATGGCAAGGAGTTCCCAAGGTGCTCACAGCCTGTCCACAGGAGGGAGGGAGGCGCGGTCCGGGCGGGGGATCGAACCAGTTTACTTGCTCCCGGGTTGTTTATTGGCGTTGACGCCGATGGGGGCCTGCGGCCAGGGCGTCTCGCCGGGCGCCCACTTTTTGGGTTGCCTGGCGCGGATGGCGTCGACGTGCTTCACGAGCCACTTGGGCGGTTTGGCATTCTCCTTGAGTCCGTAGATGTAGGGAAGGGGGGGATCCATGAGGAGGGGCTTGTCGCCGAGGGGCGGACGCTCGCTGTCGACCTGGGCGAGGCGGGCGGCCAGGCGCTTCACCACGCCGGGATTCTCCCCGGCTACGTCCTTCTTCTCGTAGGGATCCTTGGCGATGTTGAAGAGCATGTCGCCCATCAGCTTCCAGTCGCCACTCCGGATGGTGGGAACCCTGACGCTTCCGGTGACCTCGAAGACGATCTCTCTGCGCGGACTGGGAGCGCCCCGGAAGAGCATGGCGTTCATGTCGAGTCCGTCGACCCTGGTGTCCTGCCTGGCACTGGCTCCGGCCAGCTTGATGAAGGTGGAATAGAAGTCGGTCACGAACATCATTCCGTCATTGGTGGAACCGGGTTTTGTGTGTCCCGGCCAGCGCAGCAGGCAGGGAACGCGCACGCCTCCCTCGAAGGTGGTGTTCTTGGTTCCGCGCCACGGAGTGCTCATCGATTCGAGGACCGGGCCGTTGTCGTTGGTGAAGATGAAGAGGGTGTTGTCGCGGAAGCCGTGCTTGTCGATGGCGCCGGCGATGCGTCCCACCGCGGTGTCGAGGGAGCGCAGCATGGCGTCGCGGATGGCGAGGGGATCCTTTTTCCCGCCGGGGAAGTCGCGGGGCGGGTTGAGAGGTCCGTGGACCGCATTGAAGGGAACGTAGAGGAAGAAGGGCTTCTTCGGGTCTTTCGCCCGGGCGGCGATGACCCGTTCGGCTTCGGCCGCGAAGAGGTCGGTGGCGTAGCCTTCCTCCTGGAGGGGTTTCTGGTTGCGGTGCCAGTCGTAGACTGCGAAGCGGGCCGGGGCATTGTGGACGATGGTCTTGGTGTAGTAGTCGATGCCCCAGGCGTAGTGACCGTACTGGTGCATGAAACCCTGTCCCATGGGCAGGTGTTCCTCGAGCCATTCACCGCAGTGCCACTTGCCCACCAGGGCGGTGAAATAGCCCGCCTCTCTGAGGGCCTCCGCGATGGTGCGTTCCTTGGTGTCGAGGGCGTGGATGCGCCGGGTCGGTTCGCCCCGGTCGTTATGGGCGAGGGTGAGGCCGAGGGCCTTGAGATAGCTCGGCTTGCCAAAGTCCTCGGAGCGCCAGTCCATCCAGTTGCGGAAGGCATAGCGCCCGGTGAGGAAGGCCCCGCGGGTGGGAGCGCAGACCGAGTGGGTGTAGAACTGGGTGAGCTTCAGGCTCTCCCCGGCCAGCTCGTCGAGGTTGGGAGTGAGACCCTTGGTGCTGCCATTGAACCCCGGCTGGTTCCAGCCCATGTCGTCGGAAAGGATGAAGACGATGTTGGGCCGACTTCCGGCCTCGCCCGCGGCCCACCCGGTAACAGGGGCAAGCGGAAGGGCGAAGAGGCAGGTCAGGGCGAGGATGTGCTTCATGCCGCGCATCAAAGAGGAGCGGGCCGCAGATTCAAGGATTCAGTTGCCTGATCCCTGCAAGGGGAAGGCCCGCCTCCGGGTCGGGAAGCGGGCCTGCTTTCCAGGACGGACGCGGAGCTGTCCGTCCGGAAAGGGAAATGGCTATACCTTCAAATCGTAGCCCTTGCGTGGATCGATGGTGACCCACTTGTTGGCTTCCTTGTGGTTGGTGAACTTGCCGGACTGGTTATCCCACTTCAGTTCCACCCCGGGGAAGCGCAGGGCCACCGCGCCGAGGGCGAGGGAGGCTGACATGGGAGCGGCATACATGAAGTTGCTCCCGGGCGCGTTGATGTCGCCCTTCCTCGCGGCCTCGACCCACTCCCGGTGGTGGTCGGTCCCCCGGAGCTTGCGGTGTTCGCTCTGCCAGAGGGCGGATTCCTTTGCGATGGCGTCCTTGTCGAACGTGTTGCCCACCGCGATGGGGCGTGGGGTGCCGGCGTGTGACCCGCCCATGGCCGACATCTTGCTGCCCACGATCATGCAGCCGTTCCCGCCCACATTGAGACGGGGATCGGCCCCGGCGGGGGGCTTGGGACGCTTGCCCCCGTCGTGCCAGGTCATCTTGATGCCCTTGGGGCAGGCCTTGGTGGCGGGAAACTGGAAGGTGATCACCGACCACTTGGGGTAGGCCACCCCGGCGGGAGCGGAGGCCTCAGCCTTGATGGAGGTGGGCAGGCTCAGGCCACAGGTCCAGAAGGCGGGGTCCATGTTGTGGCAGGCCATGTCACCCATGGCGCCAGCCCCGAAGTCCCACCAGCCGCGCCAGGAGAAGGGAAGGAATCCCTTCCCGAAGGGGCGTTTCGCCATGGGGCCGATCCAGGAGTTCCAGTCGAGGCCCTCGGGAACGGGAGCCTCCGGGGGATACTTCGTCATGCCCTGGGGCCAGATGGGACGGTTTGACCAGGAGTGCAGTTCAAGCACTTCGCCGAAGGCGCCGTCGTCCATCATCTTCTTCCAGAGCTTGAGACCGGAACCGGCGTGGCCCTGGTTGCCCATCTGGGTCACGACCTTGTATTTCCTGGTGGCCTCAAGGAGAGCCATGCACTCGCCGTAGGTGCGGGCGAGTGGCTTCTGCACGTAGACGTGCTTGCCGAGTTTCATGGCCGCAAGGGCCGCAACCGCGTGCACGTGGTCCGGAGTGGAGACCACCACCGCGTCGATCTCGTCCTTGTGCTTGGCCAGCATCTCCCGGTAGTCGGAGTAGCGGGGAACATCCTTGTACTTGTTGAAGTGCCCCTGGGCGCGGCCCTTGTCGACGTCGCACATGGCGATCAGCTTTCCTCCGCTGGAGACTGTGTTGTTGAGGTCGCTGCTGCCCTTGCCCCCACAGCCGATCTGGGCGAAGCGCAATGGTTTTCCCTTGTGATGGTCGCCGTAGACGAGTTCGGCGGAACCGAGCACCGCGGCGGCAGCGGTGGTGGCTCCCAGGAAGGTGCGGCGGGTGGATTGAGCCGGGTGTTGTGAATTGGACATGGGTAGAAATACACCTTGTCGTCGGCAAACTTTCAAGAGGAAGAGTGGGTAGATCGGCCCGAAAGGGTAGTCCGTTTGTGGTGGTCCCCGGGATGGCCATCGTCCCTTGCCAAGGGAGGATGGGACCTTTATGGAAGGAATCGACGCGGCCCTCCTCCTCCCCTGTTATCATGAAAGTCCTCCTTTCCGGAACGATTGCCCTGCTTGTACTCAACTCTTCCGCCCGCGCGGATTGGCCCCAATTCCGTGGTCCCGATGGCCAGGGAGTGTCAACCGCCAGGAATGTGCCCTTGAAATGGGGACTCAAGGAGGGAGTAGCCTGGAAGAAGAAACTCCCGGGCAAGGGGTGGTCCTCTCCTGTGATCGGAGCGAACAAGGTCATCATGACGGTCGCGCGGGAGGACGGTAAGAAGGTCACTCTCGGTGTGGTGGCGGTCGATGTGCAGTCGGGTGAGATTGCGTGGAACCGCGACCTCTTCACTCCCGATGCGGGAGAGGTGAGGAAGCGCCATTCCAAGAACGGGCTTGCCAGTGCGACACCCTACCTCGAGGAGGGCGTGGTCTACGCCCATTTTGGACACATGGGGAGTGCCGCCCTCAAGCTTGCTGACGGGGAGGTCATCTGGAAAGAGACCTTCAATTACCCTCCGGTACACGGGACCGGGAGTTCTCCCGTGGTGGTGGCCGGCAGGATGATTTTCAACGCCGACGGGGCTTCCGATCCCGTGATTGTTGCCTTGGATCGAAGGAAGGGGGAGGTGGCCTGGAAGACCCCGCGCAGGCAGAAGGTGAAGAAGACCTTCTCCTTCGGGACTCCACTGGTTCTTGAGATCGATG
>Ga0310345_10003286_pt1 | contig 15484 bp, 12 predicted proteins | sample HC15DNA20500_MG_FD_204667 | JGI IMG/M metagenome (GOLD analysis project Ga0310345, IMG submission 204667) | Marine microbial communities from station ALOHA, North Pacific Subtropical Gyre - HC15-DNA-20-500_MG | ecosystem: Environmental > Aquatic > Marine > Oceanic | place: Pacific Ocean: North... | reverse complement strand
GCGCGGGTAGTTCCAGGACACGGGCGAGCCCGCCGTCATTGGTCAGGAGAAGCAGACCTTCGGTGTTGATGTCGAGCCGGCCAACGGCGAGCGAGCGGGGCATATCCTTCGGCAGGCGCTCGAAAACCGTCGGGCGTCCTTCGGGATCGCGATTGGTCGTGACGAGCCCGGCCGGCTTGTGGAACAGCCACAGCCGCGTGCGCTCCATGGCGGGCAGCGCCTCGCCGTCGACGGTGATGCGATCCTTCGGGCCGACGTCGAGGGCCGGCGAGTCGAGGACGGCGCCGTTCACCGCGACCCGCCCCTCGGCGATCATCGCCTCGGCGTCGCGACGCGACGCGATACCGGCGCGCGCGAGGCGGCGGGCGATGCGCATGGTCTCGCCGGCAATGCCGGTTTCCTCCAGAACCTTCGGCGCCGGCGCGGAGCGCCCCCCATCCTTTCGCGGACGATCGCCGCCGCGCTTCCTGTCGTCGCCCCCGACGGGTCGCGGCCTGCGCTCGCCTGGCTTCTCGTCATGCTTCAGCCGGCCATAGCTCTTCGGCTTGCCACGTTTGTCGCCGTAGGCCTTCGCTTCACCATGGGAGAGCATGCCCCGGCTCTTCGGGGCGAATGGCTTGCCGGACGCACGCGAGCGGCCAGGCGCGGAGGAGCGGCCTTCGGCATCACCTTCCGCCTTGCCAGCGCCTCTATCCTTCCATTGCGGCTTGCCCTCGCTGCGGCGCGGGCCGCGAGAGCCTGCGGCCTTGTCGCCGGCCTGCTTGCCGCCATCACGGCGCGGATTGCCGGGACGCCCGTTGCTGCGCTGCTTGCCGTCGGAGCGCGGCTTGCCCGGGCGAGGCCCGGAACCGCGGCCACCCTTGTCGTCTTCACTCATCGAATTGCTTTCATCGTCCTGGCGGATGGCGACATGGCGCATCGCCCGTCGCGTTCCTCAACTTCTCAAAAACAGCTGGTCGGCCTCTGCCCGTCGCCATTGCACCCGCAAACGCGGCGCCTCTGGCCCGTCGCCGCATGCGGATACACCCACCATGCGCCTTCTCGGCTTTCGCCGCCCTTTGCGGGTGCTATAGCAAGCGAGTGTCGAGCGAGCGAGACCGATTTGACGATCAAGCAACCGAATTTCATGGACATCGCTCTGGATGAGGCCCGGAAGGCGGTCGAGCGCGGCGAAATCCCGGTCGGCGCCGTTCTCGTGCGCCACGGCGCCGTGCTTGCGACGGCCGGCAACGAGACGATCCTTCACTCCGACCCGACCGCGCATGCCGAGATCGTCGCGATCCGCCGGGCCTGTGCCGCCCTTGGCTCCCAGCGCCTGCCGGATTGCGATCTCTATGTGACGCTGGAGCCCTGCGCCATGTGCGCAGCGGCGATCTCCTTTGCAAGGATCCGGCGGCTTTACTTCGGGGCCTGGGACGAAAAGGGCGGCGCCGTCGAGAACGGTCCGCGTTTCTTCGCGCAACCCACCTGCCATCACGCGCCCGAGGTCTATTCCGGCATCGGTGCGACGGCGAGCGGGGCGCTGCTCACGCGCTTCTTCCGGGACCGGCGCTCGCGCGGCGTGTGACCTTGAACCCTTGAAGTATTACGACAGACAGGGCATGTGTCACGGCAATCCGAAACTTTGGGCGCCCTTCGTGATCTCGTTGGCGCCGTGATTGCAGCCCGGTCGCGTTTCGCGCCGGCATCGCTCTTTATTCGAAGGACCGTCATGGCCGTTTCGATCGATCTGAAAGCGCCGGACGCGCGCGCCGGACTTGCCGCCAACGCGCTGTCGGCGGGAAGCCTTGCGCCGGCTGCGGCCGACGAGAAGCCCTCGCTGATCGGCCTGTCGCGCGAGGAACTGGGCGCCGCGCTCGAAGCCGTCGGCGTTCCGGCCCGGCAGATCAAGATGCGCGTCGCCCAGCTCTGGCACTGGCTTTATGTGCGCGGCGTCGCCGACTTCTCGCTGATGGCCAATGTCTCGAAGGATCTGCGCGAGAAGCTCGATGCCGCCTATACGATCGCGCGGCCGGAGATCGTCACCGAACAGGTCTCCGTGGACGGCACGCGCAAATGGGTGCTGCGCTTTCCGGCCAAGGGCGCCGGCCGTCCGGTGGAGATCGAGACGGTCTATATTCCCGAGGAAGGCCGCGGCACGCTCTGCGTCTCCTCCCAGGTCGGATGCACGCTCACCTGCACCTTCTGCCATACCGGCACGCAGAGGCTGGTCCGCAATCTGACCGCCGACGAGATCGTCGGCCAGGTGCTTCTCGCCCGCGACCGGCTCGGCGACTTCCCCGATGCCGCAACGCCGGCCGGCGCGATCGTGCCGACCGAGGGACGCTACGTCTCCAATGTCGTGATGATGGGCATGGGCGAGCCGCTCTACAATTTCGACAACGTCAAGGCGGCGCTGGCCGTCGTTTCCGATGGCGAAGGCCTCGCACTGTCGAAGCGACGGATCACGCTCTCGACCTCCGGCGTCGTGCCGATGATCGAGAAGGCCGGCGCCGAAATGGGCGTGATGCTGGCGATCTCGCTCCACGCGGTGCGCGACGAATTGCGCGACGAACTGGTGCCGATCAACAAGAAGTATCCGCTCAAGGATCTGCTCGACGCCTGCCGAGCCTATCCGGGCCTGTCGAATGCGAAACGGATCACCTTCGAATATGTGATGCTCAAGGGCGTCAACGACTCCATGGAGGACGCGCGCGAACTCGTGCGGCTTCTGAGGGGCATTCCGGCGAAGATCAATCTCATCCCCTTCAACCCTTGGCCGGGCAGCCGTTACGACTGTTCGGAGTGGGACGAAATCGAGCGCTTCGCCGATTATGTGAACCAGGCCGGCTACGCCTCGCCGATCCGCACCCCGCGCGGCCGCGACATCTTCGCCGCCTGCGGCCAGCTCAAGTCGGAATCGGAACGCATGCGCAAGAAGGATCGCGACGCGCTGCAGGGCGCGGCCTGAGGGTTCCATTGTCGACCACCCGCCATGACGCCACCGTGTGTTGACATGCCGCGCCGCCTCTTCTGAGATGTGCGGCGGGGCTGCCGCCATTCGTGCGGAACACGACAGGTGCATGATGTGGTGGGGATTCCTGATGATCCGTCGCCTGATCCTTGGTGTTGCCCTTCTTTTTTCCGCCCCCGCCTTTGCGCAGTCAGCCGATGCGGGGATCCCCGCCGGTTGGTGGATCTCGATCGGCGACCTGCCTGCCCAGACCAGCAAATCGGGCATCGTGCGAACCTTCGAAGAAGTCCTGATCATCGACGAGGCCGGCATGGTCGAGGACCGGATCATGACCTTCGGGCAGCCTTCGCCGTCGAACTGCGCGAGCGATCCGAGTCTCTGCCATGACCTGCCGCTGGCCTGGAAGGGCGAGCTGTCGGTCGATGACGATGTGTGGATCTTCTCCGAGCGCGTCGAAGGCACCGAGCCGATCGACCGGATAGAGGCCGGCAGCCCGCTGCTTCGTGCTTTCGCGATTCTGGCTCGGAATGGCTGGCGTGTGACCTCCGAAGCAGATGGCCAGCGCCTTGTGCTCGACGCGGGCGACGGCTCTCCCGAACGGGTGTTTGCGAAGATCGACCCTCAAAGTCTGAAGCGGATCCGTGCGGCCTTCTTCGTTCCCCAGATCTCCGCTGCGGACCATTGGCGCTGCTTCCTCGGCAATGCGATGGCCGGCAACGCGGCCTTCGATCCGCTCGGCGGCGATCCAGCCCACCGGCCCGAATGGTTCGATGATTTCGCGCGCGGCGCCTCCTATCTCCAGGCGCTGAGAGCGATCTTCGATACGGCCGTGTCAGACAGAGACGGCGCAACGCAGACCCCGCCCCTCGATCGCAGACTCGTCGAAGAATTCGACACACTCGCAACACCGACTGACGCGGAGGAACGCGACGCCCTCGTCAAGCGTTATCAGCAGCTCCTGCTGCGGATTTACGCAAGCGGTGAGGACGGCTCGCCGGATTTAGGGCTGGACGAGGCCGCCATCGAGGCTCTCAAGACCGCAAACGCGGCGATGGTCGAAGCTTCACAATCCGGCTCCGGCCTCTTCAACGACCTGTATTGTCTCAATTTCAGAGCGCGCTGAAGCGACGGCTCAGAACGTGGCGGCGCCCAGGATCGGTCCCGGTGCATCCGGTGTACCCGCCTGCAGGATGACCGCACACTCGTCGGCCCCCTTGGCCGCCCCGCACCGGCCGAGATCGAAGCGAGCGGCGCGACCGTCCCACCTCCCGAGTGCCGTCATCCCGCGGACGGCATGGGCATAGCTCACAGTACGGCCGCGATTTTCCCCGCGATGGATGGCGACGTCGGAGCTTCGGGTGAAATCCACCCGCCAGAGCGTACCGCTTCCCCGCCCCTTGCCGACGGCGACGGTGCCCGCCTTCACGTCGATCCGGATATCGACCGCAAGCGGCGAGCCCATCAAGCGCGAGATCGCCCCCGGACTGGAGCCCACCGTATGCCCGCCGCCATCGACGATGGCCTGCGGCGTGTAGACGCGTCCGTCGCCGCGCCTCACGGCATAGGCGCGCTGCCTTGCCGAATAGGCCGGATCGCCGAGTGTATCCTTCCAGCCGAGCCGATCCCAGTAATCGACATGAAAGCCGAGGGCGAGCACGTCCGGCCGGGCAGCCAGGTCTTCCAGCACCGCGTCGGCGGGCGGGCAGGAGGAACATCCCTGGCTGGTGAAGAGCTCCACCACATGGCGGGTCTCAGCCTTGGAAGGCGCGGCCAGAAAGGCCAAGGCCGCGATCAGGGCGGCGGCGGATCGATGGACGGACATCGGCGAACTCCTCGAAGCGGTTCGTCGGTCATTCGATTGTGCCGGCGGAAACGTTACATTGCGCCGCGGGCGGTTTAAGGCTGCCAGGATGGGACGGGAAAGACGAACAGGCGTTTGAGTGTTGGAGCTTCGGCGATGAGAACCGTATTGCGATTTCTGTTCGTCATCCCGATCGGCTATGTGGCCGCCTGTCTCACGGCGGCCTTCGCCATGCTCTGGCCGTTCCTCGACTTCGACGGAGTGGCCGCGCTCGATCCGGTCATGCTCGTCCATACCAGCTTCTATTTCGCCGCCCAGGCCGCTCAGATCGGCGGGGTCGCCATCCTGCCCTGGGCCGCCTTCATGATCGTCACCGAACTGTTCGGCATCTCCTCGGTTCTGGTCCATGCGATCGCCGGATTCCTGGGTGGCTTAGCCATCATCTTCCTTGCCTACGGGCCGGACATGGTCCCAACCAGCGTGGAAACGGCGATCCTCGTCGCCGCGACCACCTTCGGACTGGTCTACTGGATCGTCGCCGGGCGCGGCGCCGGAAGCTGGCGCCGCCGAAGCCCCTCGCCGGCCGCAGAGGGCTAGGCGCACTGACGTTGCGGTCCGTCCCGCACGGAGGGTGAACGGCCCGTTTCATCGGGCCTTGTCCACATGGCGCAACCTGATCGGGGCCATGGCGTTGGGCAGGTCAAACGAACCTCATCGAACGAGAATGCCATGACCTCCCTGCCCGACTATATGAAAGCCCTCGTCCTCAAGCATGACGGCTATTCCGGCACGGCCGAAGGGCCGACGATCGAACGCCTGTCGGATTGGGTCGAGCTTCAGGAGATTCCGCTGCCCAAACCTTCGGGCAGCGACGTGCTGGTCAAGGTGGGACTCGCCAACGTCAACCCGTCGGACCTTCATTACATCAAGGGCGAATACGGCCAGCCGCGGCGCGAGGGAACGCCCGCCGGCTTCGAAGGCATGGGCGAAGTGGTCGCCGCCGGCGAGGATGAGGCGGCTCAGGCCCTCGTCGGCCAGCGCGTCTCGGTCTCAGCGAGCCGCGGCGGCAGCGGAACCTGGGCCGAGTATGCGCTGACCTCCGCAAGCGCGGTGGTTCCGCTTCATCCGAAGCTCCGCGACGAAGACGCGGCCGCCCTGATCGTCAATCCGGTGACCGCCTGGGCGATGGTTCACCTCGTCAGGGAGGCGGGAGCCAAGTCCTTCGTCATGACGGCGGGTGCGAGCCAGCTCGGCAAGCTGATGGCGCCGCTCGCCAAGGACATGGGGCTCGGCACCATCGCGACCGTCCGGCGGGAGGAGCATCGCTCGCCGCTGGAAGGCCTCGGCGTGGGTACGGTGCTGAACACCGCACGCGAGGATTTCGAGGACATGCTGGTGATGGCGATGCGCCAGCACGCCCCGACCATCATGCTCGATGCCGTAGCCGACAAGAGTTCGGCGGAGATCTTCGCGGCGATGCCCGCGAATTCGCGCTGGATCATCTACGGCAAGATGTCGCCGGAGGCGCCGGCGCTCCCCAATCTCGGGCAGATGGTGTTCATGAAGAAGGTCATCGAAGGCTTCTGGCTGGCCGAATGGATGACCCGCGCAAGCCCCGAGCAGCGCAAGCAGGCCTTCACCGAGGTTCAGGATCGCTTCATCGCCGGAAAATGGACCACCGACGTCGCGGCGAAACTGCCACTCGAGGAGTCTGTCGACGGCCTCGCGGATGCTCTATCCGGGCTCAATCGCGGCAAGGTTCTTGTTCGACCCTAGATGGAACAGCGCGAGCGTATCCCCTCGATTCATGCCGAAGCGGCGAAGGTCTGCTGCATTTCCGACTCGTAGAGCACGCAGATCCCCTTGCCTCTCTCCTTGGCAACGTAGAGCGCCTTGTCGGCCTGGGCCATGCATACGTCGAGAGCATGCGCCACATCCGACTGGCGGGCCACACCTATGCTCGCGCTGATTCGGACGAGCAGATCATCCTCAACGCGGTATGGGGCTGACAGGCTGGTAACAATGCGGGCCCCAAAGGCCCGCACAGCCGCCTTGTTGTCGCGCGGTGACAAGATGAGGAACTCGTCTCCGCCCAGACGACAGATCGCCGATCTTTCACCTGCGACGGCATCCAGACGTTGCGCCACCTGCTGCAGCAGGAGGTCGCCAATTCCGTGGCCATGACGGTCGTTGACCTGCTTGAAACCGTCGAGATCGAGGTAATAGAGCACCAGATCGGAGCTTTCGGCGCGCTTCTTCTGGAAGGCGGCCTCCAGGCCTCGCCGGTTGAGCAGCCCCGTTAGCGGATCCCGTACGGCCTGCTTGCGCTCGCGTTCCTCCCCCTTCAGTGCTCGGATGAGGGCATCGCGATTATGCGCGATGATACCACGACCGACGAGCAGGAACGCGCCGCCCTGCAGGACCAGGAGCGGGATTACGTCGGCGTGGAGCACCCCATAGCTGATCTCGTATCCCATGATGATGATAAGGCCCTGCAGCAGTGCGTAGCGCGGGGCAGGGAAATTACGGCCCAGAATTGCTGCGATCGTCGCGAAGCCGGATGCGAGCGCGACCACTGTCATCGTGACGTCCCCCGACTGAATGACGAGCGCGAGGGTCAGAGCCACCAGGCAGCTCCAGGCAAGACCGGCAAGGAAGAGCACATCCGAGGACTTCTCGGGATGGCGCGTCATCCAGAGACGCACCACCAGCAAAGCAATATCCACCGCCACAATGAACAGGAAGACGACATCGCCGGATCGCAGGAAGGCGACCAGCGCGATCGCCATCGAGTTGACGGCTCCGGCCACGAGCGCTGCGAGAGAGTTGTAGAATGTGGAGAGCAGGCGCGATTTCACCTCGGGCGCAAGGTCATGCCCGACCTCGGCGATCCACCGCACCCAGCGATGTCGCGGCTCTCTGACCATCGCGGTCCGCTTCATCGAACGCTCCTTACCATGCGACGAACCTCTCACAAGGAGCTTAAGATTCCTCCACCGGCATGAGTAAAACGACCCGCTGGGTGATCATGAGGCGTGCCGGAGGGGCGAACAGACCCTACTGCACCGCAAAAACTTGTATCCTTGGCGGTTTCTGTTTCAGCGCGATTTCTATATCCCCGTCGAAAGGCACGCGAAAAACGCTGGCGAGAGCGAAACGAGACTGGAGGCGTCATGTGCGGGATTTGCGGTGAGATCCGCTTCGATGGGGAACTGGCTTCGGGCGAACGGTTGCAGCGCATGGGCGATTGCCTCGCACGCCGGGGACCGGATGGCGCCGGCCAGGTCATGCGCGGACCGATCGGCCTCGGCCATCGGCGGCTCAAGATCATCGACCTGTCGGAAAAGGCCCAGCAGCCGATGGTCGACCCGGAACTCGGGCTCACGATCGCCTTCAACGGCTGCATCTACAATTACCCGGAGCTGCGCAAGGAGCTCGAGGGCAAGGGCTACCGCTTCTTCTCAACCGGCGACACCGAAGTCATCATCAAGGCCTATCACGCCTGGGGCCGCGACTGCGTGAAGCATTTCCACGGCATGTTCGCCTTCGCGATCGCCGAGCGGGAATCGGGCCGCGTGATGCTCGCCCGCGACCGTTTCGGCATCAAGCCGCTCTATCTGTCGCAGAACGACAAGCGCCTCTATCTCGCCTCCTCGCTGCCGGCGATCCTTTCGACCGGCGACGTCGACCGGACGATCGACCGAGAGGCGCTGCACCATTACATGACGTTCCACGCGGTGGTTCCGCCGCCGCTCACCATCGTCAAGGGCGTGCGCAAGCTTCCCCCCGCGACCACGCGGATGATCGAGCCGGACGGCTCCTTCGACGATCAGGTCTACTGGGCGCCGGACTTCTCGCCCCGCGAGGGCGACGACAAGCTGTCCTCGGACGACTGGCGCGATCTGGTCATGCAGGCGCTGAGGACGGCCGTCGACCGGCGCATGGTCGCCGACGTTCCCGTCGGCGTCCTCCTTTCGGGCGGTGTCGATTCCTCGCTGATCGTCGGCCTCCTCGCCGAGGCCGGCCAGAAGAACCTCAACACCTTCTCGATCGGCTTCGAGGACGCCAATGGCGAGGTCGGCAACGAATTCGAGTTCTCCGACATCATCGCCAAGCATTACGGCACCGAGCATCACAAGATCTTCGTGCCCGGATCGGAGCTGATGGAGCATCTGCCGGGGACCATCCGCTCCATGTCCGAGCCGATGGTCTCCTACGACAATGTCGGCTTCTATCTCCTGTCCCGCGAAGTCTCCAAGCACATCAAGGTGGTGCAGTCCGGCCAGGGCGCGGACGAGATCTTCGGCGGCTATCACTGGTATCCGAAGATGGTCGGTGCCAATGATCCCCTCGCCGCCTATTCCCGCGCCTTCTTCGACCGCAGCCATGAAACGCTGAAGAGCCAGATCGCGCCCGAGTGGCAGACCGAGGAAGACGTCTCCCGCGATTTCGTTGCCCGGCATTTCGCCATGGCGGGCGCCGAAAACCCCGTCGACAAGGCGCTCAGGGTCGATGCCCATGTCATGCTGGTCGACGACCCGGTCAAGCGCGTCGACAACATGACCATGGCCTGGGGCCTGGAAGCGCGCGTGCCGTTCCTCGATCATGAATTGGTGGAACTCGCCGCCCGCGTGCCGGCGGAAGAAAAGCTCAAGCAGGACGGCAAGGGTGTCCTGAAAGAGGTCGCCCGGCAGGTCGTGCCGTCGGAGGTGATCGACCGCAAGAAGGGCTATTTCCCCGTCCCGCAGCTCAAATACATCTCCGGCCCCTATCTCGACATGGTCAAGGACACGCTCGGTTCCGAAGCAGCAAAGGGACGCGGCCTGTTCCAGCAGTCCTATCTCGACGAACTCTTCGCCAATCCGTCCGAACACATCACGCCGCTCAGAGGCTCGGAACTCTGGCAGGTGGCGCTTCTGGAACTGTGGCTGCAGGAACAGGGGGTCTGATCCCATGGCAGGCGACCAGAATGGCGAGCGCGCTCAAGCCGAGCATCGGCTGGAGAAGCTCCGCGCGTCGGCGCCGAAGGGGCCGGCGGCGCGCGAGCGGTCCAATGGAGACGGGTTGAAGAAGAACGCGATCCTCGATTGCGGTTGGGGGCGGCTGGTCTTCGGCCAGACCTTCTCCGACCAGCGCGAGATCGCCAACTCCCTGCGCGAGGAAGGGCCGGACCGCCGCGACATCGCCTTCTACGTCAAGGACCCGCACGTTCTCCTGAGCCACGCGCCGCAAGAGCTTTTCCTCGACCCCTCGCACACCTATCGTCTCGACCTGTCCACCTACCGCCCGAGCACGCGCCGGCCGCGCGGCTATTTCATCCGCCGCCTCGCCTCGGAGCAGGATGCGACCGAGGTCAACCGCATCTACCAGTCGCGCAACATGGTGCAGGTGCATCCGGCCTTCTTCTGGACGAATCGCGACAACCGTGCACTCACCTATTTCGTCGCCGAGGATGAGACCACCGGCGCGATCCTCGGCACGGTGACCGGTGTTCACAATCGCCGGGCCTTTGGCGATCCGGAGAATGGCTCGTCGCTGTGGTGTCTGGCGGTCGACCCGCAGGCCACCCATCCCGGTATCGGTGAGAGCCTCGTGCGGCGCCTCGCCGAGCATTTCCAGGCTCGCGGCTGCGCCTTCATGGACCTGTCGGTGATGCACGACAACGACAAGGCCATCGGGCTCTACGAGAAGCTCGGTTTCGTCCGGGTCTCCTATTTCACGGTCAAGCGCAAGAACGAGATCAACGAGCGCCTCTTCACCGGCCCGAATGCCGACTACGAAGGCCTCAACCCCTATGCCCAGATCATCGTCGACGAGGCCCGCCGGCGCGGCATTCATTGTGAAGTGGTGGATGCGGCCGGCGGCTTTTTCCGTCTAACCCATGGCGGCCGCACCGTCTTGTGTCGTGAGAGTCTCTCGGAACTGACCACCGCCGTCGCCATGTCGATCTGCGACGACAAGTCGGTCACCCGCCGCATCGTCGAAGGGGCCGGCGTCAAGGTGCCCGAACAGATCGACGGCGATTCCGACGAAGATGCCATTGAGGCGTTTCTCGAAAAGCACGGCCAGATCGTCGTCAAACCCTCGCGCGGCGAACAGGGCCGCGGGATTTCGGTCGGGATCGAGACCCTCGACGAGGCCAAGGCGGCGATCAAGGCGGCCAAGGAACAGTCGCCGCAGGTGCTTCTGGAGGCCTGTTTCCAGGGCGACGATCTGCGGCTCATCGTGATCGACTACCGGCTGGTGGCGGCCGCCCTGCGCAAGCCGCCTTCGGTCACCGGCGACGGCCGGGCGTCGGTGAGAGAACTCATCGAACACCTCTCGCGGCGGCGCTCGGCTGCGACCGGCGGCGAAAGCAAGGTGCCGCTCGACGCCGAGACCGAGCGCTGCGTCAAGCAGGCGGGCTACGCCATGGACGACGTGCCGGCGGAGGGCGAGCGTGTCGTCGTGCGCAAGACGGCCAATCTGCATACCGGCGGCACGATCCACGATGTGACCGGGGACATTCATCCCGCTTTGGTGGAAGCGGCGGTTGCGGCGGCCCGGGCAATCGAGATACCGGTGACGGGAATCGATTTGATGATCAAGGCGCCGCAACTGCCGGACTATGTGTTCATCGAGGCGAACGAACGGCCGGGGCTTGCCAATCACGAGCCACAGCCGACGGCAGAGCGTTTCATCGACTTGCTGTTCCCGCTCTCGATGCCATTTTCGGTGCGTGCCGCCAGAAGCCAGCAGCGAAAATCGCTTAAGGAGGATTGAGTGCCGAGGTTAACCATCGATACGGAGTATCTGACGGAGCAACTCAAGGCGCTTTTTCATATCCCAAGCCCCACCGGCTATACGGACACCGTCGTCCGTCACGTCGCCAAGGAACTGGAACGGCTCGGCCTCAAGGTCGAGCTGACCCGCCGCGGCGCGATCTCGGCGGTTCGGCAAGGTTCGCGCCGCGCTTCGGCCCGCGCCGTCGTCAGCCATCTCGATACGCTCGGGGCGCAGGTGAAGCGGCTGAAGGAGAACGGCCGGCTGGAGCTCGTGCCCATCGGTCACTGGTCGGCCCGCTTCGCCGAAGGCGCGCGCTGCACGATCTTTTCCGATGCCGGCACCTATCGCGGCACGATCCTCCCCCTGAAGGCGTCCGGCCACACCTATAACGAGGAAATCGATACGCTGCCGGTCGGCTGGGACTATGTCGAGCTGCGCGTCGACGCCCTTGCCCGTGATCTCAACGAAGTCACCAAGCTCGGCATCGAGATCGGCGACACGGTCGCGATCGATCCGCAGCCGGAATTCCTCGACAACGGCTTCATCGTCTCGCGTCATCTCGACAACAAGGCCGGTGTGGCGGTGATGCTCGCCGCCCTGAACGCAATGGAAAAGGCCGGGGCCGTCACCCCGGTCGACACCCACTGGCTGTTCACCATCGCCGAGGAAGTCGGCGTCGGCGCCGCCTCGATCCTGACGCCCGACGTCGCCTCGATGATCGCCGTCGACAACGGCACCTCGGCTCCGGGTCAGAACTCGTCGGAATTCGGCGTGACCATCGGCATGGCCGACCAGACCGGCCCGTTCGACTATCATCTGACGAAGAAGCTGGTGCGGCTCTGCCTTGACGAGGACATCCGCTACCAGAAGGACATCTTCCGCTATTATCGCTCCGATTCCGCCTCGGCGATCGAGGCCGGCCACGATGTCCGTACGGCCCTGATCACCTTCGGCGTCGATGCGTCCCACGGCTACGAGCGCATCCACATCCACGCGCTTCGCTCGCTGTCGGAGCTGATCACCGCCTATCTCACCTCGCCGGTCGAGATCGAGCGTGACCGCAATCTCCATGCGGGTCTGAAGGGCTTCACTCGGCAACCGGACGCCGAGGCCGCCCAGGCGCTTGCCCGCGACATCGAAGATCCCGGCGAATAGGCGCTCGGGGTCCGGGCGATGGATTCCGAAACCCTTCTCGCATCGCTCGGACAAAGGTTCGAAGCCGGGCTTGCGATCGGCGCGACCTGGATCTCTGATCTGTCGGCTGCGGTTTCGGCCCATCCCTGGCTTTCCGCGGCCGCTCTGCTTGTCTTCGGCCTCGGCTTTGCCCTGTCCCGCAGCGTCCTTGCCGCGATCGCGACGAGTTTCATCGCCATCGCCGCCATCGTCGGCGCCGATCCCGTGACCGATCCTGTCAAGCAGCGGGTGTTCTCGGTCGGCTGCCTCGTGGCGATCGTTCTGATGAGCCTGGCGCTGGCACTCGCCCGACGACGGCGGCAGCGACTCGCTGCCGAGAAGGCGAAGCTTGTAAGCGACATGGCCGAGCTTCAGCGTCTCTACGACCGCGAAGTCACCTGGCGGCGCGCCGCCGGCGATCCGGCGCCACCCCCGGAAACCGCCCGGACGAACTGACCGTCGCGGTTCTGGCGAAAGGCTGCGCGCGGGTTCCTACGCTTTGCGTTGCGCCCGGTCCACCCGTTCTGCCGAGTCCCCGAGCGGAAAGCGAATGACGATCACGAATGCCTCGCCGACCATCGATCGCTCGATGGTTCCGGACAGTTCACCGCGGATCGTCGCGTCGATCAGCTTCGTTCCGAAGCCCGGTTTCGCCGTCGTGGGATCGGCTTCGATCCCGCCCGTCTCGCTCCAGACGATTTCGAGATCGGTGTCCTGAAGTTTCCATTCCACGACGAGCGAGCCGTTCGTTTCCGACAACGCCCCGTATTTCATCGCATTGGTGGCAAGCTCGTGGAAAGTCAGGCCAAGCGCCTGGGCCGTGGTCTCGTCCACTTCGACCTCGGGGCCGAAGATCATGTAATCCTCGCGATCCTCGCCGAAGACCTGGGCCAGCTCGCCCGACAGAAGCTCGTCCACACGCGCCCTGCCCCATGTCGAGCGGGTCAGCATTTCCTGGGCCGAGGCCATGGCCTGCAGCCGCGCCGAATAGCGCTCGACGAATTCGTCGAGATTGTCGGCCCGGCGCGCGGTCTGGCGCGCAATCGACAGCATGCGGGCGATGGAATTCTTGATCCGATGGTTCATCTCGCGAAGCATCAGATCCTTCTGCGCGAGATTGCGCTCGCCTTCGCGGTTCAGCGCCGCGACCGCCTCGACACGACGCGCCTGAACCAGCGCGAGGAGTGCAAGAACGAGGGCCAGCATCAGCACCACTGCGGCAAGCAGTGCCGCCGGATAATTCGAGCCGATCCGTCTGAACTCCGGCGTCGGGGTCAGACGGACGGTCCATTCGCGCCCGAGCACGTCCAGCCTGCGATCCGTCGACAGCTGCTTCTCCAATCTGGCACCCTCATTCTCCGCCGACGCGTAAATGAGGTTCTCCGGGCTCGCGGCACCGTCGAACACTTCAACGCGCACGGGCAGGATCGGCTCTTCAAGAAGCACCGCATTCAACAGATCGCCGACGCGAAACGGGGCGTAGACGAAACCCGGAATATCGGCCGCAGCCGCGGCCGGCTCTTCCTCCGCACCGACCATCGGCAGGTAGATCAGAAAACCGAACTGCCGGTTTTCGTCGATCTCCTGAACCAGCCGAACCGCGCCGCTGGCCTGGGCGTCGCCGACGCGCGCCGCCTTCTCCATGGCCTCCCGGCGCGTCTCGTCGGCATACATGTCGTAGCCGAGCGCTGCCCGGTTCCGCTCGTCCTGCGGTTCCAGAAGCACGATCGGCGTGCGGATCGGCTGATCGGTCTCGGGCCAGATGCCAACCTCGTCGCCGTAGCGTTCGGTGAGGTCACTGCGCGCCGGTTCAACCGCCGTCGTTGGAACCACCCGCGCGAAACCGATGCCCTGGATCCCGTTGTAGCGATCGGCAAGATCGAGGCCTGCCAGAAACGTCCGATATGTCTCGCGCGAGACGTCGATCCCCTCGACCGTCATGAACGCCCGTGCCGCATCGAGAAGCGCGAGGTGCAATTGCAGCCGCGCCTCGACACGTTCCATTGCGTCATCGGCCAACTGGCCAAAGCGCAACCGGTCGGCATCTTCGCTCGACATCCAGAGCTGCCCCGCGAGCGACAGGCCGATCGCCGTCGCGAGGAAAAAGACCGCAGCCGGGAGGAGGCGTTTGCGCAAGAAAACCCAATCTGGCGAAGGGCGTCAGAGGATCCTGCGCCACCAATCCATTTAGTCGGCCCTCCCTGAAAACGGAATCATTTCACCCCCGAGCATTGCGCAATTGCGGCCTATGCCCGCATTTTCGCAACACTTTTCGGTTTGCGAAAGCCCGGGGAGCGCGGTCAGCCCATGAACTGGCCGCCATTCACCTCGATCACCTGTCCGGTGATGTAACCCGAGAGTTTGGAGCTTGCCAGAAACAGATAGGAAGCGGCGCAATCCTCGGCGGTGCCGAGACGCTTCATGGGGATCGAAGCCGCCGTCGCGTCGAGCTTTTCCTGCGAGGAGTAGCGACGATGGAAATCCGTCATGATCGTGCCGGGCGAAACCGCATTGACCCGGATGTGATCGGGCGCGAGTTCGCGCGCCATCGCCCGGGTCCAGGTGGAGATGAAGGCTTTCGACGAGGAATAGAGCGACGACCCCGGGCTACCGCCGATGATCGCCGAGATCGACGAGGTGTTGACGATCGCGGCTCCGCCCTCGGCCTGACCACCCGCCTTCAGGGCCGGCAGAAGGGCCGTCGTCAGCGCGACGACAGAGCGCACATTGAGATCGACCACTGCGTCGAACTGCTCCGCCCCCACCTCGGCCGCCGGCACGCGGCCCATCAT
>Ga0310345_10003285_pt1 | contig 15486 bp, 8 predicted proteins | sample HC15DNA20500_MG_FD_204667 | JGI IMG/M metagenome (GOLD analysis project Ga0310345, IMG submission 204667) | Marine microbial communities from station ALOHA, North Pacific Subtropical Gyre - HC15-DNA-20-500_MG | ecosystem: Environmental > Aquatic > Marine > Oceanic | place: Pacific Ocean: North... | reverse complement strand
TCGGCGAGCCGGCCTCGTGGCGGCCCAGCAGCGTCGAGGACGGCACCCCCGGCTTCGCGGACCCCGGCATCGCCGAGGGCGGGCGCCAGCGGCCGGGAGACCTGAACCAGGATGGAAACACGGACATCTCCGACTCCATCGCCCTGCTCGGCCACCTCTTCCTCGGCAGCCCTGCGCGGCTACCCTGCGGGGAAGGAGCCATCGGCGACCCGGGCAACATCTCGCTCCTCGATGCCAACGGCGACAAGGGGATCAACCTGACCGACGCGATCCACTCCCTGGCCTATCTCTTCATGGGAGGAGCGCCGCCGGTTCTCGGAACCGAGTGCGTCCCCATCCCCGGCTGCCCGGATGCCTGCGCCCGCGGGCAGGGCCTATAAAGCCGGCAGCTGGAATTTCGTTTCCTTCATGCCCGCCGATGCGAAAATATCCGGACTCCGAACACAAATACGCATCGAGAGGGTATGATTCCCCGAACGCAACATGGACAGCATCTTTTACATCACCATCATCTTCGTCTTCGCCGCGGCGCTCATCAGCTTCATCATCCAGCGCTGGGCGCTCGACCGCTGCCTGAAACACTTCAGGGACTTCCACGTCAGCGTAGAACAGGAAGAAGAAGACCCCGTCTGGGGTGAATTGACGGTCTATCCCGGCGGCATCGAGATCCTCTACTCGGAGGCCCGCTCCGATGACAGCGGCAATACCGAGACGAGCTATATCCTCTTCGAGGACCAGATGGAGAAGATCACCGCCATCGAGCGCTACCACGAGGAATTGGATGAAGAGGACCAGGCCCGCCGGCTCAAAGACGTCAACTCCCTGAAGAGGAGGGGCCTCTTCAAAAGGCTCGGCCGCATGCTGCGCAACCTCTCCAACGCGTTCAAGGACGCCATCAGCCAGGCCATGGGATTGTTCGTCTCCCAGGCCAGGGGCAAGGCCTCCTCCTCCATGGCCAAGAGCCAGGACGCCGGGATAAAAAAGATAGGAGATGAGACCCTCGGCGCCGTGGGCAATAGGTTCGAACCGATCCTCGAGCGCTATATCGGCTCGAAGGTCATCGTCGAGGCCAAGAACGGCGATGGCTTATCGCGCCACGAAGGCATTCTCAAAGAATACTCCAGCGACTGGATCGAACTGCTGGAGTGCAGGGAGAAACATGAGACCTACTTCCTGGTTTCCGACAGCGAGAGGCTGCGGCTGAACCGTGACATCGACTTCTTCCTGAGATGGATACCCGGCGGCAAGAAGGGCAGGAGAAAGATCAAGGCGGTCTTCCACTGCAGGATCCGGAACTTCAGCGACACGCCGATCAGGATCTGCCGTCTCGAGAAGGGCGAGTATGAACACAAGCTCGATATCGAGATCGAGCCGGGAGGAGACGCTGATTTCGAGGTGAAGGATCTGCCGCCGAACCTGTTCTCCGAAAATGCCCCGCCTGAGATTGAACACACGATGGTCCTCGAATCCCCGAACAGGGGAGAACACCTCGAGAACACTGAAAGCTGGCTCCCGGAGGTCAACCTCGTCATCGAGGGAGAGCGGGTGCTCGATCTCTGCCTGCCGCGCACCAGGGCGGTTTTGCGGCATGGAGGGCCACCCGCCTGACGCTGGTTTCCTCAACGGATCCGTTTCCCCGGAGCGTGTGAACTTGCGTGCCCGGAAGGTGCCTGCTATCTTCTCGGACAAGGCTCCACTGACGCGGAGCCGATCGAAAACTGTACTGTGAGCGCGCCAGTAGCTCAGTCGGATAGAGCACCGGATTTCTAATCCGGTGGTCGGGGGTTCAAGTCCTCCCTGGCGCGCCATTTTTTCCCTCTCCTCCAACGCAGCAGCAGCCTGCAGACAGCCGACGGAGCCTGTCTGAAAGAAAAATCAGGTAACTGCTTCTCTCCGGCTCTTTCAGGCTCGAAAATAGAGGAGTGGGCCGTCGCTTTCGTGACGGAACCGGCAACCGTGAACAGAGATATGGTCGTACCTGGAGAACCGAGTTGAGATACTTTTTCGCAGCCCTGCTCTTGATGCTTTGCCCGATCACCCTGAGAGCGGAGAACATCGCGCATTGGAATCTCGATGGAGATCTCTCATCTTCCTCCGGAGCTGAAGAGCTCATTCTCTCCGCCTTCGCGGGAATCGACGCCTCCGTTCGATTCGCGGCCGCCGATATTGAGGGCGAGGAGATCACCTACGCGGTGATAGATGAGGGCGCCGCCCTGACGGCGCGCCACGGCCTCGGCGCCAACGGGGGGGGCTCCTACCTCAACGACTACACCCTGGTCATCGACGCCAGGTTCCCCGAGCTGGGAGACTGGATCTCGCTCTACCAGACCAACTCCTGCCAGAACGGCGACGGCTCGACCGACCCGCTGGCCTGCGGCAACGATGGGGACTGGTTCCTCAGGGGAGATGGAGCGATCGGCATCAGCGGCAATTACGGGGGCTCCATCACCGAGAACCGCTGGCATCGGCTCGCGCTGGTGGTCGACAGCTCCACGGGGACCTACACCAGCTATATCGATGGTGTCGAGGTCCAACAGAACGCCGCAGCAGTCTCCGTCGATGGACGCTTCAGCATGTACTCGGCCGGCGGCGCGGTCGACTGGTTCCTCCTCTTCGCCGATGAGTCCGGCGGGGCGGGCTCCCCCTCGGAGATGGGGCCGGTCCACCTCAACGCGATGCAGCTGCGCGACGCCGCCCTCTGCGCCGGTGAGATCGCCCTGCTTGGCAGCTTCTCCGATGGACCGCTCGAAACCGAAGAGCTGGCCGGCGAGGCCTGCGAAGGCCAGCCTGTCCTTCCCGGTGATCCCGGAATCAAGGAGGGTCCCTACCTGCAGTGGGTCACCACCGGCGAGATCACCGTCATGTGGGAGACCTTCTCCGACTCCAGCGGCACGGTCCGCTATCGCCGCGCGGCTGAAGATGGGCCCTGGCAAGAGGCATCCCATCCCGGCGAGAGCCGGATCCACGAGGTCAGGCTCGAGGGCTTCTCGGCCGGCGAGGAGGTTGAATACCTGGTCCGTTCAGAGGCCGGCAACGAGCTCATCGAGAGCGCGATCGAAACCTTCACCACAGCCCCCGAAGATGAAACCTCGATGCGATTCGTGGTCTGGGGCGACAACCAGGCCAACCCCTCGGTCTTCGGTCAGCTCTCGCGGCTGATGGCCGCGGACGAACCGAATCTGGCAATGTGCTGCGGAGATGTCGTCGACAACGGTGATATCTACGCCCAATGGGGAGTCGAGTTCCTATCCCCCCTGCAGCCGATGTCGAAGAACGTCCCCTTCTACGTGGCGATCGGCAACCACGAGCGCAACTCGCACTGGTTCTACGACTACATGGCCCAGCCGGGCAATGAGCACTGGTTCTCCTTCGATTACGCCAACTGCCACTTCGTCATCTTCGATACGAACTTCCCCTTCATGCCGGGCAGCGAACAATACCAGTGGATCTACAACGATCTCTTCTCCGACGCCGCCCAGAACGCCGACTGGCTGCTGGTTTTCCATCACCACCCTCCTTACTCCGAGATCTACGAAGAAACGCGCTACGCCCAGCTGCGAATGCACATCGTTCCCCTGCTCGAGACCGCCGGTGTCGACGTTGACTTCACCGGGCACATCCACGACTACGAGCGCGGCATCTTCACACCCCCGGATACGGGCCGCCGCATTGCCTACATCCAGACCTCCGGCGGCGGCGGGCGACTCTGGGAAGATGAGTTCGACGGCGAGTGGGACCAGATCCAGCGGGTCGTCCAGTACGTCTACCACTACGTGCGGGTGGATGTTACCGAGGAGACCCTGACCATCAGCGCGATCGATCGGCAGGGAGACTCCTTCGACTCCATCCGTCTCAACCGCGAACCCCGCGAAGGAAAAGCTCCCGAGCCTCCCCCGCCAATCAATATCCCCCCGGAGGTGCCCTCGGGAGAGGCCATCACCCAATGGGACTTCACCGACGGCGACCTGGAAGCATCGAGAGGCTTCGGCGTGCTGCAATACTCCGACGGTCCCAACGGCGACACCGCCTCGGAGACGGAATTCGCAACGACCTCTGACTTCGGGATTGAGCCGATCGGCGGCGAAGAGGCCCGGGTGATGAAATTCCCGAAAGCAACGGCCAGCTCGATGGGATTCATCGTCACCCACGGCGCCGTACCCAACGGGGGAGGCTCGTATGTCAACGAATACAGCCTGGTCTTCGACATCCTGGTCCCATCGAGTTCCTTCGCCGATGACGGCTGGCTGTCGCTCTTGAATACAAACGCCTCGAACGCCAATGATGGAGATCTCTTCATCAACCTTGGAGACTCGGGAATCGGCATCAGCGGCGATTACAGCGGCAATGTACGCGCCGACACCTGGCACCGGATAGCCTTTGTCTGCTCGCAGAACGGGGCCTCCATCACCCTGCGAAAATACATCGATGGCGAAGAGGTCGGCAGTCAAGGCCTCGGCGGCCTGGATGGACGCTGGGCGATGTATTCGCGCAACGATGCCACGCCGTTTTTCTACACCCTTACCGATGACAACGGACAGACCAGCACCGCCTACCTCTCGAGCTTCCTCTTCACCGACGGGGCCATGAGCTCCGCTGAGATCGCCGAGCTCGGCGGCGCCGACGCCGATGGGATTCTCGAGGTCGAGAGCGGCTGCGGTAACGACTGTCCGCCCCTCTTCGCCCGCGGCATAGTGGAGGGCGCCGCAGGACCCGGAATCAGCGACGCGGTATTCATACTCAACTACCTGTTCATCGGCGGAGGAGCCCCCGACTGCATGAAGGCGGCCGACGTCAACGACACCGGCACGGTCGACCTCACCGACGCGGTCTACCTGCTCAACTACCTCTTCATCGGCGGCGCCGCCCCGGCCGAGCCGCTCGACTGCGGCGAAGATCCTACAGACGATGGGCTCGCCTGCGACACGCCGCCGGATGCCTGCCAATAGAGGAAGCCGGCGAGTTCACTCGAGCTCGACGCTGGCGAATCCCTCCGAGAACCGGAAGCCGCGCAGGAACCTCGGCGCGATAACCAGCTTCCCCTTACGGTCGACATAGCCGACCTTGCGGTCCCTGATGACCGGTGCCAGGCCGCCGGAGAAGGCCATCAGCCAGTCCGGCCCCATGCGCAGCAGGACCTTCCCATCCGGGCCGATAGAGGACCAACCCTTCTCGTCCTGGACACTCGCCACCCCCTCGGAGAAATCATAGGCCGCGAAATACCTCGGCGGCACGACCTTCCCGCCATCACGGTCGATAAAACCCCAGCGGGTCCCGACCCTGATCCGTGCCAGGCCATCCCTGAAGTCAAACGCTCTCGCCACCTTCTTCAGCGGACCGATGACGACCTTGCCGGTGGCATCGATATAGGAGAGCCGTCCTTCCAGGACGACCCGCGCCCGTTCCTGGTGAAATTCATACGCCTTCTCGAACCGGGGCGCGATGACCAGCTTCCCGGCGCGATCGATATAGCCGAGCTTGCCGCCGCTGCCCACGGAGGCGAGTCCCTCGCTGAATTTTCCGGCGGAGGAAAACTTCCCGGGGATCACGACCTCGCCCTTCGCATCGATGTAGCCGAAACCCCTCTCGAACCTGACCGCCGCGAGACCGCCGCTGAAGTCCCCCCCATCCTTGTACTCGCCCTTGATGACCATTTTTCCGCGACCATCGATGTATCCCCGCCCCTCCTCCGATTCGACCCAGGCCATCCCTTCGGAAAAATTCCGTGCCCAGTCAAAGCGGGCGGCTATCGCCATCCGACCCCTGCGATCGAGGTAACCGTACCTGTAGAGCTTGTTCTCGTGGAGACGTACCCGGGCAAAACCGCCCGAGAAGCTGCCCGCCTCGTGCAGGACCTTGCTCGTCACGAGCAGCTGCCCGGTCCTGTCGATGTAGCCGATGCTGCCGCGTTTGCGCTCGTGGGCGACAGCCACAGCGCAGCCCAGCGCCGCCGCCAGCAGCAGCAGCGTCGCCACCGAATTTTTCGTTTCCAGGTAAATCATGATGGAACCATCCTCCGGGCAATTGTACCGCCTGCGCGCCCCTGGAAGGGAGGTCTTCCCCGGGATACGCGAAAACCGCCCGATCTGCCTTGCAATCACCGGCCGGCTTTCAGAAAATCCAAGGCTCACTCAACCTGCCGGGCTTCCGTTTCTCACCGGGAGCCAAGCGGCCCAGCAGCGGGAGATTCATTCAGATGAGCGACAAAAAAATGAACGTGGCAATCGTCGGTCTCGGATTCGGAGCCGAGTTCATACCGATCTACCAGGCCCATGCCGGTGCGGACATCGCCGCCATCTGCCAGAGAACCGAATCGAAGCTCAACGAGATCGGCGACCAGTTCCAGATCGAGCGTCGGTATACGAGCTACGAAGATGTCCTCGCCGATCCCGAGGTCGACTTCGTTCACATCAACAGCCCGATTCCCGACCATGCGCCAATGTCCATCGCCGCGCTCAAGAGCGGCAAGCATGTCATGTGCACCGTTCCGATGGCGACCACGGTCGAAGAGTGCCGGGAAATCTGCGACCTGGTCCGGGAGACCGGCCTGAAGTACATGATGGCCGAGACCGTGGTCTACAGCCGCGAATTCCTCTTCATCAAGGAGATGTACGAAAAGGGCGAGCTGGGTAAGATCCAGTACATGCAGGCCTCCCACCCCCAGGACATGGAGGGCTGGCCGGAGTACTGGGAGCGCATGATTCCCATGCACTACGCCACCCACGTGGTCAGCCCCGTGCTCGGGCTCGTCGATGGACGGGCGGAGTACGTCTCCTGCATCGGCTCGGGAACCATCAGCGAGGAGCTCGCCGAGAAGTCCGGAAACTCGAGCGCGGTTCAGAGCTGTCACATCAAGATACAGGACTCCGACATCGCCGCCCATATCTGGCGATTCCTCTTCGACACTGCCCGGCAGTACCGGGAGTCCTTCGACGTCTACGGCACGAAGAGATCCTTCGAATGGACACTCGTGGAGGATGAGAAGCACGTGCTCCATACGGCGAAGAAGCCCGAAGGCGAGATCCCCGAGCTCGTAACCGTCCCCGACTACGCGCACCTTCTTCCCGATGAAATCCAGAAATTCACGCAGACCATCGAGGACGCCGACCACCTCTCCTTTGTCCAGGGCGGCGGACACGGTGGCTCCCATCCCCATATGGTGAACGAGTTCGTCAGCGCGCTGAGCGAAGACCGCGACCCGTGGCCCAACGCGGTGCAGTCGGCAAACTGGACCTGCGTGGGAATCTGCGCCCACGAATCAGCCACCAGGGGCGGCGAGATCGTTCCCCTGCCCGGTTTCACTCTCGAGTAGACGACCCCGGTCGTGGATTATTTGAAGGGCACCGCGATGGCGGAGAAATTCTGGGTGCCCACCCGGCCGGCATAGCCGTAGCCCAGGCAGGTCCAGCGTCCCCCGAGGCCGTTTCGATGATGATCGCTGGCGCGGTACCAGCCCCTGGTCCAGGTCTCCACCGGGTTGGAGTAGCCGATGGCTATGTTCTCGCCCACACCGCCGGGGAAGCCCTCGGCCTTTGCCCTCGAGCTCGGGCTGCCATCGGAGCCGCTATGCCAGATCTTGCCCGCCGCGTCGCAAACGGCACTGTGCTTGCGGGTGGCACGGCAGAGCCTCGCATCGAGAAAGAGCCGGCGGCGCCCCATCATCTCGCGATAGTCATTCAATACCACGGCATGCTGCCTGTCGGTCTCGGCGACGTCCTCGCTCTCGAGTGACTTATTGTAGGCCTCGACCTTGCGGTTGTAGTTGAAGACGTCGAGATCGGCCCGGTTTACCGCGAAGCTCTTGAGATCGATCCTCCTGTCAAGATTGTTGCGCAGGTCCTTGAGCCCGCCCTTGCCGTCGCCATCGGGATTGTATTTCAGCTCGGCGTAGCATCTCTCCTCGATAGCCTTGATCAGCTCGCTCATCGCGTTGGTCGACTTATCGATCCGGATGGCGAAGCTCGCCGCGTTGTTCCAGAGCTCCCGCACGCTCTCCACGGCCTCGTCAACCTCCTTCTGGCCGTTCACCTCGTCACCCTTGCGCCAGTCCGGATGGCTCTCCGGCAGGTAAATCTTGCTGTCGTAGATGATCCGGACAGCCTCAACCCGGCGCTTGTCCAGCTCTTCGCGAGCCTTCTTCAGGCGGGCGAAGGCCGTGTGCTTGACCATACGCTCCAGCCCCCTGGAGGTCTTCTCTCGGAGCTTGCCGAGGTGCTCGATGGCGTCGTCGCGGATTAGCTTCCGGCCCTCGGAGGGAAGCTCCGGCTTTGACATCACGGCGAGGAGTTGGCCAAAATAATCGTTCAGTTTTTTCTCGCTCTTGACCAGGGAGAACTTCTTGAGGAGCTTCCCCGACTCAACCAGGGCGAGACGCTGCGTCTTGTCGCCGGCATCTTCCCAGCCATACCCGCGCGTATAGGCGAACCCGCCTTCAGGAATCTTCTCGAGGCCGCGGGCATCGGCCAGCAGCCTCGCGGCAGCGGTATCGGCTACGCATTCTTTTTCCCGCTCCTTGCCGAGGTACTTCAGGATGAGTCCCCCGGCCTCTTTCGTGAGCATCGACTTGAAGGCGAAGCGGGCGGCGAAGAGCAGATCCTTGCCCGAGAGCTTCTGCTCTGAAAGTTCGACCAGCCTGGCCGGATCGATGTCGTCCGCGGACCCGGCGAGTTCGAAAGCGCCAAGCGAAGATTTCAGCATTGAAGCGAGGCGTTCGGCCTGTGAGAGGGGCTTCTCCTCGATCCTGGCGGCAGCAGGGCTGGTCTTGAGCAGCTTCCGTCGACGCTCCGCCAGCAGCGCCTTTTCCTTCTCCAGCCTCTTCGTGACTCTCTCGCGAACCCTGGCGAGAATCTCACCGAAGCGCGTCGCGTATTCCGTTCCCCTGAAACGTTCCCGGCCGTAGGCGATGGTGTCGAGAGCCTCCCCGGGCTGCCCGACTCCTTCAAGATATTCCGCATGGTTGGCCAGCTTCAGAAATTCCTCTTCCGCGGCATCGGTGCAGCTTTTACGCAGCTGGAAAATCTTGCCATCGACTGAAGGGTCCATCTCGATGATCATGGCCCCCTCCCTGTCGACAGCCGCGAAGAGTCTCTGCCAGGCCTGCTCAGCCAACAGCCTCTCCTTGAGGCTCACAAGGGCGTACAGGTGGTTGTTCACATCCAGCTGCCGCCGCTGGCGAACAAGCCGGTTCAGGCCGCTGAAGGAGATCTCCCCCGCCCTGAACTTGACCTCGGAATATTCGATCTTCGCGATGGCGATTCGATTCAGAAACCCAGGCGTGATCGACTCGAGATAGCTGCTCTCCTCGATAAATTTCCTGACCTGGTCCATGGCCTGGTCATGGCGGATCTCGGCGGCACTCCACTGAACGACAGGCCGCTCCCGGTTGATGTAACCATCGACCAGCCAATACCCCGCGATCCCAAGCAGGAGCAGGACGATCACCGGGCCGAGCATGGCGGTCTTACGCCGCCTCGCCAGGCTGGCCGCCGGCTCCCGGTCTCTGCCCTGCGTCTCTTCCAGCTCCGGGCTCTCGAGCTCTTCCTCCACGGACGGAGCCGTCTCATCTGCAGGGGGAGGGGGAGTAGCCGGCTCCTCCCTGCCGTCAATCTCCAGGATTTCCAGCCGGGTTTTACCGATTCTTATCCTGTCGCCGGGGCTGAGCTCGCCGCGTTCGACGCGGGTCGAGTTCAGAAAGCAACCGTTAGCCGACCCCTCGTCACGAAGGTAGAGCTGCCCATCTTCGCCTTCGATGGATGCATGCAGGCGGGAGGTCATCGAATCGGCCGTGACGATTTCAGAATCCCCCTCTCGGCCTATCCGTAAGGGGAAGTCCTCGAAATCGAGAATCCTGGAATCGCCATCGGGGTCGGTAATCTGAAGCTTCAACATATTTATTGCGGGATCCAATACCGGCAGGTTTCAAGCCGGGGAGACAAGCCCTCCCCCCGGCTTCCGCCTCATTTTACACCATGGGAAAGAGTACCTCAATCGGGAGCGCTCGGCGCGCCCGAGAGTACCGCCCCGCACATCACTTTTATCACATGGCGAAGCTGTCACCGGAAAAAAGCCAAAGAATTTCACCCGGCCTGCCCGGTACGAACACTCGGCATTGCGGGATTGACAAACCCTCAGAAAAAGTCCAAGGTCGCCGGGTCGCTCGTATCCCCCCGGAGCCTGGTTCCATGCTCGGGGTACCGAGCCTGGAGAACGGCTGATGAATAACCGACTGTTGAGCACGAAGCTGAGCGAGGCGCCGCTGGCGGTCTTCGATTTAGAGACCACCGGCATCAACCCGTACTACGGCCACAGGATCGTCGAGGTCGGAATTCTCACCAGCATTGGCGACGAGGTGCAGGGAAACTACGAGACCTTCGTCAATCCACGGCGGATGATTCCCGAAGATACGAGCGAGATCCACGGCATCTACGATGAAGACGTCGAGGATGCACCCTTCTTCAGCGAGATCCTGCCGAGAATCAGCTCACTGTTCGAAGACCACGTGCTGGTCGCGCACAACGCCCCCTTTGATCTCTCCTTCCTCCACGTTGAATACCACCTGGCCCGGAAAAAATTATCACAGGGTCCGGTCTGCGATACCGTGAAGCTGGCCCGCTCCAGGTACGATTTTCCCGACAACCGGCTCGGAACCATTTGCGGGGAATTCGACATCGAGAATCAAAAAGCCCACCGCGCCCTTGAGGACGTGAAGGCCACCTTCGAAGTATTCAAGAGGTTCGCGCGAGACCTCGAGGATAACGGCGAGACCACGGTCGCGGACTGGCTCAAGGCCCAGGGGGGAGATGTAGAGCTGGTTGAAGCGAACCATCATGACCTGCCCGGTACCCATCCCATCGCCGCCGCGCTCGAGGGCGACCTCAGCCTGAAGATCGAGTACTGCGATAAACACGGCTCCAACACCGAGCGTGTCATCGATCCGCTGATGTGCCATGGGAGCCTCCTGGTAGCCTACTGCCACCTGCGCGACGAACAGCGCACCTTCCGCCTCGACCGGATCGAGACCATCGAACGGATCGGCTGAGAGCAACCCGCGCCTGTGCAGCGAAGGATCTATTCGGTTATGCTGATGGCGGTCCCCGGCTGTCTTCGACACATCGAATATGACCCAGAACACTCTCATCACAGGCAGGCTTATCGCTCGCGGAGCGGTCATCGTCATCCTGCTGATTGTCGGCTGGCTCTTGCTGCGGGAACAAGCCCGGGAAGCCTTTGAAGGCCGGAGCGCCGGCTCGATCCAGGATCCCCCGGAGCAGGACTGGAAGCGGATCGACAATCCCCGCGGTGACGGCTGGAAAACCGAGGCGCTCGCCTCGGAGATCTCTCAGCAGCTTGACCGACTTCGAGCCGTCATCGCCGGCGAAGGCGGAACAGGCGGCCTCTCATCCATCGTGGCGGACTCTTTCGCCTGCGGCGACCTGCGGCCGGGCAACCTCGCGACAGCCTATGAAGCTCCCTCCCTGGTGGTACGAAGAAAAAATACGGGCGCCGGAAGACCCGAGGTCCCGCCCGTTCACAGGGGAATCGCCGGCCTCGAAAAGGCGCTCGAAGATTTCACCGGGCCCTGGAGCGGAAGCCGGAACGTCCGGGCCTCCTTCAAGGTCTACGGTATCGAGGAGAGGGATGGACTCGTCGAGACGACGCAATACCTCGCGATTCTCTCCAGGAGCGAGGCGGGGCTGCTGGAGGAGCACAGCACCTGGACCGCCCGCTGGGAAAAAGATGGCCCGGCAGCCGCCCTGCTCACATCCCTCGAGGTGAGCGCCCTCGAACAGACCCGCTCCAGTAGACAGGACCCGCTCTTTTCAGACCGGACAGGGGCCGTTCTCGGAGCCAACCCCTCCTTCAGGCGGCAGCTTCAGCTGGGACTCAACCACTGGCTCAACCGCAGCCAGGACAATCGATTCTTCGCCCTGCTGGGAACCCCCGGCCTGGCCCTCGGGGACGTCAACGGGGACGGACTAGATGATCTCTACGTCTGCCAGGAAGGCGGCCTGCCCAACCTCCTCTTTCTGCGCAACCCCGACGGAACCGCCACGGACAGCTCGGCCGACTCTGGAGCGAACTGGCTCGAGAGCTCCCGGGCGGCGCTCCTGGTGGACCTCGACAACGACGGCAGGCAGGATCTCGCGGTCACCGTCCTCGGGGCAGTGGTCCTCGCCGCCGGTGATGGCACCGGCAGGTTCGAGATCCGCTCCTGCCTCCCCACCGGCAACGACACGATGTCGCTCTCTGCCGCGGATCCGGATCTTGACGGAGACCTAGACCTCTACATCTGCTCACACAAGGCCGACGACCTCTCCCAGGACGCGGGTGTCGTCTCGATCGGAGCGGCCGAGGGATTCGTCTACCACGATGCCAACAACGCGGCCGCGAACATCCTCTTTCGAAACGACATCTCCGCCAGCGGGAAATGGACCTTCACGGACATCACCGCGCAATCGGGCCTCGACGTCAACAACCGCCGCTTCAGCTTCGCCGCGGCCTGGGAAGACTACGACAATGATGGAGATCCCGACCTCTACGTCGCCAACGACTTCGGGCGCAACAATCTCTACCGCAACGAGAGCGATGGCAAGGGCGGGTTGCGCTTCGTGGACGCCGCCGCCGGCGAAGGGGCCGAGGACAGCGCCTCGGGAATGTCCGTCAGCTGGAGTGATTACGACCGGGACGGCCTCATGGACATCTACATCAGCAATATGTTCTCCGCCGCCGGCGCCCGCGTGACCAGCCAGGAGCTCTTCAAGCCGCGGGCATCGGGACTCGTACGCCGGAGGCTGCAACGCTTCGCCAGGGGCAATACCCTGCTTCGAGGCGGCGATGACGGCTTCGAAGATGCCAGCCTCGCCGCGAACGTCAACATGGGGCGGTGGGCCTGGGGCTCGGGCTTCGTCGACATCAACGGGGACGGCTGGGACGACCTCGTCGTGGCCAACGGCTATATCACCACCGAGGACACCGGCGACCTGTGAAGCTTTTTCTGGCGGCAGGTCGTGTCGCGAACGAAGAACACCGCCGGCGAGGTATCGGGCGGACCGAACCTCGCCCACCACCAGCTCTCGCGGATGATGCGCGAGGGGCGTTCGTGGAGCGGCCGCGAGAGAAACTGCTGCTTCCTCAGCACGCCCGGAGGCGGCTTCGCCGACGTCTCGGCCGTCTCGGGGCTCGATTTTCCCGATGACAGCCGCGCGCTGGCGATCGGCGACTGGGACGGCGACGGCGATCCGGACCTCTGGATCTCCAACCGCAACGCGCCGCGCCTGAGGTTTCTGCGCAACGATGCGGCCCCGCCCGGGAGCTTCCTGAATCTCAGACTCCGCGGCAATGGGAAGAATACCAGCCTCGATGCGATAGGAGCCCGGGTGGAGTTAAAGCTCGCCGCGACAGGCAGCCGGCCGCTCTCGAGGACGGTCACCGCCGGCGACGGCTTCCTCACCCAGTCAAGCCGCTGGCTGGCCTTCGCGCCCGGCATCGATGCCGGGATCTCGCAGGTCAAGGTGCGCTGGCCCGGCGGCGAAACGGAGCTCTTCAGCGGGGTCGAAGCCGGCGGACGCTACGAGCTGAGACAGGGAGCCGGCCGTGCCGCGCCAGTCTCCCACCAGGCCGCGCCAGGGCTGCGGACTTCCCCTGAAGCCAGCGCCGGCGAAGAGACTGAGAGAGCCCGTATCCGGCTCGTCACCCTGCTGGAGATTCCGGATCTTGCCTGCCGGGACCTCAAGGGCCGCCGCAGCCCCCTGCTGCCCGGACGGGGCCACACCCTTCTGGTGAACCTGTGGGCAAGCTGGTGCCTCCCCTGCCTGGAAGAGCTCAGGGAATTCCGGGACAGGAGCGACGAGCTCAAGAAGGCGGGGATCGAGGTTCTCGCCCTCAGCACCGACGATCTCGAAAAAGAGGGGCCCCTGGAGCTGCCCGGCAAGGTCAGCAAGTTCATCGACGGCCTCAAGCCGCCGCTCAGGACAGGCCGGGCCACGACGAACCTCGTCAGCTTCCTGCAGAACCTGCACGACAGCATGGTACCCCTGAACAAACCCCTGCCCCTGCCAAGCAGCTTCCTCATCGACTCCTCCGGCCGACTCACGGTTATCTACAAGGGCCCTCTCTCGGTGGACGAGCTGATCGATGATGCCGGGCATGGCCGCCTGGAACGTCCGGCGCGCTACCGCGCCGCGGCGCTCCTTCCCGGCAGCTCCATCGACCACCCGGCGATCACCTCCGCGGCCCTCGCCGCCGAGACCGCCCTGCGCTTCCAATACGCCCTGAACCTCGACGGCATCGGGCTCGGCGAGGCGGCCCTGAAACAATACCGGGTAATCATCGCCGGGCAGCCCGAGTTTACCGAGGCTGAAAACAACCTGGGGCTGCTCCACCTACGGGCCGGACGGCTCACCGAGGCGACCCAATCCTTCCGACGGGCGATCTCCCTGCGCGAAGATTTTGCCGAGCCCCGCTTCAACCTCGGAGCGGTCTTCGACCGCCGGGGTGAGCTCGACAAGGCCGCCGCCCTGTATCTCGAAGCCCTGGAGCTCAAGCCGGATTTTTCCCGGGTGAACAACTCCCTTGGAATCATCCGCGCCCGGCAGGGACAGCCTGCCCTGGCCGCCCGGCGTTTCGAGAGAGAACTGGCCGTCAATCCGGACTTCGCCGAGGCCCACAACAACCTCGGCCAGCTCCTGCTGGAGGCCGGCAGGAACCAGGATGCCGAAGCCCGCCTGCGCGAGGCGATCAGAATCGACCCGAGCTACGCGCAGGCGCAGATGAACCTGGGGATCGCCCTCAAGCGTGTCGGAAAAAAGAAGGAGGCCGCGAAACATTATCTCGAGGCGATTACCCTGCAGCCGCGCCTTGTCGATGCGATCCACAACCTCGGCCTGCTCCATCTCGAAGAGGGCCGAAAAGTCGAGGCCGCGGCGTGCTTTCGTGAGGCGCTCCGGATCAACCCGGGCTTCGCACCGGCGCGCGCGAATCTTGAACGCGCCCTCGAGCAACCGTAAAAAAAGAGCCCGCCGGAGGTGATCCTCCAGGCGGGCTCTTTTACCGCTACGCGGCTTTCGTCCCGAGCTCTAGTCGCAGACAGGCGAGACCGACAGGCAGCCGGCGTCGTCATCGGTCTCATCCTCGCCGCAATCCCCCGGCTGGTAGGCGGCGCCCGTTGGACTCGGAGAAACCGGGGCGGCTCCGCCGCTGAAGAGCCAGCTGAAGATGATGATCGCGTCGGTGATCTCGATGGCGCCGGTATCGTTGGTATCGGCCGCATCGACACAGGCCGGGGCATCTCCCCCGGTGAAGAGATAGAGCAGCGGAATAACGCCATCGGTCAGGTTGATCGCGCCATCGGAGTTGCCGTCACCGCGTACGAAGCGCACACCGGCCGGCAGACAGTTATTGTGGCGGTCGCAGTCGCTGTCGTCGCAATCGACCAGGCCGTCACGGTCATCATCGACGCCGTTGTCGCAGATCTCGTTGCAGGCGGGACAG
>Ga0310345_10003283_pt1 | contig 15486 bp, 15 predicted proteins | sample HC15DNA20500_MG_FD_204667 | JGI IMG/M metagenome (GOLD analysis project Ga0310345, IMG submission 204667) | Marine microbial communities from station ALOHA, North Pacific Subtropical Gyre - HC15-DNA-20-500_MG | ecosystem: Environmental > Aquatic > Marine > Oceanic | place: Pacific Ocean: North... | reverse complement strand
ACGGACTGGCCGGAATTGTTCATGTAGGTTTGCGGCTTGAGCAGAAGCGTCTTTTCACCGCCCAGATCGCCCTCGGCAATCAGCGCATTGAACTTCGACTTCCAAGGAGAAAAACCATGGCTGCGGGCGATCTCGTCCGCAGCCATGAAGCCTATGTTGTGGCGGTGGCCGGCATATTGGCCGCCCGGATTTCCTAGCCCTGCAATGATGAGCATGGCCTATGAACTCCCTGGCACCTTTCCTGGCGGCCACCAAAGGCGCGGAGGACTATTCCTCCTTGGCGTCGCCTTCGCCGGAACCTTCCTCGCCTTCGCCGTCCTCGGACTCTTCGCCGATGACTTCGGTTTCGACGTCGGTGTCCTCCGTCTCGCCAGCATCTTCTTCAGCGGTAAGCGCGGCAGGTGCGGCCACGGTTGCGATGGTAAAATCGCGGTCGGTAATGGCCGGTGTCACGCCCTCCGGCAGCCTGACGGCGGAGATGTGAACGCCATCGCCAATGTCGAGGCCGGTCATGTCAATCTCGAGATAGTCCGGAATCGAGTCGGCCGGGCAGTTAACCTCGACCTCGTGGCGCACCATGTTGACGACGCCGCCACGCTTGAGTCCGGGAGACTCTTCCTCATTGATGACGTGAACGGGGATAGCTACGGTCACGTTGGTGTTCTTGCCGACGCGCAGAAAATCGACATGCTCGATGAAGTCGCGTACCGGATCGAGCTGATAGTCGCGCGGCAACACCGAGTGCTTCGTGCCGTCTACATCAATGTTGGCGATGGTCGTCATGAAACCGCCGCCATGCAGAGCCATCGCCAGTTCCTTGTAGGGCAGGGCGATAGCGAGGGGATCTTTCTTGTCGCCGTAAATTACGGCAGGCACCATCGAGTTGCGGCGAAGTTCGCGAGCGGCCCCCTTGCCCACCCGGTCGCGCAACTGGGCCTTGAGCACTGTGGCTTCCTGGCTCATTGCATTTCCTCTCGGTTTTTCAAAGGCTTTCCGTTCGGCATGTGCCGCAACGGAATTTGCTGCGTGAACCGAAATTTCCGGTCCATAAACGCAACAAGCCCGCACTGCCTCCAAGGGTGTCTGCGCGGGCAGGCGCGTTATAGTGGAAGCGGTTTGGCAGCGCAATAGCGCTTGACGAGACGAACCCGTCATATCAATGTCACCAAATCGGGGGCATGGGTGGACTCCCCGAAACAGGCCTTTGACGTGAGTCGCGTTGGCCCAAGTTCCGCCTTCGCTTTTTCATGCGGAGGTCAATCCATGCCTTCTTCAATTTCTGTCGAACAGCTTTCCACAAGACTTCAACGCGGCGATGTTCCGGTCGTCATTGATGTGCGCAAGGAACCGGCATTCGCCGAGTCCGGCCGGATGATTGCCGGTGCGCTGAGACGCCGGCCCGAACAAACCGCAACATGGTGTCATGAATTCACCGACAGCGAGGTCGTCGTTTATTGCGTGTATGGCCACGAGGTCAGCCAAGATGTTTGTGCCCTGTTGCAAAGCTACGGAAGCGAGGCAGTGTATCTTGAAGGCGGTTTCGAGGCCTGGCGCAAGGTCGGTGGCCAGGTGCAGACGGCTGGAGCGGGGCAATGAACCAGTCAACACCCGCCAGGTTCGAATATGTCGGCTATGGCGAGCTCTTGCGCACATTCGGCCATGTCGGGCTGGTTTCCTTTGGAGGGCCAGCCGGACAGATCGCGCTGATGCACCGGGTCATCATCGACGACAAGGGTTGGCTGGAGGAGAAGCGTTTCCTGCACGCGCTCAACTTCTGCATGCTGCTGCCGGGGCCGGAGGCAATGCAGCTTGCCACCTATTGCGGCTGGCTGTTGCGTGGCGTGCCGGGCGGTCTTCTGGCCGGGAGCCTTTTTGTGCTGCCGGGTTTCATCGTCATGCTGGTGTTGTCGGCGCTCTATGTCACATTCGGTGACGTTCCGCTCGTTGCGGGGCTGTTGTTCGGGCTGAAGGCAGCAGTGCTGGCGATCGTGGTGCAGGCATTGCTGCGTGTGTCGGCGCGGGCGCTGAAGGGCGGGGCGGCAATCGCGATGGCGGTTGCCGCATTCGCTGCACTTGCGGTTCTCAAGCTTCCGTTCCCGCTGGTCATCGCCGCCGCCGCGTTGACGGGTCTCCTGTTCCCGGGAGCATTCGGGCAGGGCGATGCCGGGAAAATTGAAGATCGCCCTGGCGGCAGACCCTGGCGGCATCTCGCCGGTGTGGCTGCGGGAACGATTGCGTTCTGGATGGGACCGGTGGCGTTGCTGATCGCTGCGTTGGGACCGGGCCATGTCTACAGCAAGATTGCGCTGTTCTTCTCCAAAACAGCCGTGGTCACCTTTGGCGGGGCCTATGCCGTGCTCTCCTATGTCGGCCAGCAGGCGGTTGAAACCTATCGCTGGCTCACGCCGGAGGAAATGCTGACCGGGCTCGGGCTGGCCGAGACCACGCCCGGGCCGCTGATCCTGGTGCTGGTATTCACCGGTTTTGCCGGCGCGTTTCGTGATGCAGGGGGGCTTGATCCGCTCCTCTCCGGCATGGTCGGCGCGATGATCACGTTGTGGGTGACCTTCATACCCTGCTTCATCTGGATATTCGCGGGTGCACCCTATGTCGAAACACTGCGGGGAAACCGCAAGCCGGCCTCGGCCTTCGCCGCGATCACCGCTGCCGTGGTCGGCGTGATCGCCAATCTGTCGCTGTGGTTCGCCCTGCATGTGCTGTTTGCCGAGGTCGGTGTGGCGCGGATCGGGCCACTGCAGATATGGCAGCCCGAAATGACAGGTTTCGACTGGGTAGCCGGTGCAATTGCCTTCGCCGCGGGAATACTGCTCTGGCGCGGCGCCGGATTGTTCACCGTGCTCGGGCTGGCGGTGGTCGCAGGCGTGCTGGCACGGCTTTCCGGGCTTTAGCGGGCCCCTTAAGCTACGGCCACTCCCTATAGCTGCCAGACGGTTTTCTGCTTCTCCCGATCGCGCCAGAAACCAGCCTGCGGACCCAGGATGTCTTCACGCTCCAGGCCAATATCCCGGATGAGCCGGTCATCATGCTTGTCCAAGATTTCGGCATGATCCGCCGGAACATTGCCGGGCTGGCGGCGTTGCCGCCTGCCGGGCGTGCCTGCGAGCCGGCTCGGGAGGGTCCAAACAAGGGGCATGCGAATTGCGGTGGCCATTGTGCTACTCCGCGCGAGAGGATGATTGGCCTCCAGATAGGGCGTCGGTTGACATCAGTGAAACGAATTGTGATGATATTAGTCATCAATAATTCTGATATCAGGAATCATGTCTCTCACACTCGACAGTGACTTGCTCCGCACTTTTTTGGCGGTGGCCGAAACGGGCAATGTGACGCGTGCCGCCGATCTGGTTCACCGCACCCAATCGGCTGTCAGCATGCAGGTAAAAAAGCTTGAGCAGAGTATCGGCGCGCCGCTGTTTGAACGCAGTTCGCGGGGTGTCGAGCTCACATCCAAAGGCCACCAACTTCTCGATAATGCGCGGCGTATTGTTGCACTGATCGACGAGACATCGGCTTCGCTCGCCGCACCTCCACTCGAGGGCAAGGTGCGGCTGGGTATCCCCGAGGAGTATGGTTACGCAATGATGTCGCGGGCACTCGGAGCGTTTGCAAAGGTGCATCCCGATGTCGAGGTGTCGGCGGTGTATGGCCGTTCGACTGACAACCGGCTCGCAGTCGATCACGACGAACTCGACATCGCGGTGGTGTTTGAATGGCAAAGCCCTTCGGATGGCGAAGTATTGATGGTTGATCCCACGGTCTGGGTAACCTCCGACGAACACGAGGCGCATGAGTGCCGCCCGCTGCCCATCGCAATCTATCAGAATCCGGGCTGGTGCCGGGATTTTGCGCTGCGTTTCCTGGAGGAACGCGATTTAACCTATCGAATTGCCTATCGCAGCGGCACGACGGGCGGCCTGAAGATGGCGGTGATGTCGGGCCTTGCCATCTCGCCGATCTCGCGCAGCAATATCCCGCCGGGATGCCGCGAACTCGGGCCAGAGGAAGGCTTCGGGGAGATCGATGCTTCGCTGGTGGTGATGCATCGCAACAAGCGCTCCCGCGGCCCGGCGGTTGATGCGTTGGCACGGTCGATCCGGGACGCTTTCGCGATTCCCGTGATTGGTGCAGGTGCCCAGAGGGCTTTGTAGAGCCCGCAGCGTACGAACGAAAAGTGGCCAGAAGGTGCAGGGTCCGGTCAACTATCCTTGTTCGTATCCTCTTGCAGTTTTTAGAAACAATTGTTCGCACAACCCGTTGTTCGGTTGAGTGCCGGGCATGTAAACGCGGCTATTTGGAGCCGCACCCGGCTGCTCCCAAACCAATCAAGAGGAGAAGCAATCATGAAACGGATTCTCACAGCAATCATTACGGGGTCGTTACTCGCGTCAGCGCCGGTAGTTGCGTCGGCAGCAGAGTTTTTGCTGATCGATACAGCTGAAGCCAAGATTGAAGGCAACAAGGTAACTGGCGTCGGTGCCGAGATCGACCGTCAGGGCTACATCGTTCTGCATGATGAATGTAACGGTGCTGCCCCGGCCTCGTTGGGACATCTGCGTCTTGATGACGGCAAGCGTTACGAGAACCTGTCGATTAGTTCGGAGATGGGCACCATTGATCCGGCATGTAATCCCACTCTGATGCTGCACTACGAGACCAACAATAACCAGAGTTATGATTTTGGGCCCGGCAGCACGGAGGAAGATACGCCCGCGATGAATGCGGGTCAGGTAGTATCCGAGCCTGTTGAAGCGATGTAACGCTTGCATCCTTCAAGATTGAGGAACGGGCGCCAAAGGGCGCCCGTTTCTATCTGCGCTCTGGAAATTGCCGAACTCTGCACCAGATAAATTTGCGAAATCAGATCGTTAACTTGTTGTTAACCAGTTCACACGGAAGCTGGTAGACGGGTAGGGAAATGTGATTCGCAGCGTTGGAACATCGGCTGAGATGCAACGATTTACGACCAGCAGAATAGCAGGCGCACTGCGCCGGCTGATGGGAGCGCCCCAACCGGCGCAACAGGCTGCCGCCCTTGTTTGGCGGCCCGCCCGCAACGGCATGGAGGTGCTGCTCATCACCAGTAGGGGAACCGGGCGCTGGGTCCTGCCGAAAGGCTGGCCTGAGAAAGGCGAGCACTATTGCGACGCCGCGTTGCGCGAAGCGCGCGAGGAAGCAGGGGTCGAGGGTAAGGTGTCGCCCGATGCGATCGGCAGTTTCGTCTTCGACAAGGATCTCGGCGAGGGCATTGCCCGCAACTGCGAGGTATTCGTCTTTCCGGTGAAGCTGGTGAAAGAGCGCAGCAAATGGCCCGAGCACAAACAGCGAAAGCGCGTCTGGGTTTCGGCAGAACGCGCCACCACAATGGTGCGTGAACCTGAACTTGCTGAAATTATCGCCATTGCCGGTGGAAAACTGCAAAAGCAGGCGGCCTGAACGCGACTCCATGCCTACGGAATGCTTTTGTCGTTCCTGAGAGGTGGCGGATAGCCTGAGGGGCAATCCGGGGCGAAAAGCGGCAGACGGCAAAGCGTCGATGGCAGATACCCATCCCCATTTGAAAAAGACAACGCTCGACAAGGATCTGGGCAAGCTTGTCGAACTGGAAGCGGCTACCGTGTCCATTTCCCGGCGGCTGGCCGGACCCGGTATCGCGCTGCTGTTCCTTGCGCTGACCATGGCGTTTGCCAGCTTCTACGCGGCGGGCGCACCGGGTGCCCTGACAGTGATCGCGGCCGCTGTTATCGGCGCCTACATGGCGCTAAATATCGGCGCCAACGACGTGGCCAACAATGTTGGCCCGGCTGTGGGCTCCAGGGCAATGACGCTGGGCGGAGCTCTCGCGGTGGCGGCGATTTGCGAGAGTGCGGGCGCGCTCATCGCCGGCGGAGATGTGGTCGGCACGATCTCGAAAGGGATCATCGACCCGGTTGCGGTCAATGAACCTTCCGTCTTTGTCGCAGCGATGATGGCGGCGCTCATCTCATCGGCGCTCTGGGTCAATCTGGCAACATGGATCGGCGCACCTGTTTCGACCACCCATTCGGTCGTGGGGGGTGTCATGGGTGCGGGAATTGCGGCCGCTGGCTTTGCCGCCGTCAATTGGCCGACGATGGGAGCAATCGCTGCAAGCTGGGTCATTTCGCCCGTGTTGGGTGGCGTCATCGCGGCGCTGTTTCTGGCCTTTATCAAGTCCTCCATCATCTATCAGGAAGACAAGATCACCGCTGCACGACGCTGGGTGCCGGTGTTGATCGCCGTCATGGCGGGTTGTTTCGCCGCCTATCTGGCGATGAAGGGGCTGAAGAAAATCGTCAGCCTTGGCCCTGTGTCAATCCTGCTGCTCGGACTGGGCGCAGGCATTGTATCATGGCTTGCTGCGAAGCCGCTGATCCATCGTCAGTCGCAGGGCATGGAGAACCGCAACCAATCGCTGCGCAAACTCTTTCACCTGCCGCTCATCTGCTCAGCTGCTCTGCTGTCGTTCGCGCATGGCGCAAACGATGTGGCCAATGCGGTCGGCCCGCTGGCCGCGATCGTTCATACAGCGGAATTGGGTGAAGTCGCGACCAAGGTTTCAATACCGTTCTGGGTGATGGTCATCGGCGCCATCGGCATTTCCGTGGGGCTGCTCCTGTTCGGGCCAAAGCTGGTGCGCGTCGTCGGTGAGCAGATCACGAAACTCAACCCCATGCGCGCCTATTGTGTGGCGCTGGCAGCGGCCATTACCGTTATTATCGCATCGTGGCTGGGGTTGCCTGTTTCCTCGACGCATATTGCGGTCGGCGCGGTGTTCGGCGTTGGGTTTTTCCGGGAATGGTACACAGCGAAATCGAAACGCAGGCGCGCCTATCTCGAGCGCAAATACGGTAGTTGGCAGGAATTTCTTGCTGCGAGCAAACAGGCGGCAGAGGAATCTGGCGATGCAGTGGCGGCGGCCTTCGAGGAAGAAGAATTGCCAAGGCCCACCACCGAGGAAATCCAGCGCAGGCGGCTGGTGCGCCGGGCGCATTTTACCACCATCGTTGCAGCCTGGGTGATCACGGTGCCTTGCGCGGCGGCCCTTGCGGTGATGCTGTTCTGGCTGATCCGGCTCGCGGCCTGAAGCGCCTTAGTCGAACAGGCTCGAAACAGACTTTTCCAGCGTGGTGCGGTTAATCGCTTCGCCGACCAGTTCGGCGACTGAAACAACACGAATATTGTGTGCGGTCTCAACGGCTGAGGTTGGCTGGATGGAATTGGTGATCACCAGTTCCTTGAGCTTGGATGCCGCAATCCTGGCAACCGCACCGCCTGATAGTACACCGTGGGTAATGTAGGCCGTGACGCTGGCGGCACCCATTTCAAGCAAGGCCTCGGCGGCGTTGCACAGCGTGCCGCCGGAATCGATGATGTCGTCGATCAGCAGGCAGTCGCGTCCCTTGACGTCGCCGATGACGTTCATCACTTCAGACTCGCCGGGCCGGTCGCGCCGCTTGTCGACGATGGCAAGCAGCGCTTCGAGCCGTTTGGCCAGCGCCCTAGCGCGCACTACGCCGCCAACATCAGGTGAGACCACGATGATGTTTCCAAGGTCGTAGTTTTCCTTAACGTCGCTGGCCAGCACGGGCACGGCAAACAGATTGTCCGTAGGGATGTCGAAGAAGCCCTGAATCTGGGCAGCATGCAGGTCGAGCGTAAGGATTCGGTCGGCCCCCGCCTTGGTGATCATGTTGGCCACAAGCTTGGCAGAGATTGGCGTGCGGGGACCGGGTTTGCGGTCCTGACGTGCGTAACCAAAATAAGGGATGACGGCGGTGATGCGCTTTGCCGAAGCGCGCTTCAGCGCGTCGATCATGATGAGAAGTTCCATCAGGTGATCGTTGGCCGGATAGGATGTGGACTGCAGCACGAAGCAGTCCTCGCCGCGAACATTCTCCAGGATTTCGAGAAAAATCTCCTGATCGGCGAAGCGGCGCACATTGGCCTTGCCGATCGGTATCTGGAGGTATTGGGCTATCTGTTCTGCAAGAACGCGGTTGGAGTTGCCTGCAAAAAGTTTCATGTGCCGGTGGCCGCCGCTGCGAAGGGAGGAACTTGGCGCGCTGTATAGGGGAAGGTGTTCAGCCTATCAATGGCGGCAGACGCGATTTCGCGGACTTTCAACCGGCATTACGGGTAGATATCCACGAACGCAGGCTGGCCATGGTATTGTTCGCGACCTGGTTGATGACGGATTCGGAAATTCCGCTCCAAGGATCACCGTTTGAGGCGCCGCCGCGTTCCTGCCCGGATATGCGATGGACGCGGGTGCCGTTTGCGTCGAGTACGTCCCAGACATAGACGAGGATGGTCCCGTTGCCGTCCTTGAGGGCGGAGAAGTACCCCTTCACCTGGTAGCGTGCGCCCTGCTGAATGGAGACGACGACCGGCACCGCATTGCTCTGCGCCGCCGAGCGCATTGAAGCGGCCAGTTCAGTCACCGTCGATTGCGGCGCGCCGGTGACCGGCAGGAAGGCGACGGGAGGAATGGCTCGTACAGCGGGCTGCTGATTTCCTGGCTGCAGAAGCGCCGCATTGGCCGGGTCGCGCACGCCCGGTTCGGGCGCCAGCGCGGTTTCGTTACCTAGGCCAACCAGCGGCCGATCAGGCGCGCCGACCACTGTGCTCTGCGTGGTCTGCGGCGAAGGCCGCAACCCGTCGCTGAAGGAGCCGGTGTTGCAGGCGGCGAGAAATCCGCCAGCGCCAATTGTCAGTGCAATTGCGGCAAGGGCGGATGGGGTTTGCCGGACAGAACTCACAATGTCATCCCCGCTTCCATATGCCGGTGATTCGGGAACCGGCAAGAAAACCATACCGGCTTTTAGAATTACCGGACGATCAGGTCAATTTCGTGTCTGGACAAGTCCTTGGCGCCGTCATCGGTGACCAGGTAGGTCTGGCCGAGCGTCATTGCCGTGTTGGAGTCGCTGTCGGCGATAATCATATGCAGAAACAACACCATGTCGCGCTGGATCTTCGTGTCGTTGTCGGCATAGACCATTGGCTTGTCCATCCAGCTTGGCGAGAAGGTGGCGCCGAGCGAATAGCCGCAGGCGTTGAGCCGGTGGCGCGCCATGTCGGCAGCATCCAGCACTTTCACGTGCGCATCGAAAATCTGCGAAATGGTATTGCCCTCATTGGCGACCTCGCGGCAGGCGATCAACGCCTCGCGGGCGGTTGCGTAGAGTTTCTGGTGGCGCTGGGTTGGCTTGCCGATGATGATCGTGCGCATCATCGCCGCATGATAATGCGCCCAAACGCCGGCCCACTCGAGCGTCAACTGGTCGGTCTTGTTCAGCTTGCGGCGGCCTGACTTGTAGCGGCACAAAAGTGCATCCTTGCCGGAGCCAATGATAAATTCATTGCCGGGATAGTCACCGCCCGCGGCGAAAATCGCCGAATGCATGGCTGCCAGTATGTCGCCTTCGTTCGCGCCGGCCTTGGTCTTCTTGATCGCGGCATCCAGCGCATCGTCGGCAAGTTCTGCCGCCTTCTTGACATGGGCGATCTCGGCCGGCGACTTGATCATGCGCAGGCGGGGCACCAGAGCGGATGCGTCGCTCAGTTCGCCAAAGCCGCGCAGTTTCTCGTTGAGGCGCATTCCGTTGCGGGCGTTGAGACCGGCGGTGTCGTATTCAACGCCGATGCGCGCGCCCACGAGATCGAGATCGCCGAGCAGATTGTGCAGATCGTTGGTTGGGTCATGACCGGCGCGGTCCGTCCAGATAGCGATGTTGTTGATGATCGAGGTGTGGCGGGCCTGCCGCAGATCAGGCGAACGGGTAAGCAGAGCCATCTCGCCGTTCTGCTTTACGACAAGGCACTGGAAAAAGCAGAAGCCGAACGAATCATAGCCCGTCAGCCAGTACATGCTCTCCTGCGCGAACAGCAGCATGCAGTCGAGCTTGTCGGCCTGCATGGCGGCAGTCAGCCTTTCCATGCGCGCAGCAAATTCCTCTTCGCTGAAATGCAGTACCATGTGATGTCCCCGTTTGCTGATTGCTACCGCAGTAGAATGGCCGAAATCTGTCTGCCGTAATCCGGTTCGCCGCGATGGGTGGCGCGGCGGTAGGAGTAGAACCGGTCCTCTTCCCCATAGGTGCATTGCCCGGTCCAATGCGCCTCGACGCCCGCCTGCTCCAGCCGTTCGCAAACGTAACCCGGCAGGTCGAACATGGCATGGCCATCCTCCTGCGATGGCTTGAACCAGCGTTCATTGCCGCTGTCCTGCGACACCGCCCGTTCGACGAATTCGGGGCCGACTTCATAATTTGCCTGGCTGATGGTCGGGCCAAGGACGGCGGTGATCCGGCCGCGTTTGGCACCAAGGGATTTCATCACTTCGACGGTGTTTTCCAGCACGCCGGTAAAGGCGCCGCGCCAGCCGGCATGCGCTGCTCCAACCACGCCTGCCGTTTCGTCTGCGAACAATACCGGGCCGCAATCAGCGGTCAGGATGCCCAGCACCGCGCCGGGCGTCGCGGTTACCACTGCATCGGCCTTTGGCCGTTCGCCATCCGGCCAGGGGCCTTCGATAACCAGCACGTTCGGTGAATGAATTTGGTGTGGCGTGGCCAGAAATGCGTCCTTCGCATCCAGGTGTTCGAGCACGCGCTGGCGATTTGCGCGGACGGTCTCGCCGTCGTCGTCCGAGCCGAGGCCGGTGTTGAGGCTTTGATAGATGCCGCTGGATGCCCCGCCATTGCGGGTGAAAAAACCGTGGCCGATCCGGTCGCCCATCGCCTCAAGCGGGCTGCTTATGATGGCCAGCGGTTTACTCATCGGAGTTTCCGGCGCCTGCAGGTGTCAATGAGGATTCGGGCAATCATGGCCGCAGACTGCTTTGGGGCTTGCGGCTTGTCAATCGGCCGGTGTGGATGGTGCAGAGCTGAATGGCGGCACGTTGGACAATCGACCAGCCGTCCTTTTGTCCGCCATCGTAAACACCTTGAAGAGACCTCCCATCGCTTCGGGCCCGGCCAACCGCTCCACCTGCAATTTGATTTTCTCCTGCGCGTCCGCCGTCATGCCGTGGCCAAGCCGGCCGGCGCGTTCGAGCAAGCCCATTGCCAGCAGAAATTGCGACTGGGTGACCGGCGGCGGTGCTGTCAGGCCGGCGGTTTCGGCGGTAGCCGCGAGAACGGAAAAATCGACATGGCTCGTCAGGTCGGCCCGTCCCGGATCAGCGAACGGATCGGCATGGGCATGGCCTCGCACCGCCTGAAACGAGTCGCCGAAATCCGGTTCGGTGTGGCCGTAATCGATCAGCAGCGCGGCGCCGCCGGCTTTCTTAAGATGCTGCGCCAGGCGCGATACCCAGGCTTCCCGCGCCGGGGATACCTCGAACACCGCGCCGTCCGGCTCGTTTTGGTGACCGGGCGGCAAACTTTCGGTAGGCAGAGTGGTTGCCCCAAGCACGGTGGTTAGGCCGCCACTCTCATTTATTCCTATGCAGCGTTCGCGCCAGACCGGACCTGACTTGACGAATTGGCGCAGCGGCAGGCAGTCGAGAAACTCGTTGGCGACGAGTATGAGCGGCTCGTTCAGGAGATCATCGGTCGAGTCTGCCCATTCGATCCTGTCTTTAAATGAAGCGAGGGCCTTGCGCTGCCTGTCCATCATCAGCGGGCTGGCCTCGATCAACCTGACCTTGGCGGCATCAATGAATCCCGGCACGCTTTGTCCGGCCCGAAGCAAATCCGCCATTAGCGTGCCCTTGCCCGGACCGGCTTCGGCCAGAATAAAGGATGCCGGGGCGCCCATCGCCTGCCAAACGGATGCGCACCAGATGCCGATCAGCTCGCCGAACATCTGGCTTATCTCGGGTGCAGTAACGAAATCTCCCCTGCTCCCGATGGCCTTGCGGCTGGAGTAATAGCCCTGCGCCTGGTCGTGCAGGCAGATTTGCATGTAGTCCGCCAAGGGCATCGGCCCGGAAGCGCGGATCATCCGAATAATGCGATCCTTGAGCGATTCAGCCACGGTTCTCAGCGCGCGAGTGTCTGAGTGCGTGGTTGATTGTCCATATGCCGATGGCCAGCATCGGTAGGGAAAGGATCATGCCCATTGTGAGCCAGCCGCCGAACAAATAGCCAAGCTGAGGATCGGGGATACGCACTAACTCCACGAGAATTCTTGCGACTGCGTAGATCACGATAAAAGTGCCTCCAACCATGCCGGGATATCGCAGCGCACCGAAACGATGGGTCAGGAACCTGAGCACCGCGAACATCAACAAGCCTTCAAGCAATCCCTCGTAGAGCTGGCTGGGGTGGCGCGGTTCGGGCCCGGCTGCAGGAAAGATGACGCCCCAGGGCACCGCGGTCACCTTGCCCCACAATTCCTGGTTGATGAAATTGGCGATGCGGCCGAACAAGATACCGGGTCCAACACTGGCCGCGATCACGTCGAACAGCGAAAGCGCGGAAAAGCCCCGCGACCGGGCGAACAGGAACATCGCCGTAATCGTGCCGAGTAGACCGCCATGAAAGCTCATGCCGCCGGTCCAGAGCATGAAGACGCGCAGCGGGTTCTCGAGATAGACCGGCAATTCGTAGAACAGCACATAGCCCAACCTGCCGCCGGCAATGATGCCGATCACCGCCCAGACCAGGAAGTCGTCAATGTCCTGCGGCGTCATCGGCGGCTTGCCGTTCCATAGCGCTGTGTTCGCCGCGAGGCGGCGCGCATACCACCAGCCGAATAGAATGCCGGCCACATAGGCAATGCCATACCAGTGGATCGCAAGTGGTCCGATCTGGACCATGACCGGGTCGATTGACGGGAAGGGAACGGCTGCCATTGTGAGTTCGGAGGACATCGGTAAAGACAATCTTTCGATGCGGTTGCACTGGTGGGCCTTATGGCACGGAGAAACCGCAAAGGGGAGGGCGAAGCGTGGCGATGGGCGTGTTCAAATCATTATGGTCGCAACATTCGGCTTTCACGCGGCCGCTCAGGGCCTAGGGTGACCACAAACGCATCTGCAGGGAGCTGCGTATGAAAATCGGATTCATCGGATTGGGGAATGTCGGCGGCAAGCTTGCAGGCAGCCTGCTGCGCAACGGACATGAACTGATGGTGCTTGATCTGGACGAGGCGGCGATGCAACCGTTTCTGACGGGTGGTGCGGTTACTGCCGAAAGCCCAAAACGGATGGCCGAACAATGCGAGATGGTCATTACCTGCCTGCCGAGCGTCGCCGCCTGTTGCGCTGTCATGGAGGCAGAGGACGGTGTGCTGGCCGGACTTTCGCCAGGCAAGATATGGGCTGAGATGTCGACAACGGATGTTGGGGAGATGAAACGGCTGGCGCACAAGGCCAGCGCCGTTGGCGCCTCACCGATCGAATGTCCGGTTTCAGGCGGATGCCACCGAGCGGCGACCGGCAATATCTCGATCTTCGCCGGCTGCGACCGCGAGACATTCGAGCGGGCGCTTCCGGTGCTGAAGACGCTGGGCAGGCGCATCCTGCACACGGGCGATATCGGTACGGCCTCCGTGCTAAAGGTGATCACCAACTATCTGGCGACCGCCAATCTGGTCAGCCTGTGCGAGGCGCTGGTGACAGCAAGGGCGGCGGGGATGGACCTCAATACAGCCTATGAGGCAATCCGCATCTCGTCGGGCAATTCATTTGTGCATGAGACAGAAAGCCAGGTCATTCTGAACGGCTCGCGCGATATCAGTTTCACCATGGACCTGGTGCTGAAGGATATCTCGCTGTTCCAGAAAATCGCCGAGGACAATGACGTACCGCTGGAACTGTCGCCGCTGCTGATCTCGATCTTCAAGGACGGACAGTCACGCTACGGGCCGCGTGAATTGTCGGACAACATCATCCGCCGGCTGGAGGAGGCGACTGGACTCGATGTCACCGCGCCGGGCTTTCCCGCGGAGATGTTTGACGATGAGCCGGAAGAAGAGGGCGGAGAGGTTGTTCCCACAAGATAAAAAGCCGCGGCGCTTCCACGCCGCGGCTCGCCTTTTTCACGGCGCAGTAACGGTCAGCCGTCTTCCTTCTGGGTCTGGCGCAGGCCGATATACAGGCTCACGCACATTGCCAGCAGGACGACGGTGAACGGGAAGCCCGTTGAGACCGCCATGGCCTGCAAGGCGTTGAGCGCTGTGGCACCACCTACCAGCAGCAGGGTTGCCGCGACAATGCCTTCGAAGCTGCACCAGAACACGCGCTGCGAGACAGGCGCGTCGGTCTTGCCGCCGGCGGTTATGGTATCGATCACCAGCGAACCGGAATCCGACGAGGTGACGAAGAACACAATCACCAGCACGATGCCCAGGAAGGAAGTGATCGCCGTCAGCGGCAACGGTTGCAGCATTTCGAACAGTTTGAGTTCGAGTGCAGCGTCAGCCACCGGTGCGGCGGCATCGGCCATGACCTGCGAGATCGCGATTCCGCCGAACACGGCCATCCAGAATATGCTGACCACAGTCGGGATGATGATGACGCAGAACACGAATTCGCGGATGGTGCGGCCGCGCGAAACACGAGCGATAAACATGCCGACAAAAGGCGACCAGGAAATCCACCACGCCCAGTAGAACGACGTCCAGCCCTGCATGAAGTTGGTGTCCTCGCGTCCGAAGGGGTTGGACAGCGGCACAATTTCCTTCACATAGGCGGCACCGCCGCCAACCAGCGTATTGAAGATCTCGCCGGTCGGGCCCACCGCGAAGACAAACAGCAGCAGCAAAAACGCCAGTGCGATGTTGATTTCCGACAACACCTTCACGCCGCCGTCAAGGCCGCGCAGCACCGAGATGAGAGCTGCCGCCGTGATCAGCGCGATCAGAACGACCTTGGCGAGATTGCCGGTGCCCCAGCCAAACAGATAGTTGAGCCCAGCCAGCGCCTGTTCGGTGCCGAAGCCAAGCGAGGTGGCAAGGCCGAACAGCGTGGCGAACACGGCGAGAATGTCGATGACGTGACCCCACCAGCCCCACACCCGCTCACCCAGAAGCGGATAGAAGGCTGAACGCAACGTAAGCGGCAGACCGCGGTTGAAGCTGAAGAAGGCCAGCGCCAGCGCCACCACGGCATAGATCGCCCAGGGATGCAGCGCCCAGTGGAAGATGGTCGCAGCCATGCCGAGATCGCGTGCAGCGATGGCATCGCCCGCCGCGCCGCCGAGCGGCGCCCAGTCGGTGCGTGCGCCCTCCTCAAGCGCGGTTCCGCCAAGAGAGGAGTTGAAATGCGACATCGGCTCGGAGACGCCGAAGAACATCAGCCCGATGCCCATACCGGCGGCAAACAGCATGGCGAACCAGCCGAGATAGCCGTAGTCGGGCGTCGCCTCCTTGCCCCCCAGCCGGATGCTGCCAAGAGGGGTGATCATCAGGATCAGACAGAACAGCACGAAGATGTTGGCGGAGGTGAGGAAGAACCAGTCGAATGTCGATGTCAGGAATGGGCGCAACCAGCCAAAG